>Ga0156012_1139_pt1 | contig 13589 bp, 13 predicted proteins | sample RifCSPlowO2_02_FD_107666 | JGI IMG/M metagenome (GOLD analysis project Ga0156012, IMG submission 107666) | Gammaproteobacteria bacterium RIFCSPLOWO2_02_FULL_61_13
CACGGTGTCCCCGCACCAGCGCTGGTAGGCGGTCGAAAAGTGGAAATCGGCCACCGGCAGCCCGAGATCGCGCAGATGACGCAAGTACAGCGGCAAAAATGGCGGGTGATAGGTGCAGGACAGGGAGAATGTTGGCAACATCTCCATTGGCTGCATTCCCACGATGGTGCCGCGCTTCATGCCGGCGCCCGCCCGGATCCCCGCCGCGCCGAAGATTGTAACAGTGCCGGCGAGCATGTTGACACCGGCGAAATCACCGCATTCTCCACCGATGGCAATCAGTCCGGCGCGCATGCCGTGGCCGACTTCGTTGAGGGCGTTGCCGTGGATAAGTATCTCGCCGCCGGTCATGCCCACGGGACTGCCGCGATAAGCGCTGCCGGCCATGTGTCCGGCATTGCCGCGCACGCTAATGCGACCGCCGCGCATCTCCGGGCCCACCCAGTCTCCGGCGTCGCCGCTGACACTGATCGTGCCCGCCACCATTTCCGCGCCAAGGTGCGCGCCCGCGTTTCCCTCGATATGGATCTCGCCACCGGTCATGCCCGCGCCGATATGCTTGATACGGGACAGGTCACCCTCCAGTTGCAGAATTTCCCCGGGCTGGCCGGTTACGCTGAAAAAATCCGCCAGCGCGGTTTGCCTGTTGCCGTGAAAGACCGCCAGCCGCTCAATGGCCGCCGGCGACATTCCCGCCAGCCGATGGGGTGCAATGCAATCCGCCTCCACAGGAACCTCCGGAGTGGTGTGCAGTGTCAGGCGCAGACTCATTCCGCGACCCCGCCGTCGAGCAGGCTGTGCAACCGGATTTGAAATTGCCCCAGTTTGCCCCCGTAATTGCCCGCGGAGATGGCGGGCAGGCCCGGCCGCGCGGCCGCGGACATGCCGACGCGCATGGCGGCCCGCACGGCCGCTTCAGTCAGGCCGTCAATGACAATTTCCAGCACACAATTAATGTCTGCGCCCAGACTGGAGTCTGCTACCACGGCTTTGAGCGTCGGGCAGTAGGCATGATTGGTCGAAGCAGGCAGGCTCTTGTAACGGGAGCCGACCTTGCTGCCACTGCGCACGACGCCCCCCGGAAAGGGCAGGGCTATATCAGCAATGCGCCGCATCGCTGCAACGGCGTCGCCAGCCGCGGCGACGGTGACTGCGGCGCTTTTTCCACACAGGATGAGATTTCCCCCGCCTACGGCAGGCTGTATTCCAAACCGGTCCTGCACCAGAAACTCACCGTCCATGACCGGTACACGCCACATGCGCTCGTCTGCCAGTTTCTTGCTGATCTGGTAACCGTCGCCGAAATAGCGGAGTTTGCCGCCGACGCTCGCGCCGTATTCCGATTCCAGGCCCGAGAAACACGCTGTCGTGGGACAGGTCATGACGCACTGGCCGATACGTTCCACCAGGCGCTTGCCCAGGGAAGCCTTGTCCATGGCGAACAGGAGAATACTTATGCCGGGGCGGCCATCCGGAGTATCCGCCGGGCTGAGTTCACGCTCTATTCCCGCCTCGCATTTGCAGCCGATTACCGACGTGGCGAACCCGGTCATGGACTGAGCCGAGGCCTGCGCCCATTCCGCGCTGGCCGCGGTCACCAGTACACGCGTACCCCACATGGCAAACGCCTCGGCAAACGTGTCCTCGATGTGTGTGGTTTCGATCTGCATCATCGCCTCAGGTGGCTGCGCGGCTAAGTGGAATGACCTCATGCTCATGCAGATAGCTGTCGTCAACCGCGTAATTGTCAAACTCAATGGAATAGTAGCTTTCAAAAAATGTGCGCACGGACGGCACGATGGATTCGTCATAAGCCGGTGCGATGTGCAATGTGCGGCCACTGAAGTCGGCGCAGAACTCGTGATTATCGATGATCAGATTCCCGGACTTGATCACATAACGGGGGGCGCTGAACATCAATTCCCGGTCGGGGTTCTCATCATAGACGGTGATATCCGCATCCGCGCCGGCACCGAGATGGCCTTTGTTGGTCAGGCCCAGCGCCCGTGCCGGACCGGCGCGGGTAATGATCGCTATTTCATTCAGGTTGTACTCGCGATCCAGGTCCGGCAGAACGGTCTTGCCGATGGCGCGCTTGTTGACCTTTGCGATCTCCTGCCGGCGGAATTCCCGGTCCATCAACAACCGGATAAGTTTGGGGTAGCTCTGGAACGATCCGCCATTGGGGTGATCGGTGGAAAGAATGACGCGCCAGGGATCCTGGGACATCAGAAACAGTTCCAGACCGATGGCCCATTGCAGCGCATGCACGTAGATTTTTTCCTGGTAGCTGAACGGCAGGATCCCGCAGCCACTTTCGCATTCTGTATCCGCGTTGATCCATTTCGCCTTCTTGATGCCGCGCAACATGTACGCAAGTGGAGCATCCGCGGTCATGATGGTGGATTTCCCGAACATCACCTGGCCGACGTCGCAGGTAATATTCGGGTGCGCGTTGACGTAGTCGATAATGTCGCGCGCGGCCGACCCCGGGTTCTGGCCCGGCTCGCCGGAATAGCTGTGAAACTGGATATGGGCGAGATGCAGACGCCGGTCCCCGGCAGTCTTCATGGTTTCCAGCGTGGTGCGGACGTTCCCGCTGTGGCCCAGGTTGTTGCAGTGAACATGTGGTGGGTGGGGGAAGCCGTACGCGTCCGCTACGTCGATGAATGCAGAAATAATTTCCCGCGGGGTGATCCCGAAGACCTCGTTCTTTTCATCCAGGTCCGAGACATTGGAATTCCGGCGGCCCTTCCACGGCTCGTCGCCGCCGGGGTTCACCAGCTTTGTGGTGAACGACTTGGTGGAATTGATCCACCAGCCCACCGCATGGTGGAATTCCTCCTTGCGGCCTTCCTTCAACAATTGTTGCAGGTAGATGTTATTGCCCAGCAGGATGTAGAAGCCCTTGTCGATTATCGGCGTGTCATGCAGTTCTTCCAGGGTGTGCCGGGCGCCGATGGGTGTGACTGCAGCCTCCATGGCCGTCGTGTAGCCGAGGGTGGCATAGCGGTAGCCGGTGGCAAAGGTCGAAGGGACTACGCCGCCCGAACCGGATCGCGTAAAAATGGTGCCGGGATGGGGATCGCGCCGATGATCCTCCGGCTGCAGTTTGCGCGCCAGGTTGACCTTGGGTCCGGCAATGTGGCAATGGATGTCCACGCCCCCGGGCATGATGACCATGCCCTGGGCGTCCAGAGTACGCGCCGGTTCACTGACCGCATCGACCATCCTGCCGTCGCGGACGTACAGGGTACGGATTTCACCGGCAATGTTGTTCGCAGGGTCGTAAACGCTGCCATTGATGATGCAAATGGTATCCGACATGTTTCTTGCGACGTCCGTGTTTCCCGCGGGAGTAACCGCAGTATCAGGCGGAAAGCGGCAATTCAAACGCGGACTTGGCGCCTCGGGGCATGCGCGAGCGCAACAATTCCTGCACCTTTTCCTTGAGCGCCCGCAGGATGGTCTCGTCATCAGGAAACGGGGAATCGAAGGCCTTGCGCAAAGTAATGGGAACGTCATCCATGCGGTAGACGGTACCCCCGGTATTGATGCCGTAGGTGGAGGTCCGGAACGCCACGCGCGCCAGGCTGGAGGTCAGCGTAGGCTTGGTATCCAGCGTGATCACGGGAATCCGGCGCAAGTGGGCGATGGCTGCCTTGGGGAAGTTTGAGGCCGGATCGCTGGCAATGATCATGGCGGCATCGGCATCGCCCCTGGACAGCGTATCCACGGTGGTGAATTCGCCGGGATTGAAGCGCGGATAACCGCGGCTGAAATTCACGCCGAAGGGGTAGCCGGTTTGCCAGGAAACGACATTATCCGCGCCCGTCACATTTCCATGCCCGCGCACCGGCTTGGCGACAAAATGGGTGAATTCATTCAGATCCGTGGCCAGCGCCAGCAAGGCGCCGGAATTGAAGTGGCGGCCCCGGGTCATGGTCAGACCCATGCCGAAGAAAAGCACACCGTAGCGGCAGGTTTTCATGCGCTGCACGAGGTCGTCGATTACGGCCAGGGATACACCGGTGATTTCCTCGATATCGGCTTTTATCTCGCGCCCCTTGACGCGCGCGCGCAACGCCCAAAGCAGTTCAAAATCCTTTCCGGGTTTCAGTTGCACAAAGATATTCGCAACCGGGGCGCTGGGAGTGCGGCGCACATCCACCAGCACCACGGTTCGATCCTTTTTCCCGTTGGGCATAAACATGCCCTTGGGGGTGACCGTGTAGCGGGTAAAGTGCCGGGGGTGTGATTCCGCGGGGTTGCCACCCCAGTACACCACCAGGTCGGCACGATTTTTCACCTCTCCGAGAGTCATCGTGCTCTCGCCGATGCCCTGGAACGCCAGGCCGGAGGGTCCATGGCAGACGGAGGTCGTGGTGTCGATATTGCCGCGCACCATGTCCGTGATCGCGACCGCCTGGCGTTGTGCCTCGCAGGTGGTATCACTGAGTCCGTAGATGATTGGAAATCTTGCCTCAACCAGAATCCGCGCGGCCTCGGCCACAGCATCGTCCACCGACGCTGGTTTACCGGAGATCATGGCTGCCGGCGCGTCCTCGATGGTGTGCTCGGCAAACCAGGCGCGCCCCAGTACGCAGGCATTCTTCGCCTTGACGATGCGTTTCTCCGTATCGTCCACTGTCAGAATCATGTCGTCGCACACGCACCCGCAAAAGGTGCAGGTGGCATTTTCCACAACGCGCAGGTTGTTGCTCATCGGTTCACAACTCCTGATTGTGCGCGGCTTCCATCAGCCGGACACCTTTTCCACCGTAACGGTAAGGTTCTTGGAAATCGGCATGCCGCTGCCGGCGGTGTCGGATTCCATCAGCTCACTGGAAGACGGCCCGTAGGGCATGAAAATAATGCCGCTCGGCAGGTCAGTGATCTTGCGGGGTGTGCAGGTGACGGTGGTTTCTCCAACCCCGTTGCTAAGCCGGATACGGTCGCCATCCTTCAGATCGAGGCGGGCCATATCCTGCTCGTTCATCTCCGCGGTAGAGGTGACCCGCTGATACTCCGGCTTCAACTTGCCCTTGTTCAGGGACGTCCCCTGTTCGCTGGATCGGCCTGCGATAAGTAACATCAACATGCGTTCGGTCATGATTGGTCCGATCCTCGTGAGGCCGCGGCTGTGCATCCGAAAGAGTGCATCTCGGCATGGAATCAGTGCGTTTATTGAACAGGGGAGGGACCAGCCAGCGCCTGCGAACCGCAAACCCAAGTACTTCATACCATTAGAACCCAACGCCGTCAATTTTCTTGTGAATTCCTCAACATACGTACGGATCCGGGAGACCGGACTTGATCCGGGCGCGCGGTTTGTCACCCAAGGGAATGCACAATGGAGTGATAGAATGCGCCCTAATTTCCATACCGCCGATCGATCACACCGGCGCGAAGCAGAGGGGAGCAGAAGTGTCCCGGGAGTCCACTATCCACGTCCGCGCCCATGCGCGGCTTCATCTAGGGTTTCTCGACCTGAACGGGTCGCTTGGGCGTCAATTTGGAAGTATCGGACTTTCCGTCGACGGCGTGTGTCTCGAACTCCTGGCGGCGCCGGCCCCGGGGTTCACGATATCCGGTCCTGGGGCGGCACGCGCCGAAGCGGTCGCGCGCGCTGTATTCGAATTTGCCGGCCATTCCGGTGGCGTCGATCTGGAAATCCTGCGCGCAATTCCCGAACACGCCGGACTGGGCTCGGGGACGCAATTGGCGCTCGCAGTCGGCAGTGCTTGTGCCCGGCTGGCCGGGGTTTCACTGTCCGTGGACGAACTGGCGAACCTGCTGCTGCGCGGCCAGCGTTCGGGCATCGGCATCGGGACGTATTCCCAGGGTGGTTTCGTGGTGGATGCGGGGCGCGGACCGGCCACGCGCACGCCGCCAGTAATAAGCCGGCTGCCGGTTCCGGATCCATGGCGATTCGTGCTGGTGATGGATCATTCGCGCCAGGGTGCGCACGGCGACCAGGAATCCGAGGCTTTCTCCCGCCTGACCATGATGCCGGATTCCCGCTGCGCACATCTCTGTCGCATTACCCTGATGCGGCTGTTGCCGGCACTGGCTGAAGCGGACTGCCCGGCATTTGGCGCGGCGGTCAATGAGGTTCAGTCCATTACGGGGGAACATTTTTCCCAATGGCAGGCCGGCCGCTATTCGAGTCCGGATGTGGCCGCGGTGCTGGCGTTCATGGCCGAGAGCGGTGCGACCGGATGCGGTCAGAGTTCCTGGGGACCGACGGGATTTGCGATCTTTCCCGACGCGGCCGCGGCGGTCAGTGCGATGGAAATGGCGCGCAAACGCTGGGATGACAATCCGCAGCTTGATTTTGTATCATGCCGCGCCGCCAACCACCCGGCGGTTATCTGTTCCGGTATGACCGCTGCCCGCCAACACGCCCGCGGCTGAGCCGTCCGCGCGGGGCCAAACGGCATTCACGTCCTGGAGAGTCGCCGATGAACGATCCGTATTTGCTGCACATTTTCAATCCGACGAAAAACGTAAGTCCGTTTGACGTCAATATGGCCTACGAGGCGGCGTTTGACGGCGTGATCCCTTACGCAAATGTGACGTTGGAAGAAATCCATGCGTTGACCCAGGACACGATATTCTCGCGCGGTCCGACCGGGGTAAAACGTACCGGGATCTTTATCGGCGGGCGCGAGTTCGGTCTCGCCATGGACATGCTGCAGCGGGCCCGCGCTGCCATGGTGCCGCCATTTGAGGTGTCGGTCTTTGCGGATCCGAGCGGGGCGATCACGACGGCGGCGGCGCTGATAGCCTGTATCGAGGCCGCGACGAAAAAAGCCACGGGCGGCGACCTGCAAGGCAGGAAGCTCCATATTTTTGGTGGCACCGGGCCGGTGGGTATCTGCGCCGGGATCCTGGCCGAAAAATGCGGGGCGCAGGCGTTTCTTGCCAGTCAGCGCGGTCAATCAGTCGCCAAGGAAGTGGCGGAAGAATATAACCACCGCTTCGACGTGAAGATGCGCGGCACCAGCAGCAGTTCCGATGCTGAGATCCGGCAGATACTGCAAACCACCGACATTATTGTCGGCTCCGCCAAGGCCGGGGTGCGCGTTGTTTCCCGGGCGCAACTCGAAGAGGCCGAAAATCTGATTGTGGCGGCTGATGTCAACGCAGTACCACCGGCCGGGATAGAAGGGGTGGATGTGCATGACATGGGCAAGCCACTGGACTTCACGCCGCGCAAGGCGCTGGGTATCGGCGCCCTGGCCATCGGCAATATCAAGTACAAGGTGCATTACCGCATGTTTGAATTGATGAAGGGTTCGGACAAGCCCCTGTTCCTGGATCACGTGCGCGCATTTGAAACCGCACGGGAGTTCGCCGCCAGGAAACTCCTGGGCGCCTGAGGGCCGGGAATCCGCAATGCCTAAATCCGACACAGACGCCTGGCCCAGCATCAGCGCACTATCTGCGCCATTGGTGGAGACGTTGATCTCCCGGCGCCGGGAACTGGGTCTGGGAGTCAGCTACCTGGATCAAAAAGCGACCATCATTGATGCCGGTATAAACAGCCCCGGCGGTCTTGAGGCAGGTCGCCGGATCGCAGAGGTGTGTATGGGCGGACTGGGCACGGTGCGATTGCGTGCCGGGTCGGGTGCCGATGCATGGAACTGGTGGCTGGATGTCCATGCCAGCCATCCCGTCCTGTCGTGCCTGGGCAGTCAATATGCGGGATGGAGTCTCTCCCATGGAGAAGGGAAGCAGGCCTTCAATGCACTGGGCTCCGGGCCCGGCCGCGCCGTGGGCAGCAGCGAAAAACTGTTTGAACAATTGGGCTACCGGGATAGACCGGAATCGACGGTTCTCGTTCTGGAAGCGGACCGGGTTCCTCCCGCCAGGTTGGTGTCTGAAATTTCCGAAAAATGCGGGCTTTATGAAGAGCACCTGACATTTATTCTTACTCCAACCACCAGTCTGGCCGGCGCAGTACAGGTTGTTGCGCGGGTATTGGAGACTGCGTTGCATAAGGCCAATGCACTTAATTTTCCGTTGTCCTCCATCATGGATGGGGCAGGGACTGCCCCGTTATGTCCGCCGGCGCCCACCCAATTCACCGCCATGAGCCGGACCAATGATGCCATCCTGTTTGCCGGACAGGTGCACTTGTTTGTGCGGTCCAGCGACGAGGAAGCAGGAGCGTTGGCAAAACAACTTCCCAGCAGCACGTCATCGGATTTCGGCCGACCCTTTGCCGAAGTCTTCAAGGCCGCCAATTTCGACTTTTACAAGATTGACCCGTTGTTATTCAGTCCCGCCTGCGTGGCCGTTACCAATTTGCGATCCGGGCGCACCTTTCATGCCGGCTCCCTGCGTATGGATCTCCTGAACGAGTCCTTCACCGGGCAATTCGGGTAGAGACCCGCCGGCGCAGAAGCCGGGACAATGGTATGTCGCCACGACCCACCTGGACCCAGGATTTCATGCAACGCGCGGTCTTGAACAGTTTTCTTGGGGAAATCAACGCGCTGAAACCCGGAAATGTCCATCGTTTTGCCGGTGGACACGGCATGCGGTACGAGGATTTCCTGGTCAGCGCCCGAATCTCCGCGCCAATCCTGTGTAATCCCAACCTTTCCCTGGGCGAGCGTTGTCTGGGGGCTATTCAGGCGACTTTGAATGCCGTTGGAACGAATACCAACTTGGGGATGGTGTTGCTATTTGCGCCCATTATTTGTGCAGTGCAGCATGGAGGGACGCGGGAATCGCTCGCGCCTGCCATCGGTGAGGTAATTGCCTCCGCGCAACAGGCGGACGTCTCCCGCATATTTGCCGCCATCGCCCTCGCCAATCCCGGCGGATTGGGCCACGTACCCGCCCACGATGTGCATGTGGAGCCCGATTGCACCCTGCTGGAAGCCATGTCGGCGGCGTCCGGCCGGGACCATGTGGCGCGCCAATACACCACCGCCTGCGGGGACCTTTTTAGGGTCGGTTTACCGATCCTGGAGCGGTATTCCACCGGCGGTAATGGTGTAGAATGGGCCACTGTTCGTTGCTATCTGCGGTTTCTTGCCAGTTTCCCGGATTCCCACATCCAGCGGAAACACGGTGCACAGGTTGCCGAACAGGTCAGTCAACGCGCAGAAGTGGCTTTGGCGGAATTTGAACATCATAAAGATCCCGGCACCATGACAAGTCAGTTGCTGGGACTAGACAGGGAATGGAAGGACGCAGGAATTAACCCGGGCACCAGTGCCGATCTGACCGCGGCCAGCCTGTTGCTGTATCACTTGGGAGTCGAAAGCCGCGGTTAGTTCCTCGCACCCGGTTGTGCGGACACGGGAGTGCAGCATGATTGCAGTTGAATTCGCCAACGAAACGATCCGGTGGCGTCAGGCACATAATTTCAGGGTTGCATAATCAAAACAGGAGGAGATGCAAATGGCAGTGATCAATCAAGTACTCGTAGGCGAATCCCTGGTTGGCGATGGCAACGAAGTTGCCCACATTGACCTGATCATGGGGCCCCGTGGCAGCGCCGTCGAAGCCGCTTTCTGCAATGCCCTGGTCAATAACAAGGACGGTTTCACGTCCCTGCTGGCCGTCGTGGCGCCGAACCTGGCGTGCAGGCCCAACACCGTCCTGTTCAACAAGGTGACCATCAAGGGCGCAAAACAGGCCGTGCAGATGTTCGGACCCGCCCAGCGTGCGGTCTCCATGGCGGTGATGGATTGCGTCAAGGATGGCACCATCCCGGCCAATGAAGCGGATGACATTTTCATTTGCGTCGGCGTATTCATTCACTGGCTGGCCGCGGACGACAAGAAAATCCAGGACTACAACTACCAGGCTGTGAAGGAATCCATCCAGCGCGCGGTCAAGGGTGAACCGAAGTCGGCGGAAGTGTTGAGCAAGCGTGGTTCCGCCAACCATCCGTTCCAGGCGCATGCTTAAAAGCAGCTACAAGTCACAAGTTATAGGCAACAAGTAAAAGCAAAAAAAGAAACCAGTTCGTAGAGACGGTTGGGACACACACCAACCAACAACACACCCCGGCTCAGGCCGGGGTTTTTTTTGGCTTAAATGCAGCCATAAGCCATAAGCAATAAGCTACAAGTGGAAGGCAAAGAAGGAAGTCTGGATACCTGCCGCAAACTACTTTTGCCCTTACTTTACTTTCCACTTTCCGCTTTTAACTTTTCACTCGACAAAGCGCCCGTATGCAGCGCCGTGGCCACCAGTGCCCCCCGCATGCCCCGTGCCGTTGCCTGCGCCAGATCGGCGCTGTCACGCACGCCGCCAGCCAGGTAGAAGTCCCGATTCTCCGTGCGCCCCATGACCTCATCCACCACCTGCCATGCCGGACCCTTGGCAGCGCCGACGCTGGGGAGAGTCATGATGATGACGTCGCGCGGCCAGAGTTCCGGTCGCGACAGGATTTCTGCATCGCCAATGAGGCCGGATGCGTTGAAGTCCAGGGAAAGGATGTAGTCCGTGCTGGAGGAGATCAGACCTCCGAGTTCAGCGGCGCTGATACCGGTTTCCGTACCGATGATGGTCCGGATCCCTGGCCGATTTCCCGCAGGTTGTTTGTCGCCGCAATCCACCCAGAAAGTCACGCCCGGGAATTTTGCCCGCAGTTTCGCCACCGTTGCGTCATGCCGTTCGCGGCCCAGCAAGGCGCCCAGGTCGGCGACATAGACCACGGCAAAGGGGTGCAACGCGAGCAGGGTGGCCAGTACCGCTGTCGGCTCGGACGACGGGCAGAGCGGGCTGCAAACCGGCGCGTATTCCGCGCGGCGGCCGCCACGGGCATGCACGGCCTGCCCGTCGAGGAGGTCGATCACGGGTATAATTAACATGCTCGATTAAACCTTTCCTGTGAAAGGAAATTTGCCCTTGGAGGTTTCATTTTGACCGCCACGACCTGCATCGGCTGGGATATTGGAGGCGCGCATTTGAAGGTGGCCCGTTTGGCGGCCGATGGCTCCATCCTGGCGGCGACGCAGTATGCCACACCGCTGTGGCAGGGCCTGGAGTGCCTGCATCAGGAGCTTGAAAAGATCAGCCGGGCAGGAAATATGCGGGAAGTGCGCCACGGGCTGACCATGACCGGAGAGCTCGTCGATCTATTCCCCGATCGGCGCGCCGGTGTGGACGCCTTGTTGCATGCCTTTGTACGCCACTTTCCTGAACGGGATACTGCCGTGTTTGCCGGGCGGGAGGGCTTCCTGCCAGTGGCCGGCGCGCGCACGGTGGCCGCCTCGGTGGCGTCGGCCAACTGGCTGGCGACAGCACTTTGCGCCGCAACCCGGATCGGACACGGCATCCTCGTGGACGTGGGCAGCACCACAACGGACCTCATCCCCATCGCGGCGCATCAGCCATGCAACCAGGGCTGGAGTGATCAGGAACGACTTGCCTGTGATGAACTGGTGTATACGGGAATGGTGCGCACTCCGATCATGGCGCTGGTGCAACGGGTGCCATTCGACGGCCGCTGGCAGAATGTGGCGGCGGAGTATTTTGCCACGGCCGCGGACATTTACCGTGTGACAGGTGAACTGGATGACGGCGCGGATCTGCATGAGACCGCGGATCGTCGTGGCAAGACCGCGGCCGACAGCATCGCCCGCCTGGCGCGGATGTTGGGCGCGGAAGCCGGAATTGACGATGTGCATGATGACCGCTGGATGCAATTGGCCACACATATCGCGGAACAACAGTTGTTACTGATAGAGCGCTCGCTTGCCGCCGTGCGCAGGCGCATGGACGGCGGGTCGCCGATACTAATTATTGGCGCCGGCGCCGGGGCATTCCTGGCGCGGAAGCTCGCCCGGCGCCAGGGATGTGATTATCTGGCCTTTGCAGATCTGTTTGCCAGCGGCGCTGCATCGACTAGTGATGTTGCCACCTGCGCCCCGGCCGTTGCCGTGGCGGAACTCGTCCGCCGGATGCGATTGCAGTGAAGATTGTAGAACTGCCATACCGGCGCAACTCCGCGGAACTGTTCGAGCCCATTGCGGGTGAGCCGTGGAGCGTGTTTCTGGACAGTGGATTCCCGCTTATCGACAGCGGGCGTTACGACATTATCTCGGCGCGTCCCTACATGACATTGACGACCCAGGGTGCGGACACCACGATTGCCGGGAACCGGTCCGGCACCGGCGTGAATCCGGGCGATCCGTTTTTGCTGTTGCGCGAGCAACTGGCGGGGCGCGCCGATAACCGCTCAGGGATACCGTTTTGTGGTGGCGCCCTTGGGTACTTTGCCTACGACCTGGGCCGCCGGCTGGAACGCATACCGGCAACGGCGCAACGGGATGTGGCGATGCCGGAAATGGCAATGGGCGTGTATGACTGGGCCGTGGTCGTGGATCACCACATGCGCCGGACCTGGATGGTAGGGCAGGGGCGCTGCCCCGATACAGAACGCAACTGGGCCGCACTGGAACGGATGTTCCGGTCCACCGTGCAGGCGCGGCTGCCGCATTACACTGTTCGTGGTGACATTAGTTCCAACATGACCCGCGAGCGGTACGCACAGGCCTTCCATCGCATCCAGCACTACATCCGCGAAGGCGACTGCTACCAGGTGAACCTGGCGCAACGGTTCGAGATCTCCGTCGCCGGGGATCCGTGGGATATCTATCTGGACATGCGGCGGCATAATCCGGCGCCGTATTCCGGGTTCATGCGTCTGCCGCAGGGCGCGGTGTTGTCGTCGTCGCCGGAGCGTTTTCTGCAGGTCAGCAACGGGCAGGTGGAGACGAAACCGATCAAGGGCACCATACGGCGCTCAAAATTTGCCTATGAGGACAAGGCATTGGCCGCGCAATTGCTGGAGAGTGACAAGGACCGCGCGGAGAACCTGATGATCGTGGATTTGTTGCGCAATGATATCGGCAAGAATTGCCGCATCGGCAGCGTGGCCGTGCCGCGGTTGTTTGCGCTCGAGAGTTTTGCCACCGTGCACCATCTGGTGAGTACCGTCACCGGCACGCTGGCGGAGGGCCGTCACGCGCTGGATCTGCTGCGCGGATGCTTCCCCGGCGGTTCCATCACCGGCGCGCCCAAACTCCGCGCCATGGAAATTAGCGAGGAGTTGGAACCGCACCGGCGCGGGGTGTATTGCGGGGCGCTGGGTTATGTCGGCTTCGACGGCAACATGGATACCAATATCGCGATCCGCACCGCCGTCACGCTGGGCGACCGCTACCTCTATTGGGCCGGCGGCGGGATCGTTGCGGATTCCACGCTGGAGTCGGAATACGAGGAATCCTTCGCCAAGGCACAGGCAGTGTTGAGCCTGTTCGGCAGGGGCATGGTGCAGAATGTGGGTAGTTAAGCTGGGCGGCAGCCTGGCGCGGTCTTCGCAGCTTCCGGACTGGCTGGCGGCGCTGGCGGAATACGGGAAGGGCAGGGTCATCATTGTTCCCGGTGGCGGGCCATTCGCCGATCTGGTTCGCGAGGAACAGGCCCGCGCCGGCTTCCGGGACAACGCGGCCCATCGCATGGCCATCCTGGCCATGGAACAGTTCGGATTCATGCTGGAGGGGTTGCACGAAAATCTGTGCTCGGCGGCCACGGAGGAGGAACTGTGCGCAGCG
>Ga0156012_1161_pt1 | contig 13487 bp, 10 predicted proteins | sample RifCSPlowO2_02_FD_107666 | JGI IMG/M metagenome (GOLD analysis project Ga0156012, IMG submission 107666) | Gammaproteobacteria bacterium RIFCSPLOWO2_02_FULL_61_13
GCGCCAAGCATGCCGCGGTCCAGATCCGCGATATGCATCGAGCCACCCTTGCCGCGGCAGAGCCCGTCCGCCTTGCCGAAGATCTCGAGCATCATGGCGTTTACCTCGCAACCCTTGGCAATGCAATGACCATGGCCCCGATGTGTACTACTGATGTAATCGGCATCCTTGAGGTGCATGCAAATACCAACCGCAGATGCCTCCTGGCCCGCGTACAGGTGCACGAAGCCGGGAATACGACCTTCCGTGAACTCGCTGTCGACGCGTTCTTCAAAAGCACGGATCGTCCGCATGATTGCGTAGGCCCGCAACACTTCTTCGCGGCTGAGACCCGGCTGTAAATCATGGAATCGAAGCATCGGAACTCGCCCCGGTCACGGAAATTCAAAACAGCGCCGGGCGTCCGGCCGCCGCCATCCGGTCCAGCAGCGCCTGGGCCTGAGAGTCAGGCCGCACGGTTCAAAACGACTTGCGGACGCTGACGCCCCACTCGCGTGGCCGATTGTAAAATCCTTCCGCCGTGCCGAAGGAGCTGAGTGCCGACAGGCCGTTGACCAGCACTCGCTCATCCGTGAGGTTGGTTCCGAAGACGGCCAGATCCCAGCCACCGCCGAAGGTCGTGGCGGACAGATTCCAGGTCAGCCGCGCATTGAATATACTGTGGGCGTCCCGCGCCAGGACCGGCGTATTCTGGATATCGGCGAAGCTCCTGGCCTCATAGGTCCAGTCGCCGCGCACCGTCACCCGGCCGTATTCTCCTGCCGGCCATGCATACTGGATGCCGGCGCTGCCAGTCCATTTCGGGGTACGGATCATCTTGCTGTCGAGCGTGGCTTCCGTGCCCCCGGGGTCAAGTTCCACAATCTCGAAATCCGTGTAGCCGACCGCGCCATTGATATCGAGTCCCTCCATCGGCCGGGCCAGCATCTCGATCTCGAAGCCGGTGACCTCCGCCTTGCCGACATTGTCCACCACCAGCAGTAATGTGCCGGAAGCCGGATCCACGGACACGGCGGTGAACTGAAGATCATCATAATTATAGAAAAATGCGGCCGCGTTCAGACGCAGGCGCCGATCGAACCACTCGGACTTGATGCCCACCTCGTGGTTGACGAGGAACTCGGGATCGTAGGACTCCACCGCCGCCGCGACGATGGGACGCCCATTGAACCCGCCGCTCTTGAAGCCTTCGGAATAGGTGAAATAAGTCATGAGCGCGTCGGTCCACCGGTACTGGACGCTGAACATGGGCGTCGGCTCGTTCCAGCTTGCCTCCACGTTCGTGGCGGGCACGATGAAGGTATTACTGGCGATGCGCCGGTGCTCGAGGAAATACTCCTTCTTCTCGTAGGTGTAACGCAGACCGGCGGTAATGCTGAAGCGGTCGGTAAAATGGGCCGTGGCCTGGGCGAAGGCCGCATAGCTGGTGATATCGATCTCGTTGAAGATATTGAAGTCCAGGTCCAGCAACGGGTTGATTGGGTTGCCGGGACAGCCCGGGGCCAGGAACGGTGGGGCGCAGGGCGCTCCGGTTAATTGCACGGGAATGGATTCGAGCGCGTTGAACAGCCCGGATGTCAATACCACGTCATTCTGATCGCGTCCGAATTCGTCGAAATAGTAGAAACCCACCACCCAGTCCAGACGGTTATCAAAGCTGCTGCCAAACAGTTGCAGTTCCTCGCTGACCTGATCCTGATCCTGATCCTGATCGGTATGGACGATGGGCAGCGGCGAGCCATCCCCATCCCGCCCGAACCCGCCTTCCATCTCACGGTAGGCCGTGATGGACTTGGCCGTGGCCCAGCCCAGATCCCACTCAAACGTTGCGTTGATGCCCCACGCGTCCAGTTCGTTGTGGTTGGGACCGGTGCCGAACGATTCGTCCTCGTCATCCGTGATGAAAGCGGTACTCATGGGCAATCCGCTGGGAATCCCTATCAGGGCATTCCAGAGGATGATCGGTACGCCTCCAAACTCTTCGAATTGAAGCAACGTGGTCGGGACCGACTCTTCGCGCTCACGGGAATAATCGAAAATGAAATCTGCGGTGAGATCGTCCGAGATCTGCCAGCGCAGGGCGCCACGTGCAGAGAGTGCATCCTCATCGCCGGCCTCATCGATTTTTTCCCCGCTCGCGAAATCCAGCCGCTTGCCATAACCGTCACGATTCTTATAGGACAGTGCCGCCTTGGCGAGCAACTGACCCGGGATCAGCGGTACATCGACGCTGCCGCGGAAGTCGGTACGGTCAAAATCGCCGTAGGTGCCCTCCACGTAGCCGCCGAATTCCTCCGCCGGCTTGCTGGAGATCACGTTGATGGCGCCGCCAATCGTGTTACGTCCGAACAGCGTACCCTGAGGACCACGCAGAATTTCGATACGCTCGAGATCAAGCAGGTCCATTACCGCCCCCAGCGTCCGGGCGTGATAAACACCGTCAATGTAGATGCCAATCCCCGGGTCGGTGGTAAACAGAAAGTCGAGTTGCCCGATCCCGCGAATATAAACCTGGCCATTGCCGCCGCCGCCGCTGCCGCCCTGGCCCGTCCCCATGATGACGTTCGGCGCGAACGAACCCACCTCCATCAGGTTGGTCATGCTGCGCACTTCCAGTTCCGATCCCGAAAGGGCCGACACCGCAATCGGGGCCACCTGCAGGGACTCCTCCCGCTTGCGCGCCGTTACAACAATTTCCTCCAATTCCGACCCGGCATCTTCCGCGGCAAGCGCATTCGAATAAACTGTCGACCCGCCGGCAACCAGCGTGACACCCAGTACCACACCAGGCAGCGTTATCATTCGGCCCAGCCGTGCTTGCGGCCCATGACGCAGTAATTTACGTGGCATCGTGACTCTCCTCTTGCTTCGAACTTGAACGTCTGAAGTCCCGGCAACAGGACGCGGCCGCCCGGATTAGGTTCCGTGCAGTGCGCCATCAGCCATACAGCGAATCCTACCGGTCAATTCGAGCCATTGTGACTTTTGTGCCACACAGAACGATCGGCTGGAATAAATCGACGGATTGGAGTTAGGATGCACCCACCCAAAGGCGTTAAGAATAGCGAAAATTACCTATTGTTTATGTCGTTAGAGACAGCCTTGCTGTTCCGGCCAACGTCTGTTGCATTTCACGTCCATGTAGGTTTCCATCCGTCCTTGCTACGCACCCGCCCATGACGCAACTCACACACAGGGATCTGCAACGCATTCGAGCCGCAGGCGGCATTGCGCTGGAGTGCTCAACATCCACAGACATCAGGGATGAGTTATTGCGACACATTCAGGCGACATTGGACGCGCGCAGCAGCGTCTTTTTCCACTTTCGGGACGACAGCAGCAGCGGCAAGTTCTACAACGGCTTCTCGCTCGGCGTGCCCGAGGAGGCGCCGGAAATCTGGTGCCGCGATTACCAGCAAGTCGATCCCTTTGTAGGTCACTTCCTGCAGCACCTGAAATCCGGGGGCGAGCGCGTTGTCATCTCCTCCCGTGTGATAAGGAACCGGGACTATGTCCGTACCGCGTTCTACTGCGATTTCCTCAGGCCCCAGTCCGTGCATCATGTTCTGGTCGCCGGACTGGTCAGAAATTCCGAACCCATTGCCCTTATGGGCCTGCACCGGCCGCAGGAGGCTCCGCCATTCGAAAGCAATGACGTACTCAAGATGAATCTCATACTGCCGCATCTTTCCGCAGCCGTCGAAAAGGTAGGCATGATGGAAAAACTGGGCGCCCGGCAGAGAATCATCGACACGCTCGCCCAGGACCTCGCCGGCGCGACGGTACTCATGCTGGACAACGATTATCGCATCCTGGTGGCCAACGAATCCGCAACTACGCTGCTGCACCTGCCGCGCGGCGACACCGCCACCGGTGCCCGTGTCGTGGCCGAGATTCGGGCTGGTTGCGCGGCGTTGCGTGCGAAAATCGGCCGTTGTGCCTGTTCCGCCCCGGAACACAGTCTCAACTTCACAGTCCACATCGAAGGCGTTGCAACGGACGGATTCATTCGCGCCCATGACTGCGCACCCGATGGACTGCGCTTCATCGTCTGTTTCGGACCGGAAGGCCGCCGGTCATTGCGTTCCGGGCAGATAATAGATGAGTTCGGGCTGAGCAAGCGCGAAGCGGAAATCGTGCATCTGGTCAGCCTGGGCTTGACCAACCAGCGCATCGCGGACAAGCTGAACATCAGTGTGCGCACCGTGGAGAATCACCTGCGCTCCATGTATACGAAGGTCAAAGTGCACAATCGCACCAGTCTGCTGGCGCAACTCGCAAGGGATCAGTAATAGGAAACAGACTCCGGCGCTGCCGCTGCGCACCCCGCCGGAGTCCGATGACCGGGTTTTGAACACCGGCGCGGACTACACTGCACTCAGGCTGTCTCCTGACACATGACTGCTGCCGGACGGCAGTCAGCCGCGCAGCGCCTTGCCGACCCGGTCCGCGACCAGCGCCAACCCCTCGCGGCCGGCATCCAGCGCGCCGGCAAAGGACAGGAAGCCGTGGATCGTGCCGTCGAAGCAGCGGTATTCCGAAGGCACACCGGCGGCCACCAGCCGCTCGTGATAGAGACGCCCCTCGTCCAGCAGCGGATCCAGTCCGGCCGTGATGATCAATGCGGGCGGCAGCCCGCGCAAGTCGGAAGTCAGCAGCGGCGATGCAAGCGGACTCAAGCCCTCCCGGGCCTGGTCGGTGAAATACATGTCACTGATCCACGCGATATCTTTCAGCGACAGAAAATACTCTCCGCCCCCCAGCGCCTTGCGTGACGGATAGTTGACGCCCACGGACTGGTCCACTGCCGGATACACCAGCGCCTGAAAGGAGATGGCCGGCCCATTTCGGGTTTTTGCCGCCTGACACAGCGCGGCGCTGAAATTGCCGCCGGCGCTGTCGCCGGTCAAGGCGATGCGAGCCGGATTCGCGCCGAGTTCACCGCCATGGGCGGCGGCCCATTGCAGCACTGCGTAACAGTCCTCTATACCGGCGGGAAATTTGTGCTCCGGCGAACGGCGGTAATCCACGTTGATGACCACCACGCCGGCGCGGGCGCAGTAAAAGCGCGCCATGTTGTCGTGGGTGCCGATATCGCCCAGGGCGTAACCGCCGCCGTGGAATAGCAGCAGGATCGGCGGAGGAGAACCGGCTGGCATTGCCGCCGGCCAGTAGATGCGCACCGGCACGACGCCATTCGGCCCCGGTATTTCCCGATCTTCCGTCCGGCCCACTTCACTGCGCGCCACATCCATTGTCCGTGACAACTGCTGCAATGCGGCCCGCGCCGCCTCCAGAGGCAGATCACTTAACGAGGACGGCGCGCCTGATGCGGCCATCTGTTCCAGCAATACCCGGGTCTGGGGTTCAACACTCATGGCTCATGACTCCTTCCGGCATCTGGGGCCGATTTCAACATGGAACGAATGATGGTGTGTTCATTATCAATATACGCGCATGGGTTCGGCACTGCGCACCGGCGGCGAGAGCACCGGCAGCGGTGCGGCGTTATCGGATTCGCTGCACAACCAGCGTTCGATCCTGGGCAACAGCGGCAGCAGTCTGCGCGCCTTGCGATAACCCCGCTCCAGCTGGAACGGATCGGCCAAGTGCGACTCCGGCAGAGGCATGCGCAGGCGGCGTAGCACCGCGCCAAGCGGAAATTGCATCCGGTCCTGGGTCTTGATGGACTGCGCCAGCGTTTCGGCCAGGGGTTCCAGCAGATTGCCAAATCCGGAGCGTGGCTGTCCCCATCCCACCAGGTATAAATGGCGATACTGCGGCGAAATCATGCCCCAGTAGTTACGCACCACCGAACCGCGCACCTCGGCCAGACCCGGGGCCAGGAATGGGTAACTGACGTGGTACCCGGTGGCGCAGACAATGAGGTCCGCACCGACCCGCGTGCCGTCCACAAATTCAACCTCGGCGCCGTCGTAGCGCGCCACGTCCGGATGCGGATGGATGCGCCCGTGCTTAAGGTAATGCAGCGCCTCGGTGCTGACGCTGGGATGCCGGTCGAATAGGCGATGGTTCGGCAGCGGCAGGCCGTAGCGCCGGTAATCACCGACGCAAATGGCAAGCACCACGCGGTGCACGATCCGCTGCAGCCATAACGGGTACGGACCGATCAGTTCAACGATGGGTTTGCCTAACGCCGTTTTCGGCATGAACCAGTAACCGTGGCGCAGGCTCAGATGCGCGTCCGCGGCGACGCGCGCCGCCTCGGAGACGATGTCGCAGGCGGAATTGCCACCGCCGATGACCAACACGCGCCGGCCCCGTAATTGTTCCGGGCTCTTGTAATCCTTGGAGTGAATGATCTCCCCGTTGAACTGGCCCGAATAGGACGGCCAACGGCGATCCCAATGGTGCCCGTTGCACACCACCACGCCTTTGTAGCGCCGGTATTCCCCGCTCTCAAATAAAAGATTCCAACTTCCGCCGGGCAACGGCTGAACCAGCGTAATCTTTTTGTTAAATGTAATCCGGTCGCGCAGCGCAAAATGTTCGGCATAGGCATTCAGGTAATCCAGCACCTGCTGCTGGCTCGGAAAATCCGGGTAACCCGCCGGCATGGGGTACTCGGGAAACTGGCTGATCTTCCGCGATGAGATGATGTGCGCCGTGGCATAGGCGCCGTGGTACCAGATCCCGCCCAATGCGGCATCAGCCTCGAACTGATCATAGGGAATGCCGTGGCGGACAAATGTCCGCGCCACACACAGACCGCTGGGGCCGGCGCCGATGATGGCAAAGCGCGGCAGGACGTCCTCCAGGTCCGGCATCGACATTACAGCCGGTCGCGGCCCCGCTCCCGAATCGGCGCGCCCACGTTCATGCCCCGGGGATGGATGTTTTGGGCACCGACTGCAGGCCCGAGGCTGCCAGTGCTGCCTGCAATTGCAGCTTCTGCCAGGGGAACAACATCATTTTCGGCATGCGCATTTCACCGCCGGTGAAGCCCAGCAATGAATCCAGAAATTTCCACTGGTCAAAGTTATACATGCCCATCAGTGCACTGGGCATGGCAATGGACAGGATGGCCTTGCGCAACGGGTCCATGCGCCAGTACAACTCGCCGGCTTCGTCCATGCTCCCGTCGCGGATGAAGTTGAACAGGCGCACCTCGCGCGGGTCTGCCTCGGTCTGCAGGTTGTGCCACGGCGCAGCGCCGGACCATTGCATGCCGTATTTCCGGATCATCGTCGGCCATGCGTCATCAAACGGATAACTGATCAGTACGCGATCGCCGAACAATCGGAAACAGGCGTCAATCCAGTGCCATTCGAGCACGCCGATCTTCAACGCAATGACATTATCGAGATCCGCCAGCCGCGCCAGCGTCTGCGCCGACACCCGGTACGGTGCGGCAAATTCATTTTTCACCGACGGAAACAGGATGACGCCGATGCCCGTGGCATCCGCTATCGCCTTGGTGTACTGGTAGATTTCCTCCTCCGAGCGTGGATGAAAATTGGTCGGATAGCTGATCATGATGCTGTGACAGCCGACCGCCTCCGCGTGGCGCGCCATTTCGATGTTTTCCGCCAGTGTGTAGTAGCGCACATTGAGCGTGACGCCGACCTTGCCGCGGGCCTCGTCCACGCACCACTCGACCCAGCGCTTGTCCTCTTCCAGGGTCGTGCCGGCCTCGCCGCCGGAAACCAGCGTCACCGCGAAGAACCCCTGCCGGCACAACATCCGCATGTCATGGCGGATGCCGGCCTCGTCCAACTTCAGTTCTTCCGGCGTAAAACAGGGCAGGATGGTAGTGTCAAGTCCCCGGTACGCCTCTTTTGCCCACTCCTTCGCCTCGGTCTTTTTGTAAAGCATGGTTTTACCCTCCTCAGAATCTGCCGGAAACAGAACTAAATTCTGTCCCCATTTATTGACGTTCCAGGTTGTCTCGAACACGTTTAAGCAAATGCACCAGCGTCGCGTGTTCAGTGCGGCTCAGGCCCCGGATCAGATCCCGGTTCATGGCTACCGCGATACTGCGCATTTCGGCCATCACGGACTCCGCCTTGGCTGTGCGCAACACGCGACGCGCACGCCGATCATCCGGGTGCCGGCGCCGGCGTATCCAGCCATTGACTTCAAGCCGGTCCAGCAGCGCACCCAGCGCCGCCTTGCTGAAGCCGAGTTCCTCGGCCAGTTCCGTCTGCGTCACGTCATCGTTGAAATACAGCTTCGCCAGCACCCACCATTGCGCCCGCGTCATGCCCAGCGCGCTCATGCGCTGGTCGTAAACGCGATTCAGCAGTCGCGCATTTTCGTGGATCAGGTAGCCCGGCGTGCTGCGAAAGGTGTCTTTCATGGGATGTGCCGCATTCTGTTGATACATGGGCATAAAGTCAACGCGTTTACTAACATTCCGGCTGCCGGTGGAACGCACCAACCGGGACGGGAAATCAGGTGGGCAACAGCAGGCGCCGGAACACGCCCGGGGTGAAGCCGTACTGGCGTTTGAAGTGCCGGTTCAGATGGCTCTGATCGGCGAACCCGGAGGATGTCGCGATGCTGCTCAACGACGTGCCGGACGGGAGCAGGCGCCGGGCGTGGTCCACGCGCACGCCAATCTGGAACTGGTGCGGCGGAACGCCGGTGGCGTGCCGGAACAGCGAGATCAGGTAACGTTCGTTCAGATCCACCTCGCTGGCCAGCGACTCGACGTTCAAAGGCTCCGCATAATGGTGGCGGATTATGGATTTCACATGTTCGATGGCCGGGTGACGTATCTGGCCGGCGGAGATTGAACGCCTGCGGCCGGACTCCAGCGCCAGCAATCCGTCGAGTGCAGTGGCGATGCTGTGCACGTGCTGTTCCGGCCCGTGGTCACCCAGCAATGATGTAACCAAATCGGACAACAAGCGATCTGCACTGCCGCGCGGAATGGTTTTCAGCGGCAGCGATGCCCCCGAGTTGGCAGCGCGAAAGTACTGGGTAATAAAGCCTGGCATGAACAACCTTTGCGGCACGTGAATCAGGCAGAACCTGATGGGCCCGGTACTCAGCGCTGCACCACCGCCATGAATTTCGTACGGGCTGACGATGCATGCCTCACCGGCGTTGAGCAAAAACTGACGGCCCCGGCACTCGATGGCGCCGCGGCCCTCCTGCATCCAGATGATCTCCATGGCCTCATGCAGATGCAACGGGTAACAACGCTGATGTGCGGTGGATTCCACGATGTCCAGGCCATCCACATAAGGCGAGCGCCACAGACTGAAGTGGAGGTCAGCGGTCAGCTCCGCATCGTCATTACGCTCCGCTACAGGATTGCAATCCAATCTGGACACGACCCCTCCCCTTTCGGCCACGCGGCCCGAAACCCCGCTTTCCCCAGCGCCGCAGGCAAGGGATGGTTCGCACAAGCCGGCAGGAGAAAATGAGGATTGTTCAATATACCGGAGCCATTAGATGGGAACATTGTAAAGTTGCGGAATTCATCACTTCGTTGCGGCATTGATACGGCCAATAGGAGAAAATTTATGCTGCAGTACAGCAAAAATCGAATCAGCCGTCGGGGGATGCACGTGGCACCCACCCTCGTTGCCGGTCTGCGCGCCAGCATGCTCGCCGGACTGGGAATGGGACTTGCATATCCGGTCACGGCTCAGGAGGCCCTGGAAGAAATCATCGTCACGGCCCAACGGCGCGAGGAACGGATGCAGGACACGCCGGTATCGATCACGGCCTTCTCCGCCGACCACCTGAGCGAACTCTCCATCAACGACCTGGCCGGCATCGGCAGTTTCACGCCTAACATGAACTTCAGCAACAGTCCCGGCGGCAGCGGCGGCGGCAACAACGCCCAGATCTACATCCGCGGCGTCGGCCAAAACGATTTCCTGCTTACCACCGATCCCGGCGTGGCGGTATACGTGGACGGCGTATACATAGCCCGCTCCATGGGCGCCATCATGAACCTGCTGGACATGGAACGGGTCGAGGTGTTGCGCGGACCCCAGGGCACACTGTTCGGCAAGAATGCCGTCGGCGGCGCCATCAGCCTGATAACCGCGCCACCCATCGATGAACTCGATGGCAACGTCGAGGTCACCACCGGCAGCCGCGACCGGATTGACGCCCGCGGCACCGTCAATGTCCCGCTGATCCCGGGCGAATTGCTGGCGCGCGTGTCGGCATCGACCCGTAATCAGGACGGCTACGGCGATCGCCTCCTTGACGGCGTGGACCTCGGCGACGTCAACGAGGACGCAGTACGTGCCAGCCTGCTGTGGCAGCCATCGGACACGCTGAAATTCACCCTGGTGGGCGACTACAGCCGCGGCCGCGAGGAATCCGTGTCCCAGCACCTGATGACTGTCGACCCCACCAATGCGCCCCTGCTTAATTTGTGGAACGCTCTGGTCGGTTTCCCCTCCGGACAACCCATGACCTCCGACCTGGTACTCGATGACCCCTATGACACGCTGCAGACCGGCCGCAGCATCAATGAAATGGATGTCTACGGGATCAGTCTCACCGCCGACTGGCAGGTGGGGGGAATCAACATCAAGTCCATCACCGCCTATCGCGACAGTGACGTGGACTTCTCCCGCGACGGCGACAACTCGCCGGCGCCGTACGTGGAAACCTTCAACAACACCGACCAGAACCAGTTCAGCCAGGAACTGCACGCCAGCGGCACGGCATTTTCCGACCGGCTGGAGTGGCTGGCAGGTGTCTACTATTTTGACGAGAACGCCATTGACCACACCGACGTGATCCTCGCGGACGGCCTATTCGACGCGCTGGAGGCCTTGCCGGCCCCGCTTATCCCGCTCGGTCCGTGGCCCTGCCCGCAACCGCCCGGATCGCCGTTGCCGTGCATCGGCGGCCCCGGCAATCCGATCAACGAGCAGTTCGATCTGCGCTTTGATGTCTATAACGAGATCGACATCGAGAGCGTGGCGGTATTTGGCCAGGGCACATTCCATCTCACCGATCAATGGAGCATCACCGGCGGCCTGCGCCAGACCTGGGAATCGAAGGACTACCTGCTGATTCACCGGCGCCTGCACGCCGGCACCTTTGTCGTACCGCCCACCACTATCGGCGACGACTGGAGCGAACTGACACCGCGCGCCGGCACGGAGTACAAGTGGACCGAGGACCTGATGACCTACTTCGTGGCGTCGAAGGGATTCAAGAGCGGCGGATTCAACGGCCGCCCCACGACCCAGGACGCGGTGGAATCCTACGACCCGGAATTTGCCTGGTCCTATGAAATAGGCGTCAAGTCCGAATGGCTGGATCACCGGCTGCGGGTCAATGCGTCAGCATTCTTCAACGACTATACCGACATCCAGTTGACCAGCGTGCAGGCCACCGCCGAGGGCAACCTGCTGCTGGTGGTGGAAAATGCCGGCGAGGCCGAAGTCGCCGGCTTCGAGATTGAAATGGTGGCCCGACCGGCCCACTGGCTGGACCTGTCCGCCGGCTTGGGCTACACCGACGCCGAATACTCGAAACTGAATCCTGGCGCCACCATCACCGAGGATTCGAAGTTCATCCAGACTCCGGAATGGACCCTGAATCTGTCCGCCCAATTGACCTGGCCCATTGCCGACTGGGGCACGGTGAAACTCCGCGGCGATTACAGCTATCGCGACGACATGTATATGGACGCCAACAACACTGAACTCCTGCACCAGGACGGCTATGAGCTCGTGAATGCGCGGCTCGCATTCACAACCACCGATGAGCACTGGGAACTGGCGTTGTCCGGAACCAATCTGACCGATGAGCAATACATCGGCAATGGCATCGCGGCCCTGGACAGCTTCGGTACCGCCGAGGCGTACTTTGGTCCGCCGGCCGAGTGGAGCCTGTCGCTGCGATACCGGTATTGAGCCGTCAGGGGTCAGAGCAGATCCCTTGCACGCCATTGCCGCGGGAACATCAGGGGTCAGAGCTTAAGCTCTGACCCCTATTGCCTTGATCATGTGGCGCACCGCCGGCATCGCCATGCTCGCGGGCGCCATCGCCACGGCGACGGCGTTGCACTTGTTGCCCGGATTCGGCAGCACGCGCATCGCCCCCATCGAGACAGTCAACGCTGACGACTCACGCTCCGAAACCCTGCATTTCCTGCTGCCGGAGGACGGCGTCGCCGTCACCCATGGCGGCAATGTGCCCTTCCCTGCCGCGCCCCCTGGCGTGGCAACTTTCACCGAGGATGCCCTGAAGCGCGGGTTCGCATTGCTGGTGCGCGTGCGCGATGCCGAAGGCCGCGTCGTCGGCCTGGCCGCGGAACTGGAAGTGCATCCGCAAGGCGACATGCTGGCTGGGAATCTCGAGTGGGATACGGACTGGATCCTGGTGCTGCCGGGCCGCGGCATACTCGCGTTGCAGCAGGTCGAGCATTCCGATGAACTCGGCCCGCGAGTGATCAATCCGACGCTGGCCAGCGGTCAGGACTGGGTGGGTGACTGGACCATACAGACCACCGTCGGCCCCGGGCCCGGCGGACGCGGCGTGATCCTGGGCGGCAGCGGGGAATTCGCGGGCAGCACCGGCAGCTTTGTCGAAGTGGATCAGTTGACACGGTTCTCGGCCACCATGGGTCTCGCCGGCAAGGTTGAATTGCAGTTGCAAAGGAAAGGCCCATGACCGCGTGGCTGCGCCATGGGCTGGCGGCGATCCTGGGGTTTGCCGCGGGTGCGATGCTGGTGCTGGTCGGGCTGTACCTGTGGCCATTTTCCTTTATTGGTCGCGACCCGATTGCCATTGCCGCCATCGACGGGGGCAAGGATCGCGAATCCTTCACATTAAATATCACCGGGGACAATATTCTCGCCACCCACGGTGGCGCCTTCCCGTTCAGGCCGTTTCCTGCATCATTATCCGTGCTGCCCGACGCCAGCCTGCACGATATATTCGCGCTGGTGACAAAATTCCGCGCCGGCCCGGGCGGGGACGTGATCGGATTCGGCACCGAGCTGGAGATCGCCCATGAACACAGCAGCCTGCTGCGCGGACGGGTGATGACCCACACGCTGTGGTCCATCGTCGTGCCGGGACGCGGCACGCTGCACCTGTACCAGGTGGAAAACAACTGGCGGCTGCTGAAGCAGGTGATACTTCCGATGCTGCTTACCGGGCGCCCGTTCAAAGGCCACTTCACCGGCGTCAACACGCTTGGGCCGCTGCCCGATTACCGGGGCATCGTGGTGGGCGGTACGCGGGAATTTGCCGGGCTGACCGGCACTTTCGTGGAGATTGGAGACCTGCGCGAGTTACACCCGGATGGCACGGTGTCCGGGCAAATGGAACTGCGCGTCGGCTTCGAGCCGGCGCGGCCCTGATTCCTTCTGGTTGCCGGGACAGCCATTCGCATCCGTGGGCCCCGGGGTGGCACATTTCAACGGTAAAGTGACCATCGTCACCGGCGGCGCTTCCGGCATCGGGCGCGCGTTGTGCGAAGAACTGGCGCGGCGCGGTGCGCAGGTGCTGGTGGCGGACATCAGCGCGGAGGC
>Ga0156012_1183_pt12 | contig 13476 bp, 12 predicted proteins | sample RifCSPlowO2_02_FD_107666 | JGI IMG/M metagenome (GOLD analysis project Ga0156012, IMG submission 107666) | Gammaproteobacteria bacterium RIFCSPLOWO2_02_FULL_61_13
CGCGAGCCGTTTCTCCGGCGACTCAATACCGTGGTCCATGGCGTTGCGCACCAGGTGCACCAGTGGATCGATGATTTTCTCCAGCACCGTCTTGTCCACTTCCGTGGTGCCGCCGGACATTTGCAGATCCACCTGCTTGCCCAGTGACTCACCCAGACTCCGCACCAGGCGTTGCAGGCGCTGAAAAGCCGCCTCCGTGGGGACCATCCGGATACGCATGGCCTGGTCCTGCAACTCACGGGTGTTACGCTCGAGCAGGTCGACGACCTCCCTGAACTTGCCGACGTGGGCGACATCCTCGCGGTCGGCCAGGCGATTCAGGATCGACTGCGTTATCACCAATTCGCCGACCAGGTTGATCAACGAATCTATCTTGTTGATATTCACCCGAATCGAGGCCTGCTCGGCACCCTTGGTTCCGCCTTCGACACCGAAATCGTTTTGTGGCCCGTCATCGTCGCGCCGCCGCCCGGTCCGCTGGCGCCGCTCGCCGCGCAGGTTGAGTTCCAGTTGACAGTCACCTTCAACCCAGGCAAACAATTCGCGGATGATTCTGGCGTCGTGATCCCCGTAATGGCGCAGATTCCAGCCCAGGTAGCATTGTTCCACTTCCAGGTCGGCCAACTCCGGCAACGCGTCGGTATTGGCCTCCGCCACCAGCTCGCCCAGCGCGCGCAGTTCACGCAGGATGCGGTAGGGATCATTGCCGGTCTGCAACAGGTTGCGGTGCGGAAAGAATTTGATCTCCCAGCAGGGCCGCTGGGCTGCGGCAGGCGCCGACGCCGCCGGCGCGGGAACCGATTGCAGCGCAGCCTCCGCATTTCGCACCCGTTCCTGGTCAACCGCCGTCCCGGTCTTGCCGCAATCGAGCATGTACCGCAGCACATCCACGGACTTCAGCAACGCGTCAACCAGTTCCCGGCTGACATCGCGCCGCCGTTCACGCAGTTCACTGAGGGTCGTCTCCAGCACATGGGTGAAGCCGGCGATACCGGTAAAACCAAACGTGCCTGCGCCACCTTTCATCGAATGGGCGGCACGGAAGACATTGTTTACGACCTCCAGGTCCGGATTGGCGGGGTCCAGGCCCAGCAGGCCCGCCTCCATGACCTGTAATCCCTCGTGGCTTTCCTCGAAGAACAGGTCGTGAAACTGGCTCAGGTCCAGTTCTAGCGCCATCTGCCCCTGCCCGGGGTCACTGCAGGGATCCTGGCCCGATTAACGCTGTTGATGAAGTTCCCGGTCATGGCAGTGGCAAAAGTTTTGCATCAACCTGCTATAGGACGCGCCGGACTGTTTGCAACAGGATGTCAGGGTCAAACGGTTTGACAATCCATCCGGTTGCGCCTGCGGCCTTGCCCAGCTGCTTCTTGTCTGCGCTGTCTTCCGTAGTCAGCGTCAGGATCGGGACGAACCGGTATGCCGGCAGGCCGCGTAACTCCCGGATCAGTGTCAGCCCGTCCATGTTCGGCATATTGATGTCGGTGATGACCAGGTTGACGACCGGATTACCGTTCACAAATGCCAGTGCTTCCACACCGTCCGTAGCCTGGAAGACTTCATAGCTGGCGCCCTTCAGCGTAAACGCGACCATCTCACGCATGGCTGCGGAGTCGTCCACCAGCAGCACCCTCACCTTTGCAGTCGAACTCATCAGTACGCTCCTTACTCACCGCCATCCGGGCGCGAAAACCGGGATCCGGGAGGGGAAAATAGCAAAAATCATAATGACTTACAGGGGAAGCCGGCGCGGATCGATGCGCTTTCCACACTTATTTACAATACATCAACACAATCTGGCAATTGCTGCACTGCGCACCCGGTAGAATCGCTCTTGAAACTGCATTTCAGGCATTCTCCCGATCCCACGCCATGCATGGAATGAAACTCGCAACACGCCGAACCTGGCAGGCCCGGCCCCGGAACCCTGCCGCGACGCGCCTGCGGTGACGCCCATGGACGCTGACCCTGGCGCGCAGTCCGGATCGATCCTGGATCTGGCTCGCCTGTGTGAAATTTCCGGTAATGACGCGGTAACCATGCGCGAGGTGATCGACGTATTTCTGGAACACGCGCCGACCCTCATGGGTGAACTGCGGGACCAGCACGAGGCCCGCGATGGCGCCGGACTCAGACGCGTGGCGCACAAACTCAAACCCATGCTGGCGTATGTCGGGATGACATCCCTCCATGCGCGTGCCGTGCAGATAGAACAGGCTGATATCGCCGCCGCGAATTGGGAACAGTTCGCAGAACTGGTGCGATCGATCACGGCTGATTTTGAGCCGGCACAAAGGGAACTCATTGCGTATCGCGCCACCCTGGGCGACTGAAAGTTGTCCTGATCCATAACGCTGATTCCCGGATTGCGACCGGTACTACGCCGCGTGGACGTCATTATCACGCGCACCAGAGTCGGCGTGATGGCCATTGTCAGCGCCGGAAAAACCTGTCCAAACCTGTTTTCTTTGACATATAACTCATTGAATTCATGGGTCAAAAGGTTTGTTCCCGCCACCCCCCGCTTTGGCTTATGCTGCCCACGCGTACCCGGTACCGGGAGGGCGGTGTCGGATAACTACAACGACTATACGCGGGGGATGTGGACGTGTCGGACCTTACCACAGGCGAATTGCTTGCCTGTCATGATTGCGATCATCTTTATCGGCATGAGCCGATCCCCGAAGGAGCACGGGCCAATTGCCGCCATTGCGGCGCACTGCTTTATCGTCACCTGCCCGATACGCTTAATCGAACCATCGCGTTGTATTCCTCCGCGCTGGTGTTGTTCTTCATCGCCAATTGTTTTCCATTCCTGTCCCTGAAATTGAGCGGCCGGGTGGTCGACAATATTCTTCTGTCCGGCGGCTGGGCCATGTACCAGATGGGCATGGGGGAACTCGGACTGCTCATTTTTCTGACCAGTATCGCGTTCCCGTTCCTGGTCATCGCCGGCATGCTGTACCTGCTGGTCCCGCTGCGGTTGGGGTTCGTGCCGCGCGGCATCGGGCCGGTATACCGGCTGGTGCATGCCGTCTCGCCCTGGAGCCTGATCGGGGTGTTCATGCTCGGCGTCCTGATCGCCATCGTCAAACTGCAGGATATGGCCACGGTCCTGACCGGCACGTCACTGTATGCCCTGGCGGCGCTGATGGTGGTCTATTCGGCGGCGCGCGCCAGCTTTGATGCACACACGTTCTGGGCTGCTGTTCCGCTACGCCGTCCCGCACCGGCTTTTCTTCCGGGCGGCAGGCATCTCGGCTGCAATTTGTGCGGACTCGTCACGGCAGAGAATCCGGGCGCCCGCGAACAGCGTTGCGCACGCTGTCAGACTGCGCTGCATGCGCGCAAGCCGGACAGCCTGGGGCGCACCTGGGCGCTGTTGATGTCCGCCACTATCCTGTTAATCCCTGCCAATGTGTACCCGGTGATGACCGTGATCCGGTTTGGCCAGGGCGAGCCGAACACCATCCTCAGCGGCATCCTGCATCTCATCGAAAGCGGCATGTGGGGGCTGGCGTTGATCGTGTTTTTCGCCAGCATCGTGGTGCCGGTATCGAAGCTGGTAGTGTTGAGTTACCTGCTCTGGTCCATCCGGAAAAATTCGGCCTGGCGCCCGCGCGATCGCACGCTGCTGTTCCGGGTCACCGAGTCCGTGGGGGCGTGGTCGATGGTGGACATATTCCTGGTCGGCCTGCTTTCGGCGCTGGTGAGCCTGGACGCCCTGTCCACCATCCGGCCGGGCATTGGCGCCACCTTCTTCGCGGCGGTGGTGATTTCCACCATGTTCGCCGCCCATTGTTTTGATCCGCGCCTGATTTGGGACGGCGCGGGCGGCGCGAAGGAGCCGGTCTAGATCCCATGGAAGCCTCCCGTCCGCATGTGAGTATCCGTTCCGGCCCGTCCCTGGTGTGGCTGATCCCGCTGTTGACCGCACTGGTGGGTGGTTGGCTGGTGGTCAAGACCCTGCGCGAACAGGGACCGGAGGTGACCATCAGTTTCAAGACCGCGGAGGGCATGGAGGTGGGCAAGACGCGGGCGAAATACAAGAACCTTGATATCGGCATTGTCGAACGCATCCGCTTCAGCGAGGACATCTCCAACGTCATCGTCACGGTCAAATTCAACCAGGGCACCGAGGAATTCTTCCGGCGCAATACACGCTTCTGGGTGGTGCGGCCGCAACTGAGCCTGCGCGGCGCCTCCGGCCTGAGCACGCTGATCTCCGGGTCCTACATTGAAATAGAACCGGGCAAGGGCGCGCCGCAATTGCATTTCACCGGGCTCGAGGAACAGCCGGTGGTCACCTCCGCCGACGAGGGCATCAAGATCGTGCTGATCACCGACAAGCTGCGTTCCGTGGATACCGGCTCGCCGATTTACTACCAGGGCATCCCGGCCGGCGAAGTACTGGGTCATGAGCTGGGCAATGACAGCCGCACCGTGTACATCCATGCCTTCATCAAGAGTCCCTACGACCAGATGGTGCGCGGCAATACGCGCTTCTGGAACGTCAGTGGGCTGGATGTCTCCATGAACGCCGACGGCCTGCGCATCCACACTGAGTCCATCGAATCGTTGATGTTCGGCGGCATCGCCTTCGAAACCCCGGCCACACTGGAGCCGGTCTCCGATGATGTCGAAGACATCGTATTCACGCTGTATGACAACCACGACAGCGTGGCCGCCAATGCCTACACCAAGAAAATCGAGTACGTGATGTTTTTTGACAACTCCGTGCGCGGACTCAGTATCGGCGCGCCGGTGGAATTCAAGGGCATCCGGGTCGGCTCGGTGCTGGACGTGCGGCTGGAGTTCGATGCAAAGGCAACGAGCTTCATTATCCCGGTATTGGTGGAGATCGAGCCAGAACGCATCCTGGAGCGCGGTTCCGATCCACTGGTCGCACCCGAGGGCACGCTGGCGCACCTGGTGGAGCGCGGCATGCGGGCGCGCCTGCAAACCGGCAACCTGCTGACCGGTCAGTTGTATGTGGAACTCACGATGCAGCCGGATCGCCCGGCGGTCCTGGTGGGCAGCGAGACCCGGTATCCGGAGTTGCCGACCATCAATTCCGCGAACCTGGAATCCATCACCCAGGCCGCGGAACGCTTCATGTCCAAACTGGACAAGGTCAGGGTGGATGAGATCGGCAAGGAGATGCTGGATACGCTCCGCGGCACCAGCAAGATTGCCAATTCACCCGCCTTGGATGCCGCCATCGAGGATCTGAGCCATTCGTTGCAATCCCTGCGCAGCATCCTCGCGCACGTGGACGAGTCCAATCTTAAACAGGCCATTGATGCGGCGCATGTGGCGCTGGACCGTCTGGACACGACCCTGGAGTTGACCAACCGCATGCTGGACCCGAATTCGCCACTGCACTACAACCTGATCCAGGCCACCGGCGAACTGGAAGAGACCATGCGCTCCATCCGTTCGCTGGTGGATACGCTTGAGCGGCACCCACAGGCCATCATTTTCGGCAAGGAACCCGAGGGGGAATAGTCATGGCACATCACCGAGCATCCCTGGGCCGGGTCACCTGCGCCGCGTTGCTGCTGGCATTGTCCATGGCCGGCTGCCTCGGCAAGGGTGGCACCACAACCCGTTATTACCTGGTGGACCCGGTTGCATTCACCGCCGCGGAGTCCGCGGCACCGCCCCCGGCCGTGGAGATCATGGACCTGCACATCCCGCAGTACCTGGAACGCTTCCAGATTGCGACCCGTACCGGCAAAAACGGCATTGTCTACGCCGAGTATCACCAGTGGGGCGAGAGCCTGCGCAAGAACCTGCTGCGCACCATGGCGCGCAACCTGTCTGCCCTGCTTGGCATTACGGACGTGTCCACACCTCTCAACCGATCCCTGGCCACACCGGCCTGGCGCATCCAGATCCATATCGATCAATTTGAGCAGGACGTGGACGGGCACGTTCGCTTGAAGGCGCACTGGCAAATCCTGGACGCCCGCGCGCCGCAGGCCGTGCCGGAGACCCACGCGTTGGAACTGGAATCCGCCGTTGCCATGGACAAGGGGGATTTTGGTCCCATGGTCGCGGCCATGAGTGAACTCTACGGTCAACTGGCGGAAGATATCGCTGCCAGCATTTCCACCGACGCCAGCGCAGACCAGGAACCCTGAAATGAAAGCCGGCCGCTACTTCATCCTGCCCTGGTTGTTGGCTGCCGCCGCCGCGGTGGCCACGGAAAGCCGGGAGAATTGGTCCGGCCCGCAGATCATGCAGGAAGTGCACGCGCGCCAGCATCTATACCCCTACATCTATGAGGAGCAATCCATCGTGCTGGTGGACCGCAACGGATTCCGCGACACCCGCACGGCGCGCCGCTACTCGCGTATCGAGGCTGACGGCAGCATCCAGTTGCTGCTCGTCTTCGAGACCCCGATCCCGGTCAAGGGCGTCGCCCTGCTCGCCCGGCGGGACGCCACCGGCATGGTTACTTCACAACTCTACCTGCCGGCACTGGGTCAGCAGTTGATTGCCAGCGATCCGGGCGATCACGGCAGCGGATTCATGGGCACCGACTTTTCCGTGGAAAGCCTGACCGGGGAGTTGCTGTCCGAATACCTGTATGTGCGCAGCGATGACCTGGAACTGGAGAACCAGGCCTATTTCTCCGTCGATGTGTATCGCGCCGGGGACAACCCGGCAAAAACCCGCCCGCTGCGCCGCCACTTTATTCGCCAGGACAACCTGTTCATCACCCGCAGTGACCATTTCGACGCCCGCGGCGAGGTTGTCAGGCGGCAGCGATCCTATGACCTCAAGGTGGTGGATGGATCCATGTGGCATGCCAACCTGATGCTGATGGACGACTATCGGGAGCAGCATCAGACCCTGATCAAGGTTGATCGGCGCATCTTCTCGCGCGACTACGTGCCCACGGAGATGTTCAGTGGCGCCTGGCTGTTTGAGCATTTTCAGGCGCAACCGGCCGGGGATGCGGAGCCGCCCGAAGACGCGGCGTCGGCAAATAACGGAGACCAGAACCTGTGATCACACAGTTCCTGCTGTTGGGCATCCGGCATCCCCGGCTGGTGAGCATCATTCTCGCCATCATCACGTTGCTGGCGGCCGCGGGTCTGCCAGGCCTCACCGTGGACACCGGCTTTGACAGCCTGATCCCGGCCAGCGACCCGGCGCGCCAGGTGTACCAGCGCGTCATGAGCGAATTCGGCTCGGACAACAAGACCATCATCTACATTCGCGACCCAAAACTGTGGACGCCGGCGCAACTGGCGCGCCTTGAGACCCTGCATCGCGGAATGGAAGGACTGCGCGACGTCACCCGCATCGACAGCCTGTTCACCCTTCACACCGTCGACAGTTCCAACGGCAAGGTCAACGCCAAACCCCTGCTCAGAGCCGCACCCAAAACCCTGGAGGAGGCCATCGCCGCCCGTGACAGCGCGATGCGCAATCCGCTTTATCTGGGGAATTTCTTCTCCAACGACGGCAACGTCATGGCCATGGTCGTGTCGGCCATGAATGTGGATGAGGACCCCGAGTTCAACCGCCGCCTGTACACCTCCCTGGAGGGACTGCTGGAGAAAAACCGCAGCCACTTCGAGCAAATGGTGCAGGTGGGCCCGCCCCGCATCACCGTCGAATTGAAGGATGCGCTGTTCGAGGATTTCATCCTGCTGGGACCGCTGTCGGCCCTGATTCTGGTGACCGCAATTGTGCTGTTCCTGCGCAGCTGGATGGCCGCCGTGATCCCGATCGTCACCGCGGGTGTGACCATTGTCTGGACCTTTGGCCTGCTCGCCTGGCTGGAGATCCCCATCAACATCCTCAGCGCCATGCTGCCGTCGCTCATCATAGTCATCGGCTCCACCGAGGATACGCATATGGTGGCGGCATTCTTCCGCGGCCTGACCGATGACCACCCGGACGCGCGCGGCAAGGCTATCAGCTACATGGCGCGGCACCTGGGCATCCCGGTCGTTCTGACGGTGCTGACCACGGTGCTGGGTTTCGGCTCCAACCTGTTCACGGATATCGGACTTATCCAGCAGTTTGCCTTCGCATCCACCTTCGCCATGTTCGCCAACGGTCTCATCACGATGTTGCTGGTGCCGATGCTGCTGTCCTGGTTTGGTCCGGAGCAACGCGAGGAGATGGAAGCGTCAACGGCCAGCGGGATGCCCGACCACATCATGTCGGTGTTTCGCCATTATCAGACCCACCATCCCCGTGCCACGCTGACCATCACCGCGCTGATGTGCGCGTTTTTCCTGCACCAGGCCTCGACTCTGTACGTCACTAACGACCCGCTGTCCTATTTCCCCGAAGACCGGCCGCTGATCCAGGACACGAAGCAAATTCACAAGGACCTGGCGGGCATCAAGGTGTTCTTCATCGCGCTGGATGCCGGCGCCGAAAATGCCTTCCAGCGCCCGGACAACGTCGCCAAGCTGGCCGAGATCCAGACCTTCATGCAGAAACAGGGCGTGTTTGATCGCAGCATCTCGCTGGCGGATCACCTGGCCTACGTGAACCGGGAGTTTCACGGCGGCTACGAGCACCTGGCGCTGCCCAAGACACGGCAATTGATCGCCCAGTACCTGATGTTCTTCCAGCGTGGCGACCTGGACAGCTATGTTAGCCATGACTACAGCCGGGCGAATATTGTCGTGCGCCACAACATCAGCGACTCACACACGCTGAACGGATACATACGCGAACTGGAGGACGTGGTGCTGTCCATTGCCGGTCCGGATATGAAGGTCAATATCGTCGGCGAGAACCTGATGGTGAACAACGCCGCGGAGACACTTATGGTCGGCCAGGTCAAATCGCTGTTCACGCTGCTGGCCATGATCTTCCTCATCATGTCGGCGATGTTCACCTCATTCAAGGGCGGGGCCATTGCGCTCATCCCGGCCATCATCCCCATCGCCATGATGTTCGGCATCATGGGTGTCCTCGACATCCCGCTCAATCCCGGCACCGCCATGGTCGCGGTGATTGCCATTGGTATCGCCGTGGACGGAACTATTCATCTGCTGGCGCGCTATAACGAAAAGTGCCGGCGCACCTCCGATTATCAGGCCGCGGTCAATGAAGCGGTGGAGGAAGAGGCGCCGCCGCTGATCGTGTCCAGCCTGGCGCTGGCGCTGGGCTTCGGCATCCTGCTGTTCTCCAATTTCACGGTCGTGGCGCAGTTCGGCGCCCTGGCCGCTGCCACCATGCTGTTCTCCATCTTTGCCAACCTGCTGATCACGCCCATCGTCATGTCGCGGGTGCGGCTCGTGGGCCTGTATCAGATCCTCGGCATGAAGGTGGACCAGGCGGTGCTGGAGGAAAGCCCGCTGTTCCGCGACATGACCGAGTACCAGCGGCGCAAGGCGATACTGATATCGGAATTGAACGAGTTCCCGGCCGGGGACCTGCTCGTGGAGCAGGATACCGTGGGCCGCAGCATGTACTTGATCCTGTCCGGACAGGTGGAGGTCATACGGCGCGACGGCGATCAAGCACGGGTACTGGCTACGTTGCACCCCGGTCAGGTGTTCGGCGAAATCGGCTATATCCGCGAGATGCAGCGTACCGCGGACGTACGCGCGCTAAGCGCGGTGTCCGCGCTGCGCTTTGATTACACGCGCATGCAGAAGGACCTGAAGTTCTTCCCCAATATCGTTGCCAAACTCAACTTCAACATCAGCTATATCCTCGGAGAACGCCTGGCGGAGATGGTGGGGAAGAAATCGTAAACCGATTACGCCGTCACCTTCACGACGACGAAGCTGATGTCGTCCCGCTGTGCCATGTTGCCGCAGAATTCCAGCACATTCAGCGCAATGGCGGCACAAATCCCCTGTGCGCTCTGGCTGGAATGGTCGCGCATCACAGCGCCCATGCGCGCCAACCCGAATGGTTCACCGGCATTGTTGGCCGCCTCCCACAGACCGTCCGTCGCCAGCAGGATCACCTGCCCGGGGCGCAAGTCACCATGCTCATGCACCTGATACTGTGCGTCGGCGCTGATACCGAGCGGAATATCGGCACCGTGCAATTGCCGCAGTTCCGCGGCGCCCGGATCCAGCAGCAGGGGTTCACGGTGACCGGCACTGGCCCAGCTTAGCTTGCGCCTGGCGGCATCCACTGCCACCAGCAACATGGTCATGTAGCGTCCGCCACCGCTGTCCTCCACGATCTGGGCGTTCATGTGATCGAGCAACTCGGAAAGCGAGGCTGCATCCCGGCAACGGCTGCGCAAAATGACGCGGGCCGCGGCCATCACCATCGCCGAGGCAATCCCATGTCCCGACACATCGCCAATGGCAATGACGGCGCTGGTATCTGAAAAGGAATTTATCTTCAGGAAGTCGTAGTAATCCCCGCCCGTCTCGTCGCAATAATAGCTGCGCCCGGCCATGTCCAGCCCGGGATAGCGGGGCACCTCCGCCGGCAGCAGTCGCTGCTGCACCTCCATGGCCATGGAGAGCGAGTTGCGCAACTTCAGGTTCTCCCGCAATCCTTCCACCATGTTGTTGGTGGCGAAGGACAGGCGCATGAATTCAGGAAACTCCGTCAACAGGATTTCCTCATCCAGCTGGCCCTGGCCGATGCGCCGCATGTGCGCGGTAAGTTCCGTGATGGGGCGGGCCACGTACAGCGCCAGCAACGTCCCGAGCAGCACGGCCAGCAAGACAATGCCGCCCGCCAACAGCATGCCCTCAATGCGGCCGGCCTGGACCGGCGCCAGAAATGCGCGCGCCAGTACGGCCGTGACCACCAGCCAGCGCGGTTGCCCGGGCACCTCAAAGCGGGCCGCAGTTACCAGCACCAGCTCACTATCGAGTTCGAAATCGTCGCTGAACCTGGGCGAAACCGCGGCGCCCATGAACTTTGCTGCGAGGCGGGACGCCGAGGCCGCGATAAGCGGATTCGCGCTGGCCTGCGCGGTGTGGCGCCTTCCCGTTGCTGGTTCCAGGATCACCTCGCCCGTTGAGGTGGCGACCAGCAGCCCATGCTCATCCACGACGTAGATGGCGCCGCCGAGGTCCGTACCAAGCGAGCGCAGAAATGGTCCCAGCAGCGCGGTATCCGCGCCGGCGGTGCCGTCAATGCGATCCCGGATGCGATCGTGAAGCTGGGCGAGATTTTGCCGCGCGAGATTGAGAATGGCGCCGTCCGCGCGCGACTGGAATATCAACACCAGTGCGATCACGCACACCAGTACAATGGACGAGAGCAGTAGCGGCAGGGCCACCCGTAGCGGCAATCTCTGGGTAATGGCCTTGATCATGAAATTCCGTCGTCTAAAAGGCCAGTCCCCAGGTGCCCTTGCGGTCACAGAGGTATCCGGGCGGCGCGCGCCCGACTATCGTGCGCTTTCCGCCAGGGTCTTGATCAGCGCCTGCCGCACCGGCCCGACGTCGATGAGCGTATCGCGGCGATAGCGCGCCACTTCCTCCTCGGTGTAGGGCTTGAAATCCGGATGCAACTGGTCGCCGTTCATCGTGACCAGGATCCAGTTCAGAACTTCGGTGAGTTCCGCATTGCTGAGCGGCGAGCCGGAGGAACCCGGCACGCGCGCGATGAACGACCGTGAATCAGGATGCTGGGCAAATTGACCCAGATATTCGCGCAGATCAGGCACAGTGCCGGGAGAGCCATGCCCGTCCGGCAAATGGCAGCCCGCGCAGTGTACGAGGTAATTCACCTTGGCACGCTGCGATACGCCTGGTGACAGCAATGGTGCATCGACAGCCCGGGCGACCGTGCAACACACGCCGATCACTGCGCCGGCAAAAACAAGGTGCGGGTAACGCATCATGGTTCCACTCCCTTGGTGGCGACGCCAAGAATGACGGCCGTGGTGCAGTGGTACAACGTGGACGACGTGCCCAGGCACCAGTTCGTGTCATTGTTGGAAAAGGCCCGGTACGGCGGCTTGTCGGTCTCGTTGCGGTTGCACAGGCAGGCGCCGCAACTGGTTTTCCCGCAGCAATCGTTGTAAGAAATGATGTAATCCTTGTTGTCAGCGGGATTCCGGCAAGTGCCGATCCAGGTCATCGGCGCCATCTCCGTGCCCGGCGGGCAGGTCTTCTGTGTGCCGCCACAGCAACTGCACAGGAAGCCGTCCATGGCGCAGTGACGCCAGTATTCGCAGGTCGTTGGATCGCCCGGATCGCCTTCGACCCCGGTGGTCTGCGCTGCCACGCCGCGATCGGTGCCGGCGTCGGCGCCGTGGCCGCCCGCGGCACGGGCTACGGGCAATAACGGCACCGATGCGCCACCCACCAGCAGGGTTCCCAGGCCGGTGAGAAAACTGCGGCGCGAGGTATTGCGCGCCACCTGTCGGGACACTTTTTCCGTCAGACGTTCAAGCCAGATCACGATTGCGTTTCTCCCGAAGAATTTTCGGCTCGTCACCCCGTGCAGCGACACGGGGTCCAGTAAACATTAATTCAATATTCGTCCTGGACCCCGGCGTTCGTCGGGGTGACGCAGTGAAATCATTTGCCGCCGGCCTCGGAACGCTGGATCCTGGTGTGCAGGTATTCCTGGATGGAGGCAACGCCCTGTTCTTTTGATTCAAACAGGCTCTCCAGATGCTCACGGGAATTGATGATGCCCATGGACACGATATTACCCTGCTCCCCGATGAGCACCGCGTAGGGCAGCTTGCCGACGCCATAAGTCAGCCCCAGTATCTCCGAGGAAACATAGGGGAATTGCCCAAGGTCATGTTCGGCCACGAATTTCCGATGATCCTGTTCCTTGCCGTCGCTCGCAAGGATGACATCAACCCAGTTGCGCTCACTGCGCGCCGCGGATCGGATCACCGGCAGCAGTGTCTTGCAGATCGGGCAACTTGGCGAAAGGAAGAACAGCAGTGTGCTGCGCCCGGCGTTCGATACGCCGCCGATGGCCACGGGCTTGCCTGACAGATCCACCACGGTCAGTTCCGGCGCCAACTCGCCGGCTTTCACCTTTTTGTTCACCATCAGGGCGCCGGCGGGCGCCACGCGCTCATACAACACGCCCACCTGCCGCACCAGCGCCAGGATAACCAGTCCCATGGCAATCACGACGACCCAGAGCAGCAGGTTGGAAATGATCAATGCATCAGCCATGGGAAGGACGCAGGTTGGCCAGTCGGTCACGATTGGAAAGCAATTGATTGCACGCGCTGTACAGCAATACCAGCGTGGTCGCCGCCAGTGTCGCCACCAGCCAGTCGAGCCAGCCCGTGGGCCGGTTCACACCCGGTGTGGCGGCCAGCGTGGCCATGCCGATCAGCGCGCCATTGCGCAGCAGCAACCATTCAGACAGGGATTGATTCTGGCCGGGATCCCCACAGCCGCAGTCAATGGAACGGCGGCCGCGCGCCAGATTGATGCCAATGGCGAGTGTGTAAATTCCCAACATTACGGCACCGGCCACTGCCGCCGTGAACCGTGCCGGCGGCAGCATCAACCCGATCGCGACAATAAATTC
>Ga0156012_1101_pt5 | contig 13474 bp, 11 predicted proteins | sample RifCSPlowO2_02_FD_107666 | JGI IMG/M metagenome (GOLD analysis project Ga0156012, IMG submission 107666) | Gammaproteobacteria bacterium RIFCSPLOWO2_02_FULL_61_13
CACTTGAGATTACTGCCTATGCGCGCGAAGAGCCGCCGCTTCGTGACCTCGTACGGCGCTTCACTGATCGTTTCCGCCGCCATAAGCCGGACCTTAGCCTGCAGTTCGTAAATCCGGACGTGGTACCGGATCAGGTGCGCAGCCTGGGGGTGACAGTCAATGGCGAGCTGGTCCTGAAGCATCACGACCGCGTGGAGCATGTGCGCACCGACAGCGAACAGGAGTTTGCCAATGCACTGCAGCGTATTTTGCGTGTCAACGAACGCTGGCTCGCCTTTGTCGAAGGGCATGGCGAACGTAGCGCCGTGGGCCAGGCCAATCACGACCTGAGTCTCTGGGCGCAACAGCTCAAGCAGCGTGGTTACCACTTTCAGCCGGTGAACCTGGCCGAAACTCAGGCGGTGCCGGACAATACCTCGGTTCTGATCGTGGCCGGCCCACAGACAGCCTACCTGCCCGGAGAAGTGAATATCATCCTGCGTTACCTGGACCAGGGCGGCAACCTGCTGTGGCTCACGGATGGGGGCGCAATCCACGGGCTGGAAGCGCTGGCCACGCGCTATGGAGTCAGCCTGCCCGCCGGCACGGTAATCGACACGGCGGGGCAATTGCTCGGACTTAATGATCCGACCGTCGCGCTGGTAACCGCTTCACTCTATGGACCGCATCCGGCATTAAAGGATTTCACGCTCACGACGTTCCTGCCCACGGCGGGCGCCATCGTGCCCTTGTCCGGGTCGGAGTGGGCGTTGACGCCACTGCTGTCCACCGGCAACCACGCCTGGCTGGAGTCCGGCACCTTGCAGGGAGAAATACGGATTGACACCTCCGACCTGCACGGTCCACTGACCCTCGGCGCGGCATTGACCCGCGCCGGACCCGGGAAGCAAGGAACTGAAGCCACGGAACAACGCGCGGTTATCGTTGCTGACGGCGACTTTCTTTCCAACACCTATGTCTCCAACAGCGCCAATCTGGAATTGGGCTTGCGGTTAATCAACTGGCTCGGTGGTGACGAGGACTTGATCGCAATTCCGGCGCGCAGCGCCGGCGATACCCAACTGGAAATGAATTCCATGCTGCTGGGCAGCCTGGGCGTCCTGTTTTTCCTGGTGCTGCCGCTGGGCCTGCTGACTACCGGCATCACCGTGTGGTGGCGCCGCAGCCGGCTCTGAAACGACCTTCCGCTTGCGCCGCCGCTCCGCATTAAACCTGAGCCTGGCCCTGCTGGCGGCTGGTTTCGTCGTAATCGTGTTGCTGATTCCCGCAGGCCAGGAGCCTGAAATACCAAATCGATTGGACTTTGACCCAAATCAGGATGTTCGATCCATACAAGTGGAGCGCGTGGGGAAACCGCGACTTGCATTTGTGCGTGAGGCGGGCGGCTGGCTCCTGCGCGCGCCCGTTGTGGCCCCGGCGCATCCGCACCGAATTCGGGACCTGCTGGCGCTCCCGACTCTGCCAGCCAGCGCCCGGCTTGAAATAAACGATGATGATCTACGGCGTTTCGGTCTCAATCCGCCGCTCGCGACGCTGTCATTGGACCAGGACACATTTGAGTTTGGCATCACCGACGGCCTGGACGACAGGCGGTATATTCGGTACCAGCGACAGGTTCATCTGGTACCGGACACCCTGTATCCGCAGTTGACCCAGGGCGCGAATTTTTTCATCGACACACGGCTGTTGAAGGAAGGTCTGCGGCCTGAACGCATTTCAGCGCCGCATCGGGTCGTATGGCTTGAGGGTGATGTCTGGCGCAGCGACCCGGCGCAAGCAACGGGTGAACCGCCGGCCGCTGCAATAGCTCCGGCATGGGAGACCGCACAGGCCTTGGCCGTGACCAGCGGCACGGGTGCAGACGGCGGGCAGCGGATCACACTCGCGTTTGCGCAGGGGATCACCATCGAATTCGATGCTGTGGAGCAGGATGAAGAGGTTTTTCTGCTGCGTCGGGATCTGAACCTGCGCTACCAGCTTGATCAGGATCACGCCATGGCACTGATGGTGACGCCGGGCGTAGTTGCGCCCGTCCCGGTCACTCCATGAGCGACACCACGGATGCCTGAATTACCCGAAGTCGAAACCACGCGGCAGGGAATTCTGCGCGCGGTCGCCGGGCGGCGCGTTAAGCGGGTGGTGGTGCGTGATGCCCGGCTGCGCTGGCGTGTGCCTGCCGGTCTCGCCCGCGCCCTCGCCGGGCAACGGATCGAAACCGTGGAACGGCGCGGCAAGTATCTGATCTTCCGCACCCCCGCAGGCTCCATGCTGATGCATTTGGGAATGTCCGGCAGCTTGCGAATTGTGCCCTCCGGGCGGGCCCCCGAGAAACACGAACACATCGATCTCATGCTCGACTCCGGTACGACGCTGCGCTTTCGTGATCCAAGGCGATTTGGTTCCGTGCTTTGGACCACGGCGGATCCGTTGCAGCACAAGTTGCTCCGGCAGCTTGGACCGGAACCCCTGGAGCGGGATTTTTCCGGGGACTACCTGTTCGAACGCGCCGCCGGCCGGCGACAGGGCATCAAGACCTTCATCATGGACAGTCACATCGTCGTCGGCGTTGGAAACATTTATGCCAGCGAGGCGCTGTTTGGCGCGGGGATCCATCCCGTCCGTGCCGCGGGTCGCATCAGCAGGGCGCGTTACCAGCGGTTGGCCGGGTCAATTCGCCGCGTGTTGCGCGCCGCGATCCGCAAGGGCGGCACCACGCTGCGGGACTTCGTCAACGACGCAGGCGAGCCTGGTTACTTCCGCGTCAAGCTGCAGGTCTATGACCGTGCAGGGCAGCCCTGCCGGCGTTGTGGAGAGACTGTGCGCGCCATCCGATCCGGGCAACGATCCACCTTTTATTGCCCGGCGTGCCAGCATTGAGCTGAGGGATTCCGAATCCGGCACCGGTTACTGTTTCTACTCCGGGTCGTGGATGGCAAATTCGGACCGATAGCGCCGGCCAAGTCTTTCCGCGTCGATAAGTGCGCCCACGTCCAGTTGTTCCCTTACCTTATTCAAGGCCCGCAGCACCTGCGCTTCTCCCGCCAGTGCCGCCGAGTACAACCACGCATAGCCCTGGACCAGGTCGCGCTCGACACCCGACCCCTTTATGTAGCACAGACCCAGCCGGTATTGAGCCTGAGCCATCCCCTGGCGCGCGGCCTTCAGGTACCACTTACACGCCTGACCGTTGTCTTTCGTCGTACCCTCGCCCTTGGCGTACGCCCGACCCAGGCGGTATTGCGCCCGGGCATAGCCGGCCTCGGCCGCCTCGGTGAACCAATGCACCGCCTCCACCGGTTCCTCGGGCACGCCCAGTCCCTCCGCGTACATGCGTCCGATCTGATAGCGCGCCCTTGGATAATCGTGGAATGAGGCCTTCAGGAACCAGTTCATGGCTTCCACCGCACTTTGCTCCACGCCGCGGCCCTCCAGATAACACAGGCCCAGTTCGAATTGTGCACGGCTGTACTCCTGGATCGCCGCCTTCCGATACCAGCGTACCGCGGCGGCTTCATCTTGCGGGACGCCGTGACCGGTTGCGTACATGTGTCCGAGGTTGAACTGGCCCTTCGGGTATTCCTGCTCGGCGGCACGGCGAAACCATTCCACCGCCGCCACGTCATTGGGCTTCGTGCCCAGGCCCCTGGCAAACATGTCGCCCATATTCACCTGGGCCTGCGGATTCCCCTGTCCCGCAGCCTGCGTGTACCAATGCATGGCGCGGGAATAATCCTGCTCCGTGCCGATGCCCTCGGCACACATATAGCCCAGATTAAAAGCGGAGGTGACATGACCGAGGTCAGCCGCGCGTAAATAACACTTGTAGGCCTTGCGCACATTCTTTTTCTGGCCGGTGCCGGTCTGATAACTCCAGCCCAGTTCGGCGATGGCGTCCCCGTCGTCGGCGCTCGCGGCCATGCGCAGCCACTGCAACGCCTTGTCAAAATCCTGCTCGACACCGATGCCGTGCAGATATTTCGAGCCAATTCGCGCCTGCGCGGCAACGGAACCCTGTTGTGCGGCGGCCAAATACCAGTGGGCGGCGAGACCCATGTCGCGGGCCACACCATAGCCGGCGTCATAATGCCCCGCCAGTGTCAGCTGGGCGTGACGATCTCCGCTCCGGGCCTGTCCCAGCAGGAACGTAATTTCGGTGTTCTCGCCCTTGGTATTTGGAGATGATCTGGAACCCAATTCCGCTTCCTCGCACTTGCTAACATGCTCAGTATGCCCTTTTTACCGCTTATTGCGCGCCCGAAACCGCGAACCAGGTCACCATGCTGAGCTATCGCCATGGCTTCCATGCCGGCAATTTCGCCGAAGTGCACAAGCACATCGTGCTAATCATGCTGCTGGAACACCTGCGCGCAAAGCAGACTCCATTCTGCTTCGTGGACACCCATGCCGGCGCCGGAAGCTACGACCTGAGATCCGCCTTTGCGCAAAAAAACCGCGAATTTGAATCGGGGTACCTGCGGGTGGCGACGCATGCCGGGCCACCGCCCCCGGTGCGGCGCTACCTGGATCTCACAGCCCAGGCCGGGACACCAGACCCGGATCGTCCCGGCGGGTTGCGTCACTACCCGGGTTCGCCGCAGCTGGCACAGGCGCTGCTGCGGCCGGATGACCGCATGATCCTGATGGAACTGCACAACACTGAGGCCCCATTGCTGCGCGACCTGTTCCGTGATGATCGGCGCGTGGCGGTGCATCACCGGGATGGTTACGAGGCACTGCCGGGAATGGTTCCGCCATGCGAGCGCCGTGGCCTGGTGCTGCTCGATCCCGCCTACGAACTGCGCGATGAATTCATCCGTACCACGGAGGCGTTGCTTGCGGCGTGGCGCAAGTGGCCGACGGGGATCTACCTGGTGTGGTACCCGTTGCATCGCAACCAACCGGTGGCTGCCTTTCACCGCAAACTGGTGCAGGGCGGACTGCGCAAGGCATTGGTGAGCGAATTGCATGTGGGGAACAGCGATGCGCCGAACCGGCTGGCGGGTTCGGGTTTGCTGATCGTAAATCCGCCGTGGCAGTTCGAGACGAAACTGGTGCCTTTGTCACGCTGGCTGGAGCCGGTCCTGGCACGTGGCGAACATGCGCCGTTCCAGGTCAATTGGCTGGCCCGGGAATGACCCCGGACCGGCCGGCGCAGACCGTCAGGCGGCGCCCTTACCCGCGCGCGGGGGCGTGGACAAGGCCCGGAAACACAAAAACCCTTGCATTTCTGCCCGTTTGTTGCTCAAACTACCCGCCGTTGCAAACGTGTAGGGACACTTCAGTAGCGCCGTTAGGTGGTTTTCTCTGTGTTGCCCCTCAGTTCTGCACACTACACTTTTCTAAAATTTTGATTGAGGATGGCAGCATGGCTAAAGGTACAGTGAAGTGGTTTAACGAATCCAAAGGGTATGGGTTTATCACCCCCTCCGATGGCAGCCCGGATGTTTTTGTGCATTTCTCCACGATTAACGGCACCGGCTTTCGCACCTTGAAAGAAGGACAAGCCGTGGATTTCGAGTCTGAAAAAGGCCCGAAGGGAATGCAGGCAACACGGGTTTCCGTCGCGAACTGATCGGATTCCTGTTTTTACAAGACAAACCCCGCTTATGCGGGGTTTGTTTTTTCTGCCCCGACCGTCGTCACCAGACAGCAGTCTGCCGTCAAACCCGAGGCGGCAAAGAACATGTTCAGGACTGGAGCCTGGTAACGCAGCGCAAACATCCAGCCTCTACAATGTGCCGCCTCCGGCGCGCCCTGCCGGGTCCGGCCGGATCCCACGCCCATGCAAGCAGAACCAGACTCCCAGGCAATCCGCGTACCGCGCTTCCGCCAGTTCGTCATGGGCCGGCTTTGCGAAAGCATGTCCGGGCAGATGCTCGCCGTGGCGGTGGGATGGCAGGTCTATCACCTTACCGGGCGGGCGCTGGATCTCGGTTTCGTGGGACTCGCCTTGTTTCTGCCGTCGGTTTGTCTGGCGCTGATTACCGGCCACACCGCGGATCGCCACGACCGGCGCCTGGTACTGGCGCTGTCATGCTGCCTCGATGCGGCGAGCGTGTTGATTCTCATCCTGCTGACACTGGGCGGGAATCAAGATCCGATCTGGATCTTTGCCGTGCTGGTCCTGGTGGGGACGGCCCGGGCATTCCAGGCCCCCGCCAGCTTTGCCATCCTTCCCAACCTGGTGGCACCGCGTCAGTTTGCCAACGCGGCCGCCTGGGTATCCACCGTCTGGCAGGGCGCAGCCATTGCCGGTCCGGCATTGGGTGGCGTGCTCTACCTGTTCGGCCCGGTGCCCGTGTTCAGCGCCTGCGCCTGCATGTCGCTGGTTTCCGCCGCGCTGTTTTATTCATTGCCACCCAGCACCGGGCCCATGCTGCGCGGCAATGTCACCTGGGAAAGTCTGCTGGCGGGTATCCGCTTCATCCGCTCGCAGCCGCTGGTGTCAGGCGCCATTTCTCTGGACCTGTTTGCAGTGCTGCTCGGCGGCGCCACCGCCCTGTTACCGATCTATGCCCGGGATATTCTGCACGTGGGGCCAGCCGGTCTCGGGCTGCTGCGCAGTGCCCCCGCCGCGGGCGCATTGCTACTCGGGCTCTGCCTGCTGCGTTTCCCCCTGCGTCGACACGCCGGGCGAACGCTGCTGATCACCGTCGCTGTGTTCGGCATCGCCACCATCGGCTTCGGCCTGTCAAAAACGCTCTGGTTATCGATGCTGATGCTGGCGATACTCGGCGCTGCCGACATGGTCAGCGTGGTAATTCGCCGTGTGCTGGTGCAACTGGCCACGCCGGATGAAATGCGCGGGCGCGTCAGTGCGGCGGAGTCGGTGTTCATCGGGGCGTCCAATGAACTGGGCGAGTTCGAATCCGGCGTCACCGCCGCACTGTTCGGCACCGTGCCGGCCGTGGTATTGGGCGGGATCGGTACTCTTTTGGTGGTGGGCCTGTGGGCGTGGAAATTTCCCACGCTGCGGCGCGCGGATCGGCTGGATCAACCGCTATCGCAATAGTGCACGGCGCGCGAATCTACTACAGGTAACTCAACCACCAGTCCCGCCGTTGTCGTTTCACGCCGGCAAACCATGCGCAGGGAAAATACAGCACGGTCACCACCACCAGCCACACAACATAAACACCGGGCAACCCCAACCCGTAACCGTCGGGGAAATTGAAAAATCCCGTGACCAACTGTGCAGGCGGATAACCCTGCAGCATACCCAGCAGCATGGCGCCGGCGTGCAGCAGATACAGATGCGCGACATAGAACAGGAAGGGCACACGCCCGAACATGACCAGCGCATTACCCAGCCAGCCGCGCCAACGCTCGGCAAAGGCCAGCAAGAGAAATGCCGGGCCCAGCGTCATCAGCACGTACTGCAATGACGGCGGATATTTGCTCGTATTCAGAAAACTTATGATGGCTGTCCGCCAGCCGCCCAAGGCGGTGCCCCAGTCCCTGGGTTCACCGTAAGCGTTGAAGCCGCGCAATAACAGGAACAGCACAATCATTGCGCAGCCCGTGCGCACCAACACGCTGTTCCGGGTTGCCTCGGGCAGCTTAAACAGGCGCGCCGCCCCGAATCCCGCGACCATCACACCGATCCAGGGCAACAGCGGGTAGACAAACCAGAAGGTCAGATTTCCGGATACTACGAGCGCCTGGCTGTGAAACGCGTACCAGACGGGTTGTGGCGTGGACGGGAATGTGCTCGCCGGCCAGAAACCATCCAGCAGATTGTGCCCGGCAATAATGATGATCCCCAGCGGCAACAGCAGTCGTGCGGGCAGCCAGACCAACCCTGCCAGCACAACCATGGCCGCGCCGATGGCCCAGATCACCTGCATGATGAATGCCACGCCACCTCCGGCATCCGGTCGACCCAGATCCGCAAAGGACCAGGCAAAGGAAATGACTATTAATTCCACCAGGATCAGCCACAGACCCCGCTGGCAAAGGAAGGCGGACAGTTCCCCGGTGGTCTTGCGCTCCCCCATGAGCCCGGCGGATACGCCCGCCAGAAAAATAAACGTGGGCGCGCAGATGTGCGTCACCCAGCGCGTCAAAAATAATGCCAGCGTCGTCTGCGAGGGATCGAAAATGTCGATGCGGGCGTTGGAATAAAAATCCCTGGTGTGGTCCAGCGCCATGATGACGATGGCAATGCCACGCACCAAATCAATGGATTGCAGCCGATAGCCCCGTGCATCGCCCTGCCCCCAATCTGCCATAACCCCCTCCAGCGCAATGCATTGCTCAAACCCGGGACAAATAATACCGCTGAATGATGCCGGCCAGACTAGCGCCGGCCCGCTAATGTTTTATTATTCCGCACCGGCAATGGGAGAGCGGAGGACAGGGCAATGGCACGCAACCAGAAGAAATCAAATTCCCGGGCGAAACCTGCCGCCAAAAAGGGGCGCCGACGCCGGGCAATGATCCTCGTCGCCACACGCAAGGGCGCGTGGCTGTTTCACGGCGACAGCGCGCGCAAGACCTGGCGCGCGGATGGGCCGCACTTTCTCGGCCACATCATCAATCACATCATGCTGGATCCGCGTGACGGACGGACACTACTGGCAGCGGTGAAAACCGGCCACCTGGGTCCGACCATTTTTCGATCCCCGGATCGGGGTCGCAACTGGAAAGAGGCTACCCGGCCCCCGGCGTTTGCCAGGGCCGGGGATGGCGCGCCGGGCCGCGCCGTGAACCACACGTTCTGGCTCACGCCCGGGCACGCCAGCGAACCGGACGTCTGGTATGCAGGCACATCGCCCCAGGGACTGTTCCGCTCCGCAGATGGCGGCATGAGCTGGAACCCGTTTTCCTACATCAATGACGATACGCAGTTCCGGGCCTGGATGGGCACGGTGCAGGACGGCACGCCTGACGGCCCGAAGCTCCACTCCATCATTGTCGACCCGCGTGACCCCGATCATTTGTATTTCGCCATGTCCGGTGGCGGTGTGCATGAGTCCGTGGACGGCGGCCGGACGTTCACGCCGCTGGTGCAGGGGATGCACGTGGTCGAGGGCTTCGAGGCAACTAATCTCGCGTTCCATGACCCCCATTGCATCCGCCTGTGTCCTTCGAATCCCGATCGGCTCTATCAGCAGAATCATTGCGGCATCTACCGTCTCGACCGGCCGTCCAGGCAATGGGTGCGCATCGGCATGAACATGCCAAAGCAGATCGGTGACATCGGTTTTCCGCTGGCGCTGCATCCACGCAATGCCGATACGGCCTGGGTGTTTCCCATGGATGGTTCCATGGTGTGGCCGCGCACCAGTCCCGGCGGCAAGCCTGCGGTGTACATGACGCGCAATGGCGGCAGGCGCTGGCAGCGGCAGGATGCGGGAATGCCGGCACGGGAGGCATGGTGGACGGTAAAGCGCCAGGCCATGGCCGCGGATTCCGGTGATCCCGTGGGCCTGTACTTTGGCACCACCAGCGGGGAACTGTGGGGCAGCCGCAGCGAAGGCACCCGCTGGCACTGCATCGCACGCCACCTGCCGGAAATCTACGCCGTGGAAACCGCTGAGCCAGCGTAGTCTGGTCGCGCTGGAAAGCCGCCGGCCTGATGCACGTCCTGATTCCCACTTCGCTGCATTCCTATACGCACAGGGCGTGGGTGGAGGCCGGCGGCGCGACGCTGGACGAAATGCTCTCCGACCTGGATCGCCAGTATCCCGGGATCCGCTTTCGCATGATCGACGAACAGGGGCGTATGCGGCCGCATATCCGCTTTTTCATCAACGGCGGGCAAAGTTTTGATCTCTCGCATGCATTGCGCCCCACCGACCAATTACTGATCGTTCAGGCGTTGAGCGGCGGCTGACCGAGGCAGGTCACCTCCAGCCTTGCCTAATCCGGCAACGGAATGAATTCCTCCTCACCGGGCACGCGCGGGAATCCTCCCGATCGCCACCGGTCCTTCGCCTGTTCGATACGGACCATGTCGCCGGCAACAAAATTCCACCAGATATACGTGGTCCCCACGGCCGCCCCGCCGATGAGGAAGCAGCGCGATGCCTCGCTCGCCGCGAGGCGGAATCCTCTACCCGGCGCCAGGACCGCCATGGTGTGCGGATGCAATTCGCATCCGCCCAATGCCACGCACCCCTCCACCACGTAGACCGCCGCCTCCTGTACACCCAGAGGCACATCGATCACGGCCCCCGCTTGTAACTGCATTTCGCCACACAGTGTCTCCATGGGGACGATCACCGGGGATCGGGCCTGGAACAATGTGCCGATGATCACGTGGATGCGTGCGCCGGGCCGTTCCACCACCGGCAGGTTCGCGGCGGCGTGGTGCGTGAACGATGGGGCGCAATCCTCCTGTCCGGCCGGCAACGCCATCCACATCTGGATGCCGTGCAGGCGGGATCCCGCCACGCGGTCTGTATCCGGCGACCGTTCCGAGTGCACGATGCCGGACCAGGCCACCATCAGGTTCACGGCCCCGGGCTCGATGTCCTGCACGTATCCCAGGCTGTCCCGGTGCCGGATACGGCCTTGGAACAGGTACGTTACCGTGGACAGGCCGATGTGCGGATGGGGGCGCACATCAATGCCCTGCCCCGGAGGAAATTGAGCCGGTCCCATATGATCAAAGAATATGAACGGGCCAACCGTCTGCCGTGCCGCAGCCGGCAACACGCGACGCACACTGAAACCGCCCAGGTCCCGCTCACGCGGGCGGATCACCAGCGCCACGTCGCCACGCCGGGTCGTGCATTCAGGCTCACTGGCCTCGTGAAAACTCATGGAAATTCGCTCCTTAATTTTCCCAGGTCCCAATTGTCTTCGCTTCTGGACACACTTTTCAAACCTCGCGACACTGAATCCTTCATGAAGCACGGGCGAACACCATGACAAAAGGAATCCGATTTCACCGCATCGGCGGGCCTGAAGTTCTGAGTTATGAAAATATCGAAGTCGGCCTGCCGGGCGAGGGCCAGGCGCTGGTCCGGAACACCGCCATCGGATTGAACTTCATTGATACCTACCACCGTTCCGGGCTCTACCCATTGCCGCTTCCGAGCGGCATCGGACTGGAGGCCGCAGCGGTCGTGGAAGCCGTCGGCAACGGAGTTACCCATGTCCAGCCCGGCGATCGTGTTGGTTATGCGGGTCCTCCGCCCGGAGCGTATGCCGAGCGCCGGCTGATGCCGGCCCAGCGGTTGGTGAAAGTGCCGGACGCCCTTTCCGACCAGCAGGTCGGGGCGATGATGCTCAAGGGTCTGACGGTGCAGTACCTGATTCGACGCGTGTACCGGGTACAGGCGGGAGAGACCGTATTGTTTCACGCCGCCGCCGGGGGCGTGGGACTCATCGCCTGCCAGTGGCTAAAGGCGTTGGGCGTCACCGTAATCGGAACCGTCGGTTCGGAGGCGAAGGCGGAAGTTGCCCGCACCCACGGTTGCGATTACCCCATCGTCTACACGCGCGAGAATTTCACCGACCGCGTCATGGAGATCACGGGCGGCGCAAAATTGCCGGTGGTATTCGATTCCGTGGGCAGGGACACCTTCATGGGCTCGCTGGATTGCCTGCGGCCGCGCGGGCTGCTGGCGCTGTTCGGCAACGGTTCAGGTCCGGTGCCGGCGTTTGATCTGAACCTGCTCGCCGACAAGGGTTCACTGTTCGTGACCCGGCCCGCGCTGGTGCACTACACGGCACAACGGGACGAGCTGGAAGCCGCGGCGGAAGAACTTTTCGACGTGGTCGGTTCCGGCCGGGTCAGGATCGAAGTGAATCAGACCTTTGCGCTCATGGATGCGGCGCTGGCGCACCGCGATCTAGAGGGCCGCAAAACAACGGGCTCCACGATTTTGATTCCGTAAGGCCGTATCGACCCGTCAACTGGCGAGGCGGGATGCGCTTTTGCGTTCGTGTTCCTTGAGCAGCTTCTTGCGCACGCGGATGGCCTTCGGCGTGACTTCCACCAATTCATCGTCGTCGATGAACTCCAACGCCTGCTCCAGGGTCATGCGTATCGGCGGTGTGAGGATGATGTTCTCATCCGACCCGGCGGCGCGGATGTTGGTCAGTTTCTTGCCCTTGAGCGGATTGACCACCAGGTCATTGTCGCGGGCGTGGACGCCGATCACCATGCCTTCATACACCTCTTCGGCATGTCCGACCATCAGGCGGCCGCGTTCCTGCAGGTTGAACAGGGAATATCCCAGCGCCTTGCCCTGACCATTGGCGATCAGTGAACCGTTGGTGCGCTGGCCGATGTTGCTCGCCACATAGGGGCCGTAATGATCAAACACGTGATACACGAGTCCCGTACCTGAGGTGATTGACAGAAACTCCGTGCGCAGTCCGATGAGGCCGCGCGCCGGAATGACGTAATCAAGGCGCACCCGGCCGCGGCCATCGGGCGCCATGTGTTTGAGGTCACCACGCCGGCTGCCGAGCCTTTCCATGACCGCGCCCTGGTAAGCCGCCTCCACGTCCACGGTCAGTTGTTCGTAGGGTTCCAGCAGTTTTCCGTCCACTTCACGCAGGATGACCTCGGGCCGGCCCACCGCCAGTTCAAATCCTTCGCGACGCATATTCTCGATCAAAATGGCGAGGTGCAATTCACCGCGCCCTGAAACGCGGAATTTATCCGCATCCTCGCCCTGTTCCACCCGCAGCGCCACGTTATGCTTCAGTTCCTGCTGCAGGCGTTCCGCAATGTTGCGGCTGGTAACGTACTTGCCTTCACGCCCGGCGAACGGCGAGGAGTTGGGCTGGAATGTCATGCTGATGGTGGGCTCATCCACGGTCAGCGGCGGCAAGGCCTCCACGTGTTCGGGATCACAGATCGTGTCGGAGATTGCGAGCGGATCCAGGCCCGACAGCGCGACGATGTCGCCGGCCGAGGCCTCCTCCACCTCCGTGCGTTTCAGGCCGTGAAATCCAAGCACCTGCAAGACGCGGCCACGACGCTGCTCCCCAGTGCGGCTAATTACGGTCACTGAAGTGTTGGTTCGCACCGTGCCATGCTTGATGCGCCCAATTCCGATGACGCCGACGAAGCTATTGTAGTCCAGCGTAGAGATTTGCATCTGCAACGGCTCATCGCGATCCACCGGTGGCGGCGGCACATGATCGACAATGGTCTGAAACAGCGTCGTCATGTCGCCGCTGCGCACTTCAGGCCCGGCTCCCGCGTATCCCAGCAACGCGCTGGCATACACCACCGGGAAGTCCAGTTGGGCCTCGGTGGCGCCAAGGCGATCGAAAAGATCGAAGGTCTGATCCAGCACCCAGCCCGGACGCGCGCCATCCCGGTCTACCTTGTTGATGACGACGATGGGGCGAAAGCCCATCGCAAACGCCTTCTGGGTCACGAACCGGGTCTGCGGCATCGGGCCATCGACGGCATCCACCAGCAACAGCACCGAGTCCACCATGGACAGCACCCGCTCCACCTCACCGCCGAAGTCCGAGTGGCCGGGCGTGTCGACAATATTGA
>Ga0156012_1152_pt3 | contig 13183 bp, 8 predicted proteins | sample RifCSPlowO2_02_FD_107666 | JGI IMG/M metagenome (GOLD analysis project Ga0156012, IMG submission 107666) | Gammaproteobacteria bacterium RIFCSPLOWO2_02_FULL_61_13
GCGCAAGGACCGTCCATCATAGAAAGCTGGGCGCAACTCAGTGGCGACAAATGCCACCGCGAATCCCGCGATCAATGCAAGCAAAAGTGTCAGCGGAATAAGATGAAAACGATTTGGAAATACTGGACTCGGAGAAACTCTGGGCGGATCAACCACGCGAAAATCGGCAACACCTGAAACAGTTTGCATCTCACCGGACATGTTGGCCGACTCCCGACGCGAAACCAAGCTTTCGTAATTCTTCTTATTGACGTCGTAATCACGATTGAGTTGGGCATATTCGGCCTCCAACTGCGGTACCCGCTTGGCTGACTCCCTGAGGCGATTATAGCGATCCGAATATTCAGCGACCCGTGTCCGCAATGATGCGGCATTAGCCTCTGCTGCAGCGAGCGATACTTTCAGCAGTTCGTAGGCACGGGTACCGCCCGGTGTTGACGGGACCAGCGGTGAGCTATCGCTCGTGCGCGCGGCGACCAACCGACGCTTCTGTAGCTCCAGATCCGCGATCACTCGTCGCACACCGACGACATCCGGATGGCTGTCGGTGTACCTTTGAAGCAGCAGGTCCAGATTGCGTCCCATCGCCTCAAGGCGTGCATCGATTTCCGAAATCTGCCCGCCTGAATTTGATGAAACGGTCGAACTTGGCACGAAGTTGGTTTCCTCACTGGCCAACTTGGCCACCTCCCGCCTATACGTGTCACGCGAGTTCTCGGCCTCGCGTAATTCCAATTGAGCCCGGCTCAATAAAGCGCTTGCCTCAGACATGCGAACGAAATAATCTTTTCCTTCCCCCTCAGCCATGCCCAAGTAGCGGAGCTTGAATTCTTTCAAACGATTCTCCGCCTCCTGCAGCTTCTTCTCGTAGACAGCAACTTGTTCATCTATGAACTTTTTCGCGGCGTCCGTATCACTGATCTTGCCCCCCTGACCGGACTCGATAAACATCGACGCGAAAACGTCAATCACGCGCTTCGCCCGCTCGGGTTCCGGATCATGAAATCGCAGGATGTATAGATTGGCGCGACCAGCCCCCATAATCGTCAGCCTACTGATGACTGCGTCCACGAGCTTATCCGTAGCTTCTGGGGTTTTCGCCTCGGCATCGAGACCAACCGAATGGACGAGCTTTTCGACATTAGGACGACTGATGACGATGCGACTTAGCATCTCGATCCGTTGATCAATGTTGAGCGGTACGGTCATTCCGGACATCAGTGGCTTGAGCATAGAGTCCGTATTCACAAAAATCCGCGCGGATGCTTCATATTTTTCCGGACGGTTCATGGTCACCGCGACGCCAATCGCGCCAACGATCCAAGCCGTGGCAAGCCCGAGCCATCGATACCGCCACATGCCTCGTAGGACAATTACCGCTTGGCGAAGGATTTCATCCATCAGAGCTGTATTTCAGAAATTGACGGACAGGCCAATCCTATCCCGCCATGGTGCAGTCGCACGTGAGCAAACTGGAAAATCAGAACCAACTTTGCGGAATAATCAAGACGTCGCCAGGCCTCATCTCGACGTTGGCCGAAACGTCGCCGCGCTTGACGAGGTCCTTGAGACGCACGCTGTATTGTTTATTGCCATCCGCGCCACGAAGGATGGTGGCGCGGTTCCCATCGGCAAAATTGGTCAATCCTCCGACCGCAATCATGACGTCGAGAAGAGTCATATGCTGCTTGTAAGAAAGAACCTGTGGTCTGGTAGCTTCTCCCACCACGCGGATCTGTTCGCTATAGGCTCCGCCGCCGTAGCCGGTCACGATTACGGTCACGACCGCATCGCGAATGAACTTGGAAAGCGCCTTCTCGATATCCCGGGCAAGAGTCGTCGGATCCTTGCCCAGCGCGGGAAGATCTTCCACCAAAGGCGCGGCCACTTTCCCATCTGGACGAACGGCAACGGTCATGGATAGCTCAGGGTTGCGCCAGACGACGATATTCAGTACATCGCCAGGACCGATGACATATTTGTAGTCCTCCCGTGCGGCCGACGCTGGCGCAGGAGGAAAGCTGACAGTGCCGCAGCCATAGATGAACACCGCGACCAGTCCCGCTATTACAAATCCAGTTCGACTCTTGGATAAATGCCTAGAGATATACATATGTCATGTCCTCCATTTCGAAATGGTACTGCACCCCGAATCACATTCGCGGGGGAAAAGACCACTCGCCTCCCCAAAGACAATTCCTTGTAAAAACGGGATCATACGCGAGAATGATATCATGTCACTCGAACAAATAGAACGGTTGGCAAAGGCCCCTTTTCGGGGAACCCCCATTCTGGCGAGCGACATGCAGTCGGCGCGCGCCCATCCCCAATTAGCGGGCAACGCGTGCTAGATGGTTGTGAATGCTGAACGGGTCGAGAAAGCGCTTACCTCGCTCCCTTGCCCCACAACACAACCTCCACCGTAGCACATAGGATCATAAAGTCGAGGAACAGGCCGTGATTCTTCAGATAGTAAAGGTCGTACTGCAGCTTTTCGATTGTATCGTCCAACGTGGCGCCATAGGGGTAGTTGACTTGTGCCCAACCAGTTATTCCGGGTTTGATACCGTGGCGTAATGCGTAATAGGGGATCTGGGCCACCAATTTGTCAACGAAAAAAGGCCGCTCCGGACGTGGGCCGACAAAGCTCATATCCCCCTTGAATACGTTGATGATCTGCGGCAACTCGTCGATCCGCAGTTTGCGGATGATGCGTCCGACCCAAGTCGTGCGGTCATCATTCGCCTTGGCCCAGCGCGGGGTCCCGTCGCGCTCTGCGTCAATTCTCATGCTGCGAAATTTATAGATTGTAAAAACGCGTCCGCCTTGGCCAACCCTCTCCTGCCGGTAATGTAAAGGCCACCCGCTTTCCAACAGGATGCATAGCGCCGTGATAACCATAACGGGCAGCGCGAGGAGAAGAAGAACCAAACTCACTGCTAAATCAAAGGCTCGCTTCAATGCTGCCCTGCAATATCCAGCGCCGAACCCATCCCCAAATACCATCCAACTGGGGTTGATCGACTCCAGCAGCACCTGCCTGTATTCGCGTTCGACGAACGTCGGTAGCTCGGTGACTTTGATCCCCTTTAAGCGGCACATAAGCAAATCGTTTATCGGCAATCCGCCACCCCGCCGGTCTCGTATCGCGAGCACGATTTGGTCGATCTTGAATTTCTCCGCTATCGATAGCAGAGATTCTCCGGATCCCAAGGTCAGTACGTCCGAAAAGGGCACAAAGTGCTCGCAAGGTTGCAGTGCAACATAGCGAACCACTTCGTAGTTGTGGCTTCGACCCGCATGCTTGGCAAAATTCGCTACCCTGGAGCCAGTACCGAGCACCAGCACACGCCCCTTGAAAGCGCCTTTGTCGCCCAATCGGTAAACAGCAAAACGCACCAGGGCGGTCCCTGCCAAAGCCAGCAGGATCGTGGCAATGATCGCGTCCGGCTGCGGTGTCTGCGAGGCATTCAAGACCAACAGCGCGAAAAGGGTACTAGCCACCAAGGCCAGGAGCATGCGGATCTTAACGGACCGCACCTCCTCCCAGCTATCCAACTGGTAAAGTCCCATGCTGGTCATCAATATAAGAGCTACCAGTGGGACGACCGCCAATTGTTGGAGGGGAATCCCGCGTGTGCCACCAAACAGCGCCGCGGATAAGGAGGTCGCCGCATAAACCGCAAACATCAGTATCAGCGCTTCAAGGACGAACAGAAGTGCCGTCTTAGCCGAAATATAATGAGTGAAAATCCGAATCATGTAACCTCCCTCACCCTCAGTAGGAATAGGGCAGGGTCAAATTCCTAACCCTATTGGCAGGGAGTGTTTGCATACCTCGTGCCAAGCTGAATCCGGCAGTGCTAATAAATCTATTAATGTCAAAAATCAATGTGTTACTAAATCAGCGGCGCTTGCGCAAAGATTCATGGGTTCTGGAAAGCCAGTATTTGTGTCGATTTCCTGACAAGAAGTCATCAAAATGGCAACGTGACTGCGATTGACGACCGGAATTTCGAAATTTCCAAGCTTCGAAACTCGTCAGATATTCTTACACCTAATGGCGCCCACAAGTGATTTGACGTTATAACTATCGGATTTCATTCGGCTATATATTAATGGCTCAAAAATTGCGTCACCGTATTTCATGGCTGAGACAATAGGATGGATAGCTCTGCTTGGACTAGGTGTCTGCGCGGCCTGGATTTACCTCTTCTCGATCAAGCTCGAACAGAACATGCGCGACACGATCGCAATCCTGATCCGTAGCAACGAACATGTGATGACTCAACTTGGGCGGATTACCGGGAAGCAGGTTGAGCAACCCGAACTAACCTTGCGGGAGAAAAGGCGCTTCCAGCGCAGGGGTCCAAGATTCCATGCGCAACAACAAATAGCTGGCCCCTTTGTTGAACAAAGAGGATCGTGCGGCCGGCGCGTGGAGGATCTTTATTCAGCCGGATAGGCGTGACAGTTGCCGTTTTGGCGCGCCAAGACATTGAGTTGCCCGGCTCCGCCTAACTTATCCTAACTTATTGCGGTCAAAGCACTCTAGAAAAATCAACCTCGCGTGCGCTTGATCCGCGCCATGATCGGCGAGGGCTCGACGATGCCCACCTCGTAGGGGTGATTTGCCCTTTTATAGAGCCCAACAATCTTTCTTACGTAGACCTGAGTTTCAGGATAAGGCGGGATGCCGCGATATTTTTCCACCGCTCGTTCCCCGGCATTATAGGCTGCGGCCACCAGCCGAACCTCACCCTGGAAGAACGCGAGCAGCCACCGCAGGTAGGCGAGTCCGCCCTTGATGTTCTCAACCGGATTGAACACCTTCATCACGCCGAAGCGCTCGGCTGTTTCGGGAATCAGCTGCATCAGCCCTCGTGCGTTCTTCGACGAGACCACGGTTGGGTTGAAAGCCGACTCGACCGAAACCACGGCAAGTGCAAGCTGCGGATCGACTGCATACTGGGGAGCGAGTCGCCACACCAGCTGCTCAATTTCGCTTCGTTCCTGGACCACGGGGGGCGTTTCCTCGGCGGGCGCTTCCTCAATCACGATGTCGATACGCACGGGTGGGTCGGGCAGGAGGCAAGACGGTAACTCGATATCGGGCCGCCATTGCACGTACTGCAGCAGCCTTGCGGCGTACTCATGACCCTGTACGGCCGCCATTGTAAACAGCGCGGCGGCCACCCCGTCGTCCCGCGGCACGCCGCGCCCGTTGGCATATACCCAGCCCAATCTGAACTGCGCCTCGGCGTAGCCCTGCTTTGCCGCCCTGCAGTAGAGCGAGTGTGCCTTCTGAAAATCTTTCGGCACGCCCTCGGCGTTCTCGTAACTGATTGCAAGTTCCGTCTGTGCCTGAACGTCACCTTGCTCGCCCGCGGCCTCGAGCGCGGCCACATGACCGCCCCACTCAGCTGCTGCCGAAGATACGACAAACATGCCAAGCGCGGCGCTAAAGGCTAGATGTATCAGTCGTTTCATATGGAACTGAGGCAAACGTAAAATAGTGGTCGTTAAGCAAGTTGCGGGCCAACCACCATTCCTTACTGATCTTGCAGCGTTCTGCGGACCCTAGACAAATGCTGCCAGCACCACCTGTAAAATTTACGGACAATTCCCTTGGGCTGCCCGGGGGTAATATCCTGTGGGATACGCTTCCAGACGGAACACCGTGACCAGCGTCTTTCCGTACTATCCAGCGATATGGAGTTACGGCCTTGCGGCCCTGATATTCGCTGGGTTTGCCGTGCAATTCTCCCTTGGTTGGCGCGGCGGCCTGCGGGCTTCTTTGCTTGTTGGTGCCGTGGTGGCGAGTGCCCTATGGGCCGGTAGCGTATTTGCGGTCCTGGTGTTCCCTAGCGGCTGGACTTGGTGGCTAGCGCGCCTCTTCGATGCCGTCCGCCTGGGTGCATGGCTGACGTTCGTATTGGTCCTGCTCAAGGGCTGGGGGAACGATGGCCCGAATAAGCCTAGGTCTGCTTCGTTGCCGTGGCTGCTCGCGACCACCCTGCTGGCGGCGGGGACCATTCTTCCCCAAGCACCGCCGTGGCTATCTCCCCTAGTGGGTTGGCAGGCCCATGGCACATTCGTGGCACACCTTGGCACGTCCGTTTTCGGGCTTGCGCTGACCGAGCAGCTCTATCGGCGCACGCCGGAACACGGGCGGTGGGGGATCAAACCGCTGGTAATCGGGCTCGCCGGCATGTTTTCGTTGGATCTCCTGATTTATTCCGGCGCCGTACTCTTTCGGAGCATCGATCCCGCGATATGGGCCGCACGCGGTGTTGCTCACGCGCTCGCCATCTTCTTCGTAGCCGTAGCGACGAAGCGCAATACCGCGTGGACCATGAATTGGCACGTCTCGCGCAGCGTGGTGTTTCATTCGACTGCCATGCTCTTAGCGGGCATCTACCTGTTGATCGTTGCAGCTGCCGGCTACTGGGTGCGTTTCTTCGGTGGTGGCTGGGGCGAAACACTTGAGATCGCGTTTGTATTTTCCGCGCTGCTTTGCCTTGCGGCATTGGTACTGTCGGGCGCCCTGCGGTCACGGCTGAAAGTATTCGTCGGCAAGCACTTCTTCTCTTATCGATATGAATACAGGGGCGAGTGGCTGCGATTCACAGGCGCGCTCGGAACACCCGCACAAGGGGAAAACCTTTACGAACAAGTGGTGCGTGCTCTCGCGGACCTCGTGGAAAGCCTAGGCGGTGCAATCTGGCTGGAACGCGAAGATGCGTTTTGCCAGGTGGCTCGGGTGAACTTGCCGAAGGTCAAGGAAACGGAATCGGCTTCCGGCCCACTCATCTCTTTTCTTGCACACACAGGGTGGATCATCGAAATCGACGAGTTCGCCGGTTTTCCGGACCGCTATGCTGGTCTCGTTCTCCCTGAATGGCTGGTTACCCTCAAGAATGCGTGGCTGGTCGTTCCACTGCCGAGCGGGACCGACTTCGTCGGATTCGTCGTGCTTGCGCGCCCTCGCGCGCCGGTCGACGTCAACTGGGAAGTCAGGGACTTGCTCAAGACAGCCAGCCGACAAGCTTCGAGCTATCTTGCCCAACAGCGCGCGAACGAAGCACTTATGGAAGCCAAACAGTTCGACGCCTTCAATCGAAGGTCGGCGTTCGTGGTTCATGACCTCAAGAACCTCGTCACGCAACTCGCGCTGCTCCTGAAGAACGCCGAGCGGCATTACGGTAATCCCGAGTTTCAGCGTGATATGCTAGAAACCGTGGAACACGTCGTCGATCGCATGAACCACCTCGTGCTTCAACTCCGAACTGGTACGAGGTCCACGGATAAGCCGCGACCCGTCAATCTTCGTGAGGTGGTCGAACGCGTCGTTAAATCAAAGGGGGTGCATGGCGCCTCGATTGATACAGATCCGTTGCCCAGTCTTCGTGCGCTTGCACACGACGATCGCATCGAGCGCGTGATTGGCCACATTGTCCAGAACGCGATCGAGGCTTCGGCGGACGGCCGAGGGCGGGTCCGTTTGCGCGTGTTTTCCGACGACAAGTACGCCGTAATCGAGGTCGTCGACAGTGGCGTCGGTATGACTGAGGAGTTCATACGCGAACGGTTGTTTCATCCGTTTCAGACGACGAAGTCTCAGGGCATGGGAATCGGCATGTATGAAAGCTTTCACTACGTCAACGAGGTAGGCGGTCGTATCGTATTAGAAAGTGCGCCGAAGTCTGGCACGCGGTTCCGGGTGTTTTTGCCGCTTGTTGACGCCTTAACGCTCCCTGGCGAACCGGTGGGGAAGACCCCATGACGGGGCCAAAGCGTAATCCCCTATTGATCGTCGAGGACGATCTCGCCCTGCAGAAGCAGATGCGCTGGACCCTCGACCGCTACGAAAGCGTGGTTGCAAGCGAACCGGAGAGCGCCATTACACAACTTCGCCGCTATGAACCCGCGGTAGTGACCATGGACTTGGGGTTACCACCGCATCCGGATGATCCTACTGAAGGCTTTGCGCTTCTTCGGCAGATACTCGCGCTCGCACCACACACGAAGATTATCGTTCTGACCGGGCAGAATGACCGCTCGAATGCATTGAAGGCCATAGCGCTTGGTGCTTACGACTTTTACGCGAAGCCCTTCGAACCGGAACTGCTCGGCCTCACGATAGAGCGAGCCTATTACCTACACGAGCTCCAGGAAGAGAATCGGCGCCTGAATACGATCACGAAGCCGACAGCCTTCTCCGGAATCATCACGCGGGATGCGGATATGATTCAGGTCTGCCGCACTGCCGAAAAGGTCGCCCCGACAAACGTGACAATACTTCTGCTTGGCGAATCGGGAACTGGTAAGGAGCTTTTCGCGCGCGCAATGCACGATCTATCCTCGCGGCGAAAGGAGCGCTTCGTAGCCATCAACTGCGCAGCGATCCCCGAGTCGTTGCTCGAAAGCGAGCTCTTTGGTTACGAGAAAGGGGCGTTTACCGGCGCGGCAAAGCAGACCATCGGAAAAGTCGAGACGGCCCACAAAGGAACACTTTTACTCGATGAGATCGGGGCCCTGCCACTCGCGCTGCAGGCGAAACTCTTGCGCTTTCTGCAGGAACGGGTCATCGAGCGAGTCGGAGGGCGCGAAGAGATTGCGGTCGATGTGCGCATCGTCTGCGCGACGCACCAGAATCTCAAGGAAATGATCGCACACGGGAAGTTCCGGGAGGATCTGTACTTCCGCCTGGCTGAGATCACGCTTGAAATCCCCCCGCTCCGAAAGCGGCCGGGCGACCCGGGTTTGCTCGCGCACGTATTTGTTCGGCGGTTTGCGGAGGAACAGCGGCGCGGCTCGATGACGCTGCTGCCTGACGCAATAGACGCGATCGAAGCGTATGCATGGCCCGGCAATGTGCGCGAACTCGAAAACTGCATAAAGCGCGCCGTGATCATGGCTGAAGACGCTATAATCAAAGGTGCCGACATCGGCCTGCAGGTTGAACTGACAAACGAAATCCTTAACCTGCGGCAGGTGCGCGACGAGGCCGAGAGACGGGCCGTGATCCGTGTGCTCGGACGGGTAGACGGTAACCTGAGCAAGGCTGCCGAGCTCCTCGGTATCTCCCGGCCGACGCTTTATGAGCTTCTTGACCGCTTTGGACTGCGATGAGCCGGAGCGTAACTCATAGAGGTAAGCTCAACGTATAGGCAGCCCCCGCGGGGCGGCTCCCAGTGTGATGGCGCCTTCGAGGCGCTCACCCAATAAGCCCCCGGCCCGGGGGTCATTTAACTTGCTGTAGTCAAAGGGTCCCGGATGGACGTCTCTAGAATGAGCAACATCGGCCTAGGCACTGCGGCGCTTGTGCTAAGCGCCGCTCTATTGAGCGCTTGCAGCCAGGACAAGCCGGAAGCATTCGTCAAATCGGCGCGGGAATACATCGCCAAGAAAGACTACCGCGCGGCGTCGATTCAGCTGAAGAACGCTCTGCAGAAGCAAGAGAATGGCGAAGTCCTTTATCTTCTGGCAGTCTCGTTGATTGAGCTTGGCGACTATCCCTCTGCGGAGCTTCACCTTCGTCGCGCGCTCCAGCACTCGTATTCTCCCGATGTTGTCTATCCCGCGCTTGCGAACGTGATGCTGGGCCTCGGCGATTTCAAGAAGCTGGCGGGCGAACTTAGAAATGTGAGTGTGAAGGATCCCGCAGCGCAGGCATCGATCAAGGCCGCGGTGGGCGAAGCCCATGTCGCCCTGGGACAATTGAAGGAAGCACGCGAAGCGTTCTCGGCTGCGCTCGCGAGCGTTCCGGGTGACCCTAGAACGCGTGTCGGTGAAGCGCGGATCGTCGCCGTAGCGGGCGACATCGCTGGCGCGACGAAGGTCGCGGACGAGGTATTGGCCAGATCGCCCGGCTTGCCTCAAGCACTCGCGCTCAAGGCTGACCTGCTGATATCGGAAAGGAAGACCGAAGAGGCAGCAGCGGTCCTGTCAAAGCTCGTTAAGGTGGCGCCTTTCGACGGTCAGGTGCGCTTTGTGCTCGTGTCGCTTCTGATCGCCGGCGGGAAGCTCGACCAGGCAGCCGCGGGGATCGAAGCGATGAGGAAAACCCTTCCCCGTGACGTGCGGCGGTCGTACCTGGAAGCAGTGCTCGCTTTCCGCCAGGGCCAACATCGGAAGGCGCGAAATTCGATTCAGCAGCTGCTTAACGTGTTACCGGACCATGGTCCCTCGCTGCTCCTTGCGGGAGCAGTCGAGTACCAGCTCGGCGCACTTTCAACGGCTGAAGACTATCTGCGCAAGGTACTCGCGCGCTATCCAAATAGCCTGTATGCGCGCAACCTTATAGTCGCAACCTACTTGCGCAAGGGTCAGCCGGGAAAGGCCGAGGAAGCGCTCGAGCCGGCGCTGAAGCTCGCGCCGAAGGACCCCACGGTCCTGCGCGCTGCCGGCGAGGTGGCGTTCGCCAACAATCAGTTCGCAGATGCGGCCAAGTACTATGAGCAAGCCCTCGCCTTGGAAAAGGATAGCGTGCTTCTGCGCACTCGCCTGGCACAAATCCGCCTTGCGAAAGGCGATACGGCTCGCGCCCTGGAGGATCTAGAAACGGCATCAGGACTCGACCAAAATCAGTACCAGGCGGATCTATCGCTCATCACTGCGCACCTGCGTCAAAAGGAGTACGACAAGGCGCTCGCCGCAGTCGCGATGCTCGAGAAAAAGCAGCCGGCCAACCCGCTCACCTATAACGTCAAGGGCGCGGTCTACGCCGCCAAGGAGGACGTTAAGAACGCGCGGACGAACTTTGAAAAATCGCTGTCACTGCAGTTCAACTACCTGCCCGCGGCGATCAATCTTGCAAAGCTCGACCTTGCGGAGAAGAACACCGAAGCGGCGAAGAATCGTCTTCAGGTGATCCTGACCAAGGAACCGAATAACGAAGGCGTGCTGCTTTCGCTGGCGCAGATCCTGATCTCGATTCGCGCACCCATTAAAGAGATCACCTCTACCTTTGCGCGGGCCATTCGAGCCGACCCATCGTCAGTGCCGCCACGCATCGCGCTCATCAACTTCCTCGCCCGGAGCCGCGATCTGAAGGCTGCACTCACCGCCGCACAGGAGGCGAATACTGCGATGCCCAACGAACCGAGGATCCTCGACGCGCTGGGCCTCGCCCAGCTGGCGAATGGTCAAGCCAACGAGGCGATTGAAACCTTCAACAGACTCGCGACCGCCCTGCCGGACTCGCCGCTGCCGCTGATGCGGCTGGCGTCGGCCCAGTCTGCGGCGAAGCAGATTGAAGCCCCCATTCAGGCGTTGCAGAAGGCGCTGGTAATGAAGCCGGACCTTCTGGAGGCGCAACGCGAGATTATCGTTGCGCAACTCGCGGCAGGGCGGCCCGACGAAGCCCTCAAGGAAGCGAAATCGGTACAGAAAGCGCGACCGAAGGAAGCAATCGGGTTCGCTCTTGAAGGCACGGTTCTTACGAACCAGAAGCAGCTCGCGGAGGCGGCAAATGCCTACGCCGAAGCGATCAAGCGCCAGCCGGTTCCCGGGTTGGTCGTATCGCAATATCAGTTGCTGAAGGCTGCAGGCAAGCCCGCCGAGGCCGATGCAGTCGCGGCAAAGTGGCTCAAGGAGAACCCCAAGGATCCCGTGATGCGCTTCCACTTGGCGACAACGGCGGCACAAAGCAAGGACTACGCAGCCGCGGTCGAGCGCTACCGGGAGATCCTCGCGCAGGCGCCAGACAACGGTGCGATTCTCAACAATCTGGCCTGGGTGCTGGGCGAGATGAAAAATCCCGCGGCACTTGGCTACGCCGAGAAAGCATACGCAAAGGCACCGACCAATCCTCAGGTCCAGGACACGTACGGTTGGCTGCTCGTTGATAAGGGCGACCTGAAGCGTGGAATTGACATCTTGAATCAGGCGGTTGCGGCCGCACCCCAGGCAGTCGATGTGCGCATGCACCTTGCAAAGGCGCTTCTAAAGTCCGGCGATAAAGCCAGCGCAAGAAAAGAGCTTGAGGCCGTCGTGCGGCTCGGCGATAGGACGCCGCTGAAAGCGGAGGCCGAGCAACTGCTGCAATCCTTTTAGCGGGGGGTGTCGGACCTTTGATTTCCAATTATGGATGGGGCGGTTCCGCGCAGTTTCGCCCCCTCCAACCCAAAGAATTGTCGAGAAATTTTACATTGACCAGAGGCGCAGAACTAATCTTTAACAGCCTGTTAAATAAGAATAATGTCTGCATTTCCTAGCGTCACGATGTTCCAATCGCCGCATCTCCAGCCAATTCGCATGAAAAAGATTTACACCCAGCTCTTCCCTGGACCTTCAGCGTCCGCAGGACTCGTCAATAACACGGTGTTTTTATGAGCATTAAATGAGCTGGCCCACGTTTTGCTTATGGGGGAGTACGGCTGCTTAGGGCCATGAGTTTCCGGACAATAGAAATTGAAGGAGTAATGCCATGAACGTAAAGAAACTAGCTTACGTCTGTATTGCGTCCGGCGCACTTGCCTTAAACGCCGCGCCAAGTCAGGCCACGTTAATAGTCACCTTGAGCGACGGGGCTACCACCAAGACGGTTGTTGATAATGGCACCGGTGATATCGACTTCTTTTTTGCAGGATCCGTAACTACAGGCTATCTCGTCACAGGCGGGACAATTGGTTTGTGGGATTTCAACCTAGTCGGTGCTGTTTCCAATAGTCCCGGGGTCCTCGGCGATATCGCGACCGTCGATTTGAACACCCAGACTCACTATAACGGTACTGAAACCGGAACGTTGACAGTCACGTTGTTTGATAGCGGTTGGACGACTCCGGTCGGTGCCTTAGCCGCTACAACTGGCGTAGGCGGCACTGTCGCTTCAGGTGGCAGCGCGAGTTTCACTTCGTACTTCGACGGCTCGACGGTGGCGAACCTTGGACCGTTCAGTGGGGCTTTTTCCGGCTCGGGCAGCAGCGAAGTAAATGCCGGCACTGGGTACAGCCTGAGGGAGGTCGCGGTGATCACACAGACGGGTAAGGGCACATCGAGCTACGATATGACCACTACCGTGCCTGAGCCCGCTACTCTGGGATTGCTCGGGCTGGGTCTGCTCGGCCTGTTCGGATTTTCCCGGCGCCGTAGCGTGGCCAATATTTAAGTCGAGGCCGCTCAACGCGTAGCTTGATGCTCATCCGATACTGACGAAAACCCCGTCCTCGAGGCGGGG
>Ga0156012_1163_pt2 | contig 12993 bp, 17 predicted proteins | sample RifCSPlowO2_02_FD_107666 | JGI IMG/M metagenome (GOLD analysis project Ga0156012, IMG submission 107666) | Gammaproteobacteria bacterium RIFCSPLOWO2_02_FULL_61_13
CGCCGCGCCGTTGGCGCCAACGACGAGATCGCCCGCGCGCAAACCGGCGCGCGCGGCCGGGCCCCGCGGTTGGATTGCGCCGATGAATGCCCCACGGTCCTTCGCCTCGCGGATATCCACCCCGAGCCAGCCCCGCACCACCCGGCCGGTTTCGACAATCTGCTTCATCACGGAGAGCGCAAGGTCCGCGGGAATCGCAAAGCCTATGCCTTGCGATCCGCCGCTTTTTGAGAAGATCGCGGAATTGATGCCCACCAGATTGCCTTGGATATCGACCAGGGCGCCGCCCGAGTTGCCGGGGTTGATCGCCGCGTCGGTCTGGATGAAGTCCTCGAACGTGTTGATGCCGAGCCGGTCGCGGCCGAGCGCGCTGACGATGCCCTGGGTCACCGTCTGGCCCACGCCGAAGGGATTGCCGATGGCGAGGACGACGTCGCCGACCTGCGCCGAATCCTTGGCGGCAAAAGCAATCGGCTTGGGGTTCTTGAGGTCGGTCAGCAATACCGCCAAATCGGTTTCAGGATCCGCGCCGACCACCTTGGCCTGCACCGCCTGGCCGTCCGCGAATACGATCGCAATCTGGTCCGCGCCCTCAATGACATGGTTGTTGGTCAGAACGTAACCGCGCTCGCTGACGATGACGCCGGAGCCAAGGCTCATTTCGGGGCTCTCCGGCGGTTCTTCCCCGTAGAAGTACCGGTACAGCGGACTGGGCCCGCCGCGTGGCGCGCGCCGCGTGTAGATGTTCACCACGGAAGGCCCTGCCTTGGCGACGGCGGCGCGAAAACTCTCGCCAAGCCGCCCGCCCGGTGCTTGCGCGCTGACCGCCTGCGTGACGCTCACATGGCCCGGCGGCGCGGGGGGCGGCTCCGGCCCTAACAGCTTGTAGACGAGCGCGACCGCCATGGCCAGCGTAATTCCTTGTGCAAAGAGCAACCAGAGTCTTTTCATTCAGCACCTCAACTATTGTGCGCGAGCCGGGCCGCTGCTCAACCCAAATTTCGGCAGGAACGCGGGCACCGCATCCCTATAGCGCCGATACTCGTCACCGAACTGAGCGAGCATCTCCCGCTCCTCGTGCTTGGCGAGGCGGCCGTACATGAATAACAGGATCGGGAACATCACCAGCGTGACCAGCGTCGGCCACTGCAGCAGAAACCCGAACATGATCAGCACGAAGCCGATGTATTGGGGATGACGCACCCGCGCATAGGCGCCGGTAAGCGCTAGGCGATGCGCACGTTGCGCTGCGTAGAGAACCTTCCACGAGACCGAGAGCAGCCAGAATCCGGCCACGATGAACACGTTACTCAGAATATGGAATGGCCCGACATGCGGGCTGTCCTTCCAGCCGAACATGACCTCGAGCAGGTGGCCAGCGTCGTGCGACAAGAAATCGACCTCGGGAAAACGACTCGAAAGCCATCCGGAAAGAAAATAGATGGTCAGTGGATAGCCGTACATCTCGGTGAACAAGGCCACCAGAAACGCGGAAAACGCGCCGAACGAGCGCCAGTCGCGCGCGCTCTGCGGTTTGGCGAAGCTGAACGCGAAGATGATGAATACCAGGGAATTGATAATCACAAGCGACCAGAGGCCGTATGCGGATGTTTCGCTGGAATGCTCCATGGACAGTGCTCCTTGATCAGTGGTGACGATGTTGTTCGGCGCCCGCGCCTTTGTCTTCCGGCGCCGCATCGGTTGGGCTTTTGCTCTTTTTTACGTCCTTGGACTCATCGGTGCCGTTGCCACCGCCATGGCCGCCATGCTCATGAAACAGGTGCATCAGCGGGCAGGCGAGCAGCAGCAGGTAGGGCAGGTATGGCACCACATGCGCGGTGTGCTCCATGATCAGAAAATACGCGGCGATGATAAGGAATCCCCAGAAAACGTAGCGCCCGGCGCCGCCGCCACCGGAACCGTTTCCGTCGTGTTTTGAATTCTCAGCCATGTTGTTCCTCCATTCAAAGTTTTCCAGATCGAAGCGCGAGCACCGCCCACGCGACACCGAGCGCGCCGGCAACCACGAAGCCGACAATGCCAAGCACAGGTAAATCGTTCCAGTGCGGCCCGGCATGGGCCGCGATGATGATTGCCGAGGCCACCACGATCGAGGCGATGATCAGGGCAAAAGCCAGCCGGTTGCTGGCGTGCAAAAGGTGCCGCTCCAGGCTGCCGCCGCTCTGGTGGCGGATCTCGAACAGCGGCTCGCCGCGCTCGAGCCTGCCCATCAGGCGGTGCAGCGTGATGGGGGCATCGCCGGCCACGCCGCGCGCCGCCGAAACAAAACGATACAACTGCGCCAGTTGCGCGACACCCAGTTCCGGCAGGAAGGCGTGCTTGAGGAGTTGCACACTGTAGGCGCGGAACGCATCGAGCGAGCTGAATTGCGGATCCAGACCGTGCAGCAGCGATTCGAACTCCGAAAAGGCGCGTATCAGCAGTGCCGTCTCCCGCAAAAGCCGAACCCGGTGGCGCCGGCCAAGACGCACGAACTCATGCAGGATCGCGCTTAACGATTGGCGCCCCAAAGAAGATTCCCGATAGTAGCCATCAAGGGCCGTAGAAAGGTCCGCCGTGAATTTGGCGCGGTCGAGTTCCGCGGTAGCGCCGCCCATGCCAAGGTAGGCACTTGCCACCCACCCCGCATCGCGCGCCATCACGCCGAGGAACAGCTCGCGCAGACTTTCCCGCACCTGCGGCGATAGCTCACCGAGCGCGCCGAAGTCGTGGAAGCAGACCCGTCCATCCGGAAGCAGGAAGACATTGCCTGGGTGCGGATCGGCATGGAACACACCGTGCTCGAAGACATGCCGCAGAAAAAGGCCCATCAGGATGCTCGCGATTTCGGCGTTCCCCGCCGGGGCTGTGGTGGACGCGTCCATCCGATGTCCGGGGCTGTGCGACATGGTCAGTACGCGCTGAGTGGTTGCTTCCCAGAAAATCGCCGGCACATATACCCGCTCATCCTCGCGGTTCAACTCGGCGAAGCGCTCTGCGTTGTGCCCTTCGCGCTCGAAATCAAGCTCGCCGCGCAGCGTCTCGGCCAACTCCTCGACCAGATCGGGAAGATTGAGCATACGCACCGACGGCATGACGCTGCCCAGAAGGCGCGCGACGCGGCGCAGCACCGCGATGTCGGCTTCGACAGTTTCGGCAATGCCGGGCCGCTGCACCTTTACGATGACGGGGGTGCCGTCGTGCAAGGTTGCGCAATGCACCTGAGCCATCGAGGCGGCGGCCATCGGCTCATCGTCAAAGCTGGCGTACAGCGCGCGAATCGGCCTGCCCGTTTCCTCCTCGACGATCCGGCGCGCCTCCTCACTCGGGAAAGGCGTCGCCGCGTCGTTGAGCTTGCTTAGTTCCGCCACCAAAGACTCCGGAAAGAGATCGGTCCGCCCCGCCATCATCTGGCCGAACTTGACGAACGCCGGCCCGAGTTCTTCGAGTGCCTCGCGCAGCCTGCAGGCATCGGTCTTTGGCGAGGTACTTTCCTCGGGCTCGCCGTGACCGCCAAAACCAAGGCGCTCGGCATAGTGGCCCCATCCTTTTTCGGCCGCAATCCTGGCGATCGTCCCGAGGCGAGACAGCTCGCTGGTCGAACCGAGTTGGGTCTGAACCGGCGGGCGCTCGTTCATTGAAGATGGCTCGCGCCACCTGTTGCCCGAATCCGGCTTCTCGTCCATCTCAATCCGATTTGAGGAGGTTATGGAGACTGGCGTAGAGCGCCCCAACCAGAAAACCCCACACCACGAACACCAACAGCGGAACCATGAACAGGCCAAAGGTGAAGGGCATCGGTTCACCCAAGCGCCGGAAATTCAGGCCATGAAAAAGCGCATTGAGAAATTCGATGCCGAGTTCGGGAAAAAGCACATAGAGCAAGGCACAAACGGTGTAGCTGACGGCGAGCGTCATGGCCAGCGTGGCGCCGGTTCTCCAGGGATTCATGATCATGGCTTGCTCCTTGAAAAGGTGCCATCGATTGGGGCGCGAGCATCATATTGCGGCGTCCGCCGCCCCCGAACCAACACCAGCACCAGCGCCGGCACCACGATCCATTGCAGCAGCGGCGCGAGCCCGATGCCGAGAACGAGCGGCATGCCGGACGCGTAGGCCCAGTTGCCGGCGCGATAGACGTTGTCCCATTCGCTCCAGGCGGTATAGGCAATGCCCAAGGGAAAGGCGATGATCGCGCCAGACCATGGCCGGTCCACCGGCCAATCCGGTTCGCGCAGCGCAAAGCCCGCGAGCAGATAGGCGCCACCCGCGATCAGCGCATCGCCCGCAGTGCAGTGGAGTACGGCGTAGGCCAGTGCACCCTTGCTCTCATCGGCCAGCAAATATAGAGGCAACTGCGCCAATTCCCACACCAGATGCACCGCGAACGAGACCGCCATCCAGATGCCTGCCCGTTTTAGCAGCGGCCCATTCAGGCAGGCAGGGCACTCCGCTTTCACTGCGGCACTTCCCCGCGCGCACGCTTACAGCCCATCATCTGAATTGCTGTAAGTACATCGCGTGGTGACATGGATCGTTCCTTTTTTGCTGGTTTGACAGGTGGACAGCCCATTTGCCGGACGTGCGGCCGCAGCGGTCGCCGCGACGGCGGCGGCCGTCGCGGAACCTAGACGCAGCAGGGCTTAAGCGCGGAAGCGAGAGGTGAGCAGGTAAAGGGGCGCTGAGCCACGAGGTACCGCTTCGGTATGGGAGGGTTCGATGCGCGTTGACGACTGGAAAAAGCGCGGCCCTACTCGCGGGTGGCCGCTCGCGGGCACCGCTTCGTCGTTGCCGACGAAAGACAACGCAGCGAGCGCTGGCATTGCGACATGGGGCAGTTCGAATTCCAAACAGGGTTCATCGGCACCGTCATGCGAATCCGGCGCGCTCCATGGCGCGGCATGGTCCGCCAACGCCGCGACAGCCTCAGTGGCCGCGCCGGCGCGGGCTTCGTCCTTGCAGCACAGAGCACCCACTGGAGTGGCGAGCACCGCGATCAGCAAGGGTACGACGAACTGCGCGAGAGACCGCCACGACGCCCAAGCAGAACCAGCGCGGATGGAATGAATTCGATGGATGGCCAGCGACACCATACTTGACACTATACCTACGCGGCTATTGCCCTGCTTGATCCTGATCCACCGCGGGACCGGCGGAACCTGGAATCACCGAGTCAGCACTTGTCGATGGCACGCACAGGCGCAAGGTTGCGGAACTGAGCACCTGGACGCAATCGGCGGACAAGGTCTTGGTGCACCGATAGCCACATTTTTGGAAATATTCCAAAGGACATAGCCGTCTGGCAGCCCTTGGCAGCCCATTGCTATACTGTTACTTATATAAAGATACCCATAGGAGATGCGACATGGCCGACATGGCTAGCCCTTGGTTCGGCTCATTGATCAGTGTCGAGCGGGCGAATGCGCCGCACCCGGTGACACAGGCTGTTCCCTCCCGTACCGTGGGAACAACTTCCACAAGCAACTTCGTGTCGCACTCCGATTCTCCTATCCGTTGGCGTGGCACAGCTTGTGGGCTATGATGAGCAAGCGACCAATCCATATCCAGCGGAGAAGCATCATGGGCCTGCCCGCCGTTAAGCCGGCCAGCTACGAAGACATCCTCGCGCTGCCCGAGCGCCTGGTGGGCGAGATCATCCGGGGCGTGCTCCGCACCCACCCGCGCCCCGCGCCAAAACATGCCCTCGCGTATTCGTCACTGGGGATTGAGTTGGGTGGCCCGTTTCAGCGCGGTAAGAACGGCCCCGGCGGCTGGTGGATTCTCGACGAACCGGAGTTGCACCTGGGCGCGGACGTTCTGGTGCCGGATCTCGCGGGCTGGAAGCGCGCACGCATGCCCCACCTACCCGATGCTGCCTGGTTCGAGCTCGCGCCCGACTGGATTTGCGAAATTCTCTCGCCGTCCACGGTGAAGATTGACCGGGCCGAGAAGTTGCCGCTTTACGCGCACAACGGCGTGGCGCACTGTTGGCTGGTGGATCCCGACCTCAAAACCCTGGAAGTTTTCGAGAACCGTGACGGAAAATGGCTGCTGCTTACCGTGCTTTCGAACGACGCCAGTGTCTCCCAGCCGCCGTTTGACGCGATTGCGTTCGATCTCGCCAGCCTGTGGGCGGACTAGCAGGAGCGGCGGCGCTCAGCCGGTCGAACTCGCGCGCCGAAACGCTTGACTCTGGACCTGACTCCAGGGTTTATTCTCGAATGGCTGCAATTTGCGCCGTGCCCATGGCCTGGACCGGGATGGCTTGAGTGCGCGAGATTTATAGGAGTCACAAAATGCCTGCGAAACGCAAGGTCGAAGTGTTCAGCGCCGGCTGCGCGGCGTGCGAAGAGGCCATCGAAATCATTAAACGCGTGGCAAGCCCCTCCTGCGAGGTCATCGTGCAGGATATGAAGGATATTCAGGTGGCCAAGCGCGCCAAAGCGCTCGGCGTTCGCTCGGTTCCCGCCGTGGCGATTGACGATCAGTTGGCGGATTGCTGCGCCGGCCGCGGTATCGATGAGGCGATACTCAGGGCGGCCGGGCTGGGCAGCGCGCCCTGAGCGCTGCCAACAACCTGGCAAATTGGCTGGAACGCCCGGGCTTGACCCTGGTCTTAGCTTCAGGGTTTATGCTTACCTTGGAGCCTAACCATGTTCACTATCGGCAAACTGGCAGCGCAAGCGGGTATCAGCACCGATGCCTTGCGCTATTACGAGCGCGAAGGGCTGATTGTTCCCAGCGGGAAAACCGACAGCGGCTATCGGCTCTACAACAAGGACTCGATACGGCGCGTCCAGTTCATCAAGCATGCCCAGCACTGCGGCTTTACGCTGGCCGAGATCGTCGAACTGCTGGTGCTGCAGCGCCGCGATGCCGCTTGTTGCGGTGACGTGCGCTCACTTGCGCTGGAGAAAAAACTGCAACTTGAATCCAAAATACGCACAATGAAGCTCATGTCCAAGGCGCTTGATGCGCTGATCGAGAGTTGTGCAAACGAATTCAGCCCGGTGGATCAATGTCCCATCCTTTGCGCCCTGGAACAAGCCGCGTTGCCAGAGCGAGCCCATTGACGCCTCATGAAAGTTGAGATCTTCTATTCGGCGGGCTGCACCCGGTGTGCGGCCGGGCTGGAGAACCTTAAGGCCGCGGCGCAGCAAGCGGTCAAGCAACTGGAATGGCGCGAAATCAATGTGCTTGAAGAGATCGACTACGCCGTCGATCTGGGTGTACTCACCTTGCCAGCAATCGCGGTGGATGGAGTACTTGTGTTCGCGTCCTTGCCAAACGTCCGGCAGTTTCGCGATTGCCTGGTCCGCCGAATCGCCAAAGAGGGATGACATGGACCCGGATACGCTTCGCCAAACTGTGGAAAGTTCCCTCCTCGCGGCTGCGGGAATAGGCTTGTTGGCGGGCCTCGTCTTCAGCTTCAATCCCGTCGCCATGGCCGCCATTCCCGTGTCGCTCGCCTATGTGACCAAAGCCCGCGAAACACGTCAGGCGATCCGCTTTGGGGCAATGTTCATTATCGGCATGATCCTGACTCATGGCTTATTGGGTTTCATTGCCGGACTTGGCGGGCGCTGGGTCGAATCCTTGCTGGGCAGAGGCTGGGGGCTGTTGCTTGGACCACTGCTGATTCTATTGGGGCTGATATGGCCCGGGTGGCTGCGTTTGCCGCTGCCTGCATTTGCGATCAGGGCGAAACGGCCTTCCGGAATATGGGGCGCGTTTTTCCTTGGCATTCCTTTTTCGGTCGCCTTATGCCCCGTTTGTACGCCGACACTAATTGTTCTGCTCGGGGTTTCGGCCGGCCTTGCCTCGGCCTGGGTGGGCGTCGTATTGTTCCTGGCCTTCGCCATGGGCCGCGCCATTCCCGTCGCTATCGGCGCACTCGCATTGGGATGGTTTGAGAATCTGCGCGCTTTTGCTATCCACAGGCATGCTTTTGACGTTGCGGGAGGATTGCTGCTCATCGCCTCGGGCCTTTATTTGCTGAACGCCTTTTTTTTCTGGATTCCTTGGTTGGCCGGCTGAAATCGCGCCGACTGACACATAGGCATAAAGGCAACAACAATGGAGCCCGTCCTTGAATCGGTATTGACCTGTCCTCGATGTGGCTTCATGCGGCAGGAGAGAATGCCAACCGATGCCTGCCAGTTTTTTTATGAGTGTACGAACTGCAAAACTCTGTTGCGGGCGAAGCAAGGCGACTGCTGCGTATTTTGCTCATTTGGGTCGGTCAAATGCCCGCCGATTCAGGCGCAGAAGCCCTGCTGCACTTAGCGGACAAGTGAACTCCGATCGCCATTGGCCGTCAAAGTTCGATAATTCGCGCAAGTCGACACTGCGATTGGCCAGAACGGCTAAGCTCGCGTAAGGGTACGAGGAGGCGAACATGGCGATTATGTCGAAGGAACCGGCGGCGCAAATCGAGTCTTTGGGCACGGACGGCAAACCGGTACCCAGGCGTCGCCTGAAGTATTACTTCAGCCTGGGGCTGGCTTTGCTGACCTGTCCCTGCCACGTGCCGATCCTGATATTTGTGCTCTCGGGCACGGCCGCGAGCGTTTTTCTCGCACAGAACCTGCTGCTGGCGGTGGTAATTATGCTGCCGTTTTTCCTGATTTCAGTCGTTTTCACAATGCACTTTTATAGAGGAAAGGGGTACAAAGACTAGCATCTGAGGGACCGTCTTATTAGATTGTGGCGCCGGGCGAAGGCACCGGTTTGAATTCCCTTAGTCATATCCCTGCTTCATCTCCATTGCTGACTACACGTTGGAAAACCGGCAGTTGCGCATCATGCCGCCATCTTCATGCTCGAGCTTATGGCAGTGGTACATGAAAAGGCCGGCAAGCTGCGGCGCAATGAGAACGCGGACGCGCTCGCCATGGAAGATGCCGAACGTATCCTTGAATCCGGCGCCGAGCATGCCCTCGCGCAGGTCCGCCGGCACGCCAAAGAGCGTGACCAGCACGCCTCCGGTGATGCCCGCCTCGTAGCGGTATTGCAGCAGCAATCGGCCCAGCGCCGTCGCGCTCGCACCCAGCGTAATGAATACGGCTGAGAATCCCAGCACGAAGCACAGACTGCGAAACGCGGTATTTGCGCGTCCCACATCAGCGCGGGCATTGTTCCTGCCGAGCGACTGGCCGGTTACATAGGACATGTACGCAGGGACCAGCGGCAGCACGCAGGGCGAAAGAAACGACACCACGCCGGCGGCGAAGGCCGCGATGACGCCTAATGTCGCGGGGTCACTCAACTTTTCCCCCACGGATCATGCGCTGCCGCAGTTCGTTGATGCTCTGGGGCGAATCCCATTTCGCCGGCCCCATTTTCCGACCTATCTCCAGGCCACCCGGATCGACCAGCAGCGTCGAGGGCACGCCGAGGATGCCGAGTCGGGACGACGCCTGCGCGCTAGGATCAATATAAAGCTGCAGCGCCTTGACACCGATTTCGTCGTAAAACTTGCGCACCTCCTCCGGGCCCTGCTGGTCTATCGAAAGTGCCACGACCTCGAAGTTGCTGCCGCCAAGTTGCGCCTGCAAGCGGTCGAGTGCGGGCATCTCCTCGCGGCACGGCGCGCACCAGGTCGCCCAAATGTTGAGCAGCACCAGCTTGCCTCGAAAGTCCGCAAGCGTGCGCGGCTTGCCGGCACCGTCCTGGAATTGCATCACAGGAATCTGCTTTGCTTTCCGCTCACTGAATAAGTGTAATGCGCTTGCAGTGGATGCGGATTGCGGCAGAGAAACATAAATCCCGAACGCAGTCATGCCCAAAGCGACAACGCCTCCGATCGCCGCAGCGACACGAATTCTCATTTGCCCTGGCCGCGCTCTGCGATCGCCGTCCAGGTGCGCCCGCCATTTTTCGTCAGGTACACACTCCTGCCGAAAGTCGCGATCACGTATTCCTCGCGCTTGGAGGGGTTCTGCGCGATGTAGGCGACCGCATCTTTTGTCAATGGCGGCAGTGCGATTTGCGTGATCGCTCCACCGCGCAGCAGCGCGCGCGTAAGGCGCGCTTGGCCATCGAAGCTGCCGTACCATAGGTGCTTGCCGTCCAGATCGAAAAACAGCGCCGTGCCCTCCCCGCCTGCGATCCGCACGAAGCGCTCGCCCGAATTCTCCGACGCGTACACACCCTTGGACGTGGCGATCGCAACCGCTGTTGATTCATCGGGATGAACGCCCAGCGCGCGCGGATCGCCTTCGAGTCCTCTCCCGCGCGCCGGTTTCCACGCGCGGCCGTCGTTCAGCGTGTAATGCAGGCCCTGGTTTTTCATGCGCGAGTTGGGTGCAGGGTTCCAGACGTAGAGGGCGTTGCCGTTCCACCCGGTTGCGAGCAAATGGAAATCGGTCTCGCCGTCGAGGCCGAGCTTGTCCCAGGTCTTGCCGCCGTCTATGCTGCGAATAAGCCCGAACGGATTGGTGAGCCCAGATCCCGGCGCCGGATGACCGCTGCTATATAGTTGTTTCGCGGTCGCCGAAAAGCCCATGTAATCGTGTTGCGGGCCTGGCGATTTTGACCATTTGCCATTTTCATACACCGCAAGTCCATCGTGACTGGGAAGCATGAGCCGCTTCCCGTCGGCGCTGTAGGAAAGACCATGCACATGCGTTAAGGTCACTGCTGAATGAGCCGCGCCCGCGAGGCCACATTCCACCGCCAGAACAAGTAGCCAGCGCAGCATGGTCGTGGTTGTTGTGTTTTTCATTTCATCTCCTTGGGGTTAGTGCCCGACAGGAATCGCCTCGTCAAGCAGTTTCCTTACATCGAGCTGTACCTCGACCCACTGCTCCTGCGGGATGTAGCACACGCCGGCGTCGGCGCAGCCCTGCGAAATCACTTTCAGCCTGACGCGCTTCTTCGCTCGCTCGGCTTCGCTCAAAGGAACCCTGATACGCACCCGGTCGCGGTAGGTTTCAGTACGGCCAAAAAACGCATCCACCTTGATCTTGCCGCTCGGCAGCACCGCGTCCGCGATCACCTTCCCGCCATCGGTCTCGAAACGGAAGCGGTCGCGGTAAAGGTAGTAGCCCGGCGCGATGCGGAATTCGATTTGCGCCGTGTTCCTGTCGATTCCTTTCACGCTCAGCCGAAAAGCGTCCTTGGGATCGAGCGGTTCGCCTGGATGCACAGCGCCCGCTTGAAGTGTAACGGCGAGCAAAGCCACTACGACGAAAGACCGGTGCACGTTTAACATCCCTCCTTGATGAAGCCCGAGATTTCCCCGGGATTCGAAAATACGATTTGAGCGCGGTCGCCCTGCATGCCCTGGCCAACCAGCACCGGGCGCCCGGTTGCCGGGCCGCTCGGGCCGGAGTCGGTCTTGAAGCGCAGGTTGAACTCCCAGAAGGGCAGCGTTTTCTTACTGCCGTTAGTAACAAAATAAGTGTCACCGCAGCGGCGGATGGTGGCGACAATGAAGTCGAGCGGCGCCGTCTTCAGGTCGGGAATCGCCGGTGCCTTCGGCGCTGCAGGCCCTTTTCCCTCCGATACTGCGCGCAGGAATGCAACCAGATCGGCGCGCGGCTGCACTTCACGCATCCCTTGGAAAAGCATCAGATTGCCCGGCACCGTGGCTTCCGGGTTTGCCAGCCATTTGTCCAGAGTCGCTTCGCCCCAGACGATGCCGGAGCGTTCGAGCGCATCCGAATAGCGATGAAAGGCCGGTTCAGTCCCTGCCTTTCGCCCCCAAAGCCCGGCCAGGCTCGGTCCGGTCAGGTGCCGTCCCGGCTCAAGCGAGTGGCAGGCTGCGCAAGCCTGAAACACTTTCGCGCCGCGCTGCACATCGCCGGCGGAGGACGCGTTCCTGGCAAAGAAGAGCACCACAATTGCCGCGGCGTACCGAACGATTGTCATCATTTCTTCCTCTCCAAGCAAAGTCCAAAGCCGCCCATCGAAACGCCCGGTGCAAGCGCGACGAGAAGCGCACCGAACCGGTTTGCAGCTAACCAGTCACGGCCGTGGTAAAGCGCCAGTGCCAGAAATAGCGCCGCGCCGCCAATCAGCCGCAGCCGGTGGCACGTCCAGGAACGCTGCCTCGTTCCAGCGACTTTGGATCTCACCCCGCGCGCTCCCGCAACAGGGAGCGAAGGTCGCGCGCCATGGATTCCGGACGGAGATCCGGCTTCATGAGCAGTCGCAGCCGTCCTTCGGTGTCGAATACCAAGATAGGTCCCGAATGGTCCACGGTGTAGGAGCCCTGCTGATTCGCCGGCTGTGCCTGGTAGTACACCTTGAATTCTTTCGCGGTGCGTGCCGTCGTTTCCGCGTCGGCGTAGAGGCCGAGAAACGCCGGGTGGAAGGCCGGCACATACTGCGACAGCACCTGCGGCGTGTCGCGTTTCGGATCGAGCGTGATGAAGAGCCCCTGAACCCGCGATGCATCCTCGCCTAGCAGCCGCACCGTGTCGCCGAGCCTCGCCAGGGTGGTGGGGCACATGTCGGGGCAGTGCGTATAGCCGAAGAACACTGCCACCGCCTTGCCCTTGAAGTCGGCAAGCGTGCGCCTGCGGCCCAGATGGTCGGTCAACTCGAAGCCTTTGCCCCAATCGACCCCGGTAATGTCCACTGCCTCGAATGCCGGTTTGGAGGCATGGCGGCCCAGGATCGCGTACGCCGCGAGTGCGCCGAGGATCAGCGCCGAAGCGCAAATGAGCCATGCAATCAGTCTCCGTCCGGTCATCGCCGCCCCGCATTCCGGGTCATTTCCACACGGGCAGCCAGGACTTCGCGCGAAGTCCAATGACTTTTGATGTATGCAAGCACCGCCCAGATTTCCTCGTCGGAGAGCTTGCCGCCGAATGCCGGCATATCGCTCTGGTAATCCTTCGGCGCGTAAGGTGGAACCAAGCCATTTTTCGTGATGACGAACAACACACTGTCCGGGTGATGCCAAGTGTGTCCGGACTCATCGTGCGGCGGCGCCAGCAAACGCCCGTTCGGCAGGCGAGCGCGCCAGTCGCGCTGGCCTTCGAG
>Ga0156012_1155_pt2 | contig 12917 bp, 13 predicted proteins | sample RifCSPlowO2_02_FD_107666 | JGI IMG/M metagenome (GOLD analysis project Ga0156012, IMG submission 107666) | Gammaproteobacteria bacterium RIFCSPLOWO2_02_FULL_61_13
TGGACTGCAAGAAGGCGCTGCTGGAATCGGGCGGCGATATCGATGGCGCCATTGATGCCATGCGCAAGTCCGGCGTCGCCAAGGCAGAGAAGAAGGCAGGCCGTGTTGCAGCCGAAGGTGTGATCCTGTATCGCGAGTACGCCGGCGGCAATGGCGGTCTGTTGCTGGAAGTTAACTGCGAGACGGATTTCGTCGCCAAAGAGGAAAATTTTTTGCGCTTCGCCAATGGAGTTGCGGATGTAGCGCAACGGTCCGGTGTCGAGGGCATCGAAGAACTCGAGACCCAGAAGATGCTGTCCGGCGACGGCGTCCGTGTGGATGAGGCACGCAAGCAGTTGGTGGCCAAAATCGGCGAAAACATCAGCCTGCGGCGCCTTGGCCGTCTGCACAGCAAGGGTGGCCGCGTCAGCGCGTATATTCACCACAGTGGGCGTGTTGGCGTGCTGGTAGACCTACATGGTGGCGACGTGGATCTGGCCCGTGATGTCGCCATGCATATCGCCGCCAGCCGGCCCCAGTTCGTGACCGAAGCGGAATTGCCCGCCGATTTGCTCGCCCGCGAACGGGAGATTTACCGGGCCCAGGCCAGCGAGAGCGACAAACCACCGGAGATCATCGAAAAGATGATCAACGGCAAGGTTGCCAAGTTTGTCAATGAAGTGACGTTATTGGGGCAAGACTTCGTCAAAGACGATAAAACGACCGTGGGCAAACTGCTCAAGTCCCGCGGCGCCAGCGTGGCCGCCTTTCTGCGCTTGGAAGTGGCCGAAGGCATTGAGAAAGGAATCGACACCTAAGTTATGGTATTGGGAAAAGGGAACTGAGAAGTCATTTACCGGAAACCGGCCCAGTGACCACTCCCACCCCGCTCCGCTATAAACGAATCCTGCTGAAATTGAGTGGCGAGGCCCTCATGGGCGACGCGCCGTTCGGCATCGACCCGACGGTGATACGGCGCATCGCCGGTGAAGTGGATGAACTCAGCAAGGCCGGCGCCGAGATCGCCATGGTCATCGGCGCCGGAAATCTGTTTCGCGGCGCCGGATTGGCCGCGGCCGGCATGGACCGGGTCACCGCGGATCACATGGGCATGCTGGCCACGATCATGAATTCCCTCGCCATGCAGGATGCCATTGAGCAACGCGGCCTGTATGCCCGCGTCATGTCCGCCATCAAGATCAACGAGGTGTGCGAGGATTACATCCGGCGCCGGGCCGTTCGCCATCTGGAGAAGCGGCGCATCGTCATCTTTGCCGCCGGCACCGGCAATCCGTTCTTCACCACGGATTCGGCCGCCAGCCTGCGCGCGGTCGAGATCAACGCGGACCTGCTGATCAAGGCAACCAAGGTGGACGGTGTTTACTCGGCGGATCCCAAACTTGACCCGTCCGCGCAGCGCTATACGCGGCTGGGCTATGATGAAGTCATCGAACGCAAGCTGGGCGTGATGGATACCACCGCGGTGGTGCTGTGCCGCGACAATCGCATGCCCCTGCGGGTGCTGGACATGTTGCAACACGGAGCCCTGATGCGCGCCGCTTGTGGCCAGGATGAAGGTACTCTGGTTTGCTGAGTAAATCCCGGAGCGGAGGTGTGCCATGGTGAATGACATTATTAATGACGCCACCCAGCGCATGAAGAAGGCGCTGGAGGCCATGAAGCATGATTTGGCGCGCATACGGACCGGGCGGGCACATATAAGCCTGCTGGAACACGTGACCGTGAACTACTACGGCAACCACGTTCCGATTGCGCAGGCATCCACTGTCAGCGTGCTGGATGCGCGGACCCTGGGAATCACGCCCTGGGATCGCACCATGATTCCGGAGTTGGAGAAGGCCATCCTGAACTCGGACCTGGGCCTGAATCCGGTGACCGCCGGCAATGTGATTCGCGTGCCGCTGCCCGCGCTGACCGAAGATCGTCGCAAGGAATTGACCAAGGTGGTGCGGAGCGAGGCCGAGAAGTCGCGGGTCGCCATCCGCAACATCCGGCGCGACGCCAACCACCACCTCAAGGAACTGAGCAAGGAAAAGGACATCACCGAGGACGAGGAACGGCGCGGCGAGGAGCAGGTGCAGAAACTCACCGACTCCCATATCAAGGACGTGGATCGGCTCGTCTCGGAAAAGGAAAAGGAATTGATGGAGATCTGAGGCAGGTTATCGCCCGGTTCCCCGCGATCATCTCAACCCTGGCGCGTGCAGATGGGTCCGCGGCGCCGGGTCCCGGCAGCATACCCCCACAAGGTGCACGCCATGGCACTCCCCGGTCACATATCCATCATCATGGACGGCAATGGCCGCTGGGCCACGCAACGCGGGCTCCCCCGCGCCGCGGGACATCGCGAAGGCGTTCGCACCCTGCGCGGCATCGTGGAACACTGCGTGTGCCTGGGCGTGGGCACGCTGAGCGTCTTTGCCTTCAGCAGCGAGAACTGGGACCGCCCGCAAGACGAGGTCGGGCTGCTGCTGGATTTATTCATGCATGCATTGAATGAGCAGGTCGAGGCACTGCACCGGCACGGTGTCAGTTTGCGCTTTGTCGGCGATCTGGCCGGTTTCCCCGCGTCATTGCGGCAAACCTTGCACGCGGCAGAGCAGCGCACGGCGGCCAACACGGCGCTGCAGTTGCTGGTGGCCGCGAACTACGGCGGCCGGTGGGACCTGGTTCAGGCGTGCCGCAAGCTGGCGCATCAGGCCAGGGCCGGCGGCCTGGACCCCGGTCAGATTGACGAGGAACTGTTCGCGGCCAACCTGAGTCTGGCAGGTGTACCGCCCCCTGACCTGTTTATCCGCACCGGCGGGGAACAGCGCATCAGCAATTACCTGCTTTGGGATCTGGCCTACTCGGAGTTGTATTTTACCGAGGTGCCGTGGCCCGAATTCACGCCTGCGCAACTGGACGACGCGCTGCAATGGTATGCCAGTCGGGAGCGGCGCTTTGGCGGTCTGGCCGGTGTTGCGGGTCAAATCCGTGAGTCTTAACGCGCGCATCGCCACGGCGGTTCCCCTGGCTGCAGTCTGCGCGGCGGCGGTGTATTTCCTGCCATCGCCGGTGCTTGCAGCAGGCATTGGCGGGATTGTCATGCTCGGCGCGTGGGAATGGGCGGCGCTGGCGGGGATTTCCGCGGCCCCGGCCCGATCCGGGTATGTGGCCATGTTGCTGGCGCTGGGCGGCGCTTTGCTCGGCACAGCCGATGCGACGGTGGTGACACGTTTGGCAATTGGCGCCGTGATTTTCTGGGCCTGCGCGTTGTTACTCATCGTTGCAACCGAACGCGGGCGATTCAGTCTGCAACGCTGGCCGCGGTTTCGGGTCTTGTGCGGTGTCCTGGTGTTGTTGCCGCCGTGGCTGAGTTTGAGTGTGCTGCATGCGGGCCCACAAGGCGCCATGCAAGTATTGTTGCTCCTGATCCTGGTATGGGGCGCGGATATTGCCGCCTATGTCGCGGGTCGGGCCTGGGGGCGCCGCCGCCTTTCCCCCGCAGTCAGCCCGGGCAAGAGTTGGGAGGGGGTATGGGCGGCCCTGATCGCCGGCGCGGTGCTGGGCGTTCTGTTTGGGGTGGCGCAGAACCTGCCCGTGCCCGGAATGATAAGATTCGCGCTGCTTGCCGGAATGACGGTCGCGGCATCGATAGTGGGTGATCTGTTCGAGAGCATGGTGAAACGCAGCGCGAATGTGAAAGACAGCGGCACACTGTTGCCGGGTCATGGGGGCATCCTGGATCGAATAGACAGCGTGACGGCCGCTGCGCCCATTTATCTGGTCGGTCTGCACTTCGCGGGATCGCAATCGTGATCGGCATCACGGTATTGGGATCCACCGGCAGCATCGGCGCCAGCACCCTGGACGTGATCCGCCGTCATCCGGATCGGTACCGGCTGATCGCAATCAGCGCCAACTCGGATGTGGAACGCATGCGCGCCCAATGCGTGGAATGGCAGCCCCGATTTGCCGTGATGTCAGACGCCGGCGCGGCTGAGCGTTTACGGGGAGAGTTGCGGCAGGTGGCTCCGGATGTGGAAATCCTTTCCGGCGCCGAAGGGTTGATTCGCGTGGCCGCGCTTGATGAGGTCCAGTACGTAATGGCGGCAATCGTCGGAGCCGCCGGTCTGCTGCCGACGCTCGCAGCGGCCCGGGCCGGCAAACGCGTGCTGTTGGCGAACAAGGAAGCCCTGGTGATGTCCGGCCGCCTGTTCATGGACGCGGTGCGGCAACACGGCGCGGAGCTGCTGCCCATAGACAGCGAACACAACGCCATTTTTCAATGCATGCCGCCCGATTTCCATGCCGGGCTGGAGCAATCGGGCGTACGCCATATCCTGCTTACTGCATCAGGCGGCCCATTCCGATCGACGCCCCTCGCGGAACTGGAACAGGTGACTCCGGATCAGGCCTGCGCGCATCCCAACTGGGTGATGGGCCGGAAGATCTCCGTGGATTCGGCCACCATGATGAACAAGGGTCTCGAGGTCATCGAGGCATGCTGGTTGTTCAATGCGCGCCCGGATCAGATTGAGGTCGTGATCCATCCACAGAGCGTCATTCATTCGCTGGTGCAATATGCCGACGGTTCGGTGCTGGCGCAGCTCGGCAACCCGGATATGCGCACGCCTATCGCCCATGCGTTGGCCTGGCCGTCACGCATGGACTCCGGTGTGGCGCCGCTGGATCTGTTTCAAATCGCGCGGCTGGATTTTGAGCGTCCCGACCTGGTTCGATTCCCCTGCCTGAAGCTGGCGTGGGAGGCCTTGCGTGCCGGCGGCACCGCGACCACGGTGCTGAATGCCGCCAATGAAGTGGCGGTGGCGGCATTCCTGGCGCGCGAAATTCCGTTCACCGGTATCGCGCGAATTGTTGCCGATGCCCTCGGCGGCGTTGCATTGAATGCCGGCGACACGCTCGATCAGGTACTGGCAGCGGATGCCGCCGCTCGCGCATTTGCCGCTACCGCGGCGCGACGCTGGGCCGCCTGATGGAGTTTTTGCAATCGTTACTGGCGTTTGTGGTTGCCATTGCCCTGTTGGTCACCTTTCATGAGTTTGGCCATTTCTGGGTGGCTCGGCGCTGCGATGTAAAGATCCTGCGATTCTCCGTTGGCTTTGGCCGGCCCCTGTGGCGGCGACGCTTTGGCCCGGACGGGACGGAATTCGTGATCGCGGCGCTGCCCATCGGCGGCTACGTGCGGATGCTGGATGAGCGCGAAGGCGAGGTGGCGCCACAGGAACGCCAGCGCGCCTTCAACAACAAACCATTGCGGTGCCGGACGGCAATAGTCGCCGCCGGACCGCTGTTCAATTTTTTGTTCGCCGTAGCTGCGTATTGGATCGTGTTTATGGTGGGGGTGAGCGGGTTGCGTCCCCTGGTCGGCAGCGTGGCGGCCGAATCCCCCGCGGCATTGGCCGGATTGCGGGCAGGGGATGAGATCACCGGCATTTCCGGGCGCGATACCCCAACCTGGTCTGCGTTGCTGGATCAAATGACGGGCGACGTCATCGCCGGCCGCGTGATCGATCTGCGAGTACGCGGCAAGGACGGGAGTGAGAGCGAGGTGCGTGTCAATCTGGCCGGTACTCAAATGGATGATCTCGCCGGTGGAAAATTGCTGGAAATCCTCGGCATCACGCCATTACGCCCGGTGATACCGGCTGTGATTGGCGTGGTTCGCTCCGGTGGTGCGGCCGAACGCGACGGCTTGCGGCCCGGGGATCGCATCGCCGCCGGCAACGGCACCCCGATTGCGAACTGGGAAGAGTGGGTCACGCTGGTCCGCGCGCATCCGGGCGCCACGATTGAAACTGAAATCGAACGAAACGGGGAACGGATGCGGCTGTCAATAACGCCGGATCCGGTTGCCGGCGCCGATGGCGCGCGTATCGGACAGATTGGTGCGGCTGTGGACGCGAGCGCTGTGCATTCGGATCACCTGATTGGCCAGGAACGCTATTCCGTCCTGGCGGCGCTGCTGCGTTCGATGGACAAGACCATGGAAGTATCGGCGCTGACGTTGCGCGTGATTGCAAAGATGATAACCGGCACAGCATCGGTGAAAAATCTCAGCGGCCCCCTCAGCATCGCTCAGTACGCAGGTGAGTCCGCGGGATTCGGAGTGATCGCATTCCTGACGTTTCTTGCCATCGTGAGTGTGAGTCTGGGCGTGCTGAATCTGTTGCCGATCCCGCTACTGGATGGCGGTCACTTAATGTATTACCTTAGCGAACTTGTGACGGGCCGGCCGGTTTCCGAATCCACACAGATCATCGGTCAGCATCTGGGGTTGGCGCTGCTGCTGGGGCTGATGGGCCTCGCGATCTATAACGATCTGATGCGAATCATAGGATAAAACTAAAATTACATTCCCCGTCATGCTCTTAAAAAATATTCCTCATAAGTTACTTAAGGTATTTCTTCTATTCATCGTTTGTTCCGCGGTGCTGGCGGAAGAATTCGTGGTCCAGGACATCCGCGTGCAGGGTTTGCAACGCCTGACGCCGGGCACGGTATTCAACTACCTGCCCATTGAGGCCGGCGAGAAATTCAACGATCAGGTCTCCATTGAGGCTGTGCGCGCGCTGTTCAAAACCGGCTTTTTCGACGACGTCCGGCTGGAACGGGATGGCAACGTACTCGTGGTCATCGTCAAGGAGCGGCCCACCATCGGCAGCGTGTCGATTGAGGGTAACAAGGACATCAAGACTGAAGAACTGATGAAAGGTCTGAAACAGTCGGGCTTTGCCGAGGGGCGCGTCTTTGACCAGTCGCAACTGGACAAACTGGAACAGGAACTTCAGCGTCAATATTTTTCCGCCGGCAAGTATGCGGTAAAGATTAAATCCAAAATCACGCCCATGGACAACAATCGGGTTGGTGTCGCGATTGACATTTCCGAGGGCAAGGCCGCGCGCATCAAACAGATCAATATCGTCGGCAACCAGTCCTACCCTGAGGATGAACTGCGGGATGCCTTTGAACTGACGCCGCCGACCCTGTTTTCATTTTTCACCAAGTCCGACCAGTACTCGCGCGAGAAGCTTTCTGGCGATCTGGAAACATTGCGCTCGCATTACCTGGATCATGGCTATGTAAATTTCAGCATTGATTCCACGCAAGTCTCGTTGACGCCGGACAAGAAGGACATCTACATCACCATCAATATCACCGAGGGCGACCAATACACGGTGTCCGGAGTGAAACTGGCCGGCGAATTAATCGTGCCCGAGGAGGAATTGTTTCCATTGATCTCGGTTCAGAATGGTGGCCTGTTCTCGCGCAAGGACATCACTGACAGCAGCACACGGATCACGGATCGATTGGGCAGTGACGGTTATGCATTCGCCAACGTGAATTCGATCCCGGATATCGATGAGGAGGCGAAAACCGTGGGCCTGACATTCTTTGTCGACCCGGGCAAACGTGTCTATGTGCAGCGCGTGATGTTTACCGGCAATACCCGCACCCGTGACGAGGTGCTGCGCCGGGAGATGCGCCAGCAGGAGGCCGGCTGGATAGCCACGCCACAGGTGGAACGCGGCAAGGTGCGCCTGCAACGGCTCGGGTATTTCAAGGAGGTCAATGTGGAGACGCCGGCGGTCGCGGGTTCGGCGGATCAGGTCGATGTCAATTACACGGTCGAGGAAAAGCCGTTCGGCAATTTCCTGGCCGGGATCGGTTTTTCCCAGTCGCAGGGTCTGATTTTCCAGACCAGCATTACGCAGGACAATTTTCTGGGCAGTGGTGCGCGGGTTCAGTTTGCGTTTAATAACAGTGAGATCAACCGGCGCATTTCAGTGGGATACATGAATCCCTATTACACCATTGACGGAATCAGCCGTGGCTTCAACCTGAACTACCAGGACACGGATTACGAGGATTTTGGCAGCCTGGATTATGACAGCCGGGTCTGGGGCGGCGGCGTCAATTTCGGCATCCCGATCAGCGAATACAATTTCATATTCACGTCGTTGAACTACGAGAATACGGAGATATCCCCGGATCGTTTCTCGTCGTATTTGCGGCGGTTCATCGACAAGTACGACGATCACTTCAACATCCTGCGGCTCGGCGTCAGTTATTCCTACGACACGCGCAACAAGGCGATCCTTCCGGAAAGCGGTGTGATGCACCAGATTGGCTCGGAAACCGGCATTCCGTCATTTGGCACCTCGCTGGAATTCACCAAGGTGAGCTACAAATTGCAATGGTTCCATCCACTCTGGCGGGACTTCATCTTTGCCGCGCGCGGCGAGGTGGGCTATGGCCTGGGGCTGTTTGACACCGACGAATTGCCGGTGTTTGAAAACTTCTACGCCGGCGGTCCGCGCTCGGTGCGCGGTTTCGAGGAGAATCGGCTTGGACCGCAGGACTTAAACGGACGTCCATTTGGTGGTAACATTGAGATGACAGGCGGGGCCGAGATTATCCTTCCCGTGCCGTTCCTGAAGGATCTCGATTCGGTGCGCATAGCCGGATTTGTCGATGTCGGCAATGTGTTCATCAGCGACTGTTCGGATTACAAAGACCTGTTCGTGACGCGACCTGAAATGGCGCAGTGCGAGCGGTCTGAATTCGATCTCAACGAACTGCGATATTCGGTGGGTCTCAGCGGGATCTGGATTTCTCCGTTTGGTCTGATCAGCGTCAGCATCGCGGCTCCGTTTGGCGACGACGACACGGATGAGACCCAGCCATTCCAGTTTACGTTTGGAACCAACTTCTAACTTGCTTGAGGGAGTAGTGCTTTGAAACGTTCTATCACTTTTGCATTAGTGCTCGCCGGCGCCAGCGCGCTGGTCATACAACCGGTCCGTGCCGAGGACTACAAGATCGGCGCGGTCAACACCATCCGCCTGCTGGAACAATCGCCGCAGGCCGAAAGCATGCGCACCCAGATTGAAAAGGAATTTGCGCCCAAGGACCGGGAACTGGTTGCCGCACAGAAGAAGCTCAAGGACATGGAGGACAGGCTCGCCAAGGATGCGGCCATCATGAGCGAGACGGAACGTCGCAATCTGGAACGCGACATCATCAATGATCGGCGCGAGCTGAAGCGCAACCAGGATGAATTTCGAGAAGACCTGACATTCCGCAGAAACGAGGAAATGGCCAAGATACAGAAGGAGATAATCGAGGCCATCCAGTCGGTTTCCAAGCAGAATGGCTATGATGTGGTCCTGACCGAAGGCGTGATCTACGCAAGTCAGAAAGTCGATATCACCGCTCTGGTCGTGGATGCCCTGAAGAAGCGCCCAGGCAGCGCCACGGTACCAGCACCGGCGCCGGCTCCAGCGCCCAAGCCGTAGTCCGCGTCACGGGGCCGGCCGGCACTGCGCCGGCCGCCGTGCGCCACTTGGTGGCGTAAACTTCTGGGGTGGGAGGGTTTTCTCCCTTTAATCGGGGCTGAGTGAAACATGCCTTACACCCTGAAAGAAATTGCCGATTCCATTGGCGCAGAATTGCACGGGGATCCGGAATGCCGGGTCAAAGGTGTAGCCAGCCTGGCGCGGGCGGAAAACGGGCACCTCACATTCCTGGGTAACTCACGTTTATCCCGCCTGTTGCCGGACACGCGTGCCTCAGCGGTCATCCTGACCGCGACTGACCAACCCATGTGCCGCACTAATGCGCTGGTTACGGGCAACCCCTATGTAGCCTACGTGAAGGCCGCGCAGTTGCTGCACCCCGCCCCCGGTTTCACGCCGGGTGTGGACGCCAATGCCGTGGTGCATGAGTCCGCGCTGGTGGCGCCAAGCGCCTTTGTCGGACCCTGCGCGGTGATCGGCGAGCGGGTGCGCATCGCCAGCGAGGCTTTTGTCGGTCCCGGGTGTGTCATCGGGGACGACGTGCAGATAGGGCACGGCAGCAGGCTGGTTGCCAACGTCACCGTCTCCCATGGGGTCCGGGTGGGTGAGCGCGTGTTGGTGCATCCGGGGGTTGTGATCGGGGCGGATGGTTTTGGCCTGGCCAACGATCATGGCACCTGGCTCAAGGTCCCCCAGCTTGGCGGCGTCGTTATCGGCAATGATGTCGAGATCGGCGCGAATACCGCAATTGATCGCGGCGCGCTTGAAGATACCGTGATCGAGGACGGAGTGAAAATCGATAACCTCGTGCAGATAGGTCATAATACGCGCATCGGGGCGCATACTGCCGTAGCCGGCTGCGCCGTGATTGCCGGCAGCGTCACCATCGGCAGGCGTTGCATGATCGGGGGGGCATCCGCGCTATCCGGTCACATCGAGATTGCCGATGACGTGATCATCACCGGAATGTCCGGAGTGCCAAATTCAGTCATGCAGGCGGGCACCTATTCCAGCGGCATGCCGATCATGGAAAACCCCACCTGGCGCAGGAACATGGTGCGCTTGAAACACCTGGACGAACTTGCCAGACAGGTGCGGAACCTGGAGCAGGCGCTGGCGCAGGTGCAGACGCGTCTCGAAGCAAAAGACTGAGGCCGATCCGGCAGCCGCATCCGCAATCGACCTGGACGAGGAAGTTGATGCCATGGATGTAAATCAGATAAAAGAGATCCTTCCGCACCGGTACCCCTTTCTCCTTATAGATCGCGTGCTGGAGATTGTCCCTGGACAGCGCATTCGGGCCATCAAGAACGTGTCTGTGAATGAGCCGTATTTCCCGGGTCACTTCCCGCAGAAGCCGCTGATGCCCGGCGTGTTGATTATCGAGGCGCTGGCGCAAGCCGCCGCCATTCTGGGTGAAATATCCGCCGCCGAGTCGCACCAGGAAGGCGTCCTCTATTATCTGGTGGGCATTGATAACGCGCGCTTTCGCAGGCCGGTGGGGCCGGGCGACCAATTGCTGTTGGAAGTTACCTTTCAGACCGTCCGGCGCAATATCTGGAAATTTTCCGGCACGGCTTCCGTGGGTGACCTGGTGGTGGCCTCAACGGACCTTCTGACCACGGTCTCGGAACCCAACCCTTGATTCATCCCACCTGCGTCGTCCATGCGGACGCTAGGATCGACGAGGGTGCGGAGCTGGGGCCATTCTGCACTATTGGGGCCGGGGTCGAGATAGCCGCAGGCTCGGTGTTGGGGCCCAATGTGGTGGTCAACGGACCGACAAAAATCGGCCCGGACAACAGGATCTTTCAGTTTTGCTCCATCGGCGATGATCCCCAGGACAAAAAGTACCGCGGTGAAAGCGATTCGCGCCTCGAGATCGGGAGGGGAAACGTTATCCGGGAGTATTGCAGCATCAATCGCGGTACGGCCGCCGGCGGCGGGCTGACCCGTATTGGCGACGGCAACTGGATCATGGCCTATGTGCATGTGGCGCATGATTGTTGCGTGGGCAATGCGACGGTAATGGCAAACAACGCCACGCTGGCGGGGCACGTGCACGTGGAGGACCATGTGATCCTGGGCGGGTTCACCGGGGTGCATCAGTTCTGCCGTATCGGCGCCTACAGCTTCGCTGCAATATCCTCGGTGATCGTCAAGGATATTCCTCCCTACGTGCTGGTCTCGGGAAACACGGCCCGGCCGAACGGGTTGAACCGCGAGGGATTGCGGCGGCATGACTTCCCGGCGGAAGAGGTGGAGGCCCTGCGACGCGCCTACCGCATCCTTTACCGGGAAGGGCTGCTGCTGCAGGAGGCAGTGCAACGCCTGCGCGATCTGGCCGGGCAATCCATGCATGTGGCGCGCCTGGTGAACTTTATTTCCAGTTCCGAACGCGGTATCGCGCGCTGAATCGGACGTAGCGCGCAGCAGGACGTCACAGCGACTGCGTCAGACTCGCCCCGGCACTCCCTGATGACAAGTATTGCACTGGTTGCGGGTGAATCCTCCGCGGACCAACTTGCCGGCGCCTTGTTGCGCGCCATCCATGGCATTGAACCCGATGCCGGTGTTTCCGGTCTGGGTGGCCCGGAATTCGTGGCTGCGGGCGGCATCGCCATTGCATCGATGGATGAGATGGCAGTGATGGGACTGCTGGAGGTGGTCGCCCACCTGCCCAGACTGCTGGCGTTGCGCGCCAGGCTGGTCCGGCAGTTTTTGTCCCGCCGTCCGGATGTGTTCGTGGGTATCGACGCGCCCGATTTCAACCTGGACCTGGAATTGCAACTGCGTCGCAGGGGCGTCCACACTGTTCAATATGTCGGACCCAGTGTCTGGGCCTGGCGGCGCTATCGTTTGCGCAAGATCGCGCGGGCGGTGGAGCGGGTGCTGGTCCTGTTTCCGTTCGAGCAGGTGTTTTATGACGCTGCCGGTATCCCCTGTACTTATGTTGGGCACCCGCTCGCGGATGAGATAGCACTGGAGCCGGACCGCGGCGCTGCGCGGCAGCGACTTGGCCTGGAGGCGGGCGCAACCGTGGTGGCCCTGCTGCCGGGCAGCAGGCGCGCGGAGATCCGGCAGCATGCCGGCGTATTCCTGCAGGCCGCAGACTGGATTGCCCGTCGTTGTCCCGAGGCGCGCTTTGTTGTCAGTATGCGCGATGACCAGGGACTGGATCAGTTGCGCAGAGAGATGCAACGACTGGACCTGGCCCGGCTTCCGATCCAGCTGCATTGCAATCGCACCCATGACGCCCTGGCCGCCGCGGATGCCGCACTCGTGGCCTCGGGCACGGTCACGCTGGAAGCCCTGCTGTTCAAGTGTCCAATGGTGGTCGCTTATCGCATGCATCCGGTGAGTTACCACATCCTGCGCAGTATGGTCAGTGTCAGGCATGTGGCGCTTCCCAATCTGCTTTGCGGCGCGGAAGTGGTGCCTGAATTGCTGCAGGATCAGTGCCGGCCGGAACGACTCGGCGCGGAGGTCTTGCGCTGGTTGCAGGACGCGGGCGCATGTGCCGTGCTGCGGGGCCAGTTCACGCAGCAACACCTGCAACTCCGCCATGGCGCGAGTGCGCGCGCGGCGGCGGCGGTACTGGCCGTGGCGCGGGGC
>Ga0156012_1171_pt1 | contig 12851 bp, 12 predicted proteins | sample RifCSPlowO2_02_FD_107666 | JGI IMG/M metagenome (GOLD analysis project Ga0156012, IMG submission 107666) | Gammaproteobacteria bacterium RIFCSPLOWO2_02_FULL_61_13
ATTACAAGCGCTCCAAGTACCTGGCCGAAGAGGCCGTGCTGCAACTGGCGGCAAACGAAGGGGCGCCGGTGGTGATCGTCAACCCGTCCGCCCCCATCGGCCCGCGCGACATCCGCCCCACGCCCACCGGACGGATTATCGTAGACATGCTGGCCGGGCGCATGCCGGCTTATGTGGACACGGGCCTCAACGTCGTGCACGTGGAAGACGTGGCCGAAGGCCACTGGCTGGCATTTCAACGCGGCGGCATCGGCCAGCGCTATGTGCTCGGCGGTGAAAATCTCAGCCTGCGCGACATCCTGCACACGATCGCCACCGTCGGCAGCCGGCCGGCGCCACGTTTCCGGTTGCCGCATGGCGTCGTGCTGCCCATCGCATGGCTGGCGGAAGCTGTGTCACAGGTCACCGGGCGCGAACCCTTTGCCACCGTGGACGGCGTGCGCATGGCGCGCAAACACATGTATTTCAGCTCGGCCAAGGCCCAGCAGGACCTGGGCTACGTCTCACGGCCGGCGCGCGCCGCCATTGAGGATGCGATCCGCTGGTTCAAGGATAGCGGGTATCTTTAAAATGCTCTGAACAGGTCCATCCTGGACCTGTCAGAGGACGGCAGAAAATTGCTCCTGCATTTTCTGCATTTCCGCCATCCATGGCGGTCAGCAAGCGACCGATTTGCCTGGAGCAAATCGGGTCGCCCGAAGGGCGCCTGCAGGGCGCAGACCATGGATAGTCTGCGACAAAAGCGTGGTTTTTGCTTGCCTCACATTTTCAATGACTTGATCGTCATTGAAAATGGCAGTGCATCCCTGCACTGCCCATGCTCTGAACACGTCCATTCCCCGCTTTCGCGGGGACAGGCTCCGGACTTGTCAGAGATTTCTTCACCTGATCGGGGGGGCGGGATGAACGGGCGCAAGCATTCCACACTCAACGGCCTGGCCCGGACCCTGTCGAAACTGGGCATCTGCTCCCGCACCCAGGCACAGGCGCTGATTCATGCCGGCGCGGTGCAGATCAATGGACGCACAGTACATGATCCGGAGTTGCGCATCGATCCCGCGCGCGCACAGATCACGATCAATGGCGAACCCGCACTGGCACCGGCGCGCGTCTACATCGCGCTCAACAAGCCGCGCGGCCTGGTCACCACGCGCGCGGACGAGAAAGGCCGCGCCACGGTGTATGAATGTCTTGCCGGCGCCGCACTTCCCTACCTTGCACCCGTGGGCCGGCTCGACCAGGCCAGTGAAGGCCTGCTGCTGCTCAGCAACGACAGCGCCTGGAATTCGGTCATCACCGATCCGGCCACCCAAGTGGACAAGCTGTACCACGTGCAAATCGGACGGATGCCCGATGCGGGCTTTCTTGCCCGGTTGCACCAGGGAGTGCGGGTCGACGGTGAACTGTTACGGGTGAAGGCGGCGCGCGAATTGCGACGCGGCGGGCGCAATGCCTGGCTGGAAATCACGCTCGAAGAAGGGAAGAACCGGCACCTGCGCAGGCTGCTCGCTGCCTGCGACTGCAACGTGCTGCGTCTGATCCGGATCGGGATCGGGCCACTGCGGCTGGGCACACTGGCCAAGGGCGCCTGGCGTCACCTGACACCCGAAGAGGTGCGGCTGCTGTCCGCCGCCGGAACACCGGCCGATTGATCGGCGCCCTATTTTTTCAGGCGCCCGAACAACCCGCCGGACTTGTTCTCCGGCGCCGCCGCTTCCGGCTGTGGCCGCGCCTTCTCCCCCCGTTCCTTTTCCCGGCTCAGTTCGTTGCGCAACTGCTCACGCGTAGCGTCCGGGATGAAGTTCCCGGACAGCTCCATGAACCGGTTCGGCTGTCCGAGCAAGAACTTTCCCGTTTCTTCCATCAATGCGTCCGTGATCTGATCCACCTCATAGCGCAGGTGCTGGGCCCATGGCCGCTTGAAAAGATGGATGTTAAGCATCACCACGCATTTTTCCATGTCAGCGGTATAGTTGAAGCACACCATGATCTTCGGCTCGATGGTGTACAAGCAGGGACAATTTGGTTCAAGCCTCTGATGGAATTGCATTGAATCCGCCGAATGCGCACAGTTTGCGCTGCGGCGATTTGCCGGTCAACGCGTTCACGCCTGCACCCGATCGGCGAGCCACGCGGCAATCGCCGGCGGCAGCATTTCCTGTGCGCGGGCGCTGACATAGATGCCGATGTGCCCGCCGGGAAATTCGAGCTCCGTGTAGTCGCTGCTGCTGATACAGCCGCCGAGCGCCTTGCTGGCATCCGGGGGCACCAGGTGGTCATCCCGGGCAAAGATGTTCAGAACCGGCACCGTGATGGCCAGCAGGTCGATGGGCTGATCTCCGATCCGGACCGTGCCCTTGACCAGGCCATTGGCCTGGTAAAAATCCCGCAAAAACTGCAGGAACGCAGCCCCGGCCTGATCCGGGCTGTCGAAGATCCATTTCTCCATGCGCAGGAAATTTCGCGCCTTCTCCGGATCATCCATGCTGTCGACAAAATCCACGTATTTCTGGCCCATGAGGCGGAAGGGTTTCAGGGTCAGGAAGATCCAGTTCAGCAATTCCCCCGGCGTGTTGCCGAAGGCGCGCACCATCAGGTCAACGTCCACCTGCCGCACCAGGTGACTGAGCAGATCCCGCGGTGTGTGGAAGTCCACCGGGGTCACCGTGGTGATGAGGTTTTGAACCTTGTCCTGGTGCAGCGCCGTGTAACACAGGCTGAATGTGCCACCCTGGCAGATACCCAGCAGGTTGATGCGCGCAAGTCCATGCTTTGCGCGGATGAAATCCACGCATCGATCCAGGTAGCCATTGATATAGTCATCCAGCGTCAGCGATTGATCGCCGGCATCGGGGTAACCCCAATCAATCAGGTAGACGTCCAGGCCCTGCTTCAACATGCCCTGGATCAGGGATCGGCCTTCCTGCAGATCGGCCATGTAGGGCCGATTCACCAGCGCATAGCAGATCAGGACCGGAACCGCGAGCGGGTCCGGCACCTGCGGGTCGTAGTGATACAACACCACCTTGTCCTGCCGGTGCACCGAAGTACGCGGCGAGACACCGACCTGCACGTCCCCCAGCTGCGTGAAGGTGCTCAGGCCCCGCGCCAGCCGAGTATTGAACGCCAGCACTTCCTGCGCGACAGATTCGGGATCCAGGGCGACCGGCGGCATGGGGCTAGTCTCCAGTCTCGCCGGCCTGCACGGGCGCGGTATTCGGGGCGGCAGGCCGCAATGCCTCCAGCTCCCGTTGCAGGCGCAGCAGGGTTTCCCGGTCCGCCTGTTGCCGGACCCGGGCCGCGCGCAGCTCGCTGCGCATGCCGGCCTCCCGCTCTTGCATCGTGCCCAGCGCCTGCGCCGTGGGCAGGTGCATGGACTCAAGTCCGGCGTCGATCATCCGGCGCGTGTGCAGTTTGAATGATGACAGGGCATTCACCAGCCGGGCGAAACAAGCGGCGAATTCCGCCCCGGCCATCATTTCGTTGAATGCGGTTTCGCCGCACTCGACCCACAGGTCGTAGAGTGCACGCAGGTTTGGCACCTGCGCTCCGCCCAGCAGTTGTTCCTGCAATCGATTCAGCCCGTTGCGCGCGGCAGTGGACAACATGCGCAGGTATTCAGACAGCACCTGCTGGTATTCCTGCCACAGGCGCGCCCCTTCCCGGAGTGCGTCCGCATTGCCGGACTGGTTTCCTCCCAACGGGGCAGCACCAGGGATCGGCCGCAGTAATTCGTCCGGCAGGCGCGCAAACAACGCGCTGGTCCGCTGCCACAGATCATCAGGCAGCTTCCAGGCGCCCAACAGCGATTCCATGCCTGGCGGCGGCGTGCCGGCGGCCAGTTGCTGTTGCAGCGCCTCGAATTGACGCCGAACCTCGCGTTCCCAATCGGGTCCGGCGGCTGGTTGACGCGCCAGCACGGCGGTCAACGGCGTAAAAAATTCCGCGCAGGCGAGAAAGGCACCGGACTGGCGCACCAGGTCAGCGAAGAACGACCTCTGCTCCGCGGGTAATGATGCGCTCACACCCTGCCACCAGTAGTCGAAAGCGTTATGCCAGGGACTGGCAGCGGATACCGAACCCGGGTTGCCGGGGAATCCCAATGCCTGCAGCGCATCCAGGTAGCGGCGCTGCAGCGCGGCCCAGTCGGTTACGTGGAAAGGATTGTCACTTTGTCCCATAAGTTGATGGCGGAGTAAATGTAAATGGGGTCAGGTTTATTTTCGCGCCTAACCAATATTTCCACTTCGAAGATATCGACCGGCGAAAATAAACCTGACCCCATTTACCCGACCCCATTTACCCGGAAATTCTTCAAGTCCCAATAATTCAGCGTTCCAGGTAATCGTACGCCTCAAGGGTGAGGAAATCCGGCAGCACCTCGCTGGCGATCATGCGCTCCAGCAATTGCGCCGCGATCCGGTATTTGCGCGCGGCAAAATGCTCCTCGCCAAACTGCAGGCGGATGCCTTCAAGCTCATGGGCAATGAGTTCCCGCACCTGCTCCACGGTGATCTTGCGCCCGTCATCCAGTTTGCCACCCGGGAAATGACACCATTGCCACAATTGCGCCCGGGCAATCTCGGCCGTGGCCGCATCTTCCATCAGGTTGTACAAGGGCACGGCACCCTGGCCGCTGAGCCAGGACTCGGTGTAACGCAACGCGGCGCTGACATTGTCCATCAGGCCGCGGCTGGTAATCGCGCCCTCGGGCACCTGCAACAGGTCGTCACGGGTAATCCTGAGACCGTCCAGTTTCTTGTCGATTTGATTGGGGCCGGCCAGGTATTGATTGAAGACCTCCTCGCACAGCGGCACCAGTGCCGGATGGCTGACCCAGGACCCGTCATGACCATTGCGCGCCTCGCGCTCCTTGTCCTTGCGCACCTTGAGCATCGCAAGCTCATTGGCCGCCGGGTCATTCTTGATGGGAATTTGCGCCGCCATGCCGCCCATGGCATGCACACCGCGCCGGTGGCAGGTCTGGATCAGCAACAACGAATAAGACTCCAGGAAATGGGTCGCCATGGATACCTGGCTGCGATCTGGCAGCACAAAATCCGGATGGCGGCGGAAACATTTAATCATGCTGAAGATGAAGTCCCAGCGCCCGCAATTGAGACCCGCCGCGTGCTCGCGCAATTCATACAGGATCTCGTCCATCTCAAACGCCGCCAGGATGGTCTCGATGAGCACCGTACAGCGAATGGTGCCGCGCGGGAGTCCGAGGGCGTGCTGCGCATGGAGGAATACGTCATTCCAGAGCCGGGCCTCAAGATGGGACTGCATCTTGGGCAGATAGAAATACGGTCCGTGACCCTTGGCCATCAACGCGCGCGCATTGTGGAAAAGACACAGGCCAAAATCCCACAGGGCGGCAGGCACGGGGAAGCCATCCACCTGGACATGGGACTCGACCATGTGCCAACCGCGCGGCCGCACCATTAAAACGGCTGTTTGCGGGTTCAGCCGGTAGCTCTTGCCATTTTCTGCCGTCCACTCGATGGTTCCGGCGGCGGCATCGCGCACATTCACCTGGCCTTCCATCATTACCTGCCAGGTGGGGGACGAGGCATCCTCGAAATCCGCCATGAATACGCGCGCGCCGGAATTGAGCGCATTGATGATCATCTTGCGGTCCACCGGACCGGTGATCTCGACGCGACGATCCAGCAATGCCGGCGGGAGGGGTGTGGCCGTCCAGTCTCCACTGCGCACCGCGGCTGTCTCAGGCAGAAAGTCCGGCAATTCCCCGGCATCGAGACGCAACTGGCGCGCCACGCGCAGGGCAAGCAACTCCTGCACCTGCGGCGTAAAGCGCCGGATCAAGTCTTCGACAAAGGCAAGCGCATCCCGGGTCAGGATGGTTTCGTAGGCAGGCGTGATGGCGCCGCTGATCACCAGGCCGGAGGCCGGCCGTGACAGGGTTCCGGTCTGAAGTGTCATTGTGCGTGAATTATACCGGGCGCCCCGATCTCATGGCCATTAAAAGAAAAGCCCGCAGCAAGGAACAACCATGCTGCGGGCCTGGTTTACTGACAGACATCCGGATCTGCCGGATGCGGTCGGGATATCAGGCGGCTTTCTTGCCGGCGCTGCGACGCGCAGGCTTGCTGGCCGTGCGCGACTTCGCGGCACGCTTCTCATCCAGTTTCGCCACTTCGAAACTATTCTTCATCCATGCATTCAGTTCGTCACGGGTCTGCGTGACCACATCGGCAGCCGAACGGGAAATTGCCAGCCAGCGGTTGCCCATGCTGCCGGCGAGTGCAGACTGCGCGGCGACCAGGCCGGAATAATTCCCGGTGTCGGACAACAGGCGCGCCTGCTCCACGTTCCCTTCAATACCGAGGGTGGCGACGGAAACCTGCAATTCAGCAATACGCTTGAAGGCGCGGGCATGGATGGCGCCCAGATCTTCAATGGATTTCAGGGGCAACTTGGCGGGTGTGGCAAACGACTCAAAGAATGTGGTGTTCATGGGAATCTCCTGGCTAAAATGGCCGTTGTGCACTGCAACATTGTTGCAGTGCACAATAGACCATGCCACGGGTCCTGTCAACAGCGGCCAAATCCAGGGGGGGCTTCGCCTTATTCTTTATCTGGTTCAAACGCTTACAGGCTCAAAAGGCCTAACTTGTTTCACCGCCGCGATGGGCGACCAGATCCCCGACCACACCCGGATCAGCCAGCGTGCTGATGTCACCCAGGTTCTCCAGTTCATTGGCGGCAATCTTGCGTAGAATCCGCCGCATGATCTTGCCGGAGCGGGTCTTCGGCAACCCGGGCGCCCACTGGATGACATCCGGTGTCGCAATGGGGCCGATGACCTTGCGCACATGCTGGATCAGATCCTTGCGCAACGCCTCGGAAGGCCGCGTGCCCGCCATCAATGTCACATAGGCATAGATGCCCTGGCCTTTGATGTCGTGGGGATAACCCACGACGGCAGCCTCCGCCACGTCCGGGTGCAACACCAGCGCGCTTTCCACCTCCGCCGTCCCCAATCGGTGGCCGGATACATTAATTACGTCATCGATGCGGCCGGTGATCCAGTAGTAACCATCGGCATCCCGGCGCGCGCCGTCACCAGTGAAATACCGGCCCGGAAACATCCTGAAATAGGTGTCCACGAAACGTTGATGATCCCCGAAGACAGTCCGCATCAATCCCGGCCACGGGCGCTTGATGCACAACGCCCCCTCTGCGGCGCCGCTGAGTTCGTTGCCCTTGTCGTCGACCAGGCAGGGCTCGACACCAAAGAACGGCAGCGTCGCGGAACCCGGCTTCAGGTCGGTGGCTCCCGGCAGCGCGGTGATCAGGATCCCGCCGGTCTCGGTCTGCCACCAGGTATCCACGATGGGACAACGGCGCTCCCCGACCACGCGGTGATACCACTCCCAGGCCTCCGGGTTGATGGGTTCGCCCACCGAGCCGAGGATACGCAGACTGCTGCGCTTGTATTTCCTGACCCAGGCGTCGCCCATGCCCATCAACGCCCGCAATGCCGTGGGCGCGGTGTAGAAGATGTTCACGTTGTGTTTATCGATAATCTGCCAAAAGCGCCCGGCATCCGGATACGTGGGCACGCCTTCGAACATCAACGTGGTGGCGCCGTTACACAGTGGACCATAGAGGATGTAGCTGTGTCCGGTGACCCAGCCCACGTCCGCGGTGCACCAAAACACTTCACCTTCGTGGTAATCGAATACATAACGGAGGGTCATGGCGACGTGCAAAAGATAGCCCGCCGTGGTGTGCAACACGCCCTTGGGCTTGCCGGTGGAACCTGAGGTATAAAGGATGAACAACGGGTCCTCGGCCTCCATTTCCTCTGGCGGACATTGCGTGGAGGCGGCCTGCACCGCCTCGTGAAACCACACGTCCCGCTCCGGAAACCAGTCCACCTGCCCGCCGGTGCGCCGCACGACAATGACCGTATGCACGCCCGGGCATTGATCCAAGGCCTTGTCGGTGTTGCCTTTCAGCGGCGTCTTGCGGCCGCCGCGTACCGTTTCATCCGCGGTGACGACCACCTTGCAGTCGGAATCGATGACCCGGTCCTTCAATGCCTCCGGCGAAAAGCCGCCGAACACCACCGAATGTACGGCGCCGATGCGCGTGCATGCCAGCATGGCCACGGCGGCCTCCGGAATCATGGGCATGTAAATGGAGACGCGGTCACCTTTCTGAACGCCACGGGACTTGAGCACATTGGCGAAGCGGCAGACACTTTCGTGCAATTCCCGGTAGGTGATGCGGCGCGAGACCGCCGGATCGTCGGCCTCCCAGATGATCGCAGTCTGCTCGGCGCGCTGCGCCAGGTGACGGTCGAGGCAGTTGTAAGACACATTCAGGCGCGCGCCTTCAAACCAGCGGATGTATACGTCGTGAAAATCCCAGTTCTGCACCCGATCCCATTTGCGGAACCAGGTAATGAATTTGTCCGCCTGCGCGGCCCAGAATCCGTCCGCGTCACTGACCGACTCCGCATACATGGCGCGATAATCCTCGCGCCGGATATGGGCCTGCGCCGCCACGGACTCGGGCACCGGGTAAATTGCTGGTTCTGACATGCTGCGCAGTGTACCCAAGCGCACCCGGGATGAGAATCAGCTCGGGACGCGGGGGCGGAAATGAGGCCCACTTTGCGGATACACTTTGCCGGCAACCACCGCCGACCCAATGTCCAAAGCCGCACGCACCGTACTCGTCCCCGCCGGCATCTACACGGCCGTCAAATACACCATTTATCTGTTGCTGGCCGTCAACGTCGTCATGTTTTTACGCGCGGAGTGGCAGGCCGCGCAACACACGCACCCGGGAGAGATCGGCCTCGACATCCTAATCGAGGGGTTTACGCAAACCATTGATACAGCGGCCTGGGTGGCGCTGCTGCTGCTGTTTGAACTGGAAACCTTCGTGTTGGCCGACGCCCTGCTGCAAGGACGGCTGCGTTGGGTGCTGCATGGCATCCGCGCCGCGTGCTACCTGTTCATTATCTATGCATTTTACGGTTATCTGCTCCAGTGCCTGGAACTTTACCGGGTCACACCGCTGCCGGCGGGGGAACTGTGCGCATTAACAACCGCCGGCGTTTCGGTGCTGGTCAGTCTGAAAGAGTTTGTGGCGCTGGACTCCGGCAACTGCGCCGCACTGGCGCAAGGCGCGCCGGTCTGGCAGTTGGCTGAGGCCCCCGCTTTGCTGGTAAGCGACCAGGCCACGCTGGATGCCGCGCGCAAACTGGCCTGGACAGACGTTATCAATGCCGGCAACTGGCTGTTGATCGTGCTGCTGCTGGAAATTGATGTGCGACTGCAACTCAAGGGCCACTTGCAAGGCCGCATACTGAAGGTCAGCGAGGGACTGAAGGCGGCCTTGTACAGCGTGCTGCTGGTGTGCGCATTGTATTGGGGCTACGCCGGAACGTTCCTGGATTTCTGGGATGCGTTCCTGTGGCTGCTGGCGTTCGCTTTGATCGAATTGAACGTGCTGGAGTGGCAGGCGGAAACGGAAGGTGGAATGTAGAGAACCACGGGTCTGATGGCACGAGTACCTTTCTCTACCTCCTGCCATCTACCTTCTTTCGTACTTCTTCTCCACATACTCATCCACAATCTTCCGGAACTCGGCCGCGATATTATCCCCGCGCAACGTTGTCACCTTCTTGCCGTCCACAAACACCGGGGCGGAAGGCACTTCACCGGTACCCGGCAGGCTGATGCCGATGTCCGCATGCTTGCTCTCGCCCGGGCCGTTGACCACGCAACCCATAACCGCCAGGGTCATCTCTTCCACGCCCTGATACTGGTCATGCCAGATTGGCATCTGGCTGCGCACATAGGCCTGGATGTTGTTGGCGAGTTCCTGGAACACCGTGCTCGTGGTGCGCCCACAACCGGGACAGGCCGTCACCAGCGGTGTAAAGCTGCGCAAGCCCATGGTCTGCAGTATTTCCTGGGCCACAATGACCTCGCGCGACCGATCACCACCCGGGTCCGGCGTCAGTGAAATGCGGATGGTGTCGCCGATACCCTCCTGCAGCAAGACGCCGAGGGCCGCCGTGGAGGCAACGATGCCCTTGGATCCCATGCCCGCCTCGGTCAGGCCGAGATGCAGGGCGTAGTCGCAGCGCGCGGCCAGATCCCGGTACACCGCGATCAACTTCTGCACACCGCTGACCTTGCACGAAAGAATGATGCGATCCCGGCACAGGCCCAACTCCTCGGCGCGCGCGGCGCTTTGCAGCGCAGAGACGATTAGCGCTTCCTGCATCACCGCATCCGCGGAAAGCGGCTCGGAGCGTTTCGCATTTTCGTCCATCATGTGCGTCGCCAGGTCCTGGTCCAGGCTGCCCCAGTTCACCCCGATGCGCACCGGCTTCGCATATTCGATGGCCTTCTCGATCATGGTGGAGAACTGGCTGTCTTTTTTCCGGCCGAAACCGACATTGCCGGGATTAATCCGGTATTTGGCCAGGGCCTCGGCACAGTGCGGGTATTTGGTCAGCAATAAATGGCCGTTGTAATGAAAGTCACCGATGATCGGGACCCGGCATCCCTTCGCCGCCAGGATGTCGCGGATGGGCGCCACCTGGGCCGCGGCCTCCTCGGTATTGACGGTAATGCGCACCAGTTCCGAGCCGGCGGCGGCCAATTGCTGGATCTGCGCGGCGGTGCCGGCGGCATCCGCGGTGTCGGTATTGGTCATGGACTGCACCACCACCGGCGCGCCACCGCCCACCTGGACGGCGCCGATCTTCACACCGACGCTGTGCCGTCGCGGAAGGGGGTTTTGACCATTGGACTTCATTGGATTCTCCGGAAATACATGAAATTACCTGCCGCCGAGGCAATTTAAGAATATCGAGTATCGAATATCGAATATAGAATGTCGAATGTAGCAGCGCCTCAAAGTCATCGAAGCGACCCTGCGGTTATTCGACATTCGATATTCTACCTTCGAATGAGCACCGTCAGCCCCGGTGTAATCGGGCATTGGGAACGGGAAAAAGACCCGCCAAAATGAGATAATGTTTGTTTTATGCCCTTCTCCGACCGACACCAATTCAATCGCGATGAACTGCTGGCCTGCGGGCGGGGCGAACTGTTCGGCGACGGCAATGCGCAACTGCCCCTCCCCAACATGCTCATGTTCGATCGGATCCTGGACATCCGGGCCGATGCCGGCGAATACGGGCAGGGATTGCTGGTGGCGGAACTGGATATCAACCCGGAATTGTGGTTTTTCCAGTGCCACTTTGTTAATGACCCGGTCATGCCGGGCTGCCTGGGACTGGATGCAATGTGGCAACTGGTGGGATTTTACCTGGGTTGGACCGGGGCGCCGGGCCGCGGTCGGGCACTGGGCGCCGGTGCGGTAAAATTCGGCGGCCAGGTGACACCGGAGAACAAAGTCGTGACATATACAATCAATATCAAGCGCATCATCAAGCGCAAACTGGTCATGGGAGTCGGGGACGGTCATATGGCGGTGGATGGCAAACCCATCTACCTGGCCAAGGACCTTCGCGTCGGACTCTTCCGAACCGTCACTGAATTCGTGGAATAGGCGCGCCATCATGCGCAGAGTCGTCATCACCGGCATCGGCATCAAATCCAGCATCGGCACCAGCCAGGATGAGGTGGTGGCGTCGCTGCGAGATGCCAGGTCCGGCATTGAACATTGCGCGGAATACGAACGCCTGGGTTTCCGCTCCCACGTGCATGGACCCATCCGTCTCGACCTGGACGCGCTGATTGACCGCAAATTGAAACGCTTCATGGGCGATGCGGCAGCCTTCGCCTATCTGGCCATGCGCGACGCCATCGCCGACGCCGGCCTGGGCGACGAATCCGTTTCCGATCCGCGCGTGGGCCTGATTGTCGGCAGCGGCGGCTCTTCCACCGAGAACATGGTCGCAGCGGCGGATACGCTGCGGGCAAAGGGCGCGCGCAAGGTTGGACCGACCCTGGTGCCGCGGGTCATGGCCAGCACCTGCAGCGCGTGCCTGGCCGTGGCATTCAAAATCAAGGGTGTGAACTACTCCATCAGTTCCGCCTGCGCCACCAGCGCCCACTGCATCGGCAATGCGTGGGAGATCATCCAGAACGGCAGGCAGGACATGATCTTCGCCGGCGGCGGGGACGAGGTGCACTGGACCGGCACATTGTTGTTCGACAGCATGGGCGCCCTGTCTTCGAAGTATAACGACCGCCCGCAGGTGGCCTCGCGCGCCTTCGACGCCAACCGGGATGGATTCGTGATTTCCGGCGGTGGCGGCATTCTGCTGCTGGAGGAACTCGAACATGCGCGCGCGCGAAATGCGAAAATTTACGCCGAGATCCTGGGCTACGGCGCCACCTCCGACGGCGTCGACATGGTGAAGCCGTCGGGCGAAGGTGCCCTGCGCTGCATGCAGCAGGCCCTCGCCTCCGTGGATACGCCGGTAAATTACATCAATGCCCATGCCACCAGCACACCAGCAGGCGACATCGCCGAACTCGGGGCCATCCGCGAGTTGTTCGTGAACCGGCCGCCACACATCAATTCCACCAAGTCGCTGACCGGCCACGGCCTCGGCGCGGCCGGCGCCAACGAGGCCATCTTTTCGTTGCTGATGCTGAAGCATGATTTCATCTGCGCGTCGGCAAACATCGAAACGCTGGATCCCGCGGCGGCGGACATGCCCATCGTGCGCAAGCGCATCGACAACGCCGGCCTGCGCACGGTGATGTCCAACAGTTTCGGTTTTGGCGGCACGAATGCGACGCTGGTATTCAGGAAACTCGGCTAGTTCGGTGTGAGCGGGATGTTTCGCAGGCGACCGTGTGACGCAGGGATAGCGGAAC
>Ga0156012_1007_pt3 | contig 12779 bp, 11 predicted proteins | sample RifCSPlowO2_02_FD_107666 | JGI IMG/M metagenome (GOLD analysis project Ga0156012, IMG submission 107666) | Gammaproteobacteria bacterium RIFCSPLOWO2_02_FULL_61_13
GCCGGCCCTACGAGCCCACAATGACCGCGCGACCTGCTAAGATCGCGCCCCTTTTTCAGCGGTCCCGGAAGCCGACCCCATGCTTACGCTGCGCGGTGCCCCTGCCCTCACGGACTTCCGGCGGGACCAGTTGCTGCGCGCGATCCGCGTGCACTGGCCCCAAGCCACCTCCATCCACTGCGAGTACCTGCATTTCGTCCTCACGGCGCGCGAGCTGAATCCCGCAGAGCGTGACCGGCTGGACGCATTGCTGGGCACCTGCCAGTCCGATTTTGATCCGGCCGATGCCGGCGCCATTGTCATGCCCCGTCCTGGCACCCTGTCCCCCTGGTCCAGCAAGGCCACCGACATCCTGCACAACTGCGGCATGCATGCCGCGACCCGCGTCGAGCGCGGGGTTCGATGGTGGTTTGGCGGCATCGCGTCGGGCGTGGTGCCGCCGGAAGCGGTCAAGGCGCTGTTGCACGACCCGATGACCCAGATCATCGTCAGCGATCTGGAACAAACCGGCCTTGCGATCGCGCACCACGCGCCCGCAGCGCTGCGCACGATTCCACTTGCCAGCGCCGGACGCGGCGCGCTGGAAAAGGCGAACCAGACCCTGGGCCTCGCGCTGAACGCCGGGGAGATTGATTACCTCATGGCCGCCTACGCCGAGCTGAAGCGCGATCCCACGGACGCGGAGCTGATGATGTTCGCCCAGGCGAACTCCGAGCACTGTCGCCACAAGATCTTCAACGCCACATGGATCGTGGACGGCGTACCGCAGCCCCATTCGCTGTTCGATCTGATCCGCCACACGCACGCCAAATCTCCCGGCCGCGTGTTGTCGGCCTACAAGGACAATGCCGCCGTGATGGAAGGCTATGGCGCGTCCCGTTTCTTTCCCGATCCGGACGGCGTCTATCGCCATCACCCGGAGGCCGTGCACCTGCTGGCAAAGGTGGAGACCCACAATCACCCCACGGCAATTTCGCCGTTCCCCGGCGCGGCCACCGGCGCCGGCGGCGAGATCCGCGACGAGGCTGCCACGGGCACCGGCGCCAAGGCCAAGGCCGGCCTGACCGGATTCGCGGTGTCCAACCTGCATATCCCGGAACTGGCACAGCCCTGGGAAGAAAATGTCGGCCGGCCGTCGCGCATCGCGTCGGCACTGGACATCATGATCCAGGGACCCATCGGCGCCGCCGCCTATAACAATGAATTCGGGCGCCCGGCGCTTTGCGGCTATTTCCGCACCCTGGAGCAGACCGACACGGACACCGGCGTGGTGCACGGCTTTCACAAACCCATCATGCTGGCCGGCGGCATCGGCATGGTGCGGCCACAGCATGTGCACAAGCGCGATGTGCCGGCCGGATCCCCCATCATGGTATTGGGCGGTCCCGCGATGTTGATCGGGTTGGGCGGCGGTGCAGCGTCTTCCCTGACCACCGGCAGCAGTGACGCGCAACTGGATTTCGCCTCAGTGCAACGGGATAACGCAGAGATGCAGCGCCGTTGCCAGGAAGTCATCGATCGTTGCTGGGCACAGGGTGACGAGAATCCCATCCTTTCCATCCATGACGTCGGCGCCGGCGGACTGTCCAACGCCCTGCCCGAACTGGTGCACGGCAGCGGCCGCGGCGCAACGTTCGACCTGCGCAAGATCCCCAGCGCAGATCCGGGGCTCTCGCCCCTGGAAATCTGGTGCAATGAGGCGCAGGAGCGCTATGTGCTCGCCATCGCGCCGAATCGCCTGACGCAGTTCGCGCGCCTGTGCAATCGTGAACGCGCGCCGTATGCCGTGCTGGGCCATGCGGATGCCAGCGGACAGTTGCGCGTGGAGGATGCGAGGTCGGCGCAGTCCCCGGTGGATATGCCGTTGAATGTGCTGCTGGGCAAGCCGCCGCGCATGGAGCGAAATGTTCGGCGCCTCGCCCAGGGCAACGCATCACTGGATCTTTCCGGCATCGATCTCGCCACCGCGGTGGAACGTGTGCTGCAACTGCCGGCCGTGGCGGACAAGACGTTTCTCATCACCATCGGTGATCGCACCGTCTCCGGCCTGGTCGTGCGCGATCAGATGGTGGGTCCGTGGCAAACGCCCGTCGCGGACTGCGCCGTGACCGCGTCGGGCTTCGAATACTTCGTCGGCGAAGCCATGGCACTGGGCGAGCGCCCCGCTGTGGCCGTCATTGATGCCCCTGCCTCCGGCCGGCTGGCGCTGGCGGAATCCGTTACCAATATTTGTGCCGCGCCGATACTGCGTCTGTCCGATATCGCGTTGTCAGCGAACTGGATGGCCGCCTGCGGCGAACCCGGCGAGGATGCGCGGCTGTTCGATACCGTGCACGCAGTGTCGAAGCTGGCGCAGGAATTGAGGATGCCCATTCCCGTGGGCAAGGATTCCCTGTCCATGAAGACCGCGTGGCAGGAACGCGGGCAATCGCGCCGCGTGGTTTCGCCGGTGTCCGTGAACATCACCGCGTTTGCGCCGGTGGCGGATACGCGCCGGGTACTGACACCACAATTGCAACCCGTCGCAGGCAGCCCCCTGCTGCTGGTGGATCTGGGAGACGGCCGCAACCGCATCGGTGCCTCCGCGCTGGCGCAGGTATTCCGGCTGGCCGGCGGCCCCAGCGCCGATCTGGATGACGCCGGAAAACTGGCTGCGTTCTTCCAGGGCATGCAATTGCTGAATCAGACGGACCTGCTGCTGGCCTACCACGATCGTTCCGATGGTGGACTGCTGGTCACCACCTGCGAGATGGCCTTTGCCGGGCGTTGTGGCATGACACTCGAACTGCCCTGCCCGGCGGCGGACGTGTTGCCTTTCCTGTTCAATGAAGAACCCGGCGCGTTGCTGCAACTCCGCCCCGGACAGGGGCAGGCGGCAATTTCCGCATTCATCGGCCTGGGATTGCCGGAAAGTGCACTGGTAGACCTGGGGACGATCAACACATCGAAAACGCTGGACCTGCGCATTGCCGGCCAGTCGATTTATAGCGCCGACATCATGGAACTGCATCGGCTCTGGTCGCGTACCTCGTATCACATGCAGGCCCTGCGGGATCACCCGGACTGCGCGCGCGAAGACTACGACCGGCTGCTGGACCACGACGATCCCGGCCTGCATCTGCATTGGCCGGATGCGCCGTTGTTCAACGCGCCGGCAGTGAACCTTGCCCGGCCCCGCGTGGCGGTGCTGCGCGAGCAGGGCGTCAACGGGCAGGTGGAAATGGCCGGGTCCTTCACGCGTGCCGGATTCGAGGCCGTGGACGTGCATATGAGCGACCTCCTGTGCGGCGACGCGAGCCTGGCGGACTTCCAGGGGCTGGCGGCCGGCGGCGGCTTCTCCTACGGCGATGTGCTCGGCGCCGGCGGCGGCTGGGCCAAGACGATTCTCTACAACCCGGTGCTGCTGGAAGAATTCACGAAATTCTTTCAGCGCACGAACACCTTTGGCGTTGGGATCTGCAACGGCTGCCAGATGCTGGCGCACCTGCGCGACCTGATCCCCGGCGCAGCCCATTGGCCGCAGTTCCTGCGCAACCGCTCTGAGCAGTTCGAGGCACGGCTGGCCATGGTGGAGATCCTGCCGTCACCCTCGATCCTGTTCCGCGACATGCAGGGCGCGCGCCTGCCCATTGCCTCCGCCCATGGTGAAGGACGTGCACACCACAAGGATGACAACGCGAGTGGCCTGGTGCTGCCGGTCATGCGCTTCGTGGACAATCGAGGCATGCCGACCGAACGCTACCCGGCGAATCCCAATGGCTCACCCGGCGGCTGCACCGGGTTCACGACCCACGACGGACGCTTCACCATCGTGATGCCGCACCCGGAACGGACGTTCCTGAGCAAACAGTTCTCGTGGTTGCCGCCGGAATGGAAGCGCGAGGAAAGCCCGTGGATGATGCTGTTCCACAACGCCAGAAGGTGGGTGGGGTAACGACCACGACACCGGCCCCAAACCAGTTTAAGAACCCTCGAATTCGCCGCGCAGTTGCGCGGCGCACAAGTCAGAGATCCCCCCGATAGAGATCCCCGGCCAACCAGGTCCGGCGCCGTATTTTGCAGGTGTAAGCGAGTTGTAGGTAGTGCCATTGCCCCGCCTCAATGAAGATCACGCTCAAGGCGCGCATATGCCGCCGCGATCGAACGCCGCGTTGTCAGTCAGCGGCATGGCAATGGAGAAGTGATTATGAAACCGTTTATCAAATTCGCTGTTCTCGCAGTCTTCGTGGCCCTGCAGGGCTGCTCCGCTCCAGTAAGGGAGGCCGATGCATGGCCGGCGCAATTGCCGGCGCGGCAATATTTCGTGCAGAACTATGAATCGGACGCGAAGAATGCCGCGGTTCAGACCCAGGATCAGTACCTGGCCTGGGTCCGGCGCTTCTATGAAGGCTCGGAGATCTACGCGTGGGGATTCCTGGACCTTGAGTCCCTCGTACTGGACGGATTGGACGGCGAATCCGCACGCTCCCTGAAAGCCAAGCTCGACACCGTCGGCCTGCACATTGGCGGCGAATGGGCCAAGGATCGCAACACGACACGGATCACGACGCGCATGCTTTCCCTATGGGCGGAAGCAATTCAAATCGCGCAGGCAGCCGGCCCGGTGGAATCCGTCGTCGACCAGGTCCTGGCGGATGTGGGGGCCGTCTTGGCGGGAGAAATGAAGCTGGCCGAGATTACGCCGGATCGTTATGGGACCACGCTCAGCATCGCCTTCATGGATGGCTGTGTTGAGTCGTCCGGCGAATCGAAAGGAAGCTGCTGAGCCGCCGGATTTGCTTCCCGGATGCGCCATGCAATCTCCGCACCTGAACCCGTTTATTTTCTACGCCACGGCCTCAGCATCGTTTCTGGAGAGCCGGGTCGAGACCTACGTCGAGAATCTCGAGGCTGTCTTCGCCGGGGAACAAGGCATCCTGGCATGGCTCAGGGATATCTGGTTGCCGGAAGAGTCGGAACACGGAAGGCTTCTGAAGAACTACGTGGAAGGTACCTGGCCCCGGTTCGACTGGAATCGCGGATTCACGCTATTTTCAACCCGTTACATTCCGCGCTGCGATCACTCCCGGTTGCGCCCGAGTCCCGGCCTGGAGGCTCTGGCGAGGTGTGTGACCGAAACCGGGGCGTCAATGATCTATCGCTGTATCGGTGCGTACGCCATTGATCCAGAACTGAAGGCACTGATGCGGCGAATCAGTACTGATGAGGTCCGTCATTTCAGGCACTTTCGCGACATTCACCAGCACTACGACAGGACTGAGCGCCGCACCTTTCTCTGCAAGGCGCACATAATGCTTGCGCGCGCCCTGCTGGTGCGCAGCGAGGACCTTGCCCTGTCGTTCGAGCCCCTGAATGGCTCATGGAACGGCGCGGCGCCGTTTATCCCCTGGTCGTATGCGGACTTTCTCGCGGGGACGGCTCGCGTCATGCAGGCGCATTTCCCCCATGAACAGGCCGCGCGCATGTTGACGAGCCCCCTCCGAACCCGGTCAATTGCGTCACGGTATGCCACCTCGATTCTGGCTGCACTCGTGAACCGCCAATTCCTTAACTTCGGAGATAGCTGTACGCGGTCTTACCGGAAGCAATGATTCGGCGCCGCTGTTACTGTGCCCGGTGCGCAAATTTGTGGCGCAACAGCGCCTGGTTTAATCAGAAAGTCCCGCGTAGACATTTTGCACGTCGTCGTCGCCATCCAGCGCTTCCAGGAACGCAATGACCTCAGTGCGTTCAGCCTCGCCCAACGTGACCGGATTCTTTGCGCGGTATCCCCATTGCGCCGTCTTCACGATGAACCCATGGGCAGGCAACGCGCGACTGACTGCGTCCATGTCGGCCGGGTCGGTCAGGAACAGCGTGGCGCCTTCCTCCCCGGGCTCCAGGTCCTGCGCCCCCGCCTCGATGGCGGCGGTCTCGGGATCCGCGCCGGGCTTTTCCGGCGCCGCCTCGATCATGCCGAGGTGATCGAAATCCCAGGACACCGATCCTGACGTACCCAACTGTCCCTTGCGAAACAGGATGCGCATGCTGGTGATGGTGCGATGCACGTTGTCGGTCAGGCATTCAACGATGACGGGCACGTGATGCGGCGCAAATCCTTCGTAAGTGACCTTGTCATAGTTCACCACTTCGTCCAGCAGGCCGGCGCCCTTCTTGATGGCGCGCTCCACCGTATCCTTGGGCATGGACGCCTTCTTCGCCTGTTCCACCGCCATGCGCAGGCGTGGATTCATACTCGGGTCGGCGCCGGTGCGCGCTGCGACCATGATCTCTTTGGCCAGCTTGGTGAAGACCTTGCCCTTGGCGTTGTTCGCCGATTCCTTGATCTTGGTTTTCCACTGTGCGCCCATGTTGATTCCTCAGCTTGTAGCGATAGCAATGGACGCCATATTAACGATAAATCCGCGGCACAGTGCGCCCGCTAACGCGCCTTGCGGCGGGTTGGCACCCAGGCTGCGAAGTCGGCAAGCGCCTCTTGCTCGTCAAACTCTCTGGCCTGTTTCGCCACTTTCGCGGGTACCCACTTGGGAAATGGAATCATGCTCACCGCGTGACGACCTGATGGCGTGTGCTCCTCGCACACCTGCGCCACCTGCTCCGGCGTGAATCGTTTGCCGAGCCGAACCAGTGCCGGCCAGAGCCGCCGGTGCACGAGCGTAATCTTGCCGTTGATCAGCCGGCAGACCAGCACGTCCCCGGATTCCTTTACGGCTTCAAGCACGGTATGGATATGGTGGCTGTGCGCGTGTCCCCACCAGCTGCCCACGATGGGCTCACCGACGATGACCTCGGTCAGCGTGGGCGCAGGACCCCTGGCTGACGCGAGCACAACACCCTGCTCCCGGACAAAGTCCAATGCCTCGGCAACCGTTGCGTATCGTTTCATTTCGCTGCGCGGTTCACTCTGCGTAAGGTTCCCTGCTTCCTGGGACCTGCGGAGCCTGTTTATCCAACGAGCGCCGATACCGGATACAGCCACGGAGAAACTGCGGCCAACCGGGAACCATTGGCAACGGATCCGACTTCTCCGGCAACAGGGACCAAAGAGCCGGATGATGCCAGCACAAATCATGGCCGGTACTGTCGCGATGCCTGCGGATTCCCTCCCGCAACCTGACAACCTCGGCAATGAGTTGCTCCCGTGACATGCCTTCCAGATCAGCGTCCATACACGCCTCCATCAATACCCTGATACCTGCTGCGCCGGTTGCCCCGGCACTGTCCCCACAACATTATGCTGCCAACCTGAGCGCACGCCATCGCCAAAGCAGTGTTACTAACACTCCCGACTGGAACCGCGCCCTATACTGTGGGTCAATAGACAGTAGCCAACTTTGGGGAACCGCCATGATCATCAAGCGTCCACCGGACATCAAAGCATCTGAAATCACTGACAAAAGCCTGTATCTGCGGCGCCGGGAGTTTCTCCGCGACACCGCCCTCGCCGGGTTGGCCGTCGCCGGGTTGGGTGCTTCGGCGCGGGCCGTGGCCGGAACCGGGGAAAAACTCGGTAACGTCAAAAAGAGCCTGCTTTCCTCCCCCGGCGAGGAATTGACGCCGTATGAGGATATAACCACCTACAACAATTTCTATGAATTCGGCACCAACAAGGAAGACCCAGCGGCGAATTCGGGCAAGTTCAAGCCCCAGCCATGGAACGTGCGCGTGGGCGGCGAGTGCAACAAGCCGGGCAGCTATGCGCTGGAAGACTTCATCAAGCCCCACGCACTGGAAGAGCGCATCTACCGCATGCGCTGTGTGGAGGCCTGGTCCATGGTCATCCCCTGGGTGGGCATCCCGCTGGGGGATGTGCTGAAACGCTTCGAGCCTAATGGCAACGCGAAGTACGTCGCGTTCACTACCGTCATGCGCCCCAACGAGATGCCCGGCCAACGCCGTGCGGTGCTGGAATGGCCTTATGTGGAAGGCTTGCGCATGGATGAGGCCATGCACCCGCTGACGATATTGTCTATCGGCCTGTATGGCGAGGTGCTGCCGAACCAGAACGGCGCGCCGCTGCGCCTGGTGGTGCCATGGAAGTACGGTTTTAAGGGCATCAAGTCCATCGTCAAGGTCGAGTTCACCAGCAGGCAGCCCCCCACTGCATGGAACATCTCCAACTCACGCGAATATGGTTTCTATTCCAACGTGAACCCACAAGTGGATCACCCGCGCTGGAGCCAGGGCAAGGAACGTCGCATCGGTGAATTCCTGAAACGCAAGACGCTGATGTTCAACGGCTACGCGGACCAGGTGGCGTCGCTTTATGCAGGCATGGACTTGCAGAAAAATTACTGAAAGGGACCGACAACTGCTGCGCTTACCGGTAGTGGCTTAGATGGACAGATCCCTCCTCGCTTACGCTCGTCGGAATGACAGTGGGGAAGCGCTACGCAACGGCAGGATTTCCCAATCGATGCGCTCGACAACCTGTTCCCGACGTTGTCTACCTCCTGCATCCATGCAGTCGTCATTCGGGATGACAAATGATGCGTGATCGGCTTTGGTACGGCGTTTTCCTTTGCGGCCTGGCGCCATTCCTGTGGCTGGTGCTTCTGGCCGTCACCGACGGGTTGGGCGCGAACCCCATCGAGCGGATCACGCACTTCACCGGCGACTGGCAGTTGAATCTACTACTCACCGCGCTGGCACTTTCGCCGCTGCGCCGGCTGACGCGCAAAAATATTTTCATCCGCTTCCGGCGCATGCTCGGGTTGTTTGCATTCTTTTATGTGTGCCTGCATTTCTCCACCTGGCTGGTGCTGGATCAATTCTTCGACTGGAATGACATCGTGCGCGACATCGTCAAACGCCCGTTCATTACCGTGGGTTTCATCGCTTTCCTGCTGCTGATCCCCATGGCGGTGACGTCTACGAGGAAAATGGTCCAGCGCCTCGGCCCCAACTGGCGCAAGCTGCATAGCTGCGTGTATGTCATCGGCACGCTCGGGATCATTCATTACCTGTGGCTGGTCAAGGCGGATAAACTGGTGCCCATTATTTACGGCAGCATCTTTATCCTGCTGCTGGTGTTGCGGTTGCAAGTACCGCAATGGGCAAAAAACCTGCCGGCGCTGCAACCTCAGCGAACCGGGGCGCAACCCTGACTGTCACCCGGTGCCGTCACCCCGGCGAAAGCCGGGGCCCAGTCAAAACCATTGCTTACTGGATGCCGGCATACGCCGGCATGACGGCTTAGAGACATATCCAGAGCTTCCTCAATACCGGCCCTGGCTTTCGCCGGGGTGACGGACTTGGGACCCGGGTGAAGGACTTGGGACCCGGGTGGCGGCACGGGATGGAATCGCCATACCCTTATTAGTCGGGGCAAATGTGGGTTAGCCTTGTGTCATGAAACGCAATCGCGACATCAGCGCTGAGGACAAGGCCTTGTTCCGCGCCCACGTGGGCAAAGTGGGCCGCATCCGCACCACGGTTCAGGCAACAATCAAACCCCGGCCACCTGCCCCCATACCGCACCAGACCCTGGCCGATGAGCAACAGGTTCTTGAGGACCTGGGCAGTCTGGATTTTGACCCGGCCGACGTGGAGACCGGCGAGGAATTGCTGTATCGCGGGGCGGGCCTTCAGGATCGCCAGTTCCGGCGTCTGCGCCGCGGGCAGTTTCGCGTTGAGGGGGAACTGGACCTGCACGGCTTCACCGCCGATGCGGCCCGGCTGGCAGTGGCCGGTTTCCTTACGCGGTCGCGCCAGGAAGGCAAACGCTGTGTTCGGATTATCCACGGCAAGGGGCGCGGCTCACGCAATGGCCGGCCGGTGCTGAAAACGCGGGTGCAGCACTGGTTGCGGCAGCGCCAGGACGTGCTCGGATTCAGCTCGGCCCTGCCTCCGGACGGGGGCACCGGGGCGGTATACGTGTTGCTGAAAAAGGGGTAAAAAAACCCGTCGGTTCCTACCCTGCTTGCAGTATGTACACCGGCGCCACGGACTGGTGAAATATTCACATCATGACGACCATCCTATCAGGCAGCAAAGACCTCCCGCTGGCCGCGGAGATCATGGTGGTGGATGACCAGTCCACCAGCCGCGTCATTCTGGAAACCATTCTGCGCAGCATCGGCGACAACATTCATGTCACCGGCTATGGCGACCCATTGAGCGCGCTGCAGGCGCTTGGATCGGGCCGCTTGCCGGACCTGATTGTCGCCGACTACCGCATGCCCGGCCTGGATGGAATCGCATTCACGCGCGGCATCCGGCAAACTCCGTCGTGCCGCGACATCCCATTGGTGATCGTAACCGTGATGGAGGAGCGTACGGTGATGTACCAGGCATTGGAGGCCGGGGCCACGGACTTCCTCACCAAGCCCGTGGATCATTACGAGTGCAAGGTGCGCTGCCGGAATCTGCTCACGTTGCGACGCCAGCAGTTGATCATTCACAATCGGGCCAGTTCCCTTGAGACCAGCGTGCACCAATTCCTGGCAGAAATGCGCGCGCGTGAACGGGACACACTGGAAAGGCTGGCATTGACGGGTGGGTACAGGGAAAATGTCAGCCTCAGGCAACTGCAATACATCGGCCGGTTGGCCCGGATGGTAGCCCGGCGGCTCGGGTTTCCCGGTCTTTTTTGCGAAACCATTGAGCTGGCCGCCACGCTGCAAAACATCGGTATGATTGGTGTGCCGGATGCCGTCCTGCTGCAGGTCGGCACGCCAACCGCGGAGGGAATACGCAGCATGCAAAACCACACGCGCATCGGCTACGAATTACTCAAGGACAGCCCATCACCAATCCTGCAAATGGGTGCCACCGTTGCACTGCATCACCATGAGGCATTCGACGGCAGCGGATATCCCGCCGGCCTGTCCGGCGCCGCAATCCCCGTCGAGGGCCGCATCGTGGCTGCCGCGAATGCCTTCGTCACCCTGAATGGGACGCGATCCGGCAATCCGTCGCGGCCGCTATCGGATCCGCTGGTGGAGTTTGCTCAAATCCGCGCCAGGCAACTCGACCCGGACTGCGTGGACGCACTGCAGGCATGCCCCGGCGACTTGGTAGCCGCCGAACAGGGTTTGGCGACAAACAGGCCGTAGCGTGGCACGCGTGGCAGGCAACATCACAGGAACAGGCCGGCGCATCCTCGCGGCCGTGCACGCCGATACCGACCTGGAGCAGTCGGTAATCCGCACCGTCGCCTGCATCCTGCTTGGCATTTACTCCCTGGTTGCGGTGCGCATGGGAATGGCCGACGCGATTATTGCATGGATGTATCTGGCTGCTGTGCCGATCTGCCTGATTATCATCGCCTGGAGCTGGCTCGAGCCGGGACCCAATCCCGAGCGGCGAATCCTTTCCATCTTTGCGGACGTCGGCACCACGAGCTATGCACTGGTGGCCGGGGGAGACGCGCTGGCGCCGTTCATAATTGTTTATTACTGGCTAATCCTCGGGCACGGGCTGCGTTTTGGCAGCCGCTACCTGGTCGTCACTTCGGCGCTGTGTTTTCTGGCATTCACCGCGGTGATGCTGGCCAGCACGTATTGGTCTGCACACCCGGCGCTTGGCATCGGCATCCTGGTGGGGATGGTGATCCTGCCCGGTTATGTGGGGGTACTGCTGCGCCGGTTGCAGGGCGCCGTGGTCGCTGCGGAACAGGCCAACCTGGCCAAATCACAATTCCTTGCCAACATGAGCCATGAGATTCGCACGCCCCTGAACGGCGTCATCGGCATGAGCGAGTTGCTTGGCACCACGGGTCTGGACACGGAGCAGAGGGATTTTGTCGCCACCATCCAGGCCTCGGCCCGGAACCTGCTCTCGCTGATCGAGGACATCCTGGACATCTCACGCATTGAGGCCGGCAAACTCATCGTCGCCAGCCAGCCCTTCGACCTGTACGCAACCCTGAAAACCACCGTGCGCATGCTGGCGCCGCTGGCCGAGAAAAAAGGACTGCGCTGCACCTTGCACATCACCCCGGAGACGCCGTACCGCCTGCTGGGCGATGAACAGCACCTGCGCCAGGTGCTGATCAACCTGATCAGCAATGCGATCAAGTTCACTGCCGCGGGATTTGTGCATGTACAGGTGGCAGTGGCCGGGCACATGCAGAATGCTGTGCTGGTTCGTTTCGAGGTCATCGATTCCGGAATCGGCATCGCCCCGGAACTGCAAGGTCATGTCTTTGAAAAGTTTGTGCAGGTCAATCCCGGCGCCCGCACCGAGTTCACCGGTACCGGTCTCGGCGCGGCAATTGCGCGCAACCTGGTGGAACTGATGGGGGGACGCATCGGCCTGGAGAGCGAACCCGGCAAGGGCAGCAAGTTCTGGTTCGAGCTGCAATTTCCACTGGCAGGCGCGGAAATGGACGCACCGCCTCCAACGGCAATGGGTCACCCCGCCCGGACCCTGCTCGTGGCATCCCACGGACAGCTGCATGATGTGCTGGCGCGCTGCCTTACCGAATGGCAGGTGGAATGGGTACACGCGGCGGACGCGGCGGATGCGCGCAGGCTGCTGATCGATGCCTCCCAATCGGGACAACCCCATGCGATGCTGCTTGCCGACCAGGAAGGACTGGCCATGGATCCCCTGCTTTTCGCCCGCGAGATCTCCGCGCTACCGGAGTCGCGGGCCACAAATCTTGCGCTGCTGCAGACCGGTGAACCACTGAACCACTCCCAGCTGATGAGCGCCGGGTGGTTCTGCATCCTTTCGACCCCGTTGCGCAAGGACCTGCTGTTCAACCTGTTGCATGCCACGACCCTGGATGTAACGGCGCAATCCAATGTAACGCGGCTGGTGGACCTCAGGAC
>Ga0156012_1114_pt2 | contig 12746 bp, 11 predicted proteins | sample RifCSPlowO2_02_FD_107666 | JGI IMG/M metagenome (GOLD analysis project Ga0156012, IMG submission 107666) | Gammaproteobacteria bacterium RIFCSPLOWO2_02_FULL_61_13
AGATTCTGTTCAAGCCACTGGAAAAATTCCGGATCACGGATCAATCCGTATTTGATCACCTCGGCGACCCCGGCGCACAACTCCCGCCGCGGCAGGGTGGCCAGGACCTCAGGGTCCGAAATCACCGCGCGCGGCTGATGAAACGCCCCAATCATGTTTTTACCGGACTCATGATTAACCGCGGTCTTGCCGCCCACGGACGAATCCACCTGGGCCAGCAGGGTCGTAGGAACCTGGACCAGCGCGATGCCGCGCTGGTAGCAGGCCGCGGCGAAACCGGCCACGTCACCAATGACGCCGCCGCCGAGGGCAATGATGCACGCATCCCTGCTGAACTTCAGGCGCAGCAACTCGGTAATGATCTGGTTCATTAGCCCGAGGGTCTTGAACTGCTCACCGTCCGGCAGCACGAGGGCTTGAGCTTCATATGCAGTAAGGCCGTCCAGTACGCGGGACAGATACAGCGGCGCCACCGTGGTGTTGGTCACCACCAGCACCTGTTTCCCGGGCAACCAGCGCCCGATGACCCCGGGCTCGGAAAGGATCCCGGCCCCGATCAGTATGCGGTAACTGCGATCACCTAAATTGACCTTCACTTCCTTCATGGCAGTTTCAATTGCCTGCAAATCAGTTCAACGGAGTGTGTTACCGACCCCAGGCCCGTATCCACGCTGCAATCCGCCACTGCCTGATACAGCGGCTCGCGTTGCTCAAGCAGCCCCCTGATGCGCGCCTTGCGATCCCCGGTCTGCAACAGCGGGCGTTTCTTGTCCCGCGCTGTGCGACGCGCAAGCTGTTCCTCAGTGGCGCTAAGGTAGACCACTGTTCCGTTCCGGACCAGCGCCTCGCGATTCTCCGGCAACAGGACGACGCCGCCACCGGTCGCCAGCACGATGCCGCGCATGGCCACCAGTTCCTGCAGCAACTTTGATTCGCGGCGCCGGAATCCTTCCTCGCCCTCTATATCAAAAATAACCTCAATCTCCACGCCGGTCCGGCGCGTCAACTCTTCATCACAATCAATAAACGTCCGCCCGAGCCTGGACGCCAGGCGTCTGCCGATGGATGACTTGCCCACGCCCATGGGTCCAACCAGAAAGATGTTTTCATTGCCCTGCATACACTCTACCGGGTAAGCATTGGGGAAGGCCCTGAATTTGCACAAGACCCCGTTAGGATACCCTGCCATCGGGAATCCCTTGTGGCAAGTCCGGCGGCGGACCGATCTGCCGCCCCGGCGGCAGGCAAAAAAAAGCGCGGCAGTGCCGCGCTTCTGCAAAGGTCAGAAGGAATTTATATGGCCAGATCTTCCCTGAGAATCTTCGGTGTCACGAAAATGAGCAACTCGGTGCGCGATTTCTCTATGCGATTTTTCTTGAACAACACTCCGAGCACCGGAACGTCACTGAAGAAGGGCACCCGATCCGTGGAGGTGCGATCCGTCTGATTGAAGATACCACCCAGGACCACGGTTTCGCCATCATCCACGAGTACCTGGGTCTGCACGGAGCGCGTGTTGATGGGCGGGGTGCCAAGTACATCCGGCGATCCGCGGGTGTCCTGATTGACCAGCAAATCAAGTAACACCCGATCATCAGGCGTTATTTGTGGCGTGACACGCAGCGACAGTACCGCCTTCTTGAAGGATACCGACGTCGCCCCACTGGAGGTCGCGGCTTGATACGGAATTTCCACACCTGATTCAATGCTCGCCTCACTCTGATTGGCAGTAATGACGCGCGGATTCGCAATTTCCTCACCGCGCCCCTCGGCCAGCAATGCGGACAGCTCCAATTGCAGCAGGAAGCTGCCAACCTTGCCGACCGCCAACGCCAGTGCGCTGGTGGCGCCGGGGACCGGTAAATTGACCAGGAGGCCGTCGGCACCCGTGACGGTTCCGACCGGCTGCTGCTCCTCGGCAAAAACGCCTTCGCGCGTGCCTCCAACGTACCCGAACTTATCCCCATCTGCGGTCGTATCCTGCTTGGCGCCACCAAACTTTACGCCCAGGTCCCGGGTGAAACTCTCGTCAGCGTTCACGATACGGGATTCAATCAATACTTGCCGGATGGGTATGTCCAGCTTGGACACCATGTCGCGGATCGCTTCCAGGCTGGTGCCGACGTCCTGAATGATGAGCGTATTCGTACGGTCGTCGATGGACACGTTACCGCGCTCCGACAACAGGTTGTTTTCTTCGGAGCGAATCAGCGTGGCCAAGTCTGCTGCCTTTGCATAGTTGATCTGCACGAATTCGGTACGCAATGGCGCCAGTTCCTCAACCTGTTTCTGGGATTCGAGTTCCAGCTTTTCGCGCGCTGCGATCTCCTCCTGTGGCGCGACCATCATGACATTGCCATCCTGGCGCAGGCCCAGACCACGGGCGCGCAAAATGATGTCGAGGGCCTGATCCCAGGGCACGTTTTTCAGGCGCAAAGTGACACTGCCGCGAACGGTGTCGCTGGCAACCAGGTTCAGACCCGTGAAGTCGGCAATCAACTGCAGTACCGCGCGGACCTCGATGTCCTGGAAGTTCAGAGACAGACGCTCGCCGGTAAAGCCAAACTTCTCCTTCTTCATTGCGTCTTGCTGATCGGCGGTCAACGGGCGCACTTCAATCGTAAAGGTGTTATCAGCCTGGTAGGCAAGATGGTCGTATTGCTCGGTGGTGGTGCTGATGGACATGCGCGTGCCACCGGCATTGGGCTTGGTGTCGATGATCTTGACCGGCGTGGCGAAATCCACCACATCCAGTTTGCGATCCAGCTCCGCGGGCAGGGAGGCACCGAGAAAATCAACGACTATCTGGCCGGATTCCTGACCCATATTGACGCCGACGGATGGATCCGAAAGGGTGATCACGATGCGGCCCTCGCCGTCATCGCCGCGACGAAAATCAATATTCTCGATGCTGCCACCGTCACCACTGGCCATGGGAGCCCCGCCGGCAGAGGCAGGCGCCATGGCGGACTTCGTTTCGGAGCCGGTCACCGCGGCACCCAGCGTAACGATCAGAGATTTATCCTGCAGCTCCATGTCATAGGACACGGGATGCACCAGATTGATCACCACCCGTGTCCGCCCGTCAGCTTCAACCGCGGCCAGGCTGTGGGCCATGCCAATCCCGATGGACTGGGATTTCTCGGCCAGCTTCAAACCGACACCGGGCAGGTCGATGGCGATGCGCGCCGGGTTATCAATGGTGAAATTGACCGGTTCCTCGGTCAGGGGTTCGGAAAAATCCAGCTTCAACTGGACCCGATCACCAGGCATGGCCGAGAAACTGGCGCCATCCAGTGTTGCGGAATTCGCGGCAGTGAAAAAGCCGGCGAGTAGTACGGATGCCAGCGCGCGAGCCGCAGCCCGCCCCAGGAACCCGTGGTCCGTTTCTGCCTGCAGAGATTTCTGCGTCATATGATTCATGGCTGCTCCCCGTGGAGATTATTCAACAAGTGCAATGGCGGCCGGGCGTTCTTCCCACCGGCCCTGGCTGTTCTGGACAATTTCGCGTAACTCAATCTTGTCCTCGAATATGTTCACAATCTTGCCGATGTTCCGGCCGATGTAATTACCCACCTTGACCCGGTGTACAACCCCGTCCGGACCACGGATGATCCCCCAATTGTCATCGGGATCCTGAATCGTTCCGACCATGCGCAGACTGTCGAGCTCAAACTGTTCAAGCTCCTCGCGATTCCGATTCTTGATCTCCTGTTCCAGCTCCTTGGTCAGACCGGAATCCTTGATGTCCGCAACATCCTCCTCGCGCTGCACGTAGAACGGCTGAAACGGATCGCGCGCACCGGCGTCGGCTGCCTTGTAGGCATACGCTTCATATGGCTTGATCTCCGGCAACGGGTTGATGCGGCCACCTGGCCGGGCCAGGACCTCCTTTACCCACTGTTCAAGATCACTGGTGTCCTTGGAGACACAACCGCCCATGGCAATGACCGCCAACAGTGGCCACAGCGAACGGAGGCTGGCTCTGGCTACGCGCGCCTTCATATCAGGACTCCTCTTCTTCCAATGCACGATAGGTCTTCGCCTGGGCTGACATGGTCAGGGTTGAACCGCCTGCATCAGCGGCCCTGCCCTTGACCGCCTTAACGCCCTTGGTAACGGAGATTTCGTGCGTAGTCACAATTCGGGGCAGAGTGGCGATGCCGCTGACGAATTGACCGAACTGATGATAGTTGCCGGTGACACGGATGCTGATCGGCAATTCCGCGTAAAATTCGGATACCTTTTCTTCCAGCGGCTGGAACAGCTCAAATTCCAGTCCGGCGGACAGCCCCGTCTGCGAGATATCGACGATCAGGCCGGCCACCTCGGTCTTGTTTGGCAGCTGCCGCAGCATGTCGCCAAAGGACTGTTCCATCTCCTTCATTTGTTCCTTGAGCGCATTCAGATTGGCGGATCTTTTCTGCTTGTCCTCGAACGTGGTCTTCAAATCGGCTTCTTTCTTCTCGACGGTCTGCAGTTCCGCCACAAGATTCTTGATATGAAAATTCCAGCCGCCGAAGATCAGGCCGGCACAAACCACAGCGCCGACAATCGCCTGCACCGGCAGCGGCCACATTCCGGGATTGTTGGGGTCCAGATTTTTGAAATTGTCTGCGAAGCTCATGATTCCTCTTCCCCTTCGGCCTTCGGAATGACCTGACTGAACCGCAACGTGAAGGTGCTGACGCGCACACCCTTCTCGTCCTTGGCCTGTATGACGTCAAGTTTTGGATTCTGCAACCAATCCGAACCTTCAAGATTGCGCATGAAAGACGAGACGCGCGCGTTTGACTGCGCCTCTCCGATAATGGTTATCTGGTTCTCCTTCTGGACGATACTGCTGACATTCACGCCCTCGGGCAGACTCTCGACCAGTTCATCAAAGAACCGCACTACCAGCGGGCGATTACGCTGCAGACCTTCAATTGCCTTCATGCGCGCGATCAGCCGGTCACGTTCCTTCGTCAGCGCCTCAATTTCCTTGATCTTGTCATCGAGCTTCTTGGTTTCAGTTTCAATATAGGCATTGCGGGCCTTCTGCCGGTCAATGCGGGCATTCTGGTAACGATCCAGTGTACCCACGGTCAGGGCGGCCACTGCCACAAAGGTCAGGACCAGAATGCCGAACTCCTTCTGCTTCTCCTTGCGAAGCTCATCGCGCCACGGAAGTAGATTAATGTGAGCCATCAGTCGAAACTCCTCAGTGCAAGTCCACACGAGACCATCAGGGCTGGAGCATCATTGGCCAGGGATTGGGCCTGAACCCTGGACGAGACCGACATATTGGCAAACGGGTTGGCGATGGACGTAGGCACACCGACCTTGGCCTGAATCAAATCGGCGATACCTTCGATTGATGCACAGCCTCCGGCGAGAATCAGGTGATCAATATTTGCGATCTGACCGGCTGAGAAAAAGAACTGTTGCGCGCGGCTGATCTGCTGCGCCACGCCTTCCTTGAAGGGATCGAGCACTTCCGAGGAATAGTTTTCCGGCAGGCCGCCCTGTTTCTTGGCCAGACCGGCTTCCTCGTAGGACAGCCCGTAACGACGCTGGATTTCCTCGGTCAACTGCGCGCCACCGAACTGCTGGTCGCGGGAATACATGATCTTCAGTTTCTCAAGTACGCTGAAGGTGGTTACCGATGACCCGATGTCAGCCACCGCGATGACCATGTCCTCCCCGCCGCCAAACTGCTCCTGGGCAATCAGCCGAATTGTGTTCTCCAGGGAAAAAGCCTCGACGTCTATTATCTTGGCGGTCAGTCCACCATTGCTCAAGGCGTCCACGCGCAGATTCACATTGTCACTGCGCGATGCGGCCAGCAGCACGTCCACGCGCTCCGGATTGGCCGCGTTCTGCCCCAGCACTTCAAAGTCCAGCGCCACCTCATCCAGCGGGAAGGGAATGTACTGATCCGCCTCCGCCGTGATCTGACCCTCCATGTCGGCATCGGAAAGGTTGGCCGGCATCTCGATAATCTTGGTGATAACGGCGGAGCCGGCAACTGCAGCAGCCGCGGTCTTGATCTTGGTGCCGGACTTGCGCACGGCGCGCCCGATGGCTTCGCCGACCGCGGCGGAGTCCGTGATATTCTTGTCTACCACTGAATTCGGTGGCAGCGGCTCGGCAGCGTAACTTTCGACACGATATCTACCACCTGAGCGCCCAAGTTCGACCAACTTAACTGCTGTGGCGCTGATGTCGATCCCAAGCACCGGGGTTAATTTTTTTCCGAAAGGAAACACGTTTTTTTCCTTTTGATGTGGGTGGTTATCTACCAATCTTCAACATTACATTAACTTCATTCGAAAACCTTAGTCAATTGAAATTTAGGAAACAAAGCTAACTCGATGCTTTTTCACCAATTGTGCTCGAATTCACAAGTTTTCTCCCGAAACCACATATGTTGCGTACCCATACATTAAACTACACAAGATGTTGCGCTTTTTAGTCACAATGATGGTCACACTGGCAGTCGCGATTATCATCGCGGGCGCCGCCCTGACCGCCTATGTCGTACCCGGACTGCCGGATATCGAGACTCTGCGCGACGTGCAGATGCAGGTTCCACTGCACATTTACACCAGTGACGGCTCCCTGATTGCGGAGTTCGGCGAAAAGCGCCGCGACCCGATAAACATTGCTGACGTACCGCCGCTGCTGGTGAAGGCATTCGTCGCAGCGGAGGATGATCGCTTCTTCCAGCACCCCGGCGTGGATTGGCAAGGCATCGCGCGCGCTGCATTGAATCTCGCAATCACCGGGGAAAAAACCCAGGGCGGCAGCACCATCACCATGCAGGTGGCGCGCAATTTCTTTCTCAGCAGGGAAAAGTCTTATGTGCGCAAGCTGAATGAAATCTTCCTGGCATTAAAGATTGAGCAGGAGTTGAGTAAAGATGAAATCATGGAGTTGTACCTGAACAAGATTTATCTGGGACAGCGCGCCTACGGCATCGGCGCCGCGGCACGCGTGTACTACGGCGCCAGCGTGGGTGAACTGAATCTGGCGCAGATGGCCATGATCGCCGGATTGCCAAAGGCGCCCTCGACAACCAATCCGATTACCAGCCTTCCCCGCGCCATGCAACGCCGGGAATATGTATTGCGGCGCATGCTGGACCTGGGTTTCCTGAAGGATGCCGAATACCAGGCGGCCAGCACGGCCCCGTCAACCGCCAGTCTGCATGCTGCGGACATTGACGTGGAGGCCCCCTACGTTGCGGAAGCCGTGCGCAAGGAGATCATCGACAGGTTCGGCGAACCGGCGTACGAGGCGGGTTACCGCGTGTTCACCACCATCCGGAATCGGAACCAGCTTGCAGCCAACCAGGCTCTGCGCAAGGCCCTGTTGGATTACGACGAGAGGCACGGGTTTCGCGGTGCGGAACGGCATTTTGATCTACAGCCGGCACCGGGCGGGCCGGAACAATGGGCGGCATGGCTGGAGGGATTCGAGACGATCGCCGGCCAGCGCCCGGCGTTGGTGACCCAGATCTCGGACCAGACTGCCACTGTGTTCCTGTCCGGCGATGGAACGATGGAGGTCCCCTGGACCGGCCTGCAGTGGGCGCGCAAACATGTATCCGAGAATCAACGCGGGCCGGCGCCAAAGACGGCCGGCGAGATCCTCCAGCCCGGTGACGTCATTCGCGTTCGCACTGCGGAAGACGGAACCTGGCGACTGAGTCAACTTCCGGCCGTGGAAGGCGCCCTGGTTTCCATGCGGCCGGACGACGGCGCCGTCTATGCGCTGGTCGGCGGATTCGATTTTGCCCGCAGCAAATTCAATCGCGCGCTGCAGGCGCAACGGCAACCGGGCTCCAGTTTCAAGCCATTCATTTACTCCGCGGCCCTTGAGTCCGGATTTACTGCCGCGAGCATGGTCAACGATGCCCCGGTGGTGTTCGATGATGCCGGGATCGAGGATTCGTGGCGGCCGGAAAACTACTCGGGCAAATATTACGGACCGACACGTCTGCGTGAAGCGCTGACGCATTCCCGCAACCTGGTCTCGATCCGGTTGATGCATACCATGGGTGTCGCTCCGGTGATCGGCCATCTTGCCCGATTCGGGTTTGACCCGGCTTCGCTCCCGCACAGTCTTTCACTGGCGCTCGGCACCGGGGCCATGACGCCGTTCAAACTCGCCACCGCCTACTGTGTGTTCGCCAACGGCGGTTTCCGCATCGAACCATTCCTCATAGACCGGATTGAAGCGCTGGACGGGCGCATCCTGTATAAGGCGGTTCCGCTCACGGTGTGCCGCGAATGCGAGCAGGAGTCAGCGGCCTCTGCACCGGCAGCGGAGCCGGTGGCGGTGCAGACCGTGGCTGCGGCAACTGCGGATGCGCGCGCCCCACCCCAGGAACCCGGCGCGGGCAGCACGGCGCCATCACCATTGCCCGTGGCACCCAGCGGCCTGCCCATTGCGCCACGAACGGTCGATGCCGAGAACATATGGATCATGAACTCGATGACACGGGATGTAATCCGGTTCGGCACCGGCCGGCGCGCGCTGGAACTCAATCGCTCCGATCTTTCCGGCAAGACCGGCACCACCAATGATCAGCGCGATGCCTGGTTTGCGGGTTTCAACCCGGCCATTACCACTGTTGCCTGGGTCGGCTTCGACATGTTCGATCCGCTGGGCGGACTGGAGACCGGATCCCGCGCGGCGCTGCCGATGTGGATCGACTATATGCGAGTGGCGCTCGAGGACATCCCTGAGCAGATCCTGCCCAGGCCCCCGGGTCTGGTGAACGTCCGCATCGACTCGCGCACCGGCGCCACCGCCGGCGCCGGAAGTTCTGACGTTGTATTCGAGGTGTTTCGCGCCGGCACTGCGCCGGCCGCGAGCGCCGCGGACGGTGCCACACCTGCCGTCGGCACGGATCCCGAGTCACGCGACTCCGCTGAACAACTGTTCTAAGGTCGGGCAATACCCGCGCTGACGCCGATGGCCACTGCCGCCCGATCCGGACTCAAGCTGCGTGCGCAAATAGCGCAAATGGCGGCCAAGCTCATCGCCAGCGAAGGGGTTGCCGATTTTCGATCAGCGAAGCGCAAGGCCGCCATGCGCCTCGGAGTCGATTCCGAACGCAATCTGCCGACAAACGTGGAGATTGAGCAGGCGTTGCAGGAATACCAGCGACTGTTCCAGTCCCGGTCTCAACCTGATCTCCTGCGCGCCCTGCGTCGAACCGCATTGCAGGCAATGCAATTCCTGGAGCAGTTTCGGCCGCGGCTGGTCGGCGCCGTGTTGTTGGGCACTGCGACCGAGTTCAGCGAGATCACGCTCCATCTTTATTGTGACGCCGCCGAGGATGTCGCCTGGTTCCTAAACGAGGCCGGAATCAAGTTTGAGCAAACATCAAGAATTATCAAGACTGCGCCCGGAAAATCCCTGGAATTCCCGGCACTCTGTTTCATCGCCGGAGACGTACCGGTAGTGCTGGTGTTGTTCACGGAAACATTGGAGGCGATCAGGCCATTGAGTCCCGTGGACGGCAAACCGATGCGGCGCGCCACGCTGGCCAGCCTCAAAACCATGGTGGAAGGCGGTCCGGACAGCGCTGCGGCCACGGATGACTGAGTTGCGATTGCTGCGCGTCGCCCTGCCGGTGCCCCTGCGCCACAGTTTTGACTACCTGGCGCCGGCGGCGTGGGAGGAGAGCGCCATTCAGCCCGGCTGCCGGGTACGTGTCCCATTCGGACGCGGCCGGACCATGATCGGCCTGATCCTGGAACTTCCCAAACGCACCGAGGTGGCGCCCGACCGCCTGAAAATGGCGCTGGCATTAATCGACAGCGAACCGCTGCTGAGCCGGGATCAAATGAACCTGATGTTGCGGGCGGCCGCTTACTATCAGCACCCGCTGGGCGATGCGCTGTTTCAGTCTTTGCCGGGCCGATTACGCGCGGCGCAGCCGGTGCCGACCGGATTCGAGCAGCGCATTCGCGTGCACGCGGATTCAGTCAATCAGGCGCCCGCGTTACAGCGCGCCCCGCGCCAGCAACAGGCACTGGAGCTGCTGGCTGCCGCAACCGACGCTGGACTGACACTGGCAACGCTGTTGGAACACGGCATAACCAGGGCCACGGTCCGCGCACTCGCCGACAAGGGACTGGTGGAGTCCTTTCACCGGGACGAGGCACCCCCTTCGCCTCCGCCAGTTTTGGAAGCGATCACGCTGAACGCGGGCCAGAGCAAGGCGGTGGAAGCGATTGTCAGTGCGCTCGACCGCTTTGGCGTGCAGGTGTTGAACGGCGTGACCGGCAGCGGCAAGACCGAGGTCTATCTGGCCGTCATCGCCGAAGTCATCCGGGGCGGCAGGCAGGCGCTGGTGCTGGTGCCGGAGATTGGGCTTACGCCTCAGCTTGTTGATCGGGTGCGCAGCCGCATTGGACCCGATATCGCGGTACTGCATTCCGGCCTGCCTGACACGGAGCGCGCGCGATCATGGCTCGCTGCCCGGGATGGCCGGGCTCGCGTAGTGTTGGGGACGCGTTCCGCTGTATGGACGCCGCTGGCAGCAGCGGGCGTCATTGTCGTCGATGAGGAACACGACCTGTCCTACAAACAGCAGGAAGGGTTTCGATATTCGGCGCGCGACATGGCGGTGGCGCGCGGCCAGTCGGAAGGGATCCCCGTCATCCTGGGTTCCGCGACGCCGAGTCTGGAAACACTTCGCAACGTCCAGGACGGTCGCTATGGAGAGTTGCGCCTGCCGCAGCGCGCCGGGGGTGCGCCGGCGCCGACTGTCGGTTTCATTGACCTGCGCGGCGCGCGCCTGCATGGCGCCGTAAGTGCCCGGTTAATGGACGCCGTGCGCGCGGAAGTGGCGCAAGGCAACCAGGTGTTGTTGTTTCTGAACCGGCGCGGGTATTCACCCACTTTGCAATGCCATGCATGCGGAACCGTGGCGGAATGCCCGCGCTGCGACATGCCGTATACCTGGCACAAGCATCGCAATCGCCTGCTATGTCATCATTGCGGCAGTGAAAAACCGGCGCGCCTGCAGTGTCCCAGTTGCCCGGACTCTGAACTGCAGCAAATTGGCCACGGGACCGAACGCCTGGCGGAGACTCTCGCGCAGCAGCTTCCCGACGCCCGCATCCTGCGCATTGACCGGGACAGCACGCGGGCACAAGGCGCCATGGGGCGCATGGTGGCGCAGATCCATGCGGGCGCCGCCGACATCCTGATCGGCACGCAGATGCTGGCCAAGGGACATCACTTTCCGGGGCTGACGCTGGTGGGCATCATCGACGCGGATCGAGGACTGTTCAGTGCGGACTTTCGCGCCGCAGAGCGCATGGCGCAATTGTTTGTCCAGGTCAGTGGGCGCGCCGGTCGCGGGGATCGGACTGGACAGGTGTTGATCCAGACTCATCATCCGGACCATCCCTTTCTGCGCTCCCTGGTGGAGCACGGGTATGAGCGCTTTGCGCAGTTGGCGCTGGCGGAACGCGACGCCGCGAAACTGCCTCCGTACAGCCATCTTGCCGTGCTGCGTGCGGAGCATCACCAGGCCGGCCCGGCGCAACGCTTTCTGGAACAGGCACGGGCCTTGCTTGAAGGCGGCGATGCGCGGCTGCAGATATTCGGACCGGTTCCGGCGGTGCTCGAGCGCAGGAGGGGACGTTTCCGATTTCAGTTGCTCATCCAGGCCGGCCAGCGTGCACGCCTGGGCCGCGTCTTGCCACAATGGCTTCAGCAACTGGAGGCCGAACCCCTGGCCGGCAAGGTCCGCTGGTCCCTGGATGTGGATCCGCAGGACATGATATAGAGTGAAACTCCCGTACACGCCATGGCTAACGCGACCATGAAACGCACAGCGCAAGTCCTGCTGGTCCTGCTGGCATCCATGGGCGCGGCCGCGCTGGATGTGAACATCTCGGGCGATCTGGAATACGTGGACGTCACACATGACGGCCAGCCAGTGCGCATAATGCGCAACCAGGATCCACAGCACACGATAAGTGAGCGCTACGCGTTAACCTCGCGCAAATGTCCGCCTTTTTGCATACAACCTGCGGTCATTGCACCGGGCGTGGAGACCATTGCCGAGCTGGAAATGCTGCACTACCTGAAACAGGCGGCAACCGGCGATGCTTCAGTGCTGGTTATTGATTCGCGCACGCCGGACTGGGTAGAAAACGGGACCATTCCCGGATCGATCAATATTCCGTGGACCATGCTCGATACCGGGGCCGGGGCCGATCCGTTCCAGGTCGCGGACATACTGCAGCAGCGCTTCGGCGTGAAAAACCGCGAGGGGCTTTGGGATTTCAGTGCTGCCCGGACGCTGGTTCTGTTCTGCAACGGCAACTGGTGCGGACAGTCGCCGGCAAACATTCGCACCCTGTTGTCGCTTGGCTATCCGCCCGCACGGCTGAAATGGTATCGCGGTGGCATGCAGAACTGGGAAATGCTGGGCCTCACGGTTGTTAAGTGAGCGGGAACCACCGCACCGGTCATTCCTTGCAGCGGGGTCCTGACGCTACAATGCGCGGCCTTTTTGAGCCGGCCCATGAAACGACAAATTCAGAATGACCTTGCCACGGCGCTGGCGACATTGCTCGCCGAATCCGGCAACCCGACACCCGAGCTTCCCGAGATCGCCGTTGAGCGCGCCCGCGACAACCAGCATGGCGATTTCGCCAGCAGCGTCGCCATGGCGCTGGCTCGCGTACTGCGCCGCAAGCCCAGGGACATTGCCGAGGCCCTGGTGGCGC
>Ga0156012_1022_pt3 | contig 12596 bp, 24 predicted proteins | sample RifCSPlowO2_02_FD_107666 | JGI IMG/M metagenome (GOLD analysis project Ga0156012, IMG submission 107666) | Gammaproteobacteria bacterium RIFCSPLOWO2_02_FULL_61_13
CGCGAAACCCGCTGCCGCCGGAAGTGGCCCAGCACAGCGTGTTGCCCTGACGATCAGTGATGGTAATGATGGTGTTGTTGAACGAGGCGTGGACATGGGCGACACCGTCCACCACGGTCTTCTTTACCTTCTTCTTGGTACTGGTACGCGTTGTTACCATTGGCAGTTCTCCGTCCTTATCTCTTTACCATCCGCCGCGGGCCCTTGCGGGTTCTCCCGTTGGTCCGGGTCCGTTGTCCACGCACCGGCAGCCCCTTGCGATGCCGGCTGCCGCGCCAGCTGCCCAAATCCATCAGGCGCTTGATACTCATGGAAACCTCGCGTCGCAAATCGCCTTCGAGCGCATAGCGCGCCATCGCGGCTCGGATCCGATCCAGATTATCCTCACTCAGATCCCGCACCTTGGTCACCGGCTTCACTCCCGCGGTCCGGCAGATCTCCAGCGCGCGGCTGCGGCCAATGCCAAAGATGTATGTCAGAGCAATGTTTACATGCTTCTGATCAGGAATATTGACGCCGGAAATTCGTGCCATGCTAAAGCTCCCGTATCAGCCTTGACGCTGCTTGTGCCGTGGATCCGTGCACACCACGCGCACCACCCGCTTGCGGCGAACGATGCGGCAGTTTCTGCACATTTTCTTCACTGATGCCCGAACCTTCATGATTTGTCTCCCGGTGTCCCGGCCTCAGATACGACGGCCATGCCGGCGCAGGTTTGCCTTCTTCAGCAGGCCTTCATACTGGTGCGACATGAGGTGCGCCTGCACCTGCGCCATAAAATCCATCACCACGACCACGATGATGAGCAGCGACGTGCCGCCAAAATAGAACGGTACGTTGAATTTTAAAATCAGGAACTCCGGCAACAGGCAGACCAGGCTGATGTAGATGGCGCCTGCCATCGTCAATCTGGTCAGAACCCCGTCCAGATATTGGGCCGTCTGTTCGCCTGGACGCATGCCCGGAACCAGCGCCCCGGATTTCTTCAGATTCTCCGCCGTGTCGCGCGGGTCAAACACAATGGCCGTGTAAAAAAAGCAGAAAAACACGATGCCGGCCGCATACATCAATACGTACAGCGGCTGCCCCGGGGACAGTGTGGCCGACAGATCCTTCAACCAGCTCATGCCCTCGCTTTGTCCAAACCAGCCGCCCAGCGTGGCCGGAAACAGGATGATGCTGGACGCGAAAATCGGCGGGATCACGCCGGACATGTTCAGCTTCAGCGGCAAGTGACTGGACTGGCCACCGTACATTTTCCGCCCTACCTGCCGCTTGGCGTAGTTCACCGTGATGCGCCGCTGGCCACGCTCCACAAAAATGACCACTGCAGTGACGCCGATGGCGAGCACAAACAGCGCCACCACGGTCAGCAGGTGCATCTCACCGGTGCGGGACAGTTCCAGCGTGCCGCCGATGGCGCTTGGCAGACCGGCGACGATGCCGGCAAAAATAAGCATGGAAATGCCATTGCCGATCCCGCGTTCGGTGATCTGCTCGCCCAGCCACATCAGAAACATGGTGCCGGTGACCAGTGTGGTCACGGCCGCGATCCGGAAGCCGATACCGGGATCCATCACGACCGGCAGATTGCCCGCATTCTGCCCCTCGAGCGCGATGGCGACGCCGAGCGCCTGAAAGCTCGCCAGAAATACCGTGCCATAACGGGTGTACTGGGTGATCTTGCGCCGGCCGGATTCGCCTTCCTTGCGCAGCTGTTTCAATTTGGGTTCCACGAATGTCATCAACTGCATGATGATGGAGGCAGAGATGTACGGCATGATTCCCAGCGCACACACTGACAGCCGCTCCAGAGCGCCGCCGGAGAACATGTTAAAAAGATCCAGGATTGTGCCCTGCTGCTGTCGAAACAACTCCGCCAGCGCAATGGGATTGATGCCCGGCACCGGGACATGTGTCGAGATCCGGTAAACAACCAACGCCGCCAGCAGGAAAAAGACGCGCGCGCGCAACTCCTTGAGCTGGGCCAACCCGCCCAGGCCACCAGGAACAGCTGCTGTTGTCGGTGTCGCCATATATGCGTTAACTCTCGACCTTGCCGCCGGCCGCCTCAATGGCAGCGCGGGCGCCCTTGGTAACACCGAGCCCCTTCACCACGATGGCCCGGCCCAGCTTGCCGGAAGCGATGACCTTCACTCGTTCTACATCCTTGCGCACTACATTGGCCTTTTGCAGTGCGGCCAGATCAATCAGGTCCACGGTCATTTTCTGCAACTCGCTCAGTCGCACTTCCGCGGTCACGGCGCCAATGCGGGAATGGAAACCCGCCTTCGGCAACCGGCGCTGCAGCGGCATCTGTCCGCCTTCAAAACCCACCTTGTGATAGCCGCCCGCCCGCGCCTTCTGACCCTTGTGACCCAGGCCCGCGGTCTTGCCCAGCCCGGAGCCAATGCCGCGGCCAACGCGCGTGCGCTTGGGCTTCGAACCCTTTGCCGGACTCAGAGAATTCATGCGCATTTCAGTTTTCCTCGATCGCAACCAGGTACGAGACCCGGTTGATCATGCCGCGCACCGCCGGAGTATCTTCAACGCTCACAATGTGACCAATGCGGCGCAGTCCGAGCCCGCGCACGCACGCCTTGTGCGCCGCCAGGCGCTTGTTGAGACTCTTGGTCAAACGCAGTTTTATTTTTTTTGCCGCAGCCATGCCCGCTTATCCGGTGATCTCTTCCAATGTCTTGCCGCGCTTCGCCGCGTGATACTCCGGCGCGCGCATTTCCAAAAGTCCGTTGATGGTTGCCCGCACCACGTTGACGGGGTTCGTGGAACCGTGGGATTTTGCCAAAACATTGTGTATACCCACGCATTCAAATACCGCGCGCATGGGCCCGCCCGCGATGATTCCAGTACCGGCAGAGGCGGGCTGCATATAGACCTTTGCTGAACCATGCTGCGACGTCACCGAGTAATGCAAGGTGTCCCCGTTGAGCGGTACATCCAGCATGTTGCGACGCGCGCGCTCCATGGCCTTTTGTATTGCTGCCGGGACTTCGCGCGCTTTGCCGCGGCCGAAGCCAACCCGCCCGCTGCCGTCGCCGACGACCACGAGTGCCGCAAAACCGAAGATTCTGCCGCCCTTGACCACCTTGGCGACGCGATTGACGGAAACCAGCTTTTCCAGCAGTTCGTCATTCCCGGTAATTGATTCTGTCAGCGCCATTTAGAACTCCATGCCATTTTCCCGCGCGGCATCCGCCAATGCCTTCACGCGACCATGAAACTTGAATCCCGACCGATCGAACGCCACCTTGCTGATGCCGATCTTCCTGGCCCGATCGGCGATGATCCGGCCAACCACAGTGGCAGCGGCCACGTTGCCGGCATTCTTGATCTGCTGCCGGACCTCTACTTCCAGCGTCGAGGCACTGGCAACCACGCGGCAGCCATCCGGCGCGATCAGTTGCGCATAGATGTGCCGTGGAGTGCGATGCACACAGAGTCGATTCACTCCGAGCAATCGAATGCGGGCGCGGGTTTTCTTTGCCCGTTTTTGTCTGCTGTCTTTCTTGAGCATGATTTGTTACGCCTTCTTGGCTTCCTTGCGGATAATGACCTCGTTGGTGTACTTGACACCTTTGCCCTTGTACGGCTCAGGTTCACGATAGGCGCGAATATTCGCGGCCAGTTGCCCAACCAGGCGCCGGTCCATACCGCGCACCACGATTTCAGTCTGGCTCGGAGTATCGATCGTGATGCCTTCCGGGATCGGCAGGCTCACCGGATGGGAAAATCCCAGGGTCAGATTCAGGGCGCGGCCCTGCACCTGTGCCCGGTACCCCACGCCTATTACCTCCAGCTTCTTTTCAAAACCGGCGCTGACCCCGATTACCATGTTCTGCAGGATGGCCCGGGTCGTGCCGGCCGCGGCATGCGCAGCCTTTGATTTATCCTGGGTTGAAACCAGCAGCTGACCGCCATCCTGTGCCACTTGCACGGCTTTATTATGCCGATGGGTAAGTTCGCCCTTTTTCCCCTTCACTTTCACGTTTCCGGCGTCAATGCTGACCTGGACGCCGGCGGGTATGGGGACTGGATTTTTAGCAACTCGGGACATGACCTTGCCTCATCAGGAAACGATGCAAATCACTTCGCCACCGATGCCAAGCTTGTTGGCGGTCCGGTCGGTGACTAAACCATTCGAGGTGGACACAATTGCCATGCCCAGTCCGTTTAGAACCTTGGGCAGCTTGCCGGCGCCGCGATAGCGCCGCAGCCCGGGCCGGCTTACACGCTCCAGCCGCTCAATGACCGGCCGCCCCTCAAAATACTTGAGCGTGATCACCAGCGTCTTGTGGCTGCCTGCTTCCTCCACGCGAAAATTGGCAATATAGCCTTCGTCCTGCAAGAGACTGGCAACTGCCACCTTTTGCCTGGACGACGGCATGCTGACCTCGCTGCGCGTCCGCCCCAATGCATTGCGGATGCGGCTCAACATGTCTGAAATCGGGTCTTGCATGCTCATATGAGTAAAAAGTCCAAAGTGTAAAGTTGAAAGAGTTCCTTCGTTCGGCCCGTAGCACAAAGCTGACGTTGATTAGCGCTGCTTTTCACTGTCTTCACCAGCTCGCCATCACAAGACCGGGCACGTCGCCACGCATCGCTGCTTCGCGCAACTTGATTCTGGCCAGGCCGAACTTGCGGTAGTAACCATGCGGACGGCCGCTGAGTGCGCAGCGATTTCGCTTCCGCGACGGGCTCGAGTCACGCGGCAGCTTGCTTAGGCTTACCACTGCTGCCGCCCGATCTTCGTCGCTCAACGACGTGTCTTTGACCCGCTCCCGCAGCTCCTTGCGCTTGGCCGCATACCTCTTGATGAGGCGGGCGCGCTTCGTTTCCCGGTTAATCATTGACGTCTTGGCCATTTGCTGTCTCCGATCCGCGGCTGGAATCAGGTGCGCAGAGGGAACCCGAAGGCAGCCAGCAGCGCCCGCCCCTCTTCGTCACTCTTCGCGGTGGTTGTAATTGTGATATCCATGCCCCGGAGCACATCAATCTTGTCGTACTCTATCTCCGGGAAAATAATCTGCTCCTTTACTCCCAGGCTGTAATTGCCCCGGCCATCAAATGCGCGCGGGCTGAGTCCGCGAAAATCCCTGATGCGGGGGATCGCGATCGTGATAAGACGATCAAAGAACTCGTACATACGCCGGCGGCGCAATGTCACCTTGCAACCGATCGGGTAGTTCTCGCGAATCTTGAAATTTGAAATGGCCTTGCGGGACAGCGTCACCACCGGCTTCTGTCCGGAAATGCGGGTCATGTCCTGCACCGCATGATCAATGATCTTCTTGTCCGCGACGGTTTCACCCACGCCCATGTTGAGTGTGATCTTTGCAATGCGCGGCACCTGCATGGGAGTCTTGTAGCCGAACTGCGTTACCAGTTGCGGCACGACCTTTTCTTTGTAAATTTCCTGTAATCGAGACATAAATATCCAGTTATAAGTCACAAGTAACAAGGACGCAGCAGCGCCCAGCGTTTCCCGGGAGGATCGCAAACGCGCTGCACACTTGTAACTCATGACTTGTGACTTGTGACTCATTCATACATCCACCACTTCCTTATTGGACTTGAAGTAACGCACCTTGCGACCGTCTTCGAGCAATTTGTAACCAATGCGGTCGGGCTTGCTGGTCACGGGATTCCAGATCGCAACATTGGAGATATCCATCGGCATCTCCTTCTCCACGATCCCGCCCGGCGTACCCTGCATTGGATTGCCGCGCGTATGGCGCTTGGCCATGTTGATGTTTTCGACCACAACCTTGTTGCGATCCTTCAGGACGCTTAAGACAACGCCACGCTTGCCGACATTGCGCCCGGTCAGTACCACGACCTCGTCACCTTTCCGAATCTTGTCCATGGCTTACAGCACCTCCGGCGCCAGAGAGATGATTTTCATGAACTTCTCCCCGCGCAATTCGCGCGTTACCGGCCCGAAAATTCTCGTGCCGATGGGCTGGTGCTGGTTGTTCAGCAGCACCGCTGCGTTACTGTCAAAACGAATGAGAGAACCGTCCTGCCGGCGCACGCCTTTTCTGGTCCTGACGACCACGGCAAGGTATGTCTCTCCCTTTTTCACTTTGCCGCGCGGAATGGCCTCCTTGACACTGACCCGGATCACATCGCCCACGCCGGCATAGCGGCGCTTGGAACCGCCGAGCACCTTTACACACATCAGGCGCCGGGCCCCGCTGTTGTCCGCTGCATCCAGCACTGTCTGCATCTGAATCATGATTAATTGTCTCGTCCCGGTCCGGTCCTGCGCCAACTGGTGTGGGCGGCGCGTTTATGCTTCCTGGGCGCGTTCGACGATCTTCTGAAGTCGCCAGGCCTTGCGCTTGGATAGTGGCCGCGAACTCTCGATGATCACGACGTCGCCTTCATTGCATTCATTCTTCTCATCGTGCGCGAGCAACTTGCTCGATTTGCGCACGTACTTTTCGTACAGCGGGTGCTTGACGGAACGCTCAATCAGCACGGCAATGGTCTTGTCCATCTTGTTGCTGACCACCTTTCCCGTCAGGGTCCGCTGGGTCTTGGCAGTTTCATTCATTTGCTGGCACCGTCACGCTTCTTCTCATTCAATATGGTCTGGATTCGGGCAATATCCCGGCGCACAGAACGCACCTGGCTGGAACGCGCGAGCTGCCCGGTACCCTGCTGCATGCGCAGGTTGAACTGCTCACGGCGCATGTCGCCGAGCATCTGCAGCAGTTCATCCGCCTGCTTCTGGCGCAAATCAGCAGCTTTGATCACAACAGCGTCCTCCTGATGAACGTCGTTCGCACCGGAAGTTTTGCCGCCGCCAGTTTGAACGCTTCCCTTGCCGCATCTTCCGGTACACCCTCAATTTCATACAGAACCTTGCCGGGCTGAATCACCGCGGTCCAGTACTCGACGTTGCCCTTGCCTCCGCCCATGCGCACTTCCAGGGGCTTCTTGCTGACCGGCTTGTCCGGAAACATGCGGATCCAGACCTTGCCGCCGCGCTTCATGGCACGACTGATGGCGCGCCGGGCTGCTTCAATCTGTCGTGCGGTGATATGCCCGCGCGACGTGGCCTTGAGCCCGAACTCGCCGAAACTCACCTTGTTGCCACTGGTCGCATAGCCATGATTGCGGCCCTTGAACCGCTTGCGGAACTTTGTCTTTTTCGGCTGCAGCATGCGACTTACCTTTCACTCGCACCAGCGGTCGCGCCAGTCTCTTCGCCCTTCGCATTGTCCATTCCGAACACTTCGCCCTTGAAGATCCAGACCTTCACGCCAATCACGCCGTAGGTGGTCATCGCCTGCGCGAATCCGTAGTCGATATCGGCACGCAGCGTGTGCAACGGCACGCGGCCCTCGCGCACCCATTCGGTACGGGCAATTTCCGAGCCGTTCAGCCGGCCGGCAATGCAGATCTTTATACCTTGCGCGCCCAGCCGCATGGTGTTCGTTACCGCGCGCTTCATGGCGCGCCGGAACATGATGCGGCGCTCAATCTGTTGCGCAACGCTTTCCGCAACCAGGTAGGCGTCAAGTTCCGGCTTGCGGATCTCCTCTACGCTGACCATGGCGGGGACACCCAGCATTGCAGAGATTTCAGCGCGCAAACGCTCGATATCCTCACCCTTCTTGCCAATGACGATACCGGGCCGCGCGGTGTGAATGGTCACCTTGGCGTTATTCGCCGGTCGTTCTATCTGGATCCGGCTTACCGATGCGCTCGCAAGTTTCTTGCGGAGGAACTCGCGTACCGCCAGATCCTGATGCAGGTAGCGGGCGTAATCCTTCTTCCCGGCATACCAGGTCGAAGTCCAATCCTTGATTATTCCCAGGCGAAAGCCGGTGGGATTTACTTTCTGCCCCATTTCCTCACGCTCCTGGTGTAGCAACCTTGATTGTGACGTGGCTGGTGCGCTTGGAAATTCGATCGGCACGCCCCCGGGCACGCGGCCGAACCCGCTTCATGGTCGGCCCTTCATTGACATACACGTCCACAACCTTCAACTCATCGATATCCGCGCCATCGTTGTGCTCGGCGTTGGCCACGGCCGACTCGAGCACCTTGCGTATCAACCCCGCGGCCTTCTTGTTGCTGAAACCAAGCAGGTTCAGCGCGCGATCCACGGGCAGACCACGGATCTGATCCGCAACCAGACGGGTCTTCTGCGCGGATATATGCGCGAATTTCAAAGTAGCTGAGGTGGCCATGTCTCGTTTCTCGCTGACTCGTTACTGGGGCGCCGGGGTCTCGGCGGTCTTCTTGTCCGCGGAGTGGCTGCGGAAAACACGCGTGGCCGCAAATTCACCCAGTTTGTGCCCGACCATGTTCTCGGACACGAATACAGGCATGTGATCCTTGCCGTTGTGTACGGCGATGGTCAGACCGACCATGTCCGGCACTACCATGGAGCGGCGCGACCACGTCTTGATGGGTCGCTTGTCGTTGCTGGCCCGGGCCGCCGCCACCTTTGCCTGCAGGTGATGATCGACAAACGGACCCTTGCGTATGGAACGTGGCATGGTTGACCCTCTCAGCCCTTGCGTCTGCGAATAATCATTTTGGACGTGCGCTTGTTCTTGCGCGTCTTGTAGCCCTTGGTCGGCTGGCCCCAGGGGGTGACGGGGTGACGTCCACCGGAGGTCTTGCCTTCGCCGCCGCCATGGGGGTGGTCGACCGGATTCATGGCCACACCTCGCACCGTCGGACGGATACCGCGCCAGCGCTTTGCGCCGGCCTTGCCCAACTCCTCCAACGAATGCTCCGGATTGCTGACCACGCCGACTGTGGCCCGGCAATCCAGGGGTACCTTGCGCACCTCGCCGGAACGCAGGCGCAGTGTTGCATGTGCGCCTTCACGGGCAAGCAATTGCACGCTGGTACCGGCGCTGCGCGCCATTTGCGCACCGCGGCCGGGTTGCAGTTCCACGCAATGCACACTGGAACCCAGCGGAAGGTTGCGCAGCGGCAGCGTGTTGCCCGGGGCGATTGGCGCTCCGGGACCGGATTCCAGCACCGCGCCCGCAGCCACACCGGCCGGGGCAATCACATAACGTCGCTCGCCGTCCGCATACAGCAACAGTGCCAGATGCGCGCTGCGATTGGGATCGTATTCAATTCGCTCCACGCGCGCCGGAATGCCGTCCTTATCGCGCTTGAAGTCTACGCGCCGATAACGCTGCTTGTGGCCGCCGCCCTTGTGGCGTGTCGTGATCTCACCCTGGTTGTTGCGGCCGGAGCGGTTACCGCGCTTTTCCACCAGCGGCAGATACGGCTCACCTTTGTGCAGCCCGGGCGTGACTACCTTCACTACACCGCGACGGCCTGGGGATGTCGGTTTGGGTATGACCAATGGCATGGCAGGTTTCCTTACGCTTCCATCAGGTGCCGGCGAAATCGATAGTGGAGCCTTCCGCCAGCTTCACGTAGGCCTTCTTCCAGTTTGCGCGCCGTCCCTCCTGCGCGCGGAACATCTTGCGTTTGCCCTTTACATTGCTGATCCGAACGTTGTCCACCTTGACGTTGAACATCAACTCGACAGCCTTCTTGATCTGCGGCTTGGAAGCGGCGCGCACAACCTTGAACGCATACTGCCGGCCAGCCTCGCTGAGTCGCGTGCTCTTCTCCGTCACACGCGGCTCCAGCAACACCGTCATAAGTCTTTGTTTCGGTGTCATGACAGCCAGGCCTCCACCTTGTTGATGGCGGCGCGGGTGATGACGATGTGTTCATGCCCGACCAGAGACTGTGGATTCAATTCGGTGGTATCAATCACGCTTACCCCATGCAGATTACGTGTGGCCAGGTGCGCATTCGGCGTGACTTCATCAGTGATGATGAGCGCCTGCTGCAGTCCCAGGGTTTTGAGGAACGCCTTTGCCTGTGCGGTCTTGGGCGCGTCCAATTCGAACTGCTCAATGCAACACAGACGTTCCTGACGCACCAGTTCCGACAGGATGGAGCGCAACGCGCCGCGATACATTTTGCGATTAATCTTCTGGGAAAAATCCCGCGGCCGGGCAGCAAAGGTCACGCCGCCGCCGCGCCAGAGCGGGCTGCGGATTGTGCCGACCCGCGCGCGACCGGTGCCCTTCTGCTTCCAGGGCTTCCTGCCGCCGCCGCGTACTTCAGCACGGGTTTTCTGCGCCTTGGTTCCAGCGCGGCCACCGGCCATGTATGCCACCAGAACCTGATGCACCAGCGCCTCGTTGAATTTCTGGCCGAATACAGCATCGGTCACGGTAATTTTTCCGGCCTTGTCGGCACCGGTCTTATGCACAGTCAGTTCCATGGCGGTTATCCGTTTTTCCCGCGTTTCGACTTTTTCGCCGGCCGGACTATGACCATGCCGCCCTTGGGACCGGGCACCGCGCCCTTTATCAGCAGCAGGTTCCGCTCTGCGTCCACCTTCACCAATTCCAGGCTTTGGGTGGTGCGGCTGACATTACCCATATGCCCGGGCATACGCAGGCCCTTGAGTACCTTGCCGGGTGTCTGCCGCTGGCCGGTGGAGCCCGGCGTGCGATGGGTCAGCGATGCACCATGCGATGCGCGATGCCCGCCGAAGTTATGGCGTCGGATAACACCCGCAAACCCGCGGCCAATGGTAGTACCGGTAACATCAACCTTCTGACCGTCGGCAAATATGTCGACCTTTAACACGCTGCCTGGCTTCAGATCCCTGCCTTCGCCGGCATCCAGGCGAAACTCAGCCAGCCCCGATGCGGATTCGATCTCAGCGGCTGCCAGCACCCCTGCCAAGGGTTTGTTAATCAGGCTGCGGCGCTTGGTTCCCCAGGCAACCTGCACCGCCTCATAGCCTTCCGATGCACCGCCCGTGCGGCGCGTCACCCGGTTCGGAGTGACTTCAACCACGGTGACGGGCACGGAACTGCCGGCCGCGGTGAAAATCCGGGTCATGCCTCTCTTCCTGCCTACTAGTCCGATTGCCATATGCTCTAATTCAAGTGCAAAGCGAAAAGTGAAAAGTAAAAAGCGAGAAGTCGCCTTCGTGAACAGCGTCGCGGCCCTCACTCCTCCTTTGGTTTGTACTTTTCACTTTTAACTTTTCCCTTTTCATATCAGTTGAGTTTGATTTGAACGTCCACACCAGCTGCCAGGTCCAGCTTCATCAAAGCGTCCACGGTTTTGTCCGTGGGATTGATGATGTCCAGCAGGCGCTTGTGGGTCCGAATCTCATACTGATCGCGCGCATCCTTGTCGGCATGCGGCGACGTCAGGATCGTGTACCGCTCCTTCTTGGTCGGCAGCGGAATGGGGCCCTTGACCTGCGCGCCGGTACGGCGGGCGGTCTCCACGATCTCGCGCGTCGATTGATCGATCAGTCGATGATCGAACGCCTTGAGTCGGATACGAATGACCTGCTGGGTTGCCATGTCTATTTGATAACCTTGGCCACGACGCCGGCGCCGACGGTACGGCCGCCCTCGCGAATGGCAAAGCGCAAACCTTCTTCCATCGCAATCGGCGATATCAATGTCACCACCATCTTGATGTTGTCACCAGGCATCACCATCTCCGTCCCCGCCGGTAACTCCACCGAACCCGTCACGTCCGTCGTCCGGAAGTAAAACTGCGGCCGGTAATTGCTGAAAAACGGCGTGTGCCGGCCCCCTTCCTCCTTGCTCAGCACATACACCTCGCACTCAAACGTCGTGTGCGGCGTAATGCTCCCGGGGATGCACAACACCTGACCACGCTCCACTTCATCCCGCTTCGTCCCGCGCAACAATACACCCACGTTGTCTCCCGCCTGTCCCTCGTCCAGCAACTTCCGAAACATCTCCACACCCGTGCATATCGTCTTCGTCGTCGGACGTATCCCCACAATCTCAACCTCGTCCCCCACCTTCACCTTGCCGCGCTCCACCCGACCCGTCACCACCGTCCCGCGCCCGGAAATCGAAAATACGTCCTCCACCGGCATCAAAAACGGCTTGTCCAGCGCCCGCTCCGGCACCGGTATGTACGCATCCATCGCCGCCACCAGCTTCTCAATCGACGGCACCCCAATGTCACTCGTGTCCCCCTCCAACGCCTTCAACGCACTCCCCGTCACCACCGGCGTCTTGTCCCCGGGAAACTCGTACTTGTCCAGCAACTCCCGCACCTCAACCTCAACCAACTCCAGCAACTCCGCATCGTCCACCATGTCCGCCTTGTTCAAATACACCACGATGTACGGCACCCCCACCTGACGCGCCAACAAAATGTGCTCCCGCGTCTGCGGCATCGGACCATCCGCCGCACTCACCACCAGCACCGCACCGTCCATCTGCGCCGCACCCGTGATCATGTTCTTCACATAGTCCGCATGACCAGGACAGTCCACGTGCGCGTAATGCCGGTTCGCACTCTGGTACTCCACATGCGACGTCGCAATCGTAATACCACGCGCCTTCTCCTCCGGCGCATTGTCAATCTGGTCGTACGCCCGCGCTTCACCGCCAAACTTCCCGGCCATAATCTTCGTAATCGCCGCCGTCAACGTCGTCTTGCCATGGTCAACATGACCAATCGTCCCGACATTCACATGCGGCTTGTTACGCTGAAATTTCTCCTTG
>Ga0156012_1101_pt4 | contig 12453 bp, 15 predicted proteins | sample RifCSPlowO2_02_FD_107666 | JGI IMG/M metagenome (GOLD analysis project Ga0156012, IMG submission 107666) | Gammaproteobacteria bacterium RIFCSPLOWO2_02_FULL_61_13
AACCCGCGTTGCGCCACCTGGACCCGGCTGATACGAGGAGCAGAGTCATGAACCAGCCCATTCTGCGTTTACTACTCAGTGGTGCCCTGTGCCTTTTTTGTGCCGGCACGATGGCGGAGCAGTCCAGCACTTTTGGCGATTACACGGTCCATTACAGCGCATTCACCACCGACATACTGACGCCGGAAGTGGCGAAAGCCTATGGCATCCAGCGCAGCAAAAGCCACGCCCTGCTGAACATTTCCGTTTTGAAAAAGGTCATGGGGACCACCGGACAACCGGTGCGCGCAAAAGTGCAGGCGACGGCAACCAATCTCAGCGCCCAATTGCGGCAACTGAGCGTGCGCGAGCTGATCGACGCACAGACTGACAGCAAGGCCATCTATTACATTGCCGAAACGGCAGTTGCGGACGGTGAGACCTTGCAGTTCAGCATCACCGTCATGCCGGCCGAATCATCCGCTTCCACCACCGTCACTTTCGACCAGCAGTTTTTCACCAACTGACGCGTGGCCGGTCCCGGGGCGCGGGGTACGCCAGCCTGCCCCGTTTCAATCCCATGCATTCGTAATGGAATCATTCAAACAGCAGTTCATTGAATTTGCGCTCGCCGAAAAGGTGCTGCGCTTCGGCGAATTCACGCTGAAATCGGGCCGCCGCAGTCCGTATTTTTTCAATAGCGGCCGCTTCAATACCGGTGCCAGTCTGGCCCGTCTCGGCGAGTTCTATGCCAAAGCGGTGCGAAGTTCCGGGATTGAATTCGACATGCTGTTCGGACCCGCCTACAAGGGCATCCCACTAGCCACTGCACTGGCCATTGCCTTTGCCCGCAACCACAAGCGCGCGCTGCCGTGCAGCTATAATCGCAAAGAAGCCAAGGACCACGGTGAGGGGGGCGTCATCTTCGGGGCGCCGCTGGCGGGACGTGTGCTCATCGTGGATGACGTGATCACGGCGGGAACTTCCGTGAACGAATCCATTGCCCTGATCCGCGCCGCCGGGGCCAGTCCCGGCGGGGTCGTCATTGCCGTGGACCGTCAGGAGCGGGGGCAAAATGGCCGCTCCGCGCTCCAGGAGGTTGAACAAGGCCACGGAATCCGTGTCATAAGCATCGTGACGCTGGACGATTTGATTGCGTACCTGGAACAGAAGGGCGGACTGCAGTCCGAACTCGAGGCCGTGCGTGCCTACCGCGCCGAGTTCGGCATCAATACTCAGGCGCAAACCGCCCGCTCGTGATGCCATGGCGCCCTGGCGCTATAATCCCGCACCATGCAACCGTGATATTAGTCCAATGCAAACCACAGGTGATTCTCATGTCAGCCATCAAAACCGGTAAGTTTGTTATTGTTGCCGCAACCATGATCACCGGCCTGAGCCTCGTATTCCCGGCCAGTGCCGCAATCAAGTGCTGGACCAACAATGAGGGCGTGCGCGAGTGTGGCGAATCAGTGCCGCCGGAATTCGCCCAGCAAGGCCATGAGGTAATCAAGCAGAGCGGCGCGGTGGAGGAAACCGAGCGCGCCAAGACGCCGGAGGAACTGGCAGTGGAGAAGGCAAAGGCCGACGCGGAAGCGGAGATCAAACATGCGGAACAGGAAAAGGTGCGCCAGGACGGCATCCTGCTTGCCACGTTCAGCACCGTCGAGGACATCGAGCGCGTGCGTGACGAACAGATTACCGCGTTGGACGCCACCATCAGCGTCACCAAAACCCGCAATTCGAAGATCCAGCAGGATCTGGACAAACGCATTGAGGCCGCGGCAGCCGAGGAACGCGCCGGCAAGACCCCAAACGAGGCGCTGTTGAAAGATATCGAGTCACTGCGCCGGCAAACAGAAAATAATCAGCAGTTCATCGAGGCCAAACACAAGGAGCAGGAGTCGATTCGCCAGCAGTACGGCGACAAGATCCTGCGCTTCAAGGAATTAAAGGGGTTGTAGTCAGCCTCACATTTTCAATAACTAATTCGTCATTGAAAATGGCAGCGCGTCACTGCACTGCGGAGCCTCTGAACTTGTCCAGAGGGTTCTTAATGGAACAGTCCCGCGCGCAGCATCACCCATTGCTCATCCAGGAACTCGGTGGGGCGACGCCGGAAATCAGAACGCACATACTGGCAGATGCGTCCTTCAATCAGCGCCATGATTTGATTGGCGCTGGCATCTATCGAGGCCGCGGCACGCAGACCGTCGACAAGGTTGGCCTCACGCAACACCTGTTTTAGCTGGGTTTCCACCCGCTCGAAGAACCTCCCGACCCGGGCGCGCAGACGCTCATTTTCGCCCACCAGTGCATCGCCGAGCAGGATGCGAGTGATGCCGGGATTGCGGTCGGAGAAACCAAGCAACACCCGTGTGATGCGTTCACAACGCGTGACAGCATCCTGATCCTGCTCGAGGATACGATTCACCAGCGAGAACACGGAGTCCTCGGCGAAATCAATCAGCGCCTCAAACATTCTTGCCTTGCTGGCAAAATGGCGGTATAGCGCCGCTTCGGACACACCGACTGCCTGCGCCAGCCCGGCGGTCGTAATACGCGAACCCGGATGGGTTTCGAGTTCGCGCGCCAGAACCTCCAGTATCTGCTGCTTGCGGTCAACGCGGGCGCGGGCGCTCATGCCAGCCGCGCCGCCGGCCGGCTCGCACGGATCAACGTGCCGACTCCATGATCGGTCAGGACTTCCAGCAAAACCGCATGCGCCACCCGGCCATCGAGGATATGTACGCTGTTGACCCCCGAGTTCACCGCATCCATTGCGGCGCGGACTTTGGGCAGCATGCCGCCACTTATGACGCCGTCGGCAATCATTTGGGCGGCCTCCTTCTGGCCGATGCCGCGCACCATTCGCCCGTCACGATCCAGTACGCCGCAGGTATTGCTAAGCATGATCAGTTTTTCCGCCGACAACACCTGTGCGAGCTTGCTGGCCACCAGGTCGGCATTGATATTGTAGGACTGACCTGCTGCATCCACGCCCATGGGCGCAATTACCGGCACGAAATTTCCGCGAATGAGCAGGTCAATCACTGCGGTATCGATGCTTTCCACTTCGCCCACGTGCCCGATATCGATAATCTCGGGCGCATTCAATTCCGGGTTGTCGCGGGTGAACACCATCTTGCGCGCCCGGATCAGTTCGCCATCCTTGCCGCTCAATCCCACGGCGCACCCCCCATGGCGGTTGATGAGATTGACAATCTCGCCGTTCACCAACCCACCCAGCACCATCTCCACGACATCCATGGTTTCGCTGTCGGTCACACGCATGCCTTCCACAAACCGGCTTTCCTTGCCGATGCGTTGCAATAACTCCCCAATCTGGGGGCCGCCGCCATGGACCACGACCGGATTCATGCCCACCAGTTTCATCAATACCACGTCACGGGCAAAGTCACTCTTCAACTGGTCATCGGACATGGCGTTGCCGCCATATTTTATGACCATGGTCTTGCCACTGAAACGCCGGATATAGGGCAGTGCCTCGGCCAGCACCCTGGCGATCACCGCCGGCGCGGTGATGTCTGCGCCATGCGGGAGTGACGGGTCTGGCGCCGCGCTGCCGCGGGGACGGGTGGGTTCACTGGCTTGCTTCATGGGGTTAGTGTTTGGCGGCGGGCGGCCGAATCAGAACGGCAGTTGCAGGTCGGATTTGGCTGCCAGCAGCACGCCGCGGAATGCTTCCTTGATTCTTTGCAACGCGGCATCATTGTCCGCCTCAAATCTCACCACCAGCGCCGGCGAGGTGTTGGATGGGCGCACCAGTCCCCAGCCATCGGAAAATTCCACGCGAAAACCGTCAATATCGATGATGCTGGCGTCCTTGAATGCCGACAGTTTCTCTCCCATGGCGTGCATGAACGACCCATGCGCAGTCTCCGCCAAAGGCACACGCAGTTCCGGCGTGGCCACGCTTTGCGGCAACTCGGCAAATACGTCCACGGGCTTGCGTCGTGTGCCCATTAACACCTCCAGCAAACGGGCCGCTGTATAGAGCGCATCATCAAAGCCAAACCAGCGCTCCTTGAAAAATATGTGGCCGCTCATCTCGCCGGCCAAGGGAGCGTCGCTCTCTTTCAACTTTTTCTTGATGAGTGAATGCCCGGTGCGCCACATCAGCGCCTTGCCGCCGGCGGCCTCGATGGCCAGCCCAAGATGTCGGCTGCATTTCACATCATAAATGATCGAAGCGCCGGGATTGCGCGTCAGCACGTCGCGGGCCAGGATCATCAGCTGCTGATCCGGCCAGATTATCCTTCCGCTGGCATCCACCACGCCCAACCGATCGCCGTCTCCATCGAAGGCCAGCCCAAGATCGGCCTGCTCCGCGTGCACGCGCTGCACCAGCGCCTGCAAATTTTCCGGCTGGCTCGGGTCGGGGTGGTGATTCGGGGAGCGGCCATCCACGTCACAATACATTTCGATCACGTCATGGCCCAGGGCCCGAATCAACTGTGGCGCCACCGCTCCCGCCACGCCGTTGCCGCAATCAATGACAATCTTGAATGCACCACCCAGCGCGACGGGAATGTCGTCACTGATGCGCCGGATATATGCGGCCACCACATCCGCGCTGTCCAGCGTGCCCTGCCCGGAACCCAGATCACCCTTGACCACGCGCTGGTACAGGCCCTGAATTGCGTCCTCGGCCAGGGTCTCATCACCCAACACAATCTTGAGGCCATTGTATTCCGGACCGTTATGACTGCCGGTCACCATCACGCCGCTGTGCACGCCCAGTTCATGCGTCGCGAAATACAACACCGGCGTCGGCACCAGGCCAATATCGATTACATTGCTGCCGGCCGCGCGCAAACCCTGGATCAGCGCATCCGCCAGTTCCGGACTCGACAGCCGGCCATCCCGGCCAACGGCCACGGTGTGCTGGCTGCGCACACCGGCCTCCGCGCCGATGGCCTGACCAATTTTCGTAACCACCTCCGCTGTCAGGGTTTTGCCGACAATTCCGCGGATGTCATAGGCGCGAAAAATGCCCGGGCTCAATTCCGGTGCGGCCATCGGTGCCGCAGCGGCTTCCGCAGCCACAACAGACGCTGGCCGCGGTTTTGGAATCGGCGCCGATGGCGCAGTGGGTTTAGGTTTTGGCCGGGGAGTCGGTTTTACCGTGGCCAGTATCGGGTTCGGTTCAGTCGTATCTCCGACGACCACTTTCGGCCCACTATGCGTAACCATCCTGGTGATATCGTCTCCGCTCATACCCTTGGATACGGCGGCGATGGCACGCTTCTGTCCCAGGCCGGGCAGGTTGGGCACCAGCTTTTCCATCCCGGGATGAACGCCCTCCATGATCGCCCTGACGGCACCGGCATAAACCACATCGTTGCCGGTGGCCTTGGCTGCACTCCCGGTCCGGGTGCTGCGGCGACGCATAAAAGCAGCCGCGGCGACGCCCGCGACAACCACAGCCAACCCCGGGATCAACCAGGAATAGGTGGGGTCCACTTTTCCGGCCCGGCCCACCAACGATCCGGCGGCCGGAAAGTAGGCAATATTCCAGCGTGCATCGGGAACTGAGACGATAATCGGCTCGCCGGGACTGGCGGCTTCTCCCACGCTACCCAACACCACGGATTTGCCGCCATCAGCCTGGCGCAATTCCGCTTTGCCGCCGTGGACATCCGCCTCAGCGAGCACTTCCTTGAACAACGCCACATCGAGACTGAGATGCAGCAGGCCACGAAGCTGCCCGGCCATGTTCAGCGCGGGCGCAACCATGACGATGTGCTGCCCGGCGGAACCAAACAGATGCGCCTCCGCGCTAACCGGGGCGGTGGAAATTTCCGCACGGCGCAGCATATCCAGAGAGGCAAAACTGAGCGGTGGTTGGGCCGTGGGCTCCGGCTCGGTCCAACCCGGGGACAACAGGCGCAACTTGAGCGCCAGACGGAATTCCCCGGCATGCTGCTCCGCCAGACCCTGCAATGCGGAGGCGTCACCGGCTTCGAACGCAGCAATCACGGCTGCATCGCTCCCGAGCATCACCAATTGCTTGCGCATAGCGGAAAATGGTGCTGCGACTTTGGCGGCGATTTGCTGGGCCTGCGTCTTGGCAGCTTCGCTTGCGGCCTCGGCTTGACTCCGGATCTGGCCTTGATAAATCCAATATCCCGCCACTATGAGCGCCGCCAGCACGATTGCCCCACCGCCGAATGTCAACACCTGGCGCACGAGTCGCCGGCTGAAACGACGATTGGTAACCGGCCCTTCAATCATGATCGGTTCTCGTGTCGTGACCTGGCGTCAGACGCCGGTATGACCGAATCCGCCAGCCGCGCGCTGGCTGGAATTAAAATCCTGCACCACCTCAAATTGCGCCTGCACGACCGGCACAAAGACCATTTGCGCGATTCGATCGCCCGGATTGATTGTGAATACCTGTTGACCGCGGTTCCACAACGACACCATCACCTGCCCTTGATAATCCGAATCGATCAATCCCACCAGATTGCCAAGCACGATGCCTTGCTTGTGTCCCAGCCCCGAGCGCGGTAGCAACATCGCAGCCAATCCACTATCGGCGATATGCAGGGCGAAGCCAGTTGGGATCAATTCACTTGCGCCCGGGGCCAGGGTGCGCGGGGCGTCAATGCAGGCGCGCAGATCCATGCCGGCGGAACCCGGTGTGGCCGGCGCTGGCAGGGGGATTTCCCCGCCCAGGCGCGGGTCAATGAGCTTGACCTGGATGCTTCGCATGAAAGCGATCCGCGACCAACGCCACCAGGCGCCGCGCCAGTTTCTCCTTGCCGGCCCGCGGCAGCGATACACCGCCGCCCTGCCAATAGACCTCCAGGGCGTTGTCTTCGCGGTCAAACGCCTGCTCCGCGCTCACATCATTGGCGGCAATCATGTCCAGGCGCTTGTTGATGAGTTTGTCCAGGGCCTGCTCGCGCAGACGTTCCGTCTCGGCAGCGAATCCGACGGTGAACGGGGGCCGCGGGCGGGCTGCCACTTCGCCCAGGATGTCGGGATTTTTTTCCAGTGTCAGTTCCACGCGGGACTGTGTCTTTTTGATCTTCTGACTGCTGACGTCAACACTGCGGTAATCGGCCACAGCGGCCGCGGCAATGAAAATGTCCGTACCGTCAATTTCGGTGATAACCGCATCCCGCATCTGCAATGCGGTATCGACGGTGACGCCGCGCACCTGCTCCGGCAACGGTAATGCCACCGGTCCGGTTATCAGAGTCACTTCCGCACCGGCCTCGGCAGCAGCACGGGCGACGGCGTACCCCATGCGGCCCGAGCTGCGATTGCTGATATAGCGCACCGGGTCGATGGGTTCCCGCGTCGGACCGGCTGTGACCATCACGTGCAGACCGGAAAGCTGCCCGCCGTTGAATTGCGCAGCCAGTTGTTGAACCAGATCCCGGGGCTCAAGCATGCGGCCGGGCCCGGTTTCGCCGCAGGCCTGTTCTCCCAACGCCGGGCCGAGCCGCCGGATGCCGCGCTGTTCCAGGGTCTGGACATTGGCCTGGGTTGCCGGATTCATCCACATCTGCCGGTTCATGGCCGGCGCCACCAGCACTGGAACGTCCGCCGCCAGGCACAGGGTGGCAAGCAGATCATCCGCGAGGCCGTGGGCCAGCCGCGCCAACAGATTTGCGCTCGCCGGCGCTACCAGCACCACATCGCTCCAACGAGCCAGATCAATGTGTCCCATGGCTGACTCTTCGCCGGTATCCAGCAGTTCACGGCGCACGGGATGGCCGGACAGCGCCTCCAACGTCAAGGGCGTAATGAATTCCTGCGCGGAGCGGGTCATGACAACGCGCACGGTTGCCCCTTGCTCACGCAATTGGCGTACCAGATCCGCGGCCTTATAGGCGGCAATACTGCCGGTGACGCCGAGGAGCACCCGTTTGTTGGCCAAAACGCCCATAGAATTCAAGTTTAACCCAAGTTGTTAAAGTACAGTTAAGGCGCACTAACCACGCTTTGCCGCCGGAAGTTGGCCCGGTATATAGTGCTGTCTGGTCCCGCCCTGAACAAGGAGGTTCACTATGCGGATCAAGGAATGGCCGGCTCACGAGCGGCCACGGGAAAAGCTGCTGCAACGCGGACCGGAATCCCTTTCCGATGCAGAACTCCTGGCGCTATTCCTGCGCACGGGGCTGCGCGGGCGCACCGCCGTGGACGTGGCGCGGGACCTGTTGAGCCGATTTCAGGGACTGCGCCCGTTGCTGGATTCAGGACTCGGACCCCTGTGCGACACACCGGGGATCGGCCCGGCGAAATCGGTGCAATTGAAGGCGGCATTGGAACTGGGCCGGCGCTATCTTGAAGCAACGTTGCGCCGCGATGTGGTACTGGCATCTCCTGAGCAAACACGGTTGTTTCTGAAGGCGCGGCTTCGCTCCTACCAGCATGAGGTTTTTGCCTGCCTGTTCCTGGACAACCGGCACCGGGTCATCTGTTTCGAGGAGCTTTTCGGTGGCACTATCGACGGCGCCAGTGTCTATCCGAGAGAAGTGGTCAAGCGGGCCCTGCACCATAATGCGGCAGCGGTGATATTCGCCCACAATCACCCGTCCGGTGTGGCGGAACCCAGCCCGGCGGATCGTGCGATAACCCAGCGGTTGCGGGAGGCCCTGGGACTCATGGACGTGCGGGTGCTGGATCATCTGGTCATCGGCGACGACGAGGTGGTCAGTTTTGCCGAGCGCGGCCTGCTCTAACAGGTTGACACAAAAGCCCATGGTTGGGCTTTTGCCCCGCCCTTGGCGATACCACCGGTTCCCGGTACAATGCGCGGCCTTTTCAGCAACCCTATGCCTTTGAACGACCGGATACCCCCTATGTCGAGAGTCTGCCAGATCACCGGGAAAAAGCCCCTTGTTGGCCACACGGTTTCCCACGCCAACAACAAGACCAAGCGGCGCTTTTTGCCCAACCTCCATTCCCGGCGCTTTTGGGTCGCCAGCGAGAATCGCTGGGTGCGCCTGCGCATCAGCCATCAGGGCCTGCGCATGATAGACAAGCTGGGCATCGACCGGGTGCTGGCGGATCTGCGCGCCCGCGGCGAAGCGGTCTGAGACCAACAACATGGCAAGCAATCGCGAAAAGATAAGACTGGTTTCTTCCGCCGGTACCGGACATTTCTACACCACGACCAAGAATAAACGCACCATGCCCGACAAACTGGAGATCAAGAAATTTGATCCCGTCGTGCGCAAGCACGTGGCGTACAAGGAAGCCAAGATAAAATAAGCGCCGGGACTCCGCGCTCGTGCACAAAAGAAAACCCGTCTGGCGCGGGTTTTCTGCTTTTATGCCCCTGCGGGCGCGGCTCAGGCAGCCTGCAAGGTATAACTCCGTAGCTTGCGGGCAAATTCCTGTAATGCCTTTATGCCCGTGGACTCGGCGGCTTCACACCAGGTCCGCAGGCCTTCCAGCAGACTGTCGTGTGAGGCGGTTCGCTCCTGCCACAACGCCTGCAGCCGCTGCCGGTATTCATAGGCCACTCTCAACGCCGGATGGCGCTCCAACAAGGCCTCCAGGCGCTCCACTCCACTCGCATCCACCAACCGCTCATGCCGCCACAACAGGCGCCTGCCGCGGCGCAATAAGGCGCGCGCCGCCCGGTCCGCGCTCGCCCGTTCTTCCTCATACACCGTGCCTATGACATCGCGCGCGTACTGCGCCATCACGTGCAGTTGATTTTCAATAACGGCCTGCACGGTCTCGAGATCGATATGCTGTTTGCCACGGTCGATTAGCGGTACCGGCGGCAGCTTGCGTACCCGCGCAAGCCCCATTGCCTGCATGACGCGTATGTAACACCAGCCCAGATCGAATTCATACCAGCGGCTGGAAAAACGCGCGGAGCTGGCAAAAGCATGGTGGTTATTGTGCAACTCCTCGCCGCCGATGAGTATGCCGAAGGGAATAATGTTGGTGGATGCATCCGGAGACTCAAAATTACGGTAGCCCCAGTAATGACCGGCGCCGTTGATAACTCCGGCTGCGAAAAACGGGATCCACATCATTTGCACCGCCCAGATGGTCAGGCCGGGCGCGCCGAACAGACCCAGGTTCAGCGCCAGCATGATCAGGATGCCGTGCCACGAACGCCCGCCATATACATTGCGCTCCAGCCAGTCGTCCGGGGTCGCATGGCCGAATCGTACCAGCGTCTCCGTATTCCGCGCCTCGCGCCGGTACAGTTCCGCCCCCTCGGTCAGCACTTTCCTGATACCCAGTTGACGCGGGCTGTGGGGATCGTCCGCGGTCTCCACGCGCGCATGATGCTTGCGGTGAATGGCAACCCATTCGCGCGTCACGATGCCGGTAGTCAGCCATAACCAGAAACGAAAAAAATGGCTGGCGATGGGATGCAAATGTATGGCCCGATGCGCCTGGTGTCGGTGCAGAAAGATGGTGACGCAGGCTATGGTCGTGTGGGTCAGTGCCAGGACCATGATCAGATAAGCCCAAAACGGCAAATCGGCAAACATGCAATTTCCTCAGGCGTGAATTACCGGCCATGCTAAACAATCCCTGCGCCTTGAGCCAATCCCGCGTGAAACCCCAGCGCCGCTGACGCAGCTTGCCAGAACACCGTCAACTGCAATATATAGTTGCATCATGCTCGGAGAAACGCTCGCCGTCGTCACCCACGTCTCACGCAGCTACGGCGGTCATCGGGCGGTGGACAACATCAGTTTCGAGATCCGCCGCGGAGAAGTGCTCGGGCTGCTCGGGCCCAATGGCGCCGGCAAGACTTCGACCATGCGGATGTTGTGCGGTGTTCTGGCGCCGGAGTCCGGCCGGATCCGGGTCGGCGGCCACGATATAATAGAAGCGCCGCAGCAAGCCAAGGCATTGATTGGCTACCTGCCGGAACAGCCGCCGCTATACCCGGATCTCTCCGTGGATCAGTACCTGGACTTTTGCGCCAGCCTGCACCGCATGGCCCGTGCCAATCGTGCCGCTGCGCTGGACCGGGCGAAGGCACGTTGCGGCGTGCAGGATGTGGGCCGGCGCCTGATTGGTAACCTTTCCCGGGGCTACCAGCAACGGGTCGGCATCGCCCAGGCCATACTCCACGACCCGGCCCTGATCGTCCTGGATGAGCCAACCGTTGGACTTGACCCGGCACAGATCGTCGCCATTCGCGCGCTCGTGCGCGAACTCGGTGCGGCCCATGGCGTCCTGGTTTCCACCCATAATCTGTCGGAGGTCCGCAGTGTCTGCGATCGGGTGTTGATCATCGGGGCCGGCCGCCTGTTGCTGGACCAGGCCCTGGCCACGCTGGGCGAAAACAGGGATAGCACCGGTTTTGTCCTGGCCCTGCGCAATCCACCCGCCATGCAGAAACTCACCGCACTGCCCGGTGTTACTGAAGTCGTGCAAATCGATGCCCAGCGATTCCGTATCACCGGCAGGGAAGGCGCGGAAACCGCCATGGAAGCCGCAGTCGCCGCCGCACAGGGCGGGTGGGGGTTATTCGAACTCGTGCCCGCAACCGGCGCGCTCGAAGAAACGTTCCTGCGTTTGACCGGGGGTGACAGCCCCCCGCTGCAAGCAGGGCCGCAACCATGATGGTGCTGCGAATTGCACAACACGAACTGCGCCGTCTGTTCCACGGCCCGTTGGCATGGGTGGTGCTGGCCACGGTGCAATTCTTCGTAGCCCTGTTTTTCTTCGTGATGTTGTCGCGCTTTCTGCAGCCGTCAGGCTGGGCCGGCGGACGCGGACTGTCCGGCAGCGTCGTCTCCGGCACCCTGCAACTGACGGCCACACTGCTGTTGCTGCTGGCCCCGTTTCTCACCATGCGCCTGTTCAGTGAGGAGCAGCGCCTGGGGACATTACCGCTGTTGCTGTCCGCGCCCGTCACCCTGACCGAACTGGTGCTGGGTAAATTTGTCGGCGTGGTTGCCTTCCAGTGCACCGCCCTGGCGATGATCGCACTGATGCCGCTGTCGCTGCTCCTCGGCGCCAGTCTGGATCTCGGCCAATTCGCCGCCGGCATCCTGGGCCTGGTACTGCTGCTGGCAGCCTTTGCGGCCATCGGCCTTTTCGTCTCGACGCTGACTGCGCAACCGGCGGTTGCAGCGGCCGGCAGTTTTGCCGCGCTGTTCATGCTCTGGATCATCCACATCGCGGGCCAGGGAGGCAGTGACCGGGCCGCGGCTGTATTCACCTACCTGTCGTTGTTGCGGCACTATGAAAATCTGCTGGACGGGTACTTTCGATCGGTGGACGTGATCTATTACCTGCTGTTGATTGTCACCTTCCTGGCGCTTGGGATATGGCGCCTGGATGCCATGCGCAGCAATCCATGACGATTATGGGCTTGATTAAACTGCCATCCCCCCGGCATCGCGCGCACCTGGCATCCATGGGAACCGCGATGTTGGTCCTTGCGCTGGCGGGCCTGCTGGCGTGGCTCAGTATCCGTTTCCCGCTGGAGGCGGACTGGACCAGCGC
>Ga0156012_1101_pt2 | contig 12419 bp, 12 predicted proteins | sample RifCSPlowO2_02_FD_107666 | JGI IMG/M metagenome (GOLD analysis project Ga0156012, IMG submission 107666) | Gammaproteobacteria bacterium RIFCSPLOWO2_02_FULL_61_13
TGCATCAACTCGGCATGGGTGCCGATCTCGGCGATGCTGCCCCGCTCGAGCACGATGATGCGATCGGCGGAGGCCACGGTGGACAGGCGGTGCGCGATGATGATGCAGGTGCGCTGGCCGCGGATACGCTCCAACGCAGACTGGATCTGACGCTCGGATTCCGTATCCAGCGCCGAGGTAGCCTCGTCCAGGATCAGGATGGGGGCGTCCTTCAGCAACGCGCGCGCCAGTGCAATGCGCTGGCGTTGCCCGCCGGACACGCGCGATCCCCTTTCACCCAATACCGTGTCCATTCCCTGCGGCAACTCGTCAATGAACGCCAGTGCATTGGCGGCGCCGGCGGCGGCCCGCACTTCAGCCAGGGTCGCCGAGCGGCAGGCGCCGTAGGCGATGTTATTGCGCACGCTGTCGGCAAACAGGATCACGTCCTGACTGACCAGTGCGACGTTGGCGCGCAGGCTCGCCAGTGTGACCGCGTTCAGATCCACGCCGTCGATCAGGATTTGCCCGGGACGCCCCGTATAAAAGCGGGGCAACAGGTGTGCCAGCGTGGTCTTGCCGCTACCGGAAGCGCCGACGATGGCGACCATCTCGCCCGGGGCGATATGTAAACTCATTCCGGCCAGCGCACTGCGCTCCGCGCCGGCGTAGGTAAATTCCAGGTGCTTCAGTTCCACCTCGCCCGCGCTGCGCCCGAGATCGAGCGTGCCTGCATCCTCTTCGACCTCCGCATCCAGCAGGCCGAAAACGCTCTCGCAGGCCGCGAGCCCGCGTTGAATGTGCTCGTTCACCCGCACCAGGCGCTTCAACGGCGGCAACAACATGGCCACAGCGCCGAAGAAGGACACAAATCCTCCGACACTGAGATTACCCTCCAGGGCCTGCCTGCCGGCCACATAGATGATGAGTGCCAGGGCCACCGCAGTGATAAGTTCCACCGCCGGACTGCTGGCGGCGGATGCCACCACCGCCTTCATGCTGAAACGGCGGTTGGCATTGATAATCTCGCGGAAACGCTCCGCCTCCTGCTGTTGACCGCCATAGAGCTTGATGATGCGCAGTCCGTGCATGATCTCGCTCAGGGCATGATGCACGTCTGCCATGGATCCCTGCACGCGCCGGTTCATATCACGCAGGCGCTGGCGCAGGCGCACCACCACCAGCGCGATGATCGGGCCGGCCACGACAGCGACCAATGACAGGCGCCAATTGATCCAGAACATCCAGGCCAGCAAGCCGGCGACATAGAGCGCGTCCCGACACACCACCGTCACGGACTCCGTGGCAGCCTGCTTGATTTGCGTGACGTCGTAGGTAAACCGTGACAATACGCCGCCGATGCTGTGGGCGTCGTAATATGCGCTTGGATACAGCAGGATGCGCCCGAACATGGCGCTGCGCAGATCCATGACCACCTTGTTGGCGACGGAATTCAGCGGCACGATGCTGGCGTAGGATGCCAGCGCGCGCAGCGTGAACAGTGCAATGATGTACAGCGGCAGCCGCACCATCATCTGTGCGTCACGGGCGATGAATGCGTCGTCCAATACCGGCTGCAACAATGCGGCGACCATCGGCGCGGTGGCGGCGAGCACCAACATGGACAGCAGCGCCACGCTGAATTCGCGCCAGTACGGCTGCACGTAACGCAGCAGGCGCAGGTACAGCTTCAGGTCGGAATTTGTCAATGTACTAATGTCCCGGTGCAGGGCAAAATGGCGCCGCACTACGGCCGGCAAGGCATCCCAGTTCCATGTCCAGAAAACATCCCATCGTCGCGGTCACCGGTTCCTCCGGCGCGGGCACCACCGGCGTCAAGATGGCATTCGAGCAAGTATTCCGCAAGGAATCCATCAATGCGGCCTTTGTCGAGGGCGACAGCTTTCACCGTTTTGATCGCGGTGAAATGGACCGCGCCGTGGCGGAGGCTCGCGCCAGCGGCGGCAACATCACGCACTTTGGCCCGGAAGGCAACCTGTTCGAGGAACTGAATGCGTTGTTCCTGGAATACTCCAGTCACGGCACCGGGCGGCGGCGCAGTTACATACACAATGAGGAAAAGGCTGCGCGCAGCGGCTTTCCGGCAGGGTCGATCACGCCTTGGGAGCGGCTGCCCCACCCCACCGAACTGCTGTTCTACGAAGGTCTGCACGGCGGGCTGGTGTGCGATCAGCATGATGTGGCGCAATACGTGGATCTGCTCATCGGTGTCGTACCGATCATAAATCTGGAATGGATGCAGAAGATCCACCGCGACCGCGCGGTGCGCGGCTACACCCGTGCGGATGCCACCCGGGCGATCCTGGAACGCATGCATGATTACGTGCACTACATCACGCCGCAGTTTTCACGCACGCATATAAACTTTCAGCGCGTGCCCACGGTGGACACGTCAAATCCGTTCGCCGCGGAGGAAATTCCCACCAATGACCAGAGCTTCGTCGTGATCCACATTCGCGACCTGAGAAAGATGAGCGCTGATTTTCGTCATCTGCTGGAAATGCTGCAGGGATCATTCATGTCCGCGCCGGACACTATTGTCGTGCCGGCCGGGAAGATGATGTTTGCGATGCAATTGATCATCACCCCGGTCATTGCGCGGTTGATGGCCGAGCGCAACGCTGCCGCCTGAAGCAGTTGTTCAACAGCCTGCTAAGCAGGCGGATCAGGTCCCGGATGCGGCCAGCGCCAGGCCCCGGCGGTAAAACTTCAGGGCCCCGGCGGCATCCCCCTGCTGTTCCAATACCTGCCCGAGTTCATGGCACGCCTCCGCCCCGTGACGCAGGGCCAGGCTTTCCTCCAGCCAGGTCCTGGCTTGATCCGGTTCACCGGCGCGCCGGGCCAGCCGGCCCAGGGCCAGCAGCAATTCCGCATCACGGCCGTGGCGTTTGAGCCACCCCTCGGCTATGCGCAGTTGCCGTGCCGGATTCGCCCCCTCGACCCTGCTGAACAGCGCCGCCAGTGCCGGGTCCCATCCCTGGGCGAGCGCATGACTGAGAAGTGCCTCGCAGTCCGGGCTCGGGCCATGGCGCAGACGCAGACGCAGGTAATGCGCAATGAGCCCGGGGTCGCGACGCAGACCGGACCTTAGTTCCGACCAGACGGTCTTGAGTCCATCCTCACTGCCGGCCGCGCCCAATGTGCCCGCCGCGATGCGCCACTCCAGTTCCTGGGCGTGTCCCGCGGCGATGTCGCCCGACTTCTGCATGGCAACAAGCAGATGATGCGCGTCCGCCCACGCGCCACGCTCCATTGCCGCAGCGATCTGCACTCTGCGCACCTGCGGCAGGGCTGCGGCATTCGCGTCGGTGGCGGCAAGCCGTTCCAGATCAGATCGGGCTTGCGGCAGTTCCGGCAGCAACGCCGCCCGGGCCAGCGTCAAACCACTGGCATCACGACCGGCTGCACCGGCCTGTTTCAAATAATGATCGCGGCGGCGCTCCGCACCCTGGGCATCGGCTGCCCGCGCCGCATACAGATAACCCAGCGCCGGATTACATCCGCGCGTGGCCCAGCGCTTGAAGTCCCGTTCCGCCATGGGCCATTGTCCCGCCAGCATGCACTGCAGGCCGCGCGCCAGCAGCTCTTCCGCCTGCAGCGCCCTGCGCTCCCCGCGCCAGCGCCGGATCAGTTCGGGCAGCCGCAACAGTCCGCGCAACAGGTTCAGCCCAAAATGGATCAATATCACCCCAACCAGCATTGCAGCCGCAAAAAAGGTGGCGCTGGTTTCCAGCGTCCAGCCGCCCCAGGTCAGCACCAGCCGCCCCGGATCGCGGCCAATGATCGTGCCGAGTGTGATGGCGGCCAGCAGCGACGCGAGAAAATACAGCAGCCATTTCATGGAACAGGCGCCGGAGCAGGACCGGGGGATGCAGGCGCCGCGCGCTCCCTGGTGAGGGCTCGCAGCGTCTCCAGGGATGAAGTGATGTCCGGCAGCGGCGGCGCCGGATCCAGCGTGGCCAATACTTGCAACCGATTCAGTGCATTGCGCACGCGCGGATCGCCGCCATCGAACCATCGCTGCAGCCAGTCCGTAGTTGATGCCGCCGCGTCGTGCAACGCGCGCGAGTCACGGCGCAACAGCGCCAGGCGCGCAGTCTCAATTCGAAGCAGGAGATTCTGGACCACGTAGTGCTGCTCGGCGGGAAACGGGGACAATTCCGCGGCAGTGCGCGTGACGACCACCGTGTCGCGCAGTTCCTGCCAGACGGCGTGCAAAAATCCGCGCCAGCCCTGTGCCGGCGACGCGCCGTCCGTTGTCGCCTCCGCCACGGCCTGCGCCGCAGTGCGCAGAGGTAGTGTTTTCGCGCCGGTGGTCAATTCACCCAATTCTTCAATCCACCGGCTGTAGTCAATGACCGGCACTTGTGCCAGCCGCAGCAGGTCCGCGTTAATCTGCCCGCGCACGGCATCCAGCCCCGGTGCCTGCAGGCCTGCCAGCCGATTATCCACCGCCTGCAGCGCGCCCTTGGCAGTCTCCACATCCTGCATCAAAGTCAGGCGCTGCTCCGCGAGGATCAACAGGTACTCCACCTCGGCCAATGCGAAATCCACATTGCCGTTGCTCTGGACCACCTGGTTCAATGCGGCCCGGGTTTCCGCCAGCGTCCTGTCCACACCGACATTGTGATTCGACAGTTCACCGACTTGCGCACGCAGGTCGGCGGATTCACGGGCAGCGGCTTCCATCCGGTCACCGGCCCGCCGCAGTTCCATGGCCAAATTCTCCGTGCGCGACTTGACCTGGCGCAACTCCTGCAACGACCAGGCGCCTGCGGCCAGAGCAATCAGGGCAACCAGGAACGCCATGCCCACCCACGGCCGGGATGAGCGTCCGGGCCGCGCCACGCCGGCGGCATGCCCGTCGGCAGGCAAATTCGTGCTCATTTATTGCTTCTCCAATTCAGCAGGGTCTGGAACAGGATCAAATCGGAGGCGCCCGCAGCGACCAGGATGGCGCCGGTAAAACCGGCGCGCCGCGCCGTTGTACACACACGATCGCTAATCACCACCAACGCCGTGCGCAACAGGAGTATGTGCTGCCCGGCTGGGGTCATCTCCAGTAACGTACGCACGCCTCCGGCGCTGGTCAACACTATGACATCGGGTGGTGTTTGCTGCCAGAGCCGCATTACGTAATCGTGATCAAGGTCGGGGCGCCGGCGCTGGTAAACCTCCGCGTATTGCACGCTCGCGCCGCGCCGTTCCAGTTCCTCGCGCAACAGCGCCTCGCCGCCCAGGCCACGGACAACAAGAATCGAGCGGCCGCGCACAGCCTCCGCCTGCAACTGCGGCAAGGTGAGCAGATCCGCGGCACCATGGGCCGGGCCGGGGCCCGTGCCGGCATTGATCCCGCCGCCGGACAATGCCCCGGCCGTGGCGGCGCCGACCGCGAATATCCGGCATTCACCAGTCGCCTGCGCCAATTCCGGCCGCAACTCCAGCGCGTACAGGACCGCATTGCGGCTGATGAAGATGCACAGGTCGAATTGCGCCACCTGTGCCAAAATCGCACGGGCCGTACCCGGATCCGGCGCCGCCACGATCTCCGTGAGCGGGAATTCCACCGCCACTCCTGCGGCGCCATGGATCAGATCGCACAAGGCCCGGGCCTGCGCCCGGGGCCGCGTGACCCAGATGCGGCAACCATCCAGCGCGCCGTTCACCCGCTCAGTCATGACCGATCTCACGCAGGATGTCGGCGGCACCCTGATCCAAAAGCCGCGCGCCGAGCTCCCGCCCCAATTGCTCCGCCTCGGCCGGCGCTCCCAGGATCCGATCGCGCAATAGCCGGCGGCCGTCCAGCGTGCCCACCAGGGCCTCCAACTCAAGGCCTGCGGCGGTGATGCGCGCGAGTCCGGCAATGGGGACATGACAGCCGCCGAACAGGGTACGATTCACTGCGCGTTCGGCCAGCACGCATTGCGCCGTAGGAACATCGTTCAGCACACCGATCAACGCCTGTGAAGTCTGATCGCCGGCCCGGCATTCAATGCCCAGTGCCCCCTGACCGATGGCCGGCAGCATGCGTTCAGTCGCCAGAAACTCGCGCACCCGCGTTTCGAGTCCGAGTCGTGCCATGCCGGCGGCGGCCAACACGATGGCATCCAGATCCCCGCCATCCAGCCGCCCCAACCGTGTGCCCACGTTGCCGCGTAGTTCCAGCACCTCAAGATCCGGGCGCAGCGCCAGCAACTGGCACCGACGCCGCAAACTGGATGTGCCGACGCGCGCGCCATGGGGCAATTCATCCAGGGCGCCGAAGCGGCTGGATATGAACGCATCGCGCACATCCTCGCGTTTGAGTATCACCGGCAGATCCAGGCCATCCGGCAGCAATACCGGAACGTCCTTCATGGAATGCACAGCCAGATCGGCATTACCGTCCAGCATCTCCTGTTCCAGTTCCTTGACGAACAGGCCCTTGCCACCCAGGGCCGACAACGGCTGATCCAGAAACCGATCTGCGGTCGTGGTTACGCCGCTGATACTCACGTCAAGACCCGGATGCGCGGCGCGCAGGCGCCCACGCACGTACTCGGCCTGCCACATGGCAAGCGGGCTGTTTCTGCTGACAATGCGCAACTGCATGCGATCCTGCTCCCGTGGCGCGATATAATTCCGAAAATCCCTGATTACCTTACTCCGGCCCCGGCCGGTACACACGGCCCCGAGGAGCCTGTCGGACCTATGATCCACCTGCTGCGACGCCGGGATACCGGTCCATATTCGCGCGAATTCTCCTTACATAGTCACCACTATGCGCGTCGAATTCGCCCAAATCTGTCCTCGGTCTCCCGCCGTCTCGCGACGATGTCCCTGGGTCCGACCGGCTCCTAGCATGAAACTCGGCGTCATCATGGATCCCATCGGCGGGATCAAGATAAAGAAGGACACCACCTTTGCGATGCTGCTGGCAGCACAACGGCGCGGTTGGACTCTCCATTACCTCGAGCTTGGGGACTTGTATCTCCGCGACGCCGAACCCATGGCCAGGATGCGCGTCGTCTCCGTCAGCGACGAACCCGCGGCCTGGCACCGCTTCCAGGATGAACTCGTGGCACCGTTGTCCCATCTGGACTTGATCCTGATGCGCAAGGATCCACCCGTGGATAGCGAGTATATCTACACCACGCAACTGCTTGAACTGGCGGCCCGCCGCGGCGTACTGGTGAGTAATGACCCGGCCAGCCTGCGCGACTGTAATGAAAAGCTGTTCGTCAACTGGTTCCCGCAGTGCATGCCGCCAACGCTGGTGACGCGCAGTGCCGCGCGCATTCGCGAGTTTGCCGCGGAACACACGGACATCGTACTGAAACCACTGGATGGCATGGGCGGCATGCTGATATTTCGCATCAACAAGGATGAGCCCAACGTGGCCGTGATAATCGAATCCCTGTCGCGCTTTGAAACGCGATTTGTGATGGCGCAAAAATTCCTTCCGGAAATAGCGCTCGGAGACAAACGCATTCTGATGATCGACGGGGAGCCGGTGGAGTTTGCGCTGGCGCGCATCCCGCGCGCCGGTGACTTCCGCGGCAACCTTGCGGCGGGAGGGTTGGGCAAGGGCGTGGCGCTGACGGATCGCGACCGCTGGATCTGCGCCCAGGTCGGCCCGGCCTTGCGCGAGCGCGGCCTGTTGTTCGTGGGTCTGGACGTGATAGGGGATTATCTGACCGAGATTAATGTGACCAGTCCCACCTGCGCCCGGGAATTGGACGCCATCTACGGCACCGATATCGCCGGTCGCTATCTGGATGTGCTGGCGCGCAAGCGGGCCGAAACTGCCGGGCGGTTTATAATGCCAGCGAGCAATGTCTGACCAGACATCAACACATTGAGTGCCATCGCCGCCCAGCGACCCATCATCACCCCGGCGGATCGGCTCGGGCTTACCTTGTGCCTGGCGGCCATCGCCCACGCGACCGTGATCCTCGGAGTATCCTTTGCTCCCGAGGATCAGCACCCACCGCGCCTCGACACCATGGAGATCACGCTGGTGCAACAGACCAGCCCGGAATCCCCCGACCAGGCCAAGCTGCTGGCGCAGGCAAATCTGCAGGGCGGGGGCGACTCGACCGACGACGTGCGGCCGTCCACCCCGACGCCGCCGCTTTTTCCGGACACCTCACCGGCCGTAACCATGCCCCCTGCCGCCGCACCGCCGCAGCCGGTTACGCAGAAGTCCGCGCCGGTAACCGAAACGCCGCCCGCGCCGGTGGAGACGCGACCATTGCTCACCACGGACAAGACCGGCGATTTTGAGGCGCCGGCGCAGTCAAGTAACGAGGAGAAAATCCGCGCCGAGCCTGAGCGCCGGCCCACGGCGACGCAATTGCTCACCAACAGTTTCAAGGTGGCCTCGCTGAGCGCGGAGATTAAACGCAAGCTCGAAGCCAAGGCGCAGCGCCCAAAGCAGAAATTCATATCCGCCAGCACGCGCGAATACAAATATGCTGCGTACATGGAGGCCTGGCGCGCCAAGGTGGAACGCGTCGGCAACCTTAATTATCCCGATGAAGCGCGGCGGCGCGGTTTATCCGGCAGCCTGATTCTGGATGTGGCGTTGAATGTGGACGGCTCGGTCAACGAGATCATCATCCGCCATTCCTCCGGAGAATCCGTACTGGATGATGCTGCCATCCGGATCGTCATGCTGGCGGCGCCATTTGCGCCATTACCCCAGAACATCCGCGTGGACACAGACATCCTGCATATCACCCGCACCTGGCAGTTCATCAACAACCAGGGCTTCCGCTAACCGCTTTGCGTCAACCTGCGCGTTGGGCAGGATGGGTGGTTCCGCTGCCGCCCTGACGCTACAATCCGCACATGGGTACAACGAATCTGACCAACCAGTTCCTGATCGCCATGCCAAACCTGGCGGACCCGAATTTTCATCACACGGTGACGTTTATCTGCGCCCACAATGAGGACGGCGCCATGGGCATCGTCATCAACCGGCCCATGGAACTGGCGCTGAGCGACATCCTGGCGCAGATGAACCTCACAGCCCGCAGCCCGGACGTGGACAACATGATCATTCATCAGGGCGGGCCGGTGCAGACGGATCGCGGTTTCGTGCTGCACCGCCCGGATACCAGCTGGCACTCTTCCATCAACGTCAGCGACGAAATCGGCGTGACCACGTCGCGCGACATTCTCGAGGCCATTGCCGAGGGGCGCGGACCGGAACAGGCCTTTATCGCCCTGGGCTATGCCGGCTGGGCGGCAGGTCAGCTGGAACAGGAAATAAAGGAGAACGCCTGGCTCAGCGGTCCCGCGGGCAGCGACATCATCTTCCGAACCCCGGTGGAGAAACGCTGGGAACGGGCTGCGCGCCTGCTCGGCGTCGACGTGGATCGGCTTTCATCTGACGTCGGACACGCGTGAGTCCCGGCACCCTGATCTGTTTCGATTACGGGGAAAAACGCATCGGGGTCGCCGTGGGGCAGCCGATAACCGCGACGGCTACGGCGCTGGAAATCATTGCGGTTCGCCACGGCCGGCCCGACTGGGAGCGGATTGAAATGCTGTTGCGCGACTGGCAGCCGCAGGCGCTGGTGGTGGGCAATCCCCTCAACCTGGATGGGACGCGGCAACCCTGCACCGACGCCGCCGACCGGTTTGCGCGCAAACTCGCCGGGCGGTTCCGGCTCCCGGTGCATCGGGCCGACGAACGTCTGACCACCTTTGCCGCCCGCCGGCAAATGCCCGGTCGAGTCAAGGTGGACGCCGAGGCGGCAAAGGTGATCCTGGAGTCCTGGCTTGCAGAACAACAGTCGCCGGCTCCGACCGCAACCGGCGCCACAGCGTGAACCGTCTCGGAGCTGACGAGATTGACGGACTGATCCGAGGTATGGCCCGGGAAACGCGCATTTGGCTGAAGGGCACCGGACGCGACAACCCGCTGATCATCGGGATCCACACCGGCGGCCTGTGGGTGGCGAGGCGCTTGCACCGGGAACTGGGTATCACCAGCCCGGTGGGGGAACTCAACATCGCCTTTTACCGCGACGACTTCAGTCGCATCGGCATGCATCCCCGGGTGGCACCGTCCCACCTGCCCCTGGCAGTGGATGATCGACACCTCGTTCTCGTGGATGACGTCCTGCAAACGGGACGCACTGTGCGCGCGGCCATGAACGAGATCTTTGACTGGGGGCGGCCCGCGAGCATCTGCCTGACGGTGTTGATCGAGCGGGGCGGCCGGGAATTGCCGGTCCAGGCGGATGTCGTCGGCCGGCGGCTGGACCTGCACCCGGATGAGCATGTTAAACTCACTGGCCCGGAGCCTCTGGCTCTGGAAATCAAAAAGTCGGAATGACGGCGCAAGACACCCAACTCGATCAATATGGCCGTCTGAAGCATTTTCTTACCATTGAAGGTCTGAGCCGCGATTTGCTGCTCGAAATCCTTGACCACGCCGAGTCCTTTGCCGGTGTCGGCGAGCGCGCCGTCAAGAAGGTCCCCCTGCTGCGGGGCAAAACCATCGTCAACTTGTTCTTCGAGCCGAGCACGCGCACGCGCACCACGTTTGAACTTGCCGCCAAACGGCTGTCCGCGGATGTCCTGAACCTGAATTCCACCACCTCCTCCACCAGCAAGGGGGAGTCCCTGCAGGACATGCTGCACACGCTGCAGGCGATGTATTGCGACATGTTCATCATCCGTCACGGCAACAGCGGTGCGGCGCATTTCATCGCCTCCCGGGTGTCGCCGGATGTGCGTGTGATTAACGCCGGCGACGGCCGACATTCCCACCCGACCCAGGCGGTGCTGGACATGTTTACCATCCGGCGCCACAAACCCGATTTCCCGCGGCTGCGCGTCGCCATCGTCGGCGACGTGGCCCACTCGCGCGTGGCCCGCTCCGAGATCCATGCGTTGCGCGCGCTCGGCGTTCCGGACATACGCGTGGTCGGACCCAAGACCCTGATCCCTGCGGGTATCGAGTCCATGGGTGTAACCGTGTACAACGAACTCGAATCCGGGATCCGTGACGCGGACGTCATTGTCATGTTGCGTCTGCAACGGGAACGCATGCGCAGCGCGCTGCTGCCCGGCGCGAAGGAATATTTCAACTGCTTTGGCCTGACCAACGCGCGCCTGCGGGTTGCGCGCGAAGATGTCATCGTCATGCATCCGGGTCCGATAAACCGTGGCGTCGAAATTGATTCGGAAGTGGCTGACGGCGCCCGCTCAGTGATCCTGCAACAGGTGAGTCATGGCATCTCCGTGCGCATGGCGATCATGGCCATGATCATGGGCTCATTGGCGCCGGGCCGGGAGGCAGGCTGATGCGTCTGAGTATCCGCGGTGGCCGTGTGGTCTGTCCTGCCTCGGGCCAGGATCAGGTGGCGGATGTGTATGTGGCCAATGGGCGCGTGGCGGCCATCGGCGCGGCACCGGCCGGATTTCGCCCGGATCAGGAGATCAACGCCGCCGGCAAACTGGTGCTGCCTGGATTGGTGGATCTGTGCGCGCGCCCGCGCGAACCCGGTGCTGAACACAAGGCCACCATTGCCAGTGAATGTGCAGCGGCGGCCGCGGCGGGCATCACTACCCTGTGCTGCCCGCCGGATACGGAGCCGGTGGTGGACACGCCGGCAGTACTCGAGCTGATCAATCAGCGTGCCGCCGCTGCCGGCATGACACAGGTGGTGGTCCTCGGCGCATTGACCCTGGGTCTGGAAGGGGACGTGCTGGCGGAAATGCAAACCCTGAAGGCAGCCGGGTGCCGCGGCGTCAGCGATGCCGGCCGCGCCGTTACCAACAGCGAGGTGCTGCGCCGCGCGATGGAATATGCCGCAGGCTGCGGCCTGACTGTTTTTATCCAGCCGGATGATCCACAACTGCGCAATGGGGGCGCCATGCATGAAGGCGCCACCAGTACACGACTTGGCCTGCCGCCCATACCGGCCAGTGCCGAGACCGTGGCCGTGGCACGCGCCCTGCTGCTGGCGGAGGAAGCCGGCGCACGCCTGCATCTGGGCCGGATCTCAGCCGCCGGGAGCATTTGCCAGATCCGGGCCGCGCGCGAAAGGGGCGTCGCGGTCAGCGCGGATACCGGCATCTGCCATCTGCATTTGATCGATGCGGACGTGGACGGGTACGAATCACGCTGCCATATGGCACCGCCGCTCCGCGGCGCGGCTGATCGTGCCTCCCTCATTGAGGCCGTTGCCGGTGGCGTCATCGATGCCGTCTGCTCCGACCACCAGCCTCACGATGCCGATGCCAAGGCCGCACCGTTCAGCCTTACCGAGCCCGGTGCCTCGACCATCGACCTGTTACTGCCATTGCTGCTGAAGCTGGTGCATGAGGGGAAACTCCCGTTATCCAGGGCCGTGGCGGCCGTCACTGCCGCGCCGGCGCGCATCCTGGGCCTGGATCAGGGGCGACTGGAGCGGGACGGT
>Ga0156012_1014_pt3 | contig 12373 bp, 11 predicted proteins | sample RifCSPlowO2_02_FD_107666 | JGI IMG/M metagenome (GOLD analysis project Ga0156012, IMG submission 107666) | Gammaproteobacteria bacterium RIFCSPLOWO2_02_FULL_61_13
GCCTGCGGATGATCAGCTCATGGGTGCGCACCCACTGGCTGAAGATCACCGCCTTGGCCTCGGGCGGCTCGAACAGCTCGCCAAGCAGCGTGGCCAGTTCGTCCACCTTGGTGCCGTGGTCGGTCTCGTGATCGAGCAGAAAAGTGCTGTTGCAGGACATGCGCATGTTCTGCAGCGCGCAGGTGAGCACGCGCTGGTCGGTCTCGGACAGGTGCCCAGTCCTGCGCCAGCGCTTGACGATGCGCGCCACGATGTCGGCATTCTCGTTGTGATGCAGCATTTGTTGCGGCGTCATGGCGACAAAGAAAGTGTTGTCCACGCGCTCGGGCAATTGATCCAGCACCTCGGCCTTGCGCCGGCGCAGCATCACCGGGGCGAGTGTCGCGCCCAAGCGGTTGAGATTCTGATAGCCGACCACGCGCCCGACCTCGTCGCGCATCTGGTGCTCGTCGAGCAGCCGCCAGGTGGGCCCGAGCCGGTGCTGGTCGACGAACTGCACGATGGAGATGAGTTCCTCCAGCCGATTCTCCAGCGGCGTGCCGGTGAGCACCACGGCATAGGGGCTCGCAATGCGCTTCAAGGCGCGCGCTGCAATGGTGTTCCAGTTCTTGATGCGCTGCGCCTCGTCCACGATCACCAGATCCGGGGCCCAGGCGCCGATCAAGTCGAGGTCGCGTGCGAGCGTGTCGTAATTGGCGATCTTGAACGGCGTCTCCTCGCGGTATTGCCGTTCACGCGCAACTCGCCCGCCCTGGATCACCTGCGCATCGCGGCCGGTGAAGCGCGCGAATTCGCGCCGCCACTGGTGCTTGAGCGAGGTCGGGCACACGACCAGCACGCGTTCGGTGCCGAAATGACGGGCAAACAGCTCCGCCGCAGCGATCGCCTGGATAGTTTTGCCCAGGCCCATTTCGTCGCCGATCAGGCAGCGACCGGCGCGCACCGCGAACAGCGCGCCCTCGATCTGATAGGGATACAGCCTGGACTTGAGCAGCTTCGCCAGTCCCTTGCTCCTGGCGCCACGCGGATAGGCGGCATCGAGCGTTTTACCGCGGGTTTCCGCGTCGCGCACGGCGGCGATAAAGGCGAGCGCATCGTCGTAGCAACGCAGCTCGTGGTCCGATGTCTGCGCGGCGGAGAGAAACGCGTCGAATTGTGCGAATCGGTCTTGCGGTAGAGTCCATCCCTTGGCTTTGTCGAACCACGTGGCGGCACGAGCGACAAGCGCTGGCGGACAGTCGGCGCCGGCGCGGAAACGCACGCTGCGCGCCCCGGCATAGTTGAGATAAATCTCGCTGTAGGGTGGCGTGAAGCCCAGTTTCAGCGCCTTCTTGCCGCCGCGTTTTGCTTCAAGCCGGGCGAGCGTGAATTCGACGTGTTTGCAGGTGCCCAAATCGTTGGTGGCGAAATCGGGACAGGAGCAGTAGTTCTCGCCAACCGCCGCGCCGCGTATCGCCACGCGATAGCGGCCGCCGCTTTGCGGATTGGTCACCGCGTATTCGGAGAACACCGGCTGCGCGCCAAGATTGTCGATCAGGAACGGCTGCTCGCGCCCGAACTGGCGGCGAAGCTGCATCTGCCAGGCCTCGACTGCGAACTGCTCGGGCCGGCGCAGCCGCGACAAACGCGGTTCGGCGGGCGCCTTGCGCTTGGTTGACTTGCGGCTTGTCGCCGGGCGCTTGGCAGGGGGCATGACGTGTTCCTTCTCAAATACCGATGGCGATGCCGCCGATGATAGCAGCCGCTATACGCGCCCAAACTTCTGATTCACTCGGGCAGCTTCCAGCCGATCCACTCGCAAAGGGCGCGTCCCATGATGAGCGCCTTGTCACTGTCCGACAGCCAGTGTAGTTCCTCGGTAAACATGCTGATGGCCTGGCGATAAGTACAGGTTTTGGGTGTCGTGTCCGATCCCCAATAGGTGAGCCGCGAGAGATCCGTCCCCCAGAACATCCGCCGCGGTCCGAAGACGTCGTAGACCTGCCGCAGATAATTATGCATCCCGGAAAATGGATACGGCTCGCTGGAATACGTCGCTACCCCCGATGCCTTGACAGCCACATTGGGAAATCTGGCCAGCGCAAGAACCTCGGGCAAGTGCGCAAACGCGTCGCCATCCTGGCCCGAACTGGTCAGTACCGCGCCCAGATGGTCGATGATGAGCCTAAGGCCGGGATGCCGTTGCGCGATGCCTTCGACCAGGTGCAAATAAAGGCCCGTATGCAGCATGACCGGCAGTTGCGCGCGCTCCGCGGCCGGCCACAGCCATTCGCCGGCCCCGCCTTTTTCCCAGTTGCGCGTTTCCCGATGGCCAAGTACCTGGCGTATTCCCAGCATGCCGGGTTGCCGCTTCCAAGTCGCTATCAGCGCCCGGCTCTCCGGCTTCTCGACCGACACACGACCCATCACTGCGAATCGATCCGGGTGCAGGCGCGCGGCCGCAAGTGATGGGCCGTTCATATTCGGATCCCAGGAGGGCGGCACGATGACGACACGATCGACGCCCGCTTCGTCCATCGTCGCGAGCAGTTCGGGCGCGAGGAACAGGTCCTGCCGGTGATAGGGCGACGCTTTTCCTGCGCTCTGGAGATGGACCTGTGAATCGACGATCAGCATGGCATCGTCCTTCAATCGAGCCGGAGGTCGAGGCCTTTGATACGCGAGGCGAAGTTGTCGCGCGACTGCTGCAGTCGGGTGGCCAACGCGGCGCCGTGCAGCCCGAATTCCTCCATCCCGTTGCCGAAGATGTACCTGTCGCGGAACGCCGGCATGTCGCGTACCTGCCCGACATCCGCGGCGATCTTCTCGATCACAGCCCTGGGCGTCCCCACGGGCACATAGAATGCGAGCAGGCCCACGCTCTCGAAATCGTAGCCCGCGGCGGTGATCGTAGGCACTTCAGGAACCAGCCGCGAAGGCTGCGGCCCGACGTAGGCCAGGGCTTTCAGCCGTCCCTGTTTATAGGGCGGGACCGAAGACCCCAGGCTGCCAAATGCCAGATCGACCTCGCCGGCGATTAACGCGGTAATGAGGGCAGGCACGCCCTTGTAGGGAACGTGCGTGAGTTCCACGCCGGCCGCCTTGGCAAATGCTTCCCCGTCCAGATGCGCGGCGCTGCCCACGCCGAAACTGCCGTAATTGAGGGCGCGCGGCTTCGCGCGCGCCAACTCGACCAGTTCCCGGACATTGCGCGCGGGAAGCTTGTTGCTCACCACCAGCAGCGACTGGGTGAGCGCCAATCCGACCACGGGATCGAATGCCTTGACCGCGTCGTACGGCAGATTGCGGCGCAGGAACTGGGCGACGTTCATCCCGGTGCTGGTGGAAAACAGAATCGTGTGTCCGTCAGCCGGGGACTGCGCCGCCGCCGAGGCAGCCAGCACATCGCCGGCGCCGACGCGATTCTCGACGATGACCGGCTGGCCCCATATCCTGCTCAGATCCGGCGTCATCCCCCGGGCCATCAGATCCTGCAAGCCACCCGGCGCGGCGCTGACGATAATGCGCACCGGTTTTGCTGGATAGCTTTGCGCCAGCGCGGCACCTGCCGCCATGGGAGCGACGACGGACGCGACCAGAGCCAGGGCCCATCGCAATTGAATGTTCATCCGACCTCCCAGGTTTGCGATCGGCATGAGCGCGGCGAATGCCGTGTCAAAGCCGCAATTGACACAATTCAATTTACGACAAAAAGAATAGACGTGCATTTCCATATTGTTGATATATCAATACATATATAATTATCCTGCTAATTGCAGTCCGCTACTGCGCCAGCCCTTTCACTATCCGATCGATTCCAGCCTGTGCACAGGGCGCATCCAGATCGGCGCCCGGGGCGCCCGAAACGCCGATCGATCCGATCAGTTCCTTGCCGGCGTACACGGGCAGCCCTCCCCCGCCGGTGATCACATTGGCCAGGTTCAGTACCGAAGGATTGGCCGCGGCACGCTTGGCCAGTTGCTCCGAGGGCCCGCGGAAGGTGAGCGCGGTATAGGCCTTGCGCATGCTGTTCTCGATGGTGTGCGGATTGGCGTTGTCGTCATGCAGTGCGACGCGGGTGCGCCCGCTGCGGTCGAGCACCGTGACGCTGACCGCGTATCCCTGCTTGCGGCAGGCTTCGAGCGCGCCCAGGGCCATGTCGCGCGCGCCGTCGAACGACAGGTTGCGCTGCGTGACGACGCTCTGGGCAGCGGCACTGCCCGACACCACCGCGACGGCGGCGGCAAGAATCGACTGCTTCAATTTGGACATGCTGTCCTCCCTGGTTGATTGACCTGCGCGTGATGAAAAGATTCCTTATGCCTCCGCGCACAGGATACCGTCCTGCAGCCGCAGCCGCCGGTGGGCGCGGGCGGCGATCGCCGGTTCATGCGTCACGATGACGAAACTGGTGCCGCGCGAGCGATTCAGTTCGAGCAGCGTCGCGTACACGCCGTCGGCGGTGACGCGATCCAGGTTGCCGGTGGGCTCATCGGCAAGCACGCAGGCAGGCCGCGTCACGAGGGCGCGGGCAAGCGCCGCGCGCTGGCGCTCGCCGCCGGAGAGTTCGCCAGGGGTATGCGTCAGGCGCTCGCCCAGGCCCACTTCGCGCAACACCGCGCGCGCTTCAGCCAGCGCCGCCTCGCGCTGCATGCGCCGGATGAAGAGCGGCATCGCGACGTTTTCCTCGGCAGAAAACTCCATCAGGAGATGATGGAACTGATAGACAAAACCCAGCGCTTCGTTGCGCAGCCGGCTGCGTTCGGCTTCGCCCAGTTTACCCATGGGCCTGCCCTGCACGCTGACGTCGCCGCCCGAGGAAGAATCCAGCCCGCCCAGCAGGTGCAGGAGGGTGCTCTTGCCGCTGCCCGAGGCGCCGACCACGGCGATGATCTCGCCAGGGGCCACGTCCAGATCGACGCCGGTCAGGACTTCAATTGCCGCCGGTCCCTGGCGATAGGTCTTCATCAACCCGCGGCAGGTGAGGACGAAATTGTCGGCCATGGCGCGCGCGCCCTATTCGTACTTCAGCGCTTCAGCCGGATTGACGCGCGAGGCGCGCCAGCTCGGATACAGCGTGGCCAGGAGGCTCAGAACCAGCGACACCAGCCCGACGGTCACAACGTCCACGCGCTGCAGATCCGAGGGCAGCTCGGTGATGTAGTAGACCTCCTTGGCCAGAAACTTGAATCCGAGAATGCTTTCCAGGAACGGCACCACAACATCCACGTTGAGCGCCAGCAGCACGCCGCCGCCAATGCCGATCAGCGTGCCGATCACGCCGATCAGCGCGCCCTGCACGATGAATATGCGCATGATGCTGGCCGGTGTCGCCCCGAGGGTGCGCAGGATGGCGATATCGGCCTGTTTGTCGGTAACCACCATCACCAGCGTGGAGACGATATTGAATGCGGCCACCGCCACGATCAGCATGAGGATGATGAACATGACGTTCTTTTCGATCTGCACCGCGCGGAAGAAATTGGCGTGGCTGCGGGTCCAGTCGCTAATGTAGAAATCACCGCGCAGCGCGGTCGTCAGATCGCGCGCCACCTGGCGCGACTGGAAAAGATCGGTAAGTTTCAGGCGCACGCCTGAGACATCGTCCCCCAGCTGGTAGAGGCGCTGCGCATCCTGCAGGTGAACCAGGGCGAGGCTGGAGTCGTACTCGTACATGCCGATCTCGAAGATCCCGACTACCGTGAACTGCTTGAGCCTGGGCAGCAGGCCCGCCGGCGTGACCAGCCCCTGCGGCGCGATCAGCGTCACACGCCCCCCCTGGCGCACCGCCAGCGAACGAGCCAGTTCCGAGCCGAGAACGATGCCGAATTCGCCCGCTTTCAAGGCATCCAGCCGCCCGGCCAGCATGTGGCTGCCGATATCGGCAACGCGGGCTTCCTCCTCGGGCAGGATGCCGCGAATGACCGACCCGCGTACCAGCGAGTCCATGGAGAGCATGGCCTGCGCGTTCACAAAGGGCGCGGCGGCTACGACACCGGGATGCTTTTGCGCACCCTCCACGACCGCGCTCCACCCCGCAAGGCGATTGTCGGGACCGGTGATCTGCACGTGCGACGCCACGCCGAGAATGCGCGCGCGCAGCTCTTTCTGGAACCCGTTCATCACCGACAGCACCACGATCAGCGCCGCCACCCCGAGCGCGATGCCCGCCATGGACATCAGCGATATGAAGGAGATGAAGTGATTGCGCCCGCTGGCGCGGTTACGCGCGCGCGTGTAGCGCAAGCCGATGAGGTACTCGTATTTCACTAAGACTTTGATCTCGCGGTGCGCGTCCGGAACGGGTTGCCGGGAGGAGAACGCTTACCCGGACCGTGCGCAGTGTGCCATAAGGAAGTGGCCGCGGCATCCGGTGATACACTCGTGCTGCATTGAACAAGGGAGCCATGCCCCCTTGTATATCCCCCGTTTCTGGGGGAACCAAACAGTGATCTTCCGTATCGCCCACATCCAATTAGCGGTTCCCTCACAACGACGATGCATTGCATGCTGGTCATCCCCGGGATGCTTACCCGGAACCCCAACCTCATCGGCAAGCTTGGCGCCCTCGCGCTGCCCGCGCTGCAGCGCCTGCTCGCGCGCGGCCGCCGCGACACGCAAGCCTGGCCGGGCATCGACGCGTGGCTGCTCGAGCGCTTCTGCGTGGAGCGCCAGGAAGACTGGCCCAGCGCCCCCTTCGCACTGCTTGGCGAGGGCAAAGCACCGGGGGATGCATGCTGGGCACACGCCGAACCGGTGAGTCTGCGCGCCGACCGCGACCGGTTGCTGCTTGCCGATGCGGCGCTGCTGAAAATTCAAGCCGACGAAGCCCGTGCCATGGTCGCCACCATCGAAGGCCATTTTGGCGAAGCGCTGCGCTTGACCGTGGCTGCCCCGGAGCGCTGGTATGCGCGTCTGGCTACGCCACCCCGGGGAGAAACCACGCCGCTGGCCGCCGTAGCCGGCAACCAGATCACACCCGGGCAAGGCGCCATGGGATGGCATGTACTCATGAACGAGATGCAGATGCTGCTGCACGAGCATCCGCTCAACCAGGCGCGAGAGGCCCGTGGCGAGTTGCCGCTCAACGGCATCTGGTTATGGGGCGCGGGCAAGCTCGCCCCCGCAAGCACGCAGTTCAAGAGCATGGCTGGCGGTCACCCGCTGGCGCTGGGCCTGGCACGCCATGCGGGCATCGCCGCGCGCGCGCTGCCGGCAAGCGCCGGGCGCTGGGTGAGCAGCGTCGCCTCGCAGGGGATTCATGTCTGCGTCCACGATGGTCTGCTCGCTGCCGCGAATCAGGGCGACTTCACGCTCTGGCTCGATACCCTGGCGCGGCTCGAGCACGACTGGTTCGCGCCCCTGCACGAAGCACTCGAAGCCGGGCGCATAGGCATGGTGACGCTCAGCCTGGGCGGAGCGCGGACGCTCGCTTCGATCGAGACCATACGCCAGGATCTGCGCCGCTTCTGGCGCCGTCCACAGCCTCTCGATCGGACGCTTGACGAGCAGGCAGACGCGGCATCAGGGCGCGAGCACGACGGCAAGGCGACGGAATCGTGACCCGGATTACCCTGCGGCGTACGCGCGCGGCGGTGGAGGAGCATCTGGTCAGCGAAGGCGTGCATCCGGTGCTGGCGCGCTTGTTTGCTTCCCGCGGCGTGGACAAGCGCCGCGACATCGACAGCGGTCTGGACGCGCTGTTGCCCCCCGAAGGATTGCTCGGCATCGGCCGTGCCGCAGCGCTGCTCGCCGATGCGATCGCCGCGCAACAGCGCATCCTCATCGTCGCCGATTACGATTGCGACGGCGCCACCGCTTGCGCGGTGGGACTGCGCGCCCTGCGCGCGATGGGCGCGAAGGTCGACTATCTGGTGCCGGACCGTTTCCGCTACGGCTACGGGCTGACGCCGGAGATCGTCGCGCGCGCGGCACAAAGCCGGCCGGACATGATTGTCACCGTCGACAACGGCATCGCCAGCGTCGAAGGCGTGGACGCCGCCAACGCCTTGGGTATTCCGGTCGTGATCACCGATCATCACCTGCCGGGAAACGCCCTCCCCGCGGCAGCGGCCATCGTCAATCCCAACCAGCCCGGCTGTGGTTTCGCGAGCAAGGCGATCGCCGGTGTCGGCGTGATGTTTTACGTGATGCTGGCGCTGCGCGCGGAACTGCGCCGGCGCGGCGTGTTCGCCCCCGACGGCGGGCCGTCGCTGGCCGAACTGCTTGACCTGGTGGCGCTGGGCACCGTGGCCGACGTGGTGCGCCTTGACCGCAACAACCGCATCCTGGTGACGCAGGGATTGAAACGCATGCGCGCCGGAAGGTTGCAGGTGGGCCTCAAGGCGCTGTTCGCGGTCGCAGGCCGGGTTTTCGATCGCGCCAGCACCTTCGATCTGGGATTCGCCATTGGCCCAAGGCTCAATGCAGCCGGGCGTCTCGATGACATGAGCCTGGGGATCGAATGCCTTTCAACCGATGACGAGGCCGCTGCGCTCAACATTGCGCGCCGCCTGGATGAACTGAATCGCGAGCGCCGCGGCATCGAAGCCGGCATGAAGGAGCAGGCCGACGCTCTCATTGAACGCTTCGATGTCGGGGACCGCTGTTCGATCTCGCTCTATGACCCAGCGTGGCACCAAGGCGTGGTAGGCATTGTCGCCGGCCGCCTCAAGGACCGTCACCATCGCCCGGTGTTTGCCTTCGCGCCCGCCGATGCTGGACAGATTCGCGGTTCGGGCCGCTCGATTAACGGCTTGCATCTGCGCGACGCGCTGGACCTGGTGGACAAACGCGCACCGGGAATGCTGCTGCGCTTCGGCGGACATGCGGCAGCCGCCGGTGTCACCCTGCGCGAAGCCGATTTCGCGCGCTTCGAGGCTGCGCTGGAGAATGCGGTGCAAGAACTGATCGACCCGGCCGATCTTTCCCTCGTGACTGAAACCGACGGCCCGCTGGAACCCTCATACCTCAGCCTCAGCATTGCCAGGATGCTGGAGGAGCAGATCTGGGGACAGGGATTTCCGCAGCCGGTATTTTCCGGCGAATTCGCGGTGCGCAACCAGCGCATCGTCGGCGAAAAGCACCTCAAGCTTCGTCTCGACGCCGGCGGGCGGACACTCGAGGCAATGCGTTTCAATTCGGCCGAACCCCTGCCCGCCAGGGTCAATGCCGCGTACCGGGTGTCGATCAATGAATACAACGGCGTGCAGAGCCTGCAACTGGTGATTGACCATTGGGACCCGGCGTGAAACTTCGAGCAGAGGTTTTGTTATGCACGGGATACCTGCGCGGCAAACACCCGTCACGCAACCGGCAAACGCTTGCTATCATTTGCAGGTGAAGCAGACTCTTCAAGTCCTGTTGCAACTGCGCAGCGAAGGCGTGCTGAGCAGATTTGCCATCGGCGGCGCGATCGCGGCGAGTTTTTACATCGAAGCCGTCGCAACCGAGGACTTGGATATTTTCGCTTTCCTGCGGCTTTCTCCCGGCGGCATGGTGGTATTGACTCCGCTTTATGACCGCCTAAAAGAACTCGGCGCCACGGTACAAGACGAACACGTGCTGATCCACGGTTGGCCGGTGCAAATTCTGCCCGCTTACACGCATCTGGTCGAAGCGGCGGTACTTGACGCGCGAGAGCAATCGTTTGACGGCTTGGCGGTGCCGGTGGTGTCGGCGGACCATCTTTGCGCGATTGCCCTGCAAACCGGACGCCCCAAGGACTATCTACGCGTCTATTCACTGATTCAGGCCGGTTGCGTCGACACCGCGAAACTACGAAAATTGATCCAGACCCACGGCCTGCAGGAACGCTGGAATATATATGCCCGTCGATACGCTTGATTCGGCTTTTTTTGAACAACACGTCGCCCGGGTAAAGGCGGCGTGGCGCAAGCGCGCGCAATCCATGACGTGGGAAGAAAAAATCGCCGCGATTGAACGCATGCGAGAGCGCGATCTGGCCCTGAAACGGGCGCGAGACGGGAACAGCAGCAAGGCGGAAAATACCGTCTGAGTTTAGAGCAACCGTGTCAATGCACGGGCAGCTTGCGTTTCTTGTCTTCATATATCCGCCGATGCGTTTCGCACATAAATACAAGGACCGTCAATGGAACGAAAGCGCATCAATTCCAGCAAAATCCGCGCGGTCGGTTACGATCCGCAAGCGCAGACGCTCGAGGTGGAATTCAGCGACGGCAAGGTGTTGAGCTATCGCGGCGTCTCCCAGGAAATCCACCGCGGCTTCATGGCCGCGCCCTCGCCGGTGGCATACTGGCAAGACAAGATCGACGAGGCATTTTCCTCGCAGCGACTGCGCTGAGGGGCTTCCCCTTTACCCGGCCACGCCGGGCATCAGCCGGATGACGGCTCCTCTGCGCTGCGCGACTCGGTATGCCAGACATCCTCGACCGAACGCAGCAGCGCGCGGATTTCAGGGCTGCGTTCGCGCGCCTTGAGGTAGACCAGGCTCAGCATGGTGTCGGCCGAACCCTCCGGCCAGATGAGCATTTCTCCGCCCTTGACGGCAGCGCGCGCCAGGTCTTCGCGCAGGAACGAGGCGCCCACCCCCGAGCCAACCAAGTCGCGCAGCATCGATTCCTGATCGGCGAAAACCACGCTCGCCGGCGCCAGCGAACGCGCGCGCAGCAGCTCATGGGCCATCTTGTTGATACGGCCCTTGGGCGGGGTCAAAGCCCAGGGCCGCGCGGCGAGGTCCTGCCAGGTCTTGATCTGCCCTTCCCATGCGCGCGGTATCACCACCACATAGTGCTGCCGCTCCAGGGGCAGGACGCGCAGCGCCGGATCGCGCGGCTCACCCAGCACGAACGCCGCATCCAGCTCGCCGCTCAGGACCATTTCGATGCCCACGCCGGAGATGGCCTGTTGCAGTTCCACCTGGATCAGCTTGTAGCGCTCGCGCATCTCGGAGATCACATCGCCCAGGCGCAGGTAGTGCGCATCGAGGATGGTGCCGATCTGCAGGCGCGCATCCAGCGTGCCCGAGAGAGCGCGCGCATGGTCGCGAAGATGCAGTGAAGCCGCGAGCACCTTTTGCGCGTCCTCGAGCAGCAGCTTGCCCGAGCGCGTGAGCGACACGCCGCGGGCGCTGCGCGCGAACAGGGTCACCCCCAGTTCATCCTCCAGCGCGCGGATGTGGCTGCTGATGGTGGGCTGCGAAAGATGCAGTTTTTCCGATGCCCGGGTTATATGGCCTTCGGCTGCCACCGTCACGAAGCTTTTGAGTTGCGTCAGATCCATCTGGTCGGTGCTTGCGTACCCCGGGGAAGGGAGCGAGTCGTATAAAGAGCGCTCGATGGTAACGAAAGCGGCTTGGCCGCGCTCTACGATATAGCTGCGGGCAAGGACTGCGCTCAGGGAGCAGGCGGTGGCAACCGGTATAATCCGCCGCTTCACCAGCACGCAGCATCTGAAAGCCAAGCAATGGAAGCCGAACGCAGCAACGCCATCAGCAATCTCCTTGCGGACCTTGACCGCCGCGCAGTGGAATTGCGGAGGTATCTTTGACTTCGATGCCAAGCAGGTTCGCCTGGCGGAGCTGACCCGCGCGCTGGAAGCCCCCGATATCTGGAACGACGCCAAGCGCGCGCAAGACCTGGGACGCGAGAAAAAGCAGCTTGACGGCGTGGTCACGACGCTCACCGGCGTCAGCACCAGCCTCGCCGATGCCAGAGAGCTGTTTGAAATGGCGCGCGCCGAAGACGACGACGCAACCCTGATTTCAGTCGAGGGCGACGTTGCCGCGGTGGAAAAGGCGGTCGCCGGCCTGGAATTCCGCCGCATGTTTCACCTGCCGCAGGATCCCAACAACTGTTTTCTCGATATCCAGTCGGGCTCCGGCGGCACCGAAGCGCAGGACTGGGCGCGCATGCTGGAGCGCATGTACCTGAAATATTGCGAGCGCAAGGGGTTCAAGGTCGAATTGCTCGAGGAATCCGAGGGCGAAGTCGCCGGCATCAAAAGCGCCGCCATTAAAGTTACGGGCGACTACGCCTACGGGCATCTGCGCACCGAGACCGGCATCCATCGCCTGGTGCGAAAGTCGCCATTTGATTCCAACGCCAGGCGCCACACCTCGTTCGCGAGCGTGTTTGCCTATCCGGAGGTCGACGAAAGCATCGAAATCGACATCAATCCGGCGGATCTGCGCGTCGATGTGTTTCGCGCCTCGGGCGCGGGCGGCCAGCACATCAACAAGACCGAATCGGCGGTGCGCATCACGCACCTGCCCACCAATATCGTGGTGCAATGCCAGAATGACCGGTCACAGCACCGCAACAAGGCCGAGTGCATGGCAATGCTCAAGTCGCGCCTCTACGAGCTGGAAATGCGCAAACAGAACGAGCGCAAGGAAAAGATCGAGGAATCCAAG
>Ga0156012_1145_pt1 | contig 12345 bp, 10 predicted proteins | sample RifCSPlowO2_02_FD_107666 | JGI IMG/M metagenome (GOLD analysis project Ga0156012, IMG submission 107666) | Gammaproteobacteria bacterium RIFCSPLOWO2_02_FULL_61_13
GCCCGCCGCTTGGATCGGGACCGACGGAAATTGGCCGGCTGAAGCCGGCCCTACAAAGGCAGCGGCAATAATTTCATCTCCGCGAGCACCTCGCGCACAGCCTGCAACAGGCCGCGCATGACTGTCTCATCCAACCGCCCGATGCAGCCGATGCGGAAAGTATCGCGTCCGGTCAGCTTGCCGGGATAGATCACGTAGCCGCGGCGATTCAATCCCTGGTAGAAGGTTTCAAAGCGAAATGCCGGGGCCGCCGGCATCAGAAACGTCACGATGATGGGCGCTTGCACCACTGACTTCAGGTACGGCGTGAAGCCAAGTCCGCCCATGCCCTCCACCAATACCGAACAATTGCGTGCATAGCGCCGCAAGCGCGCTGCCGGGCCGCCTTCCTGCGCCAGTTCCATCAACGCCTGGTCCAGCGCCAGCAGGCACTGCACCGGGGGCGTGAAACGCCACTGCCCGTTGCGCTCCAGCGCCTGCCATTGATCTTGAAGATCCAGACTGAGCGAGTGGGCATTTCCCGCTGCGGCGCGCAGCGCATCCGTCGCGGCAATGCAGAAGCCCAACCCCGGGACCCCCTCCAGGCATTTGTTTGCCGATGCGGTCACCGCCTGCAACCCGGGCAGGTGCATGTCCACCGGCAATGCGCCAAAAGCGCTCATGGCATCCACCAGCAGCGCGCGTCCATGCCCTGCCACCACAGCGGCGATCTCGGCCAGCGGATTCAGGATGCCGGAGGTGGTTTCGCAATACACCAGGTGCGCATGGCTTAGCTGCGGGTCCGCTCTCAGCGCGCGATCCACCAGCATCGGGTCCAGGGGTTGGTCCTCTGCCGTGGATAATTCCTGGCAATGCCGCCCCAGCATGGTGCAGATGCGGCTGACCCGGCGTCCGTAGGCGCCATTCACCAGATTCAGTAACCTGCCGGTGCGCGGTAACAAGGTTCCCAGCATCGCCTCCACCACGAAGGTGCCGCTGCCCTGCACCGGCACGCAGGTGTGCGCCGCACCGCCATTGGCAATTTTCAGCAGGCCGGCGCGCACCCGTTGCGTGACGTCGATGAAACCCTGATCGCGGGAACCCAGGTCATGGAGCATCGCGCGTTTTACCGCGCTGGAGGTGGACAGCGGGCCGGGCGTGAGCAACCAGGGATCGCCGTCAGGTGTTTTTGCAGGTGTCGACATGAGAGGAAGTCTTTATAGCGAAAAAGCCGCCTCAGCGCCACGCCACTCCCAGGCCGCCGACATGTGTGGGGGAACGAATACCTGTATCATGCGCCGGCCTCAACTTTCCTGACACAAATAATTCCATGACACGCCTGATCACCTACCTGGGACTGGTTGCCGGACTGGTCCTGCTGCTCGGCCTGTTGTTGTGGCAGGGAATGCTTGACGTCTGGTCCCTGCTCTCCACCTCGGGCTGGCAGTTACTGCTGCTGACGGTGATTTGGCTCCCCAATTTTGTCTTCGCCGGTGAGGCCTGGCGACAAATGTTCCCGCCGCAAATGCGGCCCACCCTGGTGCAGGGCATCGCCGGCATCTGGATGGCACGGGCGGTGAATAACCTGTTGCCGGTGGCATCCATTGGCGGCGAGGTGGCGAAGGCGCGGCTGGCATTTCATTGGGGACATCCGGCCACGGTCGCCACGGCTTCCGTTATCGTGGACAAGACCGTGCAGGTTGTTGCCGTGATCCTCTGGGGACTGTCCGGCGCCGCCTGCCTGCTGTTCCTGTCTCTGGATGATCGTCTGGCCTGGCTGGCCATGGGTGGATTCGTGGTGTTGTCAGTGTGCGTGGGTGGATTTTTTCTGGTCCAGCGCGCGGGCATGCTGGGCTTTCTTGCACACCTGGGCGAGAAGCTGCTGCGTATCGAGTCATTGAATGGCGTCAGCATCGGCGCAAAAGAGACCGATGCCGAGATCATACTCATCTACCAGCGCCACCGTCCCTTGTTGCTGGCCGTGGCCTTGCGGTTCCTGACACTGGCGGTACAGACGGGCGAGGTCTGGCTCGGCTGTCAGTTACTCGGATATCCCATCGGTATCCTGGAAGCGGTGATGCTCAAGAGCCTGACGTTCACACTGAGTGACATCGCCTTCGTCATCCCCAATGCCTATGGCGTGCAGGAAGGCGTCTTCATTCTTATTGGGGGCCTGGTCGGGCTATCGTCCGAGCAGGCGCTGGCCCTGTCCCTGGCGCTGCGCATCCGCGACCTGATCCTGGACCCGGCCGGATTGCTGGCCTTGCATCGCATCGAAACCCGGCGCTGGTTGCGATGACTTGCATACAGTGCGCCGCGCTCTCGCGGCCCGGCGGCGTCAGTTTACCGATGACCGCTGCGATTCCTGCCGTGCGAGAAGACCATCAACTGTTGCCCCCTCACCATCACGCCAGGATTTCCGGCCAGCCTGCATGATGAACTTTGGCTTGAATATGTCGACCCAGGCCGGGACCAGGAACATTGCCGCGCAGGCGTTCAGCAACAGCATGATGATAAGCAGGCGGGCTGCGTCCGCCTGGAACCGCAAGTCAGAGATGAACACCCACATGATGATGCCGCCAATGAGCGTGGTCGCGGTAAAGGCGATCGCCACGCCGGTGGTACTCACGGCGCGTGTTATTGCTGCCTGCAGCCCTTGCGCCACGTGCATTTCCTCCTTGATCCGATCCATCATGTAAATGGCGTAATCGACACCCAGGCCGATGCCGACGGCAATCATCGGCACGGTGTTGACGTTGAGCCCCATTTCCAGGATGCCCATACACGCATAGGTCAGCGCCGTGGCGAATCCCATTGACATCAGCATCATGAAACCCGCGTGAAACGACCCGTAGAACCATAAGGTGAACACGAGAATCAATATCAGCACCGCCGGCACGACCAGCAGATTCGTCTGGTAGGCCTCTTCATTGATCGCGGCAGTCACCCCAACCGGACCACCGGCCAGATCGATATGCAGGCCCGGGACCGTGGTTCCCACCGAATTGATCCAATCCTTGGCCAGGTAAATGGCGCGGCGAATTGTGCCACCGGTGTGATCCTTGTAGTAGAAAACCATATTGGCGAGGCGCTCGTCGGAATCTATGTATTCAAGCAACGCGCTCGGCGTCGGTGCAGACATCATGTACATGAACATAAGGCCACCAACATTGCCCGGCACAGAGGGGACGACAGCCCAGCGCGGGTCATTGTTGCGCGTCATTTGATTGACCTGCGTGACCAGATTGTTGACCCCCCTCACCGCACCCAGGTTCTCGTCCAGCAGCATGTGATTCTGAAAATCAGACAGCGCCTTCAGTACCTCCGGTTTCTTCAATCCGCCTTTCTCATCGGTTCGCGCGATGATGAACATCTCCTCCGATCCGGGAAACAGTTTGTTGATGGCCGTCGACGAAACATTGAAATCATGGTCGCGGTACAATAACGGCGAGCCGGGCTCGGGCTCGCCGACCCGCACCCATGAACTGAGGTAGGTTGCCAGGCAGGCGATAACCAGGCACACGGCCAGGACCGCCTTGGACCGCCCCGGCGTTGCCACGACCGCGGCAAGCTTTGGAAATATCTGCCGAATGAACGTGTGTTTCGCCGCTGTTTGCGCCGGCCGGGGCAGTTCCGCCAGCAGCATGGGAACTGTCACCAGCACCGTAACCACCATGCACACCGCCCAGAAGGACGCGTAAATTGCCATCTTGTCGTTGATCGGGACACTCCCGAGGCCGATCAGATACAGCGCCGAGGCGTCGGCTGCAATTGCCAGCGCGCCAGGCCGGAACAGCGCATTGAAGGTATTCCGCGCTGCGGCCACTTTTTCACCGGTCAGCGCAAGCTCGAGAAAATACCGCTCCACCTTTTGAATTCCATGGGACATGGCGCGCGCCGAGATCAGAAATGGCACAACCAGCATCAGCGGATCGAGGTTGTAGCCGAATACACCCATGAATCCGACGCCCCAGACACTGGTCAAAGCCATGCCGAACAGGGGCAGAAGGATGCCATAGAGCCGGCGTGTGTAAATAATCAGGATGCCCAGCACAATGAAGACGGTATACAGGAAGATCTGCAGGATCTGGCCGCTGTAGGAATCGACCCAGCCGACCAGCACCGGATGCCCGGTCGCGTAGATATTCACGCCCGCGACAGACTCCGCCTGGCGTATCTGCTGCAGTTCGCTGAACACCTTGCCGTAATCCAGTTGTCCCTCGTTCAAGGTTCCCTTTATCAGGGCCGCCTTCATGTCCGGTGACACCAGCAATCCATAGACATTGGTGCTGGCCAGTACGTCCCGCGCCATGGCCTTCAGTTCCGCTGCGTCATAGTCGCCGTGGTGGGGGTCGTAATAGTTTGTTGACCTGATGGTTCCGTCCGGGGTTATCCATATCTTGCGCGTGTTGCGGTGCGTAAGGCTTGCCACCAGGTTATGGTTGATACTATGAACGCTGTCCAGCGCCTGCGTTATCCTGTGTATGCGCGCCAGCGTGGCATTGCTGAAGATCGTCCCTTCCTCCACGACCACGGCCATGACGATGATATTGGCGCCGCCAAATGTGTCGCGAATGCTGTTATGCAGCTGGATGTAAGGGTGTTCCTGGGGCAACAGATCCGCGAAATCCGACAACATTCGCACTGCGGGGATTTGCGTGGCGAAAAACCCGGTGACCAGGAAGATCGCAGCCAGTACAACCTTCCTGTTATTGAAGAGAAAATTGCCGAAGCGCGGAAATACCTGGCTGCCGTCCATGCCTTATCAGCCCTGATCCCGCGCAGCGGCCGGCTGCATCACATCCCGCAGCAGGCTGGCGCCTGCAAAAATCTTCAGGGTTCCGTTTGGCCCCAACACCAGCAGCCGGTCGCCGCTCAGTGACCTTATGCCGCGCAGGTAAAACCGGATTGGTTCGCCGTGGTCAACGGCGTGCCACTGTCCGCCATCGAGGCGCAGGATCGTACCCTCGCCGCCGACAGCAAACATCCGGCCATTCAGTAATTCCAGGCCATACATCGTGACCAGTGTGCCGGTCTGCTCAGGCTGCCAGGATTGTCCGCCATTGTCTGTGCGCAGGATTACTCCCACCAGACCGGCAACCCAGCCATGTTCGCGATCCTGGAAGTACATATCCTGGGGATAAAATTCATCCGGAAGCGGCGGCAATCTTTCCCAGTTTTTGCCGCCATCCTCGGTCCGCATTACGGTGCCGAATTCTCCCGTGATGTAGCCGAGGTCGTTGTCGATGAACTGTATTTCCGTGAGGATCACGTCCTCATCGAGGGATGTCGTACTCCATGTCTCACCCACATCTGCGCTGGCCCAGATTGTCATCAAACTCCCGACCACCCATAAACGCCCGGTCGGGTCACAGGTAATGGATTGCGGTTGTTCCGCGGTATCCAGCGATTTTCTGGACCAGGTCGCACCCTGGTCATGGCTCACCCATACGTCACCTTCGTAGGATAGTGCCGCGAACAGACCGCCTTTGCACACATTTACATCAATCAGGTAGGGCCAGCCATCGAGTACGGCCCGCTGCCAGGATTGACCGGCATCCGCAGATCTGAGCACCAGGCCGCCGGAACCGACCACGACGATGCTGGTACCGGAAGCGCTTGCTGCCTGCAATACGTCCGAGCGCCGGATGGTCGACAGTCTGGATTTTTCCACCGCGCGCAGGTCCAGCGGCGCCTCGCAGCCAGACATGGCACCCAGGATCACAAGGCCTGCAAAAAGGGGCATTACGCGGGTCCGGCTCATGCCCATGGACCGAACCGGATGCGCAGCCGGATTGCGGCCGCCGTTCGCGTCCTGCGCGAGCAGGGAGCGGGCGGACCTGCTGGTACGACCTCACCCTCCGGGTCTGGGCAAAGCTCGAACCGCAGCCCAGGCGGGTCGTGGAACATGGCGATAATCTCCGTCTGCCTGTTTTGTGGCGCCGGGCCCGCCACGATCCAGGCCGGTGGACCTAGCGGCCCTCCTTCCTCAGGTTCTGGACCGAGAACAGGGAAGGCTGATTCACGTCATCGGTAATGATGCTCTTGAATTGCAGCGTCGTGCAGTGCTGTGCCTGTACGTCTATGAGTACCGCGAAATCGTCCAGCGCCACTCCCTTGCCCTTGTTCCTGGCGTGATGGAAATCGGAATGCGCCTTGCCGATCGGGAACCATTTCCACATATCACCTTTGCGATCGTATACCGTCAGGCTGGCCATGGTGGAAGTCTGCGCGTCGAGGTTGATAATGCGCTTGCTGAGCGGATGGTTCGGGTCCTTGGGCTTGCCGATCAGGGTGTAGGTCTTCCGCAGCTGGTAGGTGACCCTGGGGAAGCAGTTTCCCCGCCCATGCACGTCGACAAATCGATACCCGTCAGGATCATCGGCGGGTTCCGGGGATAAGGCCATTTCATTGTGATGGTAAAACGGCAACAGCAGATCCCTGCTTCCGCCATATGACCATTCGTAGTCGGTGACACGTCCGTTGTATCCCTCGAAATCCTCAATCATCAGGTCAGTGCCCAGAAAGGCATCCGTGATCTGCCCGGTCGCCAGCCGGCGCACGCGTCGCTGGAAACCGAGATACAACCAGGCATCGTCGCGCTGCGTGTCATCCTCGTAGCGATTGATGAGCAACTGCGTGTTGGCAAGGTCGAAGGGCTCCTTCACCATGCTGTAAATGCCCCGGTAAATCCGGCTTGGGTTGTCCGCATATTCCGGTGTCGGGCCGAACGTCACGCGATGCATGAAATTCAGGAAGTGCCATTCGAAGCGCAACTGCCGTTCCACCTTGCCGGTCTTGACGTCACGGAACGTCCACCAGAACGGGTAGATGGTTTCAGAATCGCCGGAATTGAAGCCGTATTGATAATTCCACACGAGTTTCTGGCCGGCATTGGGGTCGTTGGCATCCGGTTCCTGCGGGAAGGCACGTCCGGCGACGAAGCCGTCCAAGGTGCCGTCCGCACCAAGCTTGACACTGCCGGCGTTCTTGCGCGTGGCCTCGATGTACTCGGTGCTGAGCGGGAAGTCCGTGGCCGCAGCGGTGTCAACCTCGACCCAGCCGTCCTTGATGAAGAAATAGAGTCCTTCATCCAGGATGTCCTTGAACTGATCCACATTTCCCTGGTTCACCTTCACCCCCGGTTTGTAAACGGCATGGGTCGGAAACCCGTCTTTATATGGATAGAACGACTTCTGAATGACGTCCTCCGGCACGGTCTGCGCCCAGGCAGACGCCGACACAACCAGCATTGCAGCCACGAGCAGTTTTGATCTTTGCACTTTCATATCGCGCAGCCTCCGCATTAAAAGCTGTATCGAAGCAGGATCTGGAATTCGTCCTCATCCTGCGCCATTCCAATGGGTCCGGATCGAAATGCCCCGAGCGGACTCATGCCGCCGATGCGATTCACAGCCTGTCCCGGCGGAAGCGTGCCGGCACCAGGAGTGCCCTCCGCCGGATCGGTGAAGGGCGGGAACTGGTTGCAGAGACGGCAATCATCCCACTCATTCTTGGCGCGGCCCACCTTGAAGTTGGCGCCGAGGGACAGCCGCCAGTTGTCGGTAATCAGCCAGTCCACCGAGGGGGCTATGGTCGCCGCCTGCGCTTCAAAATCATAGGCGGAGATGACCCGCGGTTGTATGCGGTCGTTTTTGTAATTGCCCTGCACCAACAAGGTCCCGGTAAAATTGTCCTTCCAGTCCGGCATCCCGGCGGGGCCGGCCGGCGTCTGGATACGCTCGTGGTCCAGGAGGTGCTGGCCGAACAATTGTGCCGAGATCAGGAATGCCCGGGTCGGGTTCAGGAACTTGATGAATGTCGGCCGATCCCAGCCGACGACCCAGCGCACCACGTTGGATTCGGAGTACAACCGCGGATCCAGGGTATTGGGAAATTCCTCCCCATTGGTGTGGGCAACTTCGACCCGGAACGAGGACTTCAAGGGTTCCACATAGAAATCTGCGGATCCACCCAGCATAAAGACGCGTGGGAAATGAATATCGAACGCGAGCAGGTAGGGCCGCGGTACGGCATTGCCGAATGTGTCGAGAACCTGGCCGGTGGCCGGATTGATCAGCACATTGGCGGGAATGCCACCCGGGGGCAATAGGCCCGCGGCGCTGGTAAAGGTGCCGGTTTGCGCGAGGAATGGGTTAATGGCCGGCGGTCCGGCCGTGCCGCCGTGCAGAGACGGCAGTTGCTGGTGAAAGTAAAGTGTATTGACTGAAAAGCCCACGCCCTTGAACACGCCTTCCAGGCGGGCGCCTATTTCACTGTTGTCCAGCTCCCAGTCCGGAAGGATTGCGTCGTGAATGCCGATCGTTTGCTTGGGGAACGTCGTTGCCAGCAAGCCGGTGGAGAGCCCGTTACCGAAGGCTCCACCGGGCGTGTGCGGCAGGGCCGGCGCTCCCGGGCCGAACGGCGGGTTGAACGATAGCGCCGCGGTTGCATTGGGCGCGAAATTGCCGACGGTGCAGCCAAAGTTCCAGCAGGTGGACAGCGCCCGGAACAGGTTTCCGGCGTCGAGAATGTTATAGGGCTGCCCGCCCTGCCCCAGATTGTGCGGCCGGAATTTCTCGAATTTCCAGATGAACTGGAAGTTCAGGTCATCGAAGGCCCCGGTGGCGCCCATGCGGTACTCGGAGGAAAAGATTCCCATGGGAATACGGCTGTCCTCGAATTCTTCATAAATGTTCTGAATCGAGAAATCTATGGGATTGACCTGGTCCAGAACCCGGAACAAATCGGTCCGGCCCCATACCACCTGTTGCCGGCCGATACGGAGATTCAACTCGTCGCCATTGGCGAAGGGAATCGTGGCATCCACATAAATCTCGCGCAACCAGTCCTGCTGCTCATTGAACTCCGGAAAGCGCAGGTCGTCTTCATCGGCGTCCATGTAGTCCTTGATACAGCCACGGGGGTCTTCGTTGCATGGCCGGCCGGGATAGGCAAGCTGCACGCCGCCGAAACCCGGAATTCCGCCGGTCGCGGTAAAGGACTCGCTGCCGAGAATTACCAACCCTTCATTGGGATTGGTGCCAAGGAAAAATCCGTTCAGCACATCCGGATCGGACGTGGCAAAGGGATTTGTGCCCGGAAGCACAACCGGACCCAGGGCTGGGTTCGGTGTGGCCCCCCAGGGGACCATGTAGGGCAATCCAAGATCAGGCCCGCCCTGACTCTGCAACATCACCGGGCCCCCTGCCTCGTCACCCCAGGTATCCGAATTCAGATCGTAGGCGGCGTCATAACTTGCGCGCAAAATGCCGTGAAATGACAGCTCGGAGAATATCCCCGCTCGCCCGATATCTTTAGAGAACTCGAGTTGGCCGCGGTTGCGCATTTTGGAAATGCCCGCGCGGCTGCCCACCCGCTCGTGGGTGGTGTTGTCAACATATCCATGGACCTCAGCAGTGCCATCCTTGGAGGTCCAGGCATGGACGGCGGGCACTCCGGCCGCCAGCGCCATGGTCATGGCAAGAATGTTGAACAACGAACGGTGCGCAATTGATTGGTTGGCCATGCCTCCCCCTTGTTCGAGGTGATTTCCTACACGTGACTAAACATCCCTAAACCCGCCAAGAGCGCCCCCCGGCTACTCCCGATGAATTCACGGCGCTAAAGCCCACGTGCCGGAAAGTCTGCAATCCTGCCGGGCACCGTCTACTAGCCGTAGCGCCTCAGCCTCACGGTCTTAATAGGTTTCGATTTTAGTTTCAGCCTTCGACCGGCCGCAGGTATTGATTCGAATCAATAATCTGATTGCGCCGCTAGCGTCCATTTCCGTGCCAGATAAGCCCACCAAACTGCGCCAAGGGTTTGAGCGAAACCCGGCGCCGGCCGGGCTGAACCGCTTGAATCCATGGGTCATTTCAGTTGTTTGCTATTTAAATATCTGACGTGTAAGCTAAATATTGACAACGGGTGGTGACGCGGCGCAGAGCGGCGTTCGCACATTAAATATGGTGATCCGGGGGGATGGCATGATCGTCACTGAGGCGGATGCATACGTTCAGTTGGCGGCACGCATCAAGGAAGTCGCGTTGCGTGGCGGCGCCGATGTGGTCGGCATCGCCGACCCGCAGAGATGGAACGAATTTGTCCCCGAAGGCTACCGGCCGGAGGACCACCTCCCCGGCGTTCGCAGTGTCATCGTGGTCGGCGCCCGCGGCCCCACGTCCGGGGCCTGGCGCTGTCCGGATCACCGGCTGATGGAAGTCAACGGCTACGATTTTCGCAATGATGTTGCTGTCCATGTCGTGGCGGACTACATCGAACAGAATCTGAACCACTATGCCATGCAGGCGCCGTCGTTGCCCGTCGGCGGCCAGCAACCCGCTTTCAGCAACATGCTGGCGGCTGTGCTCGCCGGCCTGGGGACGCGCTCGCTGGCTGCCAATATCATCCTCAATCCCAAGTACGGCCTGCTGTATTACTCATCCTGTTTCACCACCCTGGCTCTGCCGGCCGACCCGCGCCTGGCGCAGGATGTGTGTCCGCACCCGATGTGCGTGACCATGTTCAGGAAGCTGGGCAAGACGCCGTGCCTGTCGGCCTGCTCCGTGGAAGAGGACGGCTGCCTGGACGGAAGCATCGGTGCGGATGGCCGCATCGAATCGTCGTATTACGATCGGGAACGCTGCGCGAGCCGCGCCATGAACTTCGGCATCAACAGCTTTCAGAAGGCCATGGAGCAGATCGTCAATTCCGACTCCGCCGAGGATCGGCACAGCATGATCAACTCGGATTTCTTCACCCGCTCCTGTTCCGCAGTCAGTCATTTTCGCGAAAGCGTCGCGCAATGCTTCGAATGCATGCGGGTGTGCCCGATTACGCGCCAGGAGAGAAAGCTGAAATGAACGCGCCGGAGAAATCACTCGACCTCAAGGCCGTACGCGCAGAACTGGACGCCGGGGCCCGCAAGGCCGGCGCGGCGGTCACCGGCGTGGCGGACCCGGCCGCGTTCACCGAGGCGCCGGAGGGTTACCGGCCCACGGACCTGCTGCCCGGCGCCAAGGCTGTCTATGTCCTCGGTGGCGCCGCACCCCGGGCCGCCGACTGGCGCAACCCCAATTATCAATTCATGGAAACCTCGTCCTTCAGTGATCGCATTTTTTCCGCAGGCACGCGTACCGCGCGCGCCATCGAGGATCATTTCGGCTATTACGCGCTGTGCGTGCCGGCCGGGGTGGATCGCGGCGACCGGCCGTTTCTCAGCGTCGCGCTGGCGGCGGAACTGGCGGGGTGCGGTTCGCCCAGTCTGGCAGGACCGGTGCTGCACCCGGATCTGGGATTCCTGTATTACTCGGTGGTGATCACGACCCTGCCGCTGCCGGTGGATGGCCCGCTGCAGGTGCCTGCCTGCCCGGCGCCGGCCTGCCTGGATATGTGGAAGTCGGAGGGCACGACGCCGTGCATGAGTGTTTGCGACATCGACAACGGCGGCTGCATCGGCGGGCGCATCGAGAATGATCGCGTGACCGAACGGCGTTACGATCGGGCGCGCTGCCGGACCCGCGTGGAGACATGGTGGATCCCCGGATTCCAGAAGGTGCTGGAAAAGACGCTGGATGAGACCGACAAGGAAAAGCGGAAGATCATGCTGTACTCCAGCATGTTTACCCGCACGCTCTGGTCGATGACCTATTCCAACGCGAGCCAGGGGCAATGTTACGAGTGCATGCGCGTGTGTCCGGTCGGCGAAAAAGCGCGCACCAAAAACTGAGGAGGCGCAAACCATGGGCTTCTACTTTGTGGATCCGGAGACCTACAAGAAATACAAGGACCAAGTCCTTGGGATGTCACAGTCCATCCAGATTAACTACCAGGAGCACCTGCCGCCGGAGAAGCGCCGGCCCGGGTTTTCCGATCGCCAAATCGCGGAGCAACTGGGTCTGGAGGAACGTACCGTGCGCGAGATCCGCATTGTCGGAGAACGTGAGTTCTACCCCATTGACGAGTGGGAAAAGGCGCTCATATTCAAGGACGAAACCTGCCGCAATTTTGCCCGCGAGGGATTGGCAGGTTTAACGAGAAAGTTCCGCAACCGACCGAAGGCGTGACGGGTCGCGCCCGGCACACGCTACGCGCACAGGCGGGGAAAGCAGAGCCATGGTGAACCGGGCGGCGGGCGATGAATTGTGGCGCATGGATGCGCGGGAAATTACCTCCGGAATCCGGCGGCGGGAGTTCAGCGCGCGTGAAGTCGTCAGCGCCTGTCTTGAACGCCATACTGCCACCCACCCGCGCATCAATGCGCTGACCGAGGTCCGGCTGAATGCGGCCCTGGCCGCCGCGGATGCAGCCGACCAGGCTGTTGCGGCAGGCAAATCGCTGGGCCTGTTGCACGGGGTCCCGGTG
>Ga0156012_1177_pt1 | contig 12318 bp, 11 predicted proteins | sample RifCSPlowO2_02_FD_107666 | JGI IMG/M metagenome (GOLD analysis project Ga0156012, IMG submission 107666) | Gammaproteobacteria bacterium RIFCSPLOWO2_02_FULL_61_13
ACTTGTCGTAGGCACTGCCTTCGTATTTGGTGTACAGCCCCTGGAATTCATCTGCGCGCCGGGCGGCAAATTGCACGTTCGATCCTACCGACTCCCGGCCGAAGGCCTGCGTGCCGCGTTTCCTGTTAAAACTCAGGGCGGAACAGATGCCATCGCGAATATCGCGAACCAGGTAGATCTCCTTTGCCTGTGGATACAGTTCCCGTATCAACCCTGTCAGAGGCAGGCTCTTCTCCGCGAAATGCGTAATATTCGGCGACTTTTCCCCGGCCCTGACACGCTCATCCTGATTGATTAGAGCCGCGTAAATTCCGTCTATGTTTTCCTGGCAGAAGCGGGCGAGCCGCGGCACATACGCCCCGCCCAGGTATCTGGCGCATGCGGCGGAAACGCCAAGCCGGTAATACGGGCTCGAGGACACAAGTCGGTTCCGTCCATCCCGCATGTTCCATTTTCCGGTCAGGCGCGTCCCCGCCTGCGGCGTGCTCAGGCTCTCGAGAAAATTAATCCAGTAGTGCGCGGCCAGCAACTCGTGCGGGTACTCGTGGTGCACATACACCTGCGGATGGAAGGAGAGCATACGCATGAGTAACGTGGTCCCGCTTCGTCCCATGGAATTCAGGATGATCGGGTTGTATTTCGGCACATATCCGGAATCGAGCCGCGAACGGGACACTTCAATTGTCCCGAGGGGAACCGGACTGCCCGAGGAGAATACTGCTTCCATGGCAATCCTGCTCTCAGGCGGCGCTCCGAGGAGATTCAGACCCAGCTCGAATTCTCCCGCCCCGCCCCCTCCGAACAGGCCGAACAGCCACTTTCCGCTTTGATCGAAAAACAGCTCATCGAGCACCAGATTGCAGCAGGAAAATCGAATTGACAGCAGCCGGCCGCTATTGGCCTGGATTTTTCCGCGCAGAAACAGGCCGTATATTTCGTTCGCAAATCCAGGTTTCATCCTTTCAATCTGGAATTCGCCGATCCGCCCGGGATCGGCGACATTTACGCTGACTTCACAGCGCTGAATGATTTTCATCCCATCACTTGTCCATGGCCTGTGATCCACAACCATCCCGGGCGGGTGCCGGGCGCGTGTCGCCCGCCGCGCCAATCATCCGTAACACCGTTGCATAAACTCGGTGATAAAACCCGGATTAAAGCTTTCGTCCCAGGAACGCGGCCAGTCAAACCTTGAATTCGCCACCCTCGCCTCAAGGTCGCTGGCGCGTCGGGCCGCCTCGACGATTGCGTCAGACACTGTCTCAATGCCGGCCGGCACTGCGATAAGGTTCTTCGAGATTCCGGCCATTCGCTCCGGTCCGCGATTTTCAAACGATGTGGTAACGACCACCATGCCGGCCGCTGCCATTTCCAGCGGCGGCACGCTTGGATGCGGCGAATACATCAGACTGATCCCGACATCATAGTTCGCCAATTCCCTGCAGTACTCATCAAAAGACATTCTTTTCAACATCCTTATGCTGGTGTCGTTGCCAAGCGGAATGTCCGTCCCCGGCTCCAGACTGCCGATGCCGACGAATTCCCAGGACTTGTCCAACAGTCCGGATTCCACCGCCCGCTGTAATGCCAACACGCACAACTCCAGCAGGTTGCGGCCCGCATGCTTTTCCGGCCGCGCATAGATCAGCATCCTGCGCCCGGGACGCCCGCGCAACTCATCCAGGGACGGTGCGCGCACGTTGGACAGGGCGTGCTGAAACATCAACCATTTCCCCTCGGCCTGATCCCCATCCCTGAACACGCCCAGCTTTTTGGCGCGGAAGAAATTCACCAGGTCCGGTGAGTTGAATACCGCAAAGTGGTCAAAGGTGTAGGTCTCATCACACAATGCGCGGATGCTGTCGTACTCGTAAAAGATGCATTCATAATCCTGAATAAAGAAGACAAACGGCCGGCCGTTGATTTTGTTTGCGGCCATTTGCGCGAGACGCGATGTGGTCCATGAATAGCCAACGAAGATGTCGTCCTTGCCGACGAGCAGCACCTGTTCGCGATCATGCCCGTCCACAAGCTCCGCGTTTTCAAGGCAGAAGCGCAGCGGATTGTTTGGCCCGAGCTCGCGGAACAGTTCCGCCTTCGTCGTAACCATGCGTTGATGCAGAATAATCCGGACCTTGCAGCCCGCCTTTATCAGGCGGGTCATGAAACTGAACACGGCAATGTACCCGCCATAGACAAACGACGGATCTATGCCGGGCAGGACAAAGTTGAGTTTACGTTCCACGCCGGCGGCAACCTTCACATTCAGCGGCTCGAGCGCATCTTCGATCATCCTGAGATTGTAGATTCGCAGCGGGTCGCGCAGTTCGTCCGTCGGGAAGCCGAGTGAAAACGGGAAGCACCAGCCGAACTTACGTTTGAACAGGATGTTAAGGTTGTTCAATGCCTGACGGATAATGAAGAATTTTTCCCGTCGCGTTCTTGACAACATGAATTTCCGGTACATCTGGTGGCGCCGAATCCAGATTTCGTGAAAGAATGAAATGGTGCTTTCCATCATTGGCAGTGGTCCCGGGCAATTGTCCGTGTCTATTCCTGATATTTCAGCGCGCGCAATTCATCGCCCGCCAGTCGCAAACATGTCTGCGCAATCGATTGTGGCAATTCCTTGCGCCAGCGCTGCACCGATCGGACCGGGCTGGCGCTGGTCTTGTGAAAGTCCAGATTGCTGTCCGACGCCCGTGCCTGATTCACCATCGCGGCAACTGTTGCTGCCGAATCCTCCAGACCAAGGTACTGCAGCACGCGACTGGCCGCGGCCGCCGGGTCGGCAACCAGATCCTCATACCGCACCAGCAGCGCCGTATCCCGGTTCGCCAGGCAGGACTGGTACAGGCTCCTGAACTCCGCGCACCGGTAGGCTGCGAATTCGTCATCGCTGACGGTGGACTCCCGACCAAAATCCTGGGTTCCACGCTTGGCATTGAAGGCAAGCGCGGAACAGATGTTGTCCCTGATATCACGAATCAGAAATACCTCCTTGGCATCGGCGTAAAGCTCTTTTATCAATGAAGGAAATGGCAGGCTTTTTTCGGAAAAGTATCTTATCGGCGACCCGCTCGAGGCCGATTTCACATTGCTCAGCGCCTGGTAAAAGTGATCTATTGATTGTTGGCAGAACGCCGCCATTTGCGGAATGTATGCCCCGCCCAGATACCGCAGAATGGGGTCCGGCGCGCCCTGCCGGTAATAGACATGCGTACGGATGGATTTCCCGGTGTGGTCACGCATTTTCCATTTGCTCATGATGCGGTCAGCCGCCAGCGGAGTGGTCAGGGATTCCAGCATGTTGACCCAGTAGAACGCCCCAAGCAGTTCGTGCGGATATTCGTCGTGGATATAGATCCCCGGGTGTTTGCCCAGCAGGTGCATGAACCAGGTCGTGCCGCTCCGCCCCATGGAACTCAGGATTACCGGCGCCATGGCGGGCTTGTAGCCCGATTCAATCCGCTCCCGTTCAACATGAATTTCCGCCACCCTGACGGCGTCGCCCGGGCCGAACACCGCCACCACATCCATGCTGCCACTGACCGGCCCGCCCAGAAGGTTGAGACCGATTTCGAAATTTGCCTGCGGCTTCGCCTTTGACACGCCGAGTTTGATCCGGTCCAGGCGACGGTTCTGATAGCGGATTTCCAGGCGCTTTGGTTTGACGCCCCCGGTTTCCAGGCGCCCCTGCAGAAACAACGCAAACAAACCATCGTCACCCGGGAAGCGGGTCCTGGTCATGTCAAACCCGACGATCCGCGTCCGGTCCTGGACGTCAATTCGGATCTCGCATTTCCTGATTACCGTCATAAATTAAGGTTCCCGCTTGAACAATTTTCAGGGACTGCTGAAATCATCACAAATCCGGGTGTGCCACCGCTTCCGCCGCCAGAAACCGCACCGCACCCGCGTTTCCAATCACGCGCAACTCTGTCTTCCCATTGTGGTCGAGTCCATCCGCGCACAGGAGTAATTCGCTTATCCCGGCGTGAACCTGGATGTCGGTGACTTCCTGCCTGTCGAGGCAGGCCGACTTTCTTGAAAACGCGGATCTGATCAGCAGTTCTTCGTCTGCCTCAACCCTGATACGCAGCAGATACGGTCCACTTCTATGCTGCCCGGCAGCCATGCCCGCGAAAACCACACGCCAGGCGGGTTCCGTAGCCGGCCCGCCGCGCACCCGCGCCATGGGCTCCCTGGTGCGCACGACCTCCACGACCTGCAGATGACCCGGTGCCTGCCTTGATTCGGCAAACAACCGCTGCAGGCGCGCCTGCCGCACCTCCGGAGGATTCGATTCGATCCCGGGGCTGGCCAGGCACTCCGGCTTCGAACAATTCCCCAGGTGGCCCTCTACAAATTGCATCAGCACGATATCTGGCTTCTCTGCTGCGATTATTTCCGCCGGAAATGCGTCTTTGAGCTTCCAGCCATAATTGAACCGGTTCACCGCCACCAGCCGTTGAAAGTGCTCGGCGAAGAATTGACTGTTCCAGCCGTAGAATGAATCCACGATGAAAAGCCCGCGCTTGAGTGACGGATCGTCAATCTCGCTGATGCGCGTGATTCCGGTCCGCCGCTTCAGGCCACCATCGCCATCATCAGATTTGATGCTGCGCGCCAACCAGCCATCGCGCCGCTCAAATCTTGTGGTTTTTTCCGTACCCTTCATCCCCAACATTGCCGGCAAGTTGGTGCGATAGCTACCCTGCGCTGCCACCAGATCCGGGTAATCGAGAATATGTTGTGGGTCAAAAATCTCCGGGAACGCCCGCGCAATATGCTCGTAGCCCGCCAGTGCGCCATGAAAGTTCCAGTGGCTGTCGGTCTTAAAGTAGACCTGATGGTTTGTTTTTGCTGCGCGCAAGGCACTGCGCAGATCGAGAAAGACCACATCCGATTTCCCGGCCATATGCGCCGAGAGCCGGTCCAGCGCGGAGCCTTTGCTGCGCGGCCCTAAATGCGCGGGCATGAACTCCGCGTAGATGCTCTGCTTGGTTGGCGCCACCGCTACGCCGAAAACTATGTGCTTCAATTTCAGCCAGTCGCCGCGCTCCTCCAGTACTATGCGCCAGCGTCGCAGATCCTGCTCGGAAACATCACCCAGACCGGAATAGTCAAGCATGTCCCTGTGATTGTTGTGAAACAGCCAGCCATTCCTGCCCACCAGTACCTTCCTGCTGAACGATACGCCTAGCAACCCGTACTTCAGTCGCGCATTGGCTTCGATGAGCAAATTGCGCATGCCGAAGTTGTCATACACATAACTGTCAAATGCCTTCGGGATTTTCAAATAATCAACCAGCGATTGCGGGATGGACGGCAATGGCGCCGGCACGCGGTTTTCCCCCGAATCAGCGCCGAAAATATCAGGCCGCCCCATGAACAGGAACGGCAAAGCCACGCACATCAGAAGGAGCGCCGGCACCACGCATCTGGATACGGAAATCACACGTGCGGGAATAGTGTTCATGTCAGAAGCGGAAATAGATAAATGCCTTGTGGGATTCGGCGGACACATTGACCAGGCATAGAAACAGCACAGAGAAAAACAGGATTGCCTTGAAGGCCGCGAGCGCCGGCACCATCACGGCAGCGCGTCCGGCCCGCTGCGACGCCCGGCACGAAAAAAATACCCGCCTTGCACAATACCTTGGCGCCCAACCTGATGAAAAGAGCAGGCCCGCGGCAAACGCCAGCAAAACGTAATTCGTAAGGTAGTTATCCAGGGCGTAAATTCCCGCCGGGCTCACGGTGCCGGCGAACATGGCGCGCAGGTAGGTGATGCCGTGCCCGAGATCCTGGGCGCGGAAAAATACCCAACTAATCTGAACCACCAGCAACAGGTACAAGTGCTGCACAATGACATGCGTGCGGCGCAACGCAGTTTCCAGGCCGAGGCGTTCAAACATCATGAACATGCCATGCAACAATCCCCAGACGATAAAATTCCAGGATGCCCCGTGCCACAACCCGGTCAGGAGAAAAACGATCGTCAGATTGAGGTAGGTTCGACCAGGAGTCCCCTTGTTGCCTCCCAGCGGTATGTAAAGATAATCACGAAACCATCTGGACAGGGTCATGTGCCAGCGACGCCAGAATTCCCGCAGGGTCGTGGATTCATAGGGGTGCTTGAAGTTTTCCGGGAACCTGAATCCGAACATGCGTCCGAGCCCGATACCCATGTCGGAGTAACCCGAGAAGTCATAGTAAATCTGCAGACCGAAGCAAACCGCCCCGAACCACGCCGTCGCCGGCGACAACTCGGCCCCGGGAATCCGAAATATTGCGTCCACCGTGTTTGCCAGCGGATCGGCAATCAAGACCTTTTTCGCCAGGCCGATCACGAAGCGTTCGCTTCCGACGGACACATCCCGCAGTGAAACGCTGCGCTCGTGGATGCGCTGTGCTATTTCCCGAAAGCGTACGATGGGTCCGGCCACCAGCTGCGGGAACATGGAAATGTACAGGGCAAGATTTGTAAGGCTGCGTTCGACCCTGGCGTGCCCCCGGTAGACATCTACCACGTAGGTCATGGACTGAAAGATGAAAAAGGATATGCCAAGCGGGAGTTGGGGGGTCGGCACGGGAAGCGCGCCCAATCCGGCCCAGCCCAGAACGGCGTTGATTGAATCAAGAAAGAACTCGATATATTTGAAATAGAAAAGCACACCGAGATTGAAGGCCACCGCGACCACCAGCCAGCGCCTGCGCCGCGCCGGATCGGAACCATGCAGTGCGAGCCCGAGCAGATAGTTTCCGGTTATCACAGTGAGCATGAGAATGATGTACACCGGCTCGCCCCAGGCGTAGAACATGAGGCTCGCCGCCAGCAGCACCATGTTCTTCCACGGGCTGATTACGTAGAGAATCAATGCCAGGGGCAAAAAGAAAAACAGGAATGTCGGGGAACTGAAAACCACTGGCTGGATCCGTTGCCGTTGTCAGTCGGCTGGATCGGGCACAGCCCGGCCTTTGACCTGACTCATATACGCGCGCAACACATCCGCGGTCGTGCCAATCGCCCGGGTCGTGCCATTTTCAATCCAAACGACCCGCTCGCACATCTCTTCAATCGTCTCCAGGTTATGGGACACGAGCACAACCGTTTTGTTGGAACGAATCTTGCTCCGCATTGCAGCGGCGGATTTGACCCGAAACTGGGCGTCACCTACGCCCAGAACCTCGTCGATAAGCAACACATCAGGATCCGCGTGAAAGGAAATTGAGAATCCGAGTCTCGCTTTCAGGCCCAGCGAATAGGTTGCCACCGGGTAATCAATGGCGTCGTCCAACTCCGAAAACGAGATAATCTCGCTCATTTTCTCCGCGATCTGCGTCCTCGTCATGCCAAGCAACATCCCGCTGAGGAACACATTTTCGCGGCCGGTCAGGTACGGTAAAAACCCGACCTGCAATGCGAGCAACGATACGGAATACCCGCCATAGTTTGTTATTACGCCCGCATCCGGATTCATGATGCCGGCCATGACTTTCAACATCGTGCTTTTCCCCACACCGTTCCTGCCGATCACACCCAGTGTCTCGCCATGTCTGACATCCAGGCTGACATTTCTGACGGCCCAAATTTTCTGACGTTTCAGGAATCCCCGTTTACGGAAATAGCACACCCCGACGTCCTTCATGGTCAATACAGGGTGGCCGGACATGGGATTTCTCAGCGACTTATGATTTTCGGGTACACACGGTCGAATCGCGCAAAAACCGCAGACCCGGTAAGCATGAAAAATGTCGCCACCAGCAGCACAAACACCAGCCCGCCCATCTCCGGCAGCGAGTCACGTAACAGGACCGACCGATATGCATCAATAACAACCGCCATGGGGTTGTACCTGAGCAATTGTTGGACATCATCCGGCATACGATTGATGTCGAAGAAGATCCCGGACATGAAAAACAGCATCATGAGTGCGTTATCGAGCAGCAGCTTGAGATCCTGTGCAAACGGTACCAGCGAGGCCACGAATACGGCGGCGCCCGCAATCAGCAGAAATTCCACGGCTACCAGCACCGGGACGAAAAACCAGGTTGCCGCCGGGGTTCTGCCGAACGGCACCACAAGCAGGATGAGCAACAACGTCATGATGACGGACGACTTGACGGTATTCGATACAACCGTAACCAGTGGCAATATGATTTTCGGCAGGTAGACTTGCTGAATGAGCCCGGCGTGCTTCGTGAGTGACCCCGCAGACGCGGAAACGGTGCTCCCGAACCACTTCCATGCCACCATTCCGCACATCAGGAACGGCACAAAATCCTTTCCCCCGGAGCGGAGACCAATCTCGAATATCAGATAAAACACGCACATGTACATGACAGGCTCCAGGAACCACCACAGGAACCCAAGATAAGCGCGGGTGGCTTCGGCCCTCAGCTCTGCATACGCTTTGAACAGCACGAGCTGCACGTAATGCGGTAAACGCGCCATCAAAAACACTCTGCAACTGCCAGGTCAACGCCCCGCGTATCCTTCTCGGATAGCAACGGCGATGCCCCGGCGACCAGCGGCCAGGTAATGCCAATGCTCCGGTCATTCCAGAGGATGGTTCGTTCCTGGGATGGTGCATAGTAATCCGTGCATTTGTACGCAAGGATTGCTGATTCACTCAGCACATAAAACCCATGGGCAAAACCCTCCGGTATCCAGAGCATGTCATGCCCATCCGCCGTCAGATTCATGCCAACCCACTTGCCGAAATGCGGCGACGATCTGCGCAGGTCCACGGCCACGTCAAATACCTCCCCGTCCAGCACCCGCACAAGTTTTCCCTGTGGCCGGCCGACCTGATAATGCAAGCCACGCAGTGTCCCCTGCCGCGACCGGCTTTCGTTGTCCTGGACAAAGTCCACGTCAATACCGCGGCGTGCAAACTCCTTCTTGTTCCACACCTCCTTGAAATGCCCGCGTGAATCCCCGTAAACGTCAGGCCTTATATGTATAACGTCGGGGATGGCCGTGCTAATCCACTCCATGGATATCCGCCTCCTCGCTTACCTGTTGCAGATAGCGTCCATATTCACTTTTGCTGAGAGCGGCAGCCAGACGGCACAACTGTTCGCGATCTATGAACTTCATCCTGAACGCAATCTCCTCCGGGCAGGCAATCTTCAGCCCCTGGCGCCGCTCAATCGTCTCGATGAAGTGAGCCGCCGATAGCAGGCTTTCATGTGTCCCGGTATCGAGCCACGCCGTGCCGCGACCCAGGAGTTCCACCTGAAGCGTTTTGCGGCGCAGATAAACGCCATTCACGTCGGTAATCTCCAACTCTCCGCGCGCCGAGGGCCGGATGGTCTTGGCAATGTCAACAACTTCGTTGTCGTAGAAATAAAGCCCGGGTACGGCGTACATGGAGCGGGGCCGTTTTGGCTTCTCTTTAATCGAGATTACCCTGCCATCATTGTCGAATTCCACGACGCCATAGGCGCTTGGGTTATTCACACGATATCCAAAAATGGTGCCGCCCTTTTCCCGTGCCGCCGCTGCCTTCAGCGTCCGCGCCAGATCATGACCGTAGAAAAGATTGTCACCCAGAACCAGCGTGCATGGATTGTTGCCGATAAACTTTTCGCCAATGAGAAAGGCCTGTGCGAGCCCGTCGGGAGACGGCTGTTTCGCGTAGGTAATGTTGATTCCCCATGCCGATCCGTCTCCTAGTAGTTGTGTGAATTGCGGGAGATCATGGGGTGTTGATATGAGCAGAATGTCCCGCATCCCCGCCAGCATAAGTGTCGACAGCGGGTAGTAAATCATCGGCTTGTCGTAGATCGGCATCAACTGTTTGCTGACCGCCAGAGTCAGCGGGTAAAGGCGGGTGCCGGATCCTCCAGCCAGGACAATGCCTTTGCGCACGATGTTTTCGGATCCGGTACTCAACTACCTGCTCCGCCCAGTCCAAGAATGCCGGGGACACGCACCCGCGATGCGCCAAAATGAGCCGCGGCACGGTCGCGCATGGCAACGGGAGCGCTGATGCTGGTGATTATTGCGCCGTCAACCGGAGGGACGGCCCCCAGGTCCTTCCAGACCACCAGGGTCAGGAACCGGTCCTGCGTGCAGTCGGGGTCATACACGCCGATGATCTGCAGTGGATATTCCCGTACCCTGAGCAATGCAATTTCCGCAAGCTCGGAAGTTCCGCAGAGGACGATGTTCCTGCAACCCTCCGCGGCGCATGATTCCAATACATCCCGCATGGATGAACTGGCCACGCGGAAGAAGTGGAATGAATTTCCCAAATACTCCCTGGTAAGCCGGCTTTTCTCGGCAAATCCCTTGGGCGTAAGGTAATAAAGGTAGCGATTTGCCGGTGCCTGCCGCACCTTGACCAAACCCTTGCGAACGCAGCGTTTCAGGTAGGAATTGGCCAACCCCAACGCCACACCGAGCCGATCCGCCAGACGCCGTTGCGTGACATTGCTGCCCTGATCAATGGCCTGGAGCAATTCCAAGGTCCGCGCCTCTTCCCGATTGCCAGCGTTCATAATGTGAACAGTATAGCCAAACACGTTCACAAAATGAACATGGGGGTAATTGGTGAATTATCCCGGCGGGCTGAAGCCCGCCCTACACGGACAAATACTTGCCCGAACGCAGGTAATCCATGACCTGCGCGACACACTGCTCCACCGGTGTGGTGCCTGTGGCCAGTTGCAGCTCAGGCGCTTCCGGGGCCTCATACGGCGAACTGATGCCGGTGAACTCCGGTATCTGCCCGGCGCGGGCCTTCTTGTACAGGCCCTTCGGATCCCGGGATTCGCATACCGTCAGTCCCGCGTTGCAGTACACCTCGATGAAATCCCCCGGCGCCACCAGGCTGCGGGCCAGATCCCGATCCTTGCGAAACGGCGAGATGAATGCCGTCATGACGATGAGCCCGGCATCCAGCATCAGGCGCGACACCTCGCCGATGCGGCGGATGTTCTCGGTCCGATCCGTGTCCGTGAATCCCAGGTCCTTGCACAACGCCTTGCGCACATTGTCGCCGTCGAGCACGAAGGTGCGCGCGCCCCGGCGATGAAGTTCATCTTCCACCGCGTGCGCCAGCGTGGACTTGCCGGCACCGGACAGGCCGGTGAACCACAGAATCACGCTGCGATGACCGTTCTGCTTTTCCCGGTCCGCCCGGAAAATCGTCGGCTCGTGCCAGTGGGTGTTCTGATTTGTGACCTTTTCCTTTTGCATGGTTCCTCGTTTCCGTTTAAAAATGTAGGGCGGGTTGAGCAAAGCGAAACCCGCCGATCGCATGCATTTGTGGCCGAGCCACCAAGAACCGGTGGATTTCGCTTTGTTCTATCCACCCTACGAAGCTCATTTTCGTCCGACGCAATGGTAATCAAATCCCGCTGCGCGCATTGTCTCCGGCTCGTACACATTGCGCAAATCCACAAATACGCGGCCGCGCAGGCGCTGCTTTAGAAGATCCATGTCGAGTCCACGGTACACGTTCCATTCGGTCAGTAGGATCACCGCATCCGCCCCGTCGCAGGCGCCATAAATGTCTTCACAATAGGCGATGCCGGCCGGCAGCAATGCCTTTCCCTCGCGCATTCCCTGGGGATCATGCGCGCGAACGATAGCGCCGCGTTGCAGAAGTTCGGGCAGTATGGAAAGCGCCGGCGCCTCGCGCATGTCATCGGTCTCGGGCTTGAACGTTAACCCAAGCACCGCCAGCACCTTGCCGGCCTCACTGCCGCCCAGCGCCGCGCGGATCTTGCCGACCATGGCCGCCTTCTGCGCCTCATTGGTCTCGATCACCGCGGAGACAATGCGGCTTGGAACACCATGCTCTTGCGCCATGCGCACCAGGGCGCGCGTGTCCTTGGGGAAACAGGAACCACCGAAACCCGGCCCCGGGTGCAGAAACTTGCGCCCGATACGGCCATCCAGCCCCATGCCCCTGGCGACCGCGTGCACATCCGCGCCCACGGTCTCGCATAGCGCCGCCATTTCATTGATGAAGCTGATCTTGGTAGCGAGAAAAGCGTTGGATGCGTACTTGATCAACTCCGCGCTCTCCAGATCCGTGGCCACGATGGGTGTTTCTATAAGGTTCAGCGGCCGATACAGTTCGCGCAGCAACTGCTCTGCGCGCGCGCTGTCCACGCCGATGACAACGCGATCCGGGCGCATGAAATCGGACACGGCCGCACCTTCGCGCAGGAATTCCGGATTCGACGCCACGTTGAACTGCACCGCCGGATTGGTCTCGCGGATGATGCGCGCCACGGAACGCGCCGTGCCCACGGGGACGGTGGACTTGTCCACCACCACTGCACCATTCTGCA
>Ga0156012_1044_pt3 | contig 11730 bp, 6 predicted proteins | sample RifCSPlowO2_02_FD_107666 | JGI IMG/M metagenome (GOLD analysis project Ga0156012, IMG submission 107666) | Gammaproteobacteria bacterium RIFCSPLOWO2_02_FULL_61_13
CACCAGTTCGGCCAGGGGATAATCCGCGAGGACGTGGATGCCCGGGTGCCTGGGCGCGTCAATCGACTTGGCTGCCCAGTCACACTGGAATTTTTTCGCGCGGGCCCCGGCCAGTGTCAGCCAATGAGTCGTGTCCTGCCGCTGCTGGTGGCGGATCCGCAAGGCTTCAAATTCGCGCGCGGTTTCCTCCAGCAACAGCGGGCGTTTCTCCGCGCTGATCAGGGACTGCACCACGCCCACGGCGCGGGAGGCGTCCTTTACATGCACGACACCCGCTCCGTAGCCTGGGGCAATACGCAGCGCCGTGTGCATGCGCGACGTCGTGGCGCCGCCGATCAGCAAGGGGATGGTGAACTCCAGGCGCTGCATCTCGCGCGCCACGTGCGCCATTTCATCCAGTGACGGGGTAATGAGCCCGCTCAGGCCGATGATATCCGCCTGCACCTCCCTGGCCTTGTTCAGGATGGTCTCGCAATGGACCATGACGCCCAGGTCAATCACTTCGAAATTGTTGCACTGGAGCACGACGCCGACGATGTTCTTGCCGATGTCATGGACGTCGCCCTTGACTGTCGCCATGACGATGCGGCCATTGCTGCTGCTTCGGCCCGATGCAGCCTTGTCCGCCTCGATGAACGGAATCAAATGGGCCACGGCGCGCTTCATGACCCGGGCGCTTTTCACCACCTGCGGCAGAAACATCTTGCCGGAGCCGAACAGTTCGCCGACCACGCTCATACCGTCCATGAGCGGACCCTCGATGACTTCCAACGGCCGCGCATACAATTGCCGTGCCTCTTCGACATCCAGTTCGACGAAATCGGCGATGCCCTTTACCAGCGCATGGGACAGGCGTTGCTGGACGGATTCGTTGCGCCACGCGGCCACATCGACCTGCGGGCCGCGCGCCACCTGCTTCACGGTTTCCGCGTATTCCACCAGGCGTTCGGTGGCTTCCGGGCGGCGGTTGAGCAGCACGTCCTCCACTCGCTCCAGCAGCGCTTTTTCGATCTCGGCGTAAATACCCAGTTGCCCGGCGTTGACGATGGCCATGTTCATGCCGGCCTGAATGCCGTGATACAGGAACGCGGCGTGCATGGCCTCGCGTACCGGATTGTTGCCGCGGAAGGCGAACGACACATTGCTGAGGCCGCCGCTTATTTGTGCGTGGGGCAGGTGCTGCCGGATCAGGCGCGCGGTTTCGAAAAACGACACCGCATAATTGTTATGCTCCGCCATGCCGGTGCCCACGGTGAGGATATTGGGGTCAAATATGATGTCCTCCGGCGGGAAGTCCAGTTGCCCGGTCAACAGGCGATACGATCGCGCGCAGATCTCATAGCGGCGCTCGGTGCTGTCGCCCTGACCCTGCTCGTCAAAGGCCATGACCACCACCGCTGCGCCATAACGGCGCGCCAGGCGGGCATGGTGCAGAAATGCCTCTTCGCCTTCCTTCAGGCTGATGGAGTTGGCAATGCCCTTTCCCTGCATGCAACGCAGGCCGGTCTCGATGACCGACCACCGGGAGGAGTCAATCATCAACGGCACGCGGCTGATGTCCGGTTCCGAGGCGATCAGATTCACGAACTGCCGCATCAGCGCCTCGGAATCCAGCAAGCCCTCGTCCATGCAGATGTCGATGACCTGGGCGCCGCTCTCGACCTGTTGCCGGGCGATCTCGAGCGCGCCTTCCAGGTTGCCCTCCTGAACGTATTTCAGGAACTTGGGAGAACCCGCCACATTGGTGCGTTCGCCGATGTTGATGAAGCCGGTCTCGGGACGCAGGATCAGCGGTTCCAGCCCGCTCAGGCGGCAGTAACGCGGTTGCTCCGGAATTTTGCGCGGCGCACACGGCGCCACCGCCGCGGCGATGGCGCGGATATGTTCCGGCGTCGTGCCGCAGCAGCCGCCCACCATATTAATGAATCCGCTGCGGGCAAATTCGCCCAGCACTGCAGCCATGTCTTCCGGCGATTCGTCATAGCCGCCGAAGGCATTGGGCAGGCCGGCATTGGGGTGCACGGAAACAAATGTATCCGCCACCGCGGATAATTCCTCCACATGGGGACGCAATTCCTTTGGCCCCAGGGCGCAGTTAAGCCCGATGCATAACGGCATGCCATGGCGCATGGAATGCCAGAATGCCGTCGTCGTTTGCCCCGTCAGCGTGCGACCGCTGGCATCGGTGATGGTCCCGGAGATGATCAGCGGCAGCCTCTGCCCGCGTTCGTAAAAGCACTGTTCGATGGCAAACACGGCCGCCTTGGCATTTAACGTGTCAAAGATGGTTTCAATCATCAGCAGGTCAACGCCGCCGTCCAGCAAACCCACCGTGGCGTCCGCGTAGGCCTCGACCAGACCTTCGAAGGTCACATTGCGCGCACCGGGGTCATTGACCTCCGGCGAAATGGACGCCGTGCGGCCGGTGGGACCGAGCACGCCGGCCACGAAACGGGGTTTGCGCGGCGTGCGGCGCGTAAATTCGTCGGCAATTTCACGGGCAAGCGTCGCACTGGCGAGGTTCAACTCCCGGGCGACGTGCGAGAGGCCGTAGTCACGCTGCGAGATGGCATTCGCGTTGAAGGTATTGGTTTCAATGATGTCCGTCCCGGCCTGGAGGAATTGGCGGTGAATATCGCCAATGAGCTCGGGGTGCGTCAGGGACAGCAGGTCGTTATTCCCCTGCAGGTCGCGTCCATGGTCGGCAAAACGGCGGCCGCGGAAATCCGCCTCACCGAGCTTGAGCAACTGGATGCTGGTGCCCATGGCCCCGTCCAGCAGCAGGATGCGTTCGCGCAATAGCCCTGCAATGGGTGAGGGTATTGCCTGCGGATTGGGCGGCATCATTTCTTCCTTGCGGCTGCGGCGGGAGACGCAATTCCATCGCCAACCTGTTGAAGGGAGGCGGATTGTAGCGATTCGCATTGCGAACCGGTAGAGACAATCGGATTCCGGCGCAGCGGCAATTCAGCGGCTCCGTGTCCGCCTGATCCCGGACTTTTCTGGCGCTATACTCGATCTACAGGACGCAACGGCGTCACTTGGGCAATTCCATTTGGGGGGATCGAATCATGGCGGGAGACGGCAAACACATTGTTATTGTGGGCGGCGGCGCTGCGGGTATCACCGTTGCGGCCACTCTGGTACGCAAGGCCGCGGGAACAAAGCTGGATATCACGGTGGTGGAACCATCGGACACTCATTATTACCAGCCGGCGTTCACGCTGGTCGGCGCCGGGGCATTCAAATTCGCCCACACGCAGCGGCCCGAGGCGAAATTGATCCCGGCACACGTGGAATGGATAAAGGAGCGTGTCACGGGTTTCGAGCCGGAGCAGAACCGCATCAAGCTGAGTTCCGGCAGCACGCTGGCCTATGACTACCTGATCGTGTGTCCGGGGCTGGAATTGGACTGGGACAAGATCGACGGCGCCAGGGACGCATTGGGTAAAAATGGCGTCTGCAGCAACTATGACCCGGCATTTGCCGAGTACACCTGGAGCTGCCTGCAGAACCTGGGCAAGGGGGCCACTGCCTTGTTCACCCAGGCGCCGCTGCCGTTCAAGTGTCCCGGCGCGCCGCAAAAGATTGCCTACCTGGCCGCCCATCACCTGCAACGGAAAGGCATCCTGAAGGACTGCAAGTTGCACTTTCTGACGCACGCGCCGGTGATGTTCGGCGTGCCATTTTTTTCGAAGGAATTGGTCAAGGTCGCGGGGCGCTGGGGAATCGGCACGCACTTTCAGCACAATCTCGTGGCCGTGGACTGGAAGTCGAACACGGCAACCTTTGACATCGTCGGCGGGGACCAGCAGGGGCAGAAAGCCACGATGAAATTCGACCTGTTGCACATGACGCCGCCGCAGTCGCCGCCGGCGGCGGTGAAGTCGAGCCCGTTGGCCAATGCGGCGGGATTCGTGGAGGTGAATCAGAACACCATGCAGCACACGCGCTTTCCCAATGTCTTTTCCCTCGGCGATGCGAGCTCCACGCCAAACTCCAAGACCGCGGCGGCAGTGCGCAAGCAGGCGCCGGTGGTGGTGCGCAACCTGCTGACGCTGATCCGCGGCGGGCAACTGGACCCCGGCTACGACGGTTACGCGTCGTGCCCGCTGACTACGGCCTACGGCAAGGTGATCATGGCGGAATTCATCTACGGCGGGAAAGTGACGCCAACGTTTCCACTGGATCCGCGCAAGGAACGTTGGGTGAACTGGTGGATCAAGGTCACCGGGCTGCCTTTCTTCTACTGGCACTACATGCTCAAGGGCTACGACTGGTTCTTTCCGCATAACAAAGGCTACGTTGAGCCGACCTGAGTCGGTCGCCAACCGTTGTTTCCAGCGGACGGATCCCTCACGGGGACATCGTCTGGCGGATCCGGGCGGACGGGTCCATACGCGGATACAAAAGTCTGGCGGTTCGGGGCGGACGGGTCCTGTCACCGGGTCGTCCCACGCGTGCTCGCTACGCTGCGCGCGGATGGAACGACCCGGCGCCACCCGTCCGTTCGGCGTTCAGCAGACCGACGCGAGGAGTCCTGTTTCGCGGACCGTGTGAGGCCAGGGACGGCCGAACACGAGCCTACAGGGACGTACTTGCGGCGTGTCCGCAAAACAGGAATCGGAGCGGCGGGCGGCTGTCCCGATCCGGATGAATGAACCTGGAAACAAATTCCGTCCGGCACGAAGTAGAAGATCCAAACGCCTCTCAGTTATCTGGGCCGATCACCGTCAGCAGATCGTTCACCAGGATTTCGGGATGCAGAAAGTCGGCGTCGTAAATGTTGCGGATACGGCGCTGATCATCGATCAGGTACACGCGCAGCAGGTGTGAAATCGTGCCGAGTACGCGACCCTCGGCGTCCCGCTCGGGCGCCACCCACTGTCGGTAGGATTCCAGCACCGGGTTCAGGGCCAACTGGTTGCGCGCAGTGAGGAACCGCCAATCGAATCCCGGCCGGCGGAATTGATCCGCGTACTTCGCCATCACCGGCGGCGTGTCGCGCACCGGATCGAAACTCAGGGTAAGTAATCGAACGCGGTCCCTGAGCACCGGGTTCGCGGCAACGGGTTCCTGGACGCGGCCCAGGACATAGGTGGCGAGCGGGCAACCGTCGATGTCACTGCAACCGGCATAGATGAAACTCAACAGCACCAGCTTTCCGGCCATCAGGTCGTGCAACCGCACGGGCTTGCCGTCGGCATCGATGACATTACCGTCGGCGGCCAATCCGAGGGAGGGCAGGGCGTAGGTTCCGGCTGCAGGGGCATCGAATCCCAGCCCGCCCGGCGGTTGCGGTGTCGTCCCCTCCGGTTGCGTGTCGTGATCGCCGTGGGCAACGCCGGACGCAGGCGCGCCGAGCAACAGCGACAGAAACAACCCGCACGCCCAGGAAGGGACGCGCGCGATACCGCCGGGGCGCATGCCTTGCACTAACGTCCGGCGGTCAACGTGTCCGCCGGGCGGCTCTGTGCGTACAGGGCGTAGGCGCCGAAATTCATCTGGTGCGGACGGCCGAGCTTGTCCTTGAAGAAATCAATGGTAAATTTGTGCGTCAGCTTCTTGCCGTCCCAGGTGTAGGCCTTGAAATACTGCAGGTCCTCGCCGGGCGCCGCCTCGGTCTTGTCCCAGTTGGCCAGCAGCGATGAGGTGTAGTAAATGCGCTTGCCATCCCAGCTTTCCGACAACATGTTCACCTGGGCGCCGATCTTCTCGCTGAAGATTTCCTTCGGGTGGAACGGATCCCTGATATCGAATGCACGCGTCATGCCGTCGTTCCAGGTGTTGACCCAGAGCAGCGCATCATCGGCGGAAATGGAGATGTCCACCGGCAGCGGGGTCTTTTTCGCGTCACCGATGTCGGCCACGGCTTTGGCCTGCCACTGCCCCCTCTTATCCTCATGGATGAGCCAGATCTTCGAGGTCAGCGCCGTGGACGTGAAGCAATAGTTATTGAATGAACCCCAGGCGCAGCGGATCTCCAGCGGCGCGCCCGGGACATCGAGTACTTTTTTCGGCTGGCGCGAATGCAGGTTCCAGACCACGGCCGTGTTGCCGAAGCGCGCCATGGCTTCCTTGTCCGCCATCAACTTGCCCAGGTTCATCATGTAATTGTTCCAGCCGGTAAAGGAGGAAGTCACCATGATGTTGCGGCGCGGCAGGGCGCGTACATCGTATCCATACCCGTCGGCATAGGCGCCGCCCTTGACGGCGCCGCGGAGGTCCGCATCCGTGGGCATCCAGTAGCTGGCCACATAGTCGCCGGCATTGTTGTACTCCACCATGCCGGTGCGTCCGTTGCGATCCTGGGTGTTGGTCAGCCCGGTAATCAGCATGCGCCCCGGGAGCGCGTAATAGGTATGCGGGCCGGCCACGCCGCCGCTGGACGCCGGCATGTCATCAATGGTTTTGTGCAGGCGCGGCGCCGCAGGGTCCGTGTGCAAGTCGAAGATAAAGGTCTTGTTGGTATCCAGGCCGCCGGCCCACAGGTAACGGCGATCGTCAGTCAACCCGGCATGGTGCGCCTCGTTGCGCCCGGTCACGGATAATCGATGGATGACCTTGCCATAGTTTGCCGAGGCCGGGTTGACATCGATGGTGACCAGTTTGTCCTGTTCATCGCCCATTCCCGGGACGCCCAGCGTCCAGACATAGATGAAATCCTCCTGCCCGGTAATCTTGGCCATGTACGGGGACTGGCAGGTTTCATCTGCACCTGCCGGGGCAAGACCGAGGGTCAACAGCAGCCCAGTCAGCAAACTGGCCGCACGATTGGTTAAGGGCTGGGTTGTCGACAAACGAAATGTCTGCGGTACGGGCATGATGTCCTCCTCCGTTCTGCGGCAGGGCGTAAGCTGCACGTGTAGAATTGGAAAGATGGATTGTAGCTCACCTGGAGTGCCGGCCTGAATGCCAGAATGGATGAGTCAGTATCGCCGCGAATGGCTTTCCGGCGACCTCATCGGTGGGCTGATAGTCACCATCATGCTCATCCCCCAGTCCATGGCCTATGCCATGCTGGCCGGCGCCCCGCCGCAGTATGGCCTGTATGCCTCGATCCTGCCGGTGATCGTCTATGCGTTCATTGGCTCCAGCCGCTACCTGGCAGTGGGCCCGGTGGCCATCGTGTCGTTGATGGTATCCAGCACCGCGGTCATGCATGCCGAGGCAGGCAGCGCCGAATACGGGCAGGTGGCCATTCTGCTGGCATGGGAGGTGGGCGTGCTGCTGGTGCTGGCGGGACTCCTGCGCCTCGGCGTGCTCGCGAATTTTCTCAGTCATTCCGTCATCAGCGGTTTCATCAATGCCTCGGCGCTGATCATCGCCGTCAGCCAGATTGAACCCCTGCTGGGCATGCAACTGGCGCGCACGGAGTCGTTTTTCCCGATGCTGGCAGAACTGGCGCGGCAATTCGAATCCGTTCATCTGCCCACGGCAGCCATCGGCATCGGGGCGGTGGCCGGTTTGCTGATGATGCGTAGACCGCTGGAAGCCGTATTGCGACATATGAAGTTGCCTGAAAATGTGATTTCAGTGGCAACGAAGACCGGCGCGCTCGTGGTGGTCATCATCGGCGCGCTGGTCGTCTGGCTGGGCGATCTGAGCGCCAATCAGGGCGTGAGTATCGTTGGCGAAGTGCCCGCGGGTCTGCCCGCGCTGGCCATCCCCGGATGGGACGCCCAACTGGCACTGGACCTGTTGCCCGGTGCCGCGTTGATCGCCTTCGTCGCCTATCTGGAGAGCATCTCCGTGGCGCGCTCGCTGGCCAGCAAGCGCCGTGAACGGATCCTGCCGAATCGGGAACTGACGGCGCTGGGACTTTCCAACCTTGCGGCCGGTTTGACCGGCGCCTTTCCCGTGGCCGGCGGTGTAGGCCGCTCAGGGGTCAACTACGCCGCCGGCAGCAACACACAATTGGCCGGGATCATCACGGCTGTAAGCATGGCGATGTGCCTGCTGTTGCTGGGACCTCTGTTTCACTATGTGCCCAAGGCGATCCTGGCCGCCATCGTGCTGATTGCCGTCATGAGCCTCATGGACGTCAAGCCGCTGCTGGAGTCCTGGCGCTATAACATTGCAGACGGGGCATCCACGCTGGTGACGTTCCTCGCGGTGTTACTGGTAAACGTGGAGATTGGCGTACTCACCGGCTTGATGTTCTCGGTTGTGCTTTTCCTGTGGCGCACGCTGCATCCCCACATTGCCATCGTCGGGCGGGTGGGGGAGACGGAGCACTACCGGAATGTGCTGCGTCATTCGGTGCGAACGTGTCCCCATGCCGTGGCGCTGCGCATTGACGAAAGTCTGTATTTTGCCAACGCCCATGCGCTGGAGGAGACCTTGTTGCGAACGCTGTCGGACCGGCTGGAAGTGAAGCACGTGGTGTTGATTTGCAGCGCCATCAATTTCATTGACTTCAGCGCGCTGGAGATGTTGCTTACCACCGCGGAACGCATGCGGGACGCCGGCGTGACCCTGCACCTGGCGGAGGTCAAGGGGCCGGTGATGGACCGCCTGCAAAAGGGCCGTTTATTGCAGCGCCTGGGCGAAGGCAGGGTGTTTCTCAGCACCCATGAGGCCATGACATTTTTGCATTGTGCGTGAGTCAGATAGCAAAACAGGAGGTAGCCATGAAAATCAGCGCGCGTAATGTGCTGTCCGGAAAAGTGGTCAAGCTAATCCACGGCGCCGTGAACTCGGAAGTGGTATTGCAACTGAAGGGTGGTGCGCAAATCGTATCGATCATTTCCCGTGCGTCGGCGCAACATCTGAAACTGAAGAAGGGCGGGAAGGCCAGTGCCGTCATCAAGGCGTCCAACGTCATGATCGCCACGGACTGATTCGAGTCCTGCAGGGGACGCCCATTGGCCTATGAGCGCTGATTCCAGCACAACAGGCCCGGCACCCGGTAACCGGGGCTGGGTCCTGGTAATCGATGACGAACCGGGCATTCGCCGGTTTGCGCTCCGCGTCCTCGAAAGCGCCGGGTATCAGAGCATTGAAGCCGGCGATGGCCGACAGGGGTTGGGCATGGTTGTCCAGCAAGGCCGGGAAATAGCGGCTGTACTCATGGATCTGAGCATGCCGGGCATGGACGCGAGGGATTTGGTTCACGAGCTGCGGCGGGTTGATCCCCAACTTCCCATCCTGGTCATGAGTGGTTACAGCGACGCTGAAGTAGCGGAGCAGCTGGACGGGTTGGGCGTGAGCGATTTCGTCCACAAACCATTTCGTCCGCGCGATCTCATGGAACGCCTGGAACAGGCGCTGTCGCGGAAAACCCAGACCGGGACCACCCCCTAGCGGACGGAGTCCATCACCCGGCCCGGCAGGTCGCTGCTCAGGACTGAATTGCGCGGCTCAAACAGCACCCGGATAAAAAGCATTCCGGCGGTTTCGTCATATTGCGGCGACTCGCGCCGCGAAACGAGCGCGCCGACCTGGACGTGATTTCCAACCCGAATCGCCCCGTTCAATTCCACCGTGTACGCCCAGCCCCACTCGCGGTTACCGGGGTAGAAACCCTGGCCGCTGAATCCGTCCAGGGGAATTATCGGCGTTGCGCCTTCACGCTTGAGCACGCGGCCCCCGTCCACATGTCCCTTGACGACGGCCTGCCGGTTTTCCAATGTCAGAAAATCCAGGTTGGCCTTGTATTGCCAGAATGTCTGCGGACTGAAGTAACCGCCGTGACCCGGTGTGAAGTGGCTCAGGTTGTGCCGGTAATGGTCGTAGCCGGCGCTTATCCCCGCCGCAAAATAATCGAAGCCGTCCAGCTCCAGACCGTGGTTGAGTCCCGCCAGCAGGAATGCATGGGAATTCTCGCGTACATTCTTCGCGTCTATCTGTTCCAGGCCTATTTTCCCGTTGAAACCGAATCCGTTGCCCAACGGCACGTAGCCCGACAATTCGGTGCCGGCCGCGCGGACAGCGCCCCATTTCTCACCGTTCAGGGGTGATGCGGGCAGGAACTCATCCAGTCGCCATCCCGTGTACGAAAGGATGGACTCGCGGATAGGTTTCGCATAACCGGTGATGCCAAAATTGCCCCATTTATTGCTGTCACGCACCGACAATTGCCCGATGACACGCGGGTCCAGCACCCCACCCACGGCGCTGAGTCCGATATCGGCCTCCACTTCGAAGCGTGTTTCGCTGCGCCATGTCAGGTGAGGTTCCCAGATGGAAACATCCGCGCCGGCGCCACTGACCCGTAAGGATGCGGCGCCGGTTTCAGCAAGATCCGTGAAGCCGGGCGAGTCACTGGTAATACCCAGGGCCCCGGTGAGCAGGTCGCCCGCCAGGGAAAGCCGGGCCTCATGGGCGAACGCCCCGCTGTCCAGTTGATGATGATCGAGGCGGAAGGTTATTTCGGAGCGGCCCGATAGCGGCCACACGCCCTCAAGACTGTTGACGGTGTCCTCCAGTTTTGACAACCCGGTGCTGCCGGACTTGTCACGCAACATGCCATACCATGCGGCACGAGGGGTGCCGGCGCCTCCATTCGCGCCATAAACATCCGGCGCCCGATCCCGGGCGGCCAGAAAGCGCTTCCTGAAAAAGGATTGATCCGCGTGATACCGCTGCAATAGCGGCGCAAGCAATTCGTCGGCAGGATATTGCTCCAGCGCGCCAGCATCCGTGCTGGAGATCAGCGCATAGAATGTGCCCTGGGCGCTTTCCGCGTCCGCTTGCTGACGATGCACTTCCTGAAATATTTCCAGCGCCTGCGCGGATTTGCCCAGATGCAGAAGACTCCATGCCGTCATCAACTGCGCGTAGCGTGGCAGTCCGGTTCGTGGTCCCGCATCGGTCAGGAGTTGCAGTGCGGATGCAAAATCCTCCTGCTCATATGCGGCCTGCGCCATTCCCACGGCGGCATTGCGCAGGATCTCCTCCCTGCCTTGTTCGCCGGCGGGGATCCCCTCAGCCAGGAGTCGCGCATCGGCATGGCGCCGTTCGGCAAGGGCGCAAAGCGCGAGGCCGCGTGCGGCATCCGCGTCGGCCGGACGCCAGTCCCTGGCTCTGCCAAACCAGTGCGCGGCAGTTCCCGTGTCCTTGGCGTCCAGAAATGACCAGCCTGCCAGCAGCGCGATATTGGCGTCCTGGTAGGACTCAACGCGGGCGGAGATGCGGTCAAAGCGCTGAAAGAATTCCCCCGGGTCCACGGCATTCTTCGCCGCCAGCAGGCGGCTGATGTCCTGGTCGTAGCGCACGCGGAGAAATTCCGCGTCCACGCCGGGCGTGCGCGGGTTGGCGGCCTCGAGGTCCGCCAGACGTTCCCAGTCATCCGGCGCAAGCCAGGTGACGGCTTTTTGCAGCGTCGCCAGGCGGTCGCGTTCCCGGCAGGCGTTAATCAGGCCCGCAAGCAAACCGAACAACCCATCGCGCGGGCCCAGCGTCGCGTAGGCGTCGGCCAGGGACCAGGCCTGATCCAGATGCGCACAGGAAAAAAGCGTCGGGGATTGCCGGGCCATCTGGATGAGTTTGCCGTGGTCGTTTGCCGCCATGGCCTTCCGGATCCCGGCTTGGGCAATCCCGCTGCGTGCGAGCGAAACGAGTTCGTGGGGTGGTTGCCATGCGGGATACGCGGTTCGCAACCGCGCAGTTTCCGTTAACACGTCTCCATATCTTTCCGCGTGGAGCAGTTCCCACAGGGCCGCTTCATCGGGGGCGGGGTCTCGCGGCGCGGACGCCGCCTGCGCGCTGGACTGGAGTCCAGCGCGC
>Ga0156012_1183_pt13 | contig 11679 bp, 9 predicted proteins | sample RifCSPlowO2_02_FD_107666 | JGI IMG/M metagenome (GOLD analysis project Ga0156012, IMG submission 107666) | Gammaproteobacteria bacterium RIFCSPLOWO2_02_FULL_61_13
CCACTTGTGTACGCCCGCGGCAAGAAAAACACAAACCAGCACGAGCGCCGAACCGAGGGGCAGGACCGGGTCAACCATCGAAATCATGGAAATCATAATTTCCTGCCGCCTTAATGGACGGCATGCAGCACCATGGGCATGGACACCGCATGGTCGCCGAACATGCGCAACCATTTGCCGTCATCAGCGCCGTAGACATCGATTTGAAAGGCGCCGTTGGTTACCACCAGGTAGGGATGGTCGCCGGAGGTCACCTCGATCGAGACGCCCCAGTTCTTGAGTACGTGGCGCGCACTGCGCTTGCCCGTGGCAACGTCGAACACCCAGACCTCGGGGCCGCCGTTCTTGTGGCTGCCGTTGTACCCATCCGGGTGCATCAGCACATACAATCTGCCGCTGTCATGGGCGCCGGCAATCTGCCAGCCGCCGGGGCGCCAGTTGGCCTTGCGCTCGGCATCATCCACCAGCGTCCAGCGCTTCAGTACCCTGGGTTCGTCAGCGGACAGATCCACCGGCTGCACGTCGCCATGAAACGTGGGGAAGTACGCCGTGCGGCCGATCATGGTCGGCATCGCAAACAACGGATCCTCGTCTGCGTTAAAAAATGCCGGTGTGCGCCACTGCTTCGCCACACCCCCCTTCTCATCCAGCGCGGACACCAGCATGACGCCCTCACTGCACAGGGACATGAAGTTGCGTTTACCGGTGGGATAGATCATCGCGCAACCGGCAACGGACACCTCGCCGATGATCTTGCGCGCAGTAATGTCGATGATGGTTACCGTGGCCGCCGGGGAAAAATTGTAGACCGCCAGCCATTGTTCGTCGTTCAGCAACTGCAACGTGTTCTTGAACGTGACGTATTGGCCGCGCTTGCCGCCGGGCAGCGGGATCTCCGCGCTGGGAGCCAGCGTGGTCTTGTCGTAAATGGTGATGACGTCATTACGGGTACCGCGTACGCGCTGGGAATAATAGGTCTCCGCCACGTACACCTCGGGCCGCGTGGTGGAAGCGATGAACGAGGCAAACTGACCGGCCGGGATCGACCCTTTGTAATTCCGGTTTTCCGACGCCACGTCGAAGATCACGACCTTGCCGTCGGACAGGGCGCGAAAATTCGTATCGTGGGCCTGGAGCCAGGTGTCCGGCCAGACGGCGGGCAGTTTCTCCATCACGCCGATGGATTCCACCGGCAACTCGGCCGGCAGTGGAACAGAGACGGCCAGCAGCGCCAGCCACAGCAACGCCGAACGCTGCATGGTGGCCTGTTACCAGCTGTAGCTGATACTGCCGCCGAACCAGCGCGGCAGACCGTAATACTGTTCCGTCATCCCCAGCACAAATCCCAGGTCAAAGGTCTGAACCAGGTATTCCGCGTCGGTAAAATTCTTGACGAACAGCGCCGCCTCCCAATGCCCGTCACCGGTCGCGTAACTGACACGCGCGTTGGCCACGATGTAGCCGTCCTCCGTGCTGGGTTCGAACTTGGTCAGGCTGAAGTAATGCTTGGAGCGATGGCGGAAATCCATCTGCACGGCCGCATCGCCGCCAAACACCGGCCACTGGTAGCGCGCCAGGCCGCTCAGGGTCCAATGGGGCGCCTGCACCGGCTCGGTATCCTGCGGACCCAGGCCAATGCCGAGGTCCACGTCCGGGATATCCGGGTTTACGTAGCCGACGCCAAACTGGAAATCGAGTCCTTCCAGCGGTTGCGCCGTCAAGTCCAGCTCGCCGCCGTAGCTTTCCGCGTCCGCGTTGAAAATGAAGGTGGACAATCCGACGATGCGGAAGGCCTGGAAGTCCTTGTAGTCGTAATAAAACCCGGCGCCGTTCAAAGTCGCCAAGCCATTAAACAGCGTCGCCTTGAAGCCCAGTTCATAGGCGTACAGGGTTTCCTGGCCAAAACGCATCAGGTCGTTGGTAAGCGGAAGGAAGCCCGTGGGGCAGGCAACCGGATCGCCGCAGGTGATGTCCAGCGGCGAATTGAACCCGCCGCCCTTCACGCCCCGGTTCCAACTCGCATAAAGCAGCAGGTCATCGTTCGGCTTCCAGTCCAGTTCAGCCTTGGCGGACCACAGGCTCCGGTCCTGCACACCGTCGTAGGTGCCGGCATTGAACAGTACGTTGGGGTTGCCGTTGCGCATCACGAAACCGGGCTGGAAGTCCACGAAGTTATTTTCGTAATGATGTTCCTTGTTCTCATTGATGTAGCGCGCACCGATGATGCCGGTGAACTGGTCGTTCAGATCGTATTCGGCCTGGGCAAATATGGACCAGCTACTGACATTGGTCTGGTAGGGATTGTCATTGCCCTGGAATGTACCGTCACCCTCCCGGGTCGGCAGTACGCCGCTGCCGTCGGTCAGACCGCCGGGTGGCAACCCAAACGCACCGGCCACGCCGATGAGTGGTGTCTCGGCGCCGTTGGCATCGTTCACCTTCACGTCCAGCAGGTAGAAACCGCCAACCCAGCGCGAACGATCCGTCTCGCCACTGAGTCGAAACTCCTGGGAGAACTGCCTGGCATCCGTGACCAGGTAGAAATTGAAATCCGGGAGCGGCGAAGCGTCCGAGTCCTCGACGTAATCCCGATACACGCGTTGCCAGTCGGTGATGGAGGTAAAGGTCATGTTTTCAAAATAGAAATTGATGTTGGCGGTCGTGCCCCAGGTATGAGCGTCCTGGAATCCGAGCCGGTCATAGTCGCCTTCGAACACATCGCCATCGCCATCGCGGTAACCGTTGAAGTTGGTGGCGTCCGGAGTGAGGTTGCTGAGCGGATCCGTGGAAACGTTCTCCCAGAACCCGGTCCGGATCTCCTGGAACGACCCGCGTGCGTTCAGCAGGATGTCCACGGATTCATTGGGTTCGATGAGGAACTGCAACCGCCCGGCGTAATCATTGGAATTGTTGATGTCCTCGCCGGAGAAGCGGTTTTCCACGTAGCCGCCATTGGTGGTAGCGGCCAGGGACAGCCGCGAGGACACCGCCTCATGCAACGCGCCGCCCACGGCGCCTTCAAAATTGATCTGCTCATGTTCGCCGAAGGTCATCTGTCCGTAGCCGTCAAACTCCTGGCTCGGCTTCACGGTCACGAAGTGCGCCAGTCCGCCGGTGGCATTGCGTCCGAACAGTGTGCCTTGCGGACCCTTCAGGATTTCCACGCGTTCCGTATCGAACAACTGGAAGCCGGCGCCGGACATCTGGCTGATGTAGACCTCGTCCACGTAGATGGAGACCGGGCTTTCCTGGTTGGTGACGAAGTCGTTCTGCACCACGCCGCGAATGGCGAGTGCATAGTTGGAGGGTCCGTTGGGCTGCACCGTGGTGACATTGGGCGCCAGGGCCGAGATGTCCTGGGCGCTGGTGTATCCCAGGCTTTTGAGTTGCTCGCCGCCGTAGGTGGAAATCGCGATACCCACTTCCTGCACGCTTTGCTCACGCTTTTGCGCGGTCACGACGATTTCTTCAATGGCTTCGGCGCCGGCCATGGAAGGTAACAAGGTGATGGCAGCGGCTATGAGTACTGGCACCGAGTGAGTGATGAAGTTCATTACGGCGGATCTCCTTTAAAAGCAGCTATAAGCATCAAGGAACAGCATTGACAGAAGCGCTTGACGCGCAGTTTAGGACAGATGTCATATAATGCCAAGCTGAATGGAGGAATTTCGCCACAAATGTTGCATGAGTGCAACGTCATTCCCAATACCCAAGCCCATGCCCACCCCCAATCGCCAAACCTCCCACCGACCTGGGACCGCCATCAAGATTAAAGGACAGGTCCGGCTGGCCAGCATTCTCGAAGCGGGCAAGGCTGTACTCATGCAAGCCGGCTATTCCCGGTTCACCATGCGCAAGGTGGCGGACCGGGCCGGCATCAGCATCGGAAATCTGAGCTATTACTACGGCAGCAAGGAAGACCTGCTGCGCGACCTGGTTGATTACGTCATCAACAGCTATCTCGTCGTCTTCGATCAATTACGTGATGCCGCGGGTCAATCCCCGGAAAAGCAACTGGAGTCCATTCTGGATTACTGGATCGAGGACCTGGGTACGCCGGAGACCACCCTGTTTTTTCCGGAACTCTGGGCGCTGGCCAACCATGACCGTCATGTGGCCAGCCTCGTGGACGGGTTGTATGCCAGGGTGCGCGAACCACTCATTGAATTGACCGGCCTGATCAATCCGGCCTGCTCACCCGCTGAACGTCAACAACTGGCGTTGTTCATGTGCGCCACCATGGAGGGATTGACGATTTTTGCCGGCAACGAAAAACCCTGGGCGCCGCGGCGCCAGCAATTGAAGCGCATGGCCATTGAAAATTTCATGCAACTCATTGGCAGCTGCGGAAATGTTGCCATGCGCACCAACCGGTAAGGCAACTTGAATTCCCCACCCGCACCCGACGCCACCGCCCAGCGGGTCGCACTGATCATCGTCTGCCTGGCGTCCTTCACCGCGCCGCTGATGCTGTCGGCGGTGAACGTGGCCATCCCCACCATCGCCGCCGGGCTGGGCGCCGATGCCATCATGTTGAGCTGGATCCCCACTGCCTACCTGCTCACCAGCGCCGTGCTGCTGCTGCCCTTCGGCCGGCTCGCGGACATGTACGGGCGCAAACGGGTTTTTCTGCTTGGCATGATCATCATCACGGTGGCATCGATGCTCGCCTCCACCTCTCAATCGGTGCAACAACTGGTGGCGTACCGCGTCCTGCAGGGGATTGGCGCCGCCATGCTGTTCGCCACCGGCGTGGCGTTGTTGACCTCGCTGATGCCGCGCGAACGCCGCGGCGCCGCCATCGGCATGAGTGTCTCGTCGGTCTATTTCGGCCTGGCCTGCGGGCCCCTGCTGGGCGGCTGGGCGACACACCATTATTCCTGGCGCGCAGCTTTCCTGATCCATATCCCCATTGCCCTGCTCATCATCCTGCTGGCGCTGGCCGGGTTGCGCGGAGAATGGCGCAACGAAAAACCGCAGCGCTTTGACCTGCCCGGGGCGGGCATCTATGCCTGTGCCATCACGGCACTGATGTATGGCATCTCCCTGCTGCCTTCCGCCTCCGGATTGGCGCTGATCCTGGCGGGCGCGGCGGGTCTCGTGGTTTTTTTGCGCCACGAGCGGCGCACCGTGGACCCGCTGTTTGATGTGAACCTGTTCTTCACCAATCGCACTTTCACTTTTTCATGCCTGGCCTCCATCACCATCTATACCGCGATGTTCGGCACGTCGTATCTGCTGAGTCTCTACCTGCAGTACGTCAAGGGCCTGACGGCAGCAGCGGCGGGGGTGATCCTGATTGCGCAGCCCGCAGTCATGGCATTGCTGTCCCCGGTGAGCGGGCGGCTTTCCGATCGGATTGAACCCCGGCTGCTGGCATCGGCCGGATTGATACTGACGGCGGCGGGATTGGGGATGCTGGCTGCCCTCGGCCCCGCCAGTACCCCGGCCTACGTGGTCTTCAGCCTGTTGCTGACCGGTGGCGGGTTCGCGCTGTTTTCCTCCCCCAATGTAAACGCGATCATGGGCAGCGTGGATCGGCAACACCTGGGTTCAGCGGCCGGCGCCGTCAGCACCATGCGCGTGCTGGGCCAGATGAACAGCATGGGCCTGATTACGGTGGTGTTCGCGTTGCTGCTCGGCCCGGTGCAAATCGCACCGGAGCACTATCCCGCGCTGATGCGGTCAATCCAGATCAGTTTCCTGGCGGCGGCGGGAATGACCGGGGTGGCGATCTATTTCTCAATGGTGCGTGGGGAAATTCATGGTGGGAAGATGGAAGGTAGAATATAAAAGGTAGAATGTGGGGAAAGGATGATCGAGCCATCCGAATGTGTTCTCCCTAATATTCTAACTTCTACCTTCTACCTTCATCTTTTCAAAGCTTCACACAAACATTCCGCAACTCCGTATAAAACTCCAACGAGTGAACCCCGCCCTCGCGGCCGATGCCGGATTGTTTGGCGCCGCCAAACGGTGTCCGAAGATCGCGCAGGAACCAGCAGTTGACCCAGGTGATGCCGGTTTCCATCTGCGCGGCAACCCGATGTGCACGGGATGCATTCTCCGTCCAGATGGTGGCCGCCAGGCCGTAGCGGGTGTCGTTGGCCAGGGCAACCGCCTCCGCTTCCGAGTCGAATGGCTGGATGTGGCAGCAGGGACCGAAGATCTCCTCCCTGATGACCGCGGAGGATTCCGGCAACCCGGTCCAGAGGGTCGGCTCAATCCAGAATCCGTCGCGCAGGTCCACGGGCATTTCCGGAATTCCGCCGCCGGTCACGAGTGTGGCGCCTTCCACTTTTGCCTTTTTGTAATAGCCCAGCACCTTGTCACGCTGCTGGCGGCTGACCATGGGGCCGAAATCGGTTTCGGCGGCCTCCGGCCGGCCGGGTTTGAGTTTGCGCGCGCCGTCCTTCAGGCGCTCGACAAACTCCCTGAAGACCGGTCGTTCCACGTACAAGCGCTCGGTGCCGAGGCATACCTGCCCGCAATTTGAAAAGACCGAACGCAGGCAGCCCTCAATTGCCTTGTCCATCTCACAGTCCGCAAACACCAGGCCGGCATTCTTGCCGCCCAGTTCAAACGACACGTCGCGAATGCCCACCGCCGCCGCCTGCATGATCTGGGTGCCGGTGCTGGTTTCGCCGGTGAACGTGATGGCGCTGATACCCGGATGCTCGGTCAGAAACTGGCCGGCGGAGCCATGGCCCCCGCCATGCACGACATTAAATACACCGGCCGGGACTCCCGCCGCATTCATGACCTCGCCGAGCAGCGCGGCCGTAGCCGGTGTCTCCTCGGAAGGCTTGACCACCACGGTATTGCCGCAGGCGAGCGCCGGCCCGACCTTCCAGGTCATCAGCAACAGAGGCAGGTTCCAGGGACAGATCACCGCGACCACGCCCTTGGGCGACCGAATCGCATAGTTCAATGCGCCGCGACCGTCGGGGGTCGAGGTCATGAATGACTCGCAGGGCACATTCTTGATGATGTCGGCGAACACCTTGAAGTTGGCCGCGCCGCGCGGGATGTCCACCTGCCGCGCCAGTGACCAGGGTTTGCCGGTGTCGAGGCACTCCGCCTGCAGAAAATCTTCAAAGCGGGCATTGATGCCGTCCGCCACTTGGTACAAAAGGCGGGTGCGATCTTCGATCGACAGCTTTCCCCAGGGTCCGGTCAACGCCCTGCGCGCAGCCTGAACGGCGGCATCCACCTCCTCCCGTCCTGCTTCATGGGCGCGCGCATATACCTTGCCGGTCGAGGGGTCGAATACGTCGAACATCCTGCCGTCGGCGGAGCCGGCATACTTACCGTTGATGAAATGCCGGATGGTGGCGATTTCATTACCTGATGCAATCATGACGGCCTCTGTGATAACACGAATATAGTTCGGCGCACTGTCCTGTCCCGCGAGAATCCTCATTCATTCCAAGTGCGGAGTTTTCTGTAGGGCGGGATTTATCCCGCCGCGATGCCAGCGGCCGGCTAAAGCTACCCACAGGATGTGGGGTATGCCGCGTGAGGACAGGACGTCCGGAGCGGCCGGCCCTACGGGGAATTATGCAAGTTCTTTGCAAGGCAGCACACTACCAACTACATTTTTCTTACTATCTCCACCTCTGTACTATGCACACCGCTACTCGCGCCCATGTCGGCGACGATGGCGTCGTTGAGTACATTCACATTGCAACCGCCTGGCTCCTGTTTCGGCCAGCGCCCCTTGTAGGAAACCAGCACACCACGCGGGGCAAGGTCGTCAATCTCGGCGATCAGTTCCATGTTTCCGGCGGCATTATTCAACGACACGCTGTCACCGGCCTTGATACCCAGTGCGCCGGCATCCTCGGGATGCAGAATGACGGACGCAGGGCCGGCCTGCAGCGACAATTGCGGATCATTGGCGTAGGAATCGTTCAGCCTGAGATCCGATGCGGGCGTCAGTAACCGGAACCGGCCCGGCGCAGGCGGCGGATCCACATCTGCATGCGGCGCCCGTGGCAACTTCTGCGCCGTCCAGGCATCCGAGGCGATTTCGATGCGGCCACTCGGCGTGGAAAAATGCAGATCGGAATGCAACACCTGGGGCGACTCGGCGATCCACTGCCAGCCGCGCTGCTGGAATTCGGCAAAAGTCCCGGGGATGTGCATTTCCGCCATCATGCCGGCGATAAGACTCGTGTCCTGCTCATGCAATTCCGGCTCGGTAATGTCCAGCGCAGATGCCAGCCGCCGGAAGATCTCCTGATTGGGCAGGGCTTCGCCCAGGGGTTCGGTTGCCTTTGACTGCACGCCGACGTGCAGGTGGAAGTAGCTGCAGGTCAGGTCATCGAACTCCAGCAGGCTCGCGGCGGGCAGCACGATGTCGGCGTAATCCACGCTGTCGGTCTGGAAACAGTCAATGACCACCGTGAACAGTTCCTCGCGTGACATCGCAGCGCGCAAGGCTGATTGCCGCGGCGCCGAGGCCAGCGGGTTCGTGTTCCAGACCCACAACGACCGGAACCGATCAGGGCGCGCCAGTTCCCGCGCCAAATCCATGTGGCTGATACGCACCGGCTCCCGCGCTGCCAGGTGCGCGCCCACCATGCGCCCTGCATCGAGCCCGGCCATGGCGGCGGTGTCATTGAGATAATAGAAACCTGTCCCCGGTTTGCCGATATTGCCGGTCAACGCCGGCAGCAGTCCGATGGCACGCATGATGTTGCCGCCACGGGCCTGTCGTTGCAGCCCCTGCCCGGCCCAGAGCAATGCCGGCCCGGAGCCATACAGTTGTGCCGCCTGCTCAATCAGCGCCGCCGGCACGCCGGTCTGTCGCGCGCCCCACTCCGGCGTGCAGGACTGGATCTGCGGCAACACCTCGTCCGCGCCTTGCGTGTGTGCAGCCACGAAACCTGCATCGATTTTTCCGTCGCGCCAGAGGACGTGCAGCAGGCTGAAGGCCAGTGCCGCATCGGTGCCGGGGCGCGGCTGCAAATGAATATCCGCGACGGCGGCGGTATCGGTACGGATCGGGTCCACGACGATCCGCGCGACGCGGGCCGCGGCAAACCAGTGCTTGTGCGTGTGCGGACCGGCATGGGAAGGGTTGGCACCCCAGATCAGGATGCACCGGCTTTGGTCCGCGGTGCGCGGATCGAACCCCATGCTGGAACTGCCGAACATCGTGCGCCAAGCCACGTGCCCGGCGGCATTGCAGATGGTGTCCGGGTCCACTTCCGCCGCCCCCAGCCGATGGAAGAAACGCATGGGGAACAACAGCGCCATCAGCGACAGCGTGCCGGAATAATGGGTATGCAGGATCGCTTCCGGGCCCTGCGCGGAGAGAATGGCTTGCGTCCGGCCGGCGATGGCAGCCAGCGCCGTTTCCCAACTGATGCGCTCGAATTTGCCGCTGCCTTTGGGTCCGCTGCGGCGCAGCGGGTAAAGCAGGCGCGCCGCCGGATCCTGCCAGACACCGTTGTAGGCGATGGCGCATTTTCCGCACAGCCGGCCGCGCGACACCGGGTGATCCGGGTCACCGAGTACCCGCAACGTGTCGCCGCGCTTTTCAATGACGATGCCGCAGCCGTCGTAGCAGTCGCGGGGACAACTGGAACGGATGCGCTCGACTGGCTGATTCATTCTTCCCCCAAGTGTCCGCGCGGCATTCGATTAAGTCCTTCCGAAGTAATTCAAATCCACGCAGAGGCAGTCTGACCCGATGGTGGCAGACCGTAAGCCGCTGGGACAGCGGCGCTTCGAGCCTACAGGGACGTATTTACGGCGTGTCCACCAACATGGGATCGGACCGCCGGCCCGGCGCACCAACAATCTACTCCAGACGCACATCACTCTTTGACTGCACGGCGCGGTATTCCTAATATACGCGCCCGCATACACGGTATGCACCACGGAGCCGGCAGCCCCGGCCATCACTGCCATGTTCGAAGCCATCCAGAAACTCCCCCCGGACCCGATCCTCGGCCTGAGCAGCGCCTTTGAAGCCGATCCGAATCCCGATAAGGTCGACCTGGGCGCCGGCGTCTACAAGGACGAGGCCGGGATCACGCCGATTTTCAAATCGGTCAAGGAAGCCGAGCGGCGCTGGGAGCAACAGGAGAGCACAAAAGTCTACATCAGCCCGCCGGGGTTCGCCGATTTCAATACGGCCATCCAGAAACTGATCCTGGGCGCCGATCATCCGGCGCTGCTCGCGGGCCGCGTGCGATCGGTGATGACCCCGGGCGGTTGCGGCGCCCTGCGCGTCGGCGCGGAATTGATCAACCGTTGCAAACCGGGCGCAACCATCTGGGTGAGCAAACCCACCTGGGCGAACCATGTGCCGCTGCTGGGAAGCGCAGGCCTGAAGATCGCCGAATATCCCTATTACAACGGCGCTACCCACAGCGTGGACTTTGCCGCCATGGTGGCAACCCTGGAGAGCGCCGCGCGGGGAGACCTGTTGCTGGTGCACGGCTGCTGCCACAACCCCACCGGGGCGGATCTCAACCGCAAGCAATGGGACGCTGTCACCGAACTCGCCGCACGCAAGGGACTGGTGCCGTTCGTGGACCTGGCCTACCAGGGCCTGGGCGACGGACTGGACGAGGACGCCTATGGCCCGCGCACGCTGTCGCGCGCCCTGCCCGAGCTGCTGCTGGCCTATTCCTGTTCCAAGAACTTCGGTCTGTATCGCGACCGCATCGGCGCACTGTTGACCGTCTCTCCCACGCCGGAACAGGCTGACGCCGGGATCACACACATTAATAGTATCGCCCGCGGCATCTATTCCATGCCGCCGTCCCACGGCGGCGCCCTGGTCAAGACCGTGCTCAACGACCCGGCGTTATATGCCCAGTGGCGGGGCGAAGTGGACGGCATGCGCAAGCGCATCCACGTGTTGCGCGCGCTGCTGGCGGACACGTTGAAAAAGTTGGGCCCATCGCGCGACTTTGAATTCATCAAGCGCGAGTTCGGCATGTTCTCGTTCCTGGGCATCTCGAAGGAGCAGGTGCAGCGCCTGCGGTCGGAATACAGCATTTACATGGTCGACTCGAGCCGCATCAATGTGGCCGGCGTCAGCCCGAAAAACGTCGAGTACCTGGCGCAAGCCATTATCGCGGTGCTTTAGAATCTGGGGTCAGGTCTTGCAATCAAGCATGCGTGTTCGATGGCAGAGTCTGCCCCCGTGCGTTTGAGTAAGCATGCTTGATTGCAAGACCTGACCCCTCGATTTTCAACCAAGGAGAAACGAAATGAATGCCCCTTTCACCGGCAGTTGCCGCTGCGGCGCCATCCGCTATGAATGCACTTCGGAGCCCGTCAGCGCCGTGCATTGCTTCTGCACCGATTGCCAGAAGCTCACCGGCACGCAGATGAGTACCAACATGCTGGTTCCGAAGGCAACCTTTCGCATCACCCAGGGCAAGCCCACGGACTATGACGTGAAAGGCGACAGCGGCAAGACCGTGCGCCGGCATTTCTGCGGCACCTGCGGCACGCCGCTCTATGGCGAACCCGAGGTCCTGCCGGACATGGTGGTGATCAAGGTCGGGAGCCTGGATGATTCCAGCTGGGTGGAACCCCAGGCATCGATTTACGTGGATTCCGCCGCGGGCTGGTCTGTGGTACCGGGCGGGATCCCGCGCTTCGGAAAAATGCCGCCGCGCTAAACGGATGGCGGGCTGAAGCCCGCCCTAC
>Ga0156012_1176_pt1 | contig 11620 bp, 7 predicted proteins | sample RifCSPlowO2_02_FD_107666 | JGI IMG/M metagenome (GOLD analysis project Ga0156012, IMG submission 107666) | Gammaproteobacteria bacterium RIFCSPLOWO2_02_FULL_61_13
GCAAGCGCCCGCAGCTTGCCTGCGCGGGCATGGGGAAGCGAGGAAACGCCGCCCTCGAACATCAGCTGCACCTGGCCGCTCAACAAATCGGCGATCGCCTGCGAACTGCCCTTGTAAGGCACGTGCAGGAATTCGACGCCAGCCATCTTCATGAACAGCGCGCCGCCTATGTGCGGCGCGGTGCCGGTGCCTATGGTGGCGAAGCTGAGTTTTCCAGGCTGCGCACGGGCGAGTCTTATCAGGTCGGCCACCGAACGGGCCGGCACCGAAGGGTGTACAACCAGATAAAGCGGCGATTCGAACAGCAGCGAAATCGTCGCAAAATCGCGAAGTGGATCGTAAGGGAGATTCCTTCGCAGGACCGTTGTGGAAATGATCCCCGACTGCGTGCCGATGAGCAGCGTGTACCCGTCCGGGTCCGATCGCGCCAGTGCCTCGGCCGCGATCGCCTGGCTGGCGCCCGGGGGATTTTCGACGACCACGGGCTGACCGAGGCGCTCGGAAAAATACTGGGCCACGCTACGGCCGAACGTATCGACGAGCCCCCCCGGAGATAAAGGCACGATAAGGCGCACGGGGCGCGACGGATAATCCGATGACGTTACCTGGCCGTGCGCAGAGAACACGATTCCAAGTCCGCACAGCATTACCGCGGCAAAAAATTGTGGCTTTCCCATTTTTCCTCCGAATCCACTTATTTCTTCGGATCTCCCTGGCGGGAATTCAAGAAACGCCGCGAAGACACGAGGGGTTCCGAGTGTCTCCCCAAGTCTTGATCACTGAGGGCGGGACATAAACCCACCGGCCGTAATTCGGACGCAAGCTTTTGATCCGTTCCTCGCAAATGCGAATTCTGCGTGGCCTGCAAGACCCTCGAGGGATTGTCTTCGGCCGGGTGCCTTCTTTCGCGCTCTACATTTTATTTTATCATGACACGCGGTATGGCTTATCGCATCGTATCCAATGACAACATACCTTATCGTCGCACAAGACCTGTGCATTTTCATCGCGAGTTGATCACCGCATGGGTCATGCTCTCGCTCCGCGCTCCGCGCTCTGCAACTCGGTGCAACGCTCTCCGATGTCGGTGTCGTCGTGGTGGTGTTCCACGCTTTCCCACAGCTGCTGTCCTGGCCCATCCGGGCACAGTAGGTTCCGAAAATTCGGACCTAATTCCTTGCGGAAATTCTGACCATTTCGGGGCCCCGTGCGGGGCACGGGGTAGAACACCTGCCACCGAGTCAAGTGACGGGGGAAAGGATGATCGACATGGTCAAGTGACACGAGATCCTGGAGCTGCGCCGCGTCGGCCATACGCTGAGGAAGTGGTCAAACTCGCCGGGGTCTCGCAAAGCAGCGTGCAGCGCGTCGAGGCCGAGGCGCAGGTGATGAGCGTGACAACGAGGACGAACCTGCGCAACGACAGGGTCGGGCGGGATTGCCTATCGCAAGTGGTGACCTGCGTATGGACTGCGCGGGACGGCGTCGCGCTGCCACCACAGCCGGCCCAAGTGGTAGAACTTGTAGAATCCCTCGTGGATCAGGTTGAACTTGCTCTGGCGGTGGTCCTCGCAGTCCACGGGAATCTGGATCACCCTGCCGCCGTCGCGGCTGATGTAGTAGATCATGTCGATCACGTACGCGGTGCCGCTGCTGATCAGGTATTCGTAGCGCTCTAGCAGCGGCCGCCGGAAGGCTTTCGCAGCGATTGAATAGTCGACGTAATCGAGGTTAAGCAGCCACCGCGCGCAATTGATGAAAAGGGCGCTGGCTGCCATACGTACCGGCGAGCGCTTCTGCGACCCCATTTTCTTGGAACCGATCACGATATCGTGGTTCTCCATGAGATCCAGGGCCTGAGGCACGAAGCGCATGTCGATCGACAAGTCCATATCCAGGGAGATCAACACGTCATACCGGGCCTCGCAAACGAAGCGCCTGAACACCTGTCCGACACCGCGCTCGGGGACATGGAAAAAACGCGCATTGGGGAAGCGCCTGGCCAGCTTGCCGCCGAGCTCGACGGTGCGATCGGTGGAACCATTGCTGCCGATGATGACTTCAAAAGGTGTCTGCAGAGACTTGAGGTAATCGAGCAGCCGCACGGTGTTCTGTTCGATCAGATCCTCTTCGTTGTAGACCGGGATGCCAACCGTGAATGGCGCAAAGCTCATCGAATAAAGTGCCAGAAGAGGCGGAGTTGCTTGAGCCATGAACGGGCGTGGCCGTGCAGCAGGCGCGATACGATGTAGCCCGGGCGCAGATAGAACTCGATCATCGCGCGCTTAGCCTTGCGCCGCAGGTCTTCCACGGGAAGCGTCTGCGGAAAGCTTTCCTTGATGGGGAAAGTCCAGTTGCCGACATACTGCTTGTGGAAATGCGTGCCGGGAAACGGCGTGGCCACGCTGAACGAGGCATAGGTGGGATTGAGTTGCTTGGCAAATTCGACTGTCCTGGCCATGTCCTCGGGGGTCTCGCCTGGCAAACCGAGCATGAAGAAACAGGCCGAATCGATGCCTGCCTTGTGGGTCAGTGCCATGCCCTTGCGGATCTTGTCGAAGCTGATCTTCTTGTTGATGGTGTCCAGAATGCGCTCCGATCCGGTTTCGACGCCGTAGTGGATGAGTGAGCAGCCGGACTTTTTCATCATCGCGAGCATGTCGGCATCGACCGTGTCCAGGCGCGTCTGGCATGCCCAGCGAAAATCGTATTGTTTCCGGATCAGGAATTCGCACAGCCGGTCCACCAGCTTGTGGTGCACGGTGAATTCCAGGTCGATGAAATAGGCGTTGCGCACGCCGAATTTTTCCACCGCCAGCTCCACGTCGGCAATGACGCGCTCGGGATCCTTGCGCCGGTATTTTTCCCCATACATCTTCAGCAAGCAGAAATGGCATGACCAGGGGCAACTGCGTGAACCTTCGAAGAGCGCGAAGCGCTCTCCCAGCAGCTCATATCCATAGTCATCGAGATTCATCAGGTGAAAGGCCGGCGTCGGCAGCGCGTCGACGTCCGGTAACTCGCGCTGGGCGGTGCGCACGGGCTTGCCGCCGTCCTGAAACACCAAGCCAGCGATTTCGGCCAGGCTGTCCTTGCGGCAGATCTCCTGAACCGTGAATTCCGGTTCTCCCAGCACGACCGCCTGCGTCCCGGTGAGCGCCAGGAACTGCTCGGGCATAACCGTGCCGTGCACGCCGAGGACGATAAGCCGGTTCTTGGGTAGCTGGTTGATTGTTAGCAGAAAGAAATCGGTGTCGACGTTGGGGCACTGCCATCGATCGAGGGGAGATGAAGTGATAAAGATGCGATCGTAGTCGCGGGCCCTGCGGCCGATTTCTTCCGGTGCAATCCAGTGCGCGCGGGCGTCGAGCAGGTCCACGCGATGGCCGTCCTGCTCGAGCAGCGCGGCGCAATTGAGCAGGTCGAGCGGCGGCCACGCCCGGTTGTAGCGGCCGCCGCGCCTGCTGACCAAGCCGTCCCAGCTCGGATTGACGAGCAGCACTCGCATCACTTCTTGATCTCCGCCAGTTTTTCCCTCGAGAACCCGGCCCAGCGCGAAGAGGGCGCGTTCTTGAGCACCCACTCGAATGCGGCTGTGGCTTGCTGCGCTTGACCAAGGTGCATTTGGCTGACCCCGATATGGTATCGCGCTTCCGGAATCCAGCTACTCTGAGGGAAGCGCTTGACCATTATCTGCAGTTCCGCGATCGCCTCCAAGTACATTTCACGGCGGAACAGGCTAAAGCAGTAATACATAGATGCATCGTCGGCCAGTTCATCCTCGGGGTACTTGTTGGCGAAATTCCGGAATGCGTCACCGGCCTCTTTGAGGCGGTTCAGGTCATAGAGGACCATTGCTGCATCGAACTCGGTGCGCGGTCCGGCGCCGAGTGCGGATGCCACACTGCCCGGAGGAACGGCGCCCCGGGCGATCACTTCCAATTGGGTGCGCGTATGTCCGGCCCAGGGTGAGGCCGGATGCTGCACCAGGATCGATTGAAACTTCGCAACCGCCTGTCCCTTACGACCAAGGTTGTTCAGGCCAAGCGCGATGTGAAATTCGGCCTCCGGCACATAGACACTGTCTGGATATCTGGCGACTAGTTGCTCGAAGAGATCAATGGTCTTCTCCCAGTGTCTTTCCTTGTAGAAGCAGATCGCATAATAGTAGTTGGCGTTGATCGCCGACGGAGCATTGGGGCTCAGTTTCATGGCCTGTTCGAACAGCGGTTTGGCCTTGTCGCAGCGCTGCTTGGTGAATTCCTCGAGGCCCTGGTTGTAAAGGACGCTCGAATCGGTCTGCTGCAGGGAAAACACGAGGATCAGGGCACCTAAACCGGCGGTGGCGATGACCAGAGGCGCCATCCATTTGCGTCGGCGGTCAAAACCGTCCAACAGCGCGGCAAGCGCCAAGCCTGGGCGGGTCGCCGCCAGGCGTGCTTCTATGGCGGCAGGCGCCGCGCGCAACCAGGGCACGCGTCGGCGCAGCGGACCCCACGAGACCAGTACAACGCATAACGCCAGGATGGTGAGCAGTTGCCCGAATCGGACCATTGGCGGATCATCGAACACCAGGCGGACATTGGTCTGGTTCGGGTAGATGAGCATGAACGACGGCGACGCAAGATAGATTTTTTCGGCGCCTTCCACGCGCCAGCGTGGGTGATACGAGACCTTTACAAGCAGCGGATGCCCGACCCTGTTCGTGGTGATCCGGATTTCCTCCTGGGATACCTCTTCAGTTATCTTCACCCCCCCTTCGAGGGGCTGCTTGGTGATGTTGGCCGGGAGCGCGGAGGACTTCAATGCGAATCGTTTTTCATCTGCGATGGTGCCCCCGAAGAGATGGACCAGGTGCACCGAGCTGGTCCCCGGTCGCCTGAACCAGTTATAGAAATCCGTCTTCCAGTCCTGCGTCTGAAGCAGAACCGGCTCGTACTGCAACGGAACGACGTAACGATTCTCGCCGCCTTTGACACGGTAGACATCATAGGGTGGAATGCTCTGCCGAAATTCGAAATCCGGCGAATCGCGGATGGCCCGCTTAATCGCTTCGCTGCGCACAATGAAATCGCTGACGTTGAACAGGCGCAAATGGTCGACACCACGCTGCAGATTTGGCGTTGCGCAGTTGTAATCGGGTAGCGCGCACGAACTGACCTCGGAAATCTCCGACTGAATATAAAAGATAAATGGGGAACTAATGGAGGACTGCATATACAGCCCTTCCAGCGTGTTGCGTCCGGAAAACAGGGGGATCGATTCAAAGGCACGGACCGTGCCGGCCGCATTGTGCTCGGCGGAATGTTCATACACCACGCGCGGGGCGGCTTCGGTACCCTTTAACGCCTTGTTGACTGCGGAGAAGGCCGGCCAAAGTGTCTTGCCCTCGAAGCCGCTGTAATTCCAGGGAATCCATTGACGAATGTATTTGACGTTGTGGTCGGTCCACAGCACTGTGCTGAGCGCAATTATCGGCACAATCATCCATCCGCCTTTCATACACCGCGCGAGTAACCCTATTGGTACGGCGCCCAGGAGGCACAGGAACAGTTGCAGGAAGGGCAGGAAGCGGATGTCGACGACGTGAATGCGAAAGGCGGTCAGGAAGAACAGATAGCTCAGGCCGAGGATGTACCAAAGCAGGCCGATGTGCAGGTCGAACGGCTCGCGCCAGCGCGGCCGAATCAGGCGCGCAACTTTGTATAGAGTGAATGTGGCCGCGAGGACTATGCTGGGCCACAGAATCGGTGGCAGGATCTCCTGCCAGGAATTGATCACCCACACGACGTTGTAGCGGGTTGTGAATGGCGAATAACCGAGCAGCGGGATGATCCAGAACCCCATAAGGCAGAACGCGAGGCCGTGGACGATGGCCAAATACCGCAAGTTCCTGGCCAGGCCGGGCAGAGCGACCAGGAAATAGGTGGAGAAGGCGACCGCGAAGAGCAGTGTGTACCCGTGGCAGAACCCGGTCACTGCCAGCAGGACCCCGTTTCGGACCGCCCAGCGCTGTTCGAGCATGCCGCGATAGCAGCTTCCGGCAAGAAGAACCATCAGCGCGAGGCCGATGGAATAGGTGAACTCCCCGGCAAGCGTGCTGGGAATGTTGCCGCCCCACATCGAGTTGGCTTCCATGAACAGGAACGGCAGCGTGAACGTGGCGGCCAGCGATGGCGTCGGAAACCGGAAGCCAAGAAACCTGAAGCAAAGATGGGCGCACAGCGGGAGCAGGAAGATCCCCAGCACGCTGATGAGTTTGAAGGCGATCTGCAACCCTGTGGCGTAGGAAAGCAGCACCATGAGCACGAACGGCATCGGGAAATAGAACTGGAATACCGGGAATCCGGCGAAATTCCCCTGCATCCACCCCAGGATCTTGCCGTGTGGCAGCAGGTACTCCTTGAGGTATTGCGCCGCGTAGTAATGTGATGCGGTGTCGCCGCCCGTCGCGATGGTTTTTGAGAGCAGGTGTTGGGGCGAGAAATAACTCGCGATGTAGTAAAGAACAAGCGCCAGCACGAGCGCGTCCAAAAGGAATTTCAGCGTCGTCCCGGACGGCATACTCGGCTTCATTGCCGCAACTTTCATCGATCCGTCAGTGGCCGGAGGGCTTGCGGAATCGGAAGTGGAACTGCAATCCCACGAACAGCAGGATGAGGATACCGACGCCTATCGCCAGCGGCACACGGTAGGTGCGGAACAAATCCGTGGCGCCGACGATCTTGACTATCCCGGGCACGACGAGGCTGGAGTGTTTGCTCTGCTCGTCGTACTCGACGAGCACTAAGATCTGGTACCTGCTGCCCTCCAACGCCGAAAAATTGCGCACCGGCAAGCTTACGGTATGCTCGCTCGATGCGCCCAGAGCGATCTGGTATTCGGCCTGCGACGAGGAGATCTCCTTGGGCAAAATGAGGCGTAGCTTGAGAGCCCGCGGCGTGGAGTCGAGATTCTTGACCCGCAGTTCCAGCTCCGCTTCGCGGCCGAGTTCGATGCCTTTGATGACACCGTGGATTCTTGGGGGATTGTCCGCGCCGACAATGAATTCGGCAAACGAGAGCGCCGTTAGCGGGTAACCGTTAGTGTCGGTGTAGTCGATAATCACCACCAGCGGATGGCGGCCCTCGGACAGGCCTGCAATGGGCCGGGAGAACGCCCGTGCATAGCTCCGTTGCACGCCCAGGGAGGCCTGGATGGGCGATGAGTCGCGCTTGCCCTGAAGTTCGACATGCACCTGAATATTGGCGGCGGATTCATCGCCCTGGTTGGTGAGGGTCACGCGGCTTTGCAACTGGTCGTCGCGCACCGTCGACGTAGTGTCGATCTGGAGTGTGATGTGGCCGGCGCTGGCAGGCCCGACCATGAGCAGGGCAGGCAGCACCGCGCAGAATCCTCGCAAACAGGCGCGCAGAAATCGCTGCCGAGCCGACCGGCTTGCAGAAAAAAGACGCGATTTCAATGTACTGGCCTCCACCACAAATCCGGCACGGTGATGATCAAACGGAAAATCATCTGTTGCCGGCGCGATCGCGGTCGCAATGATAAACATTTTTGCCATGGCTATGTCCGATTCGCAGTTGAGTGGGTAGTCCGCGGGGGCGGCGCTGGCATGGCAATTATTGACTGGGGTGGTTGCTCCGGCGCGTGTAACATGGCGGCTCTTCTTCGGTCGGCGGATCTCCGGTATGCGCCAGGTGGTGGTAGCGTCCGCGAAATTCGCGATCTCTGCGGGATTGATCTGGCTTGCATTGGGCAGGATTGATACGCCGAGCGCGTACGCGCTGCTGCGCGCGATCCCAGCTGGAGCGGTCGCGGCGGCCATCGCCGTGCTGGCATTTCAGCTATTGATGGGGGGAGTTCGTCTACACCGACTGCTGACGCTGGCTCGCGGCCCGATTGGCCTGACTTCGGCCGTCGACACGGTTTTTGTCGGCGCGTTCTTCAGTCAAACCTTCGTTTCTTTCATCGGCGGCGATGCCATGCGCGTGTGGCGGCTGGTCACTGCCCGAGTGCCGGTGTCCATCGCGTTCAAGGCGATCCTGCTCGACCGGGTGGCCGGGTTTGTTGGCCTGATCGTCGTCATCGTGTTCGGTTTGCCGTTGCTGTTCAGAATCATAACAGCCACCGCCATGCGTTTCGGCGTCCTTGCTGCGGTGGCAATCGGGTTGCTGGGTACCGTCACCTTCCTTCTGATGGACCGCTTGCCGGTTTTCCTCCGGCGCTGGCGCATGTTCAGGGTCGCTGGCGATGTCTGCGCGCTTGCGCGATCGATATCGGGCCGCGGGTCCGAGATTGGATATTTAGTGGGCGTGTCAGTCGTTATTCAGGTTACGAATGCGGGCGCCATTTTCCTGATTGCATCCGGTCTCGGGGTCGATGCGCACTTCCTGGACCTTCTGGTCCTCGTTCCGTTGGTACTGCTGTTTGCCATGCTGCCGATCTCGATTGCCGGTTGGGGCGTGCGCGAGGGTGCCATGGTGGTCGCGCTGGGTCTGGTCGGGGTCAGCGCTGAACACAGCGTCGCGATCTCGGTCTGCTTTGGCCTTTCCCTTATCCTGGTCGGGCTGCCCGGTGGGCTGATCTGGCTTTGCGTGCGCAGCAAAAACTGACTTGACCGCGGGCCTGGTGGGGGCGTATCTGCGGGTTGTCGGGTCTACGCGTCAGATCTCTGCAGGGGTCGAAGTTCGCGTTGGACCAGATCTGCCCTGCATGAGCGTAGCTTCCCTGAATTCCCGATGCCGTTGGGGCGAACAGCAAAAATCGGCATAACCACCCCGGTCGCCCCAGCCGGATCGTTCCTTGACGTTGGCGCGACCGACGTGAAATACGACCTTGACGCGTTCGGCTCCTTTGCGCTGCGCCGCCGCGAAGCCTGACGAGGCTGCCGCCTCAGTCATCCTGACAGAATAGAGCACGCCGCTCATGAACGAGCTGCAGGCCAATCCGGATTCCGGAAACGCCCAGTGCGCGCTCTGTTTGCGCAAGCACGCAGGACGACGTGCTTGAGGAGATTGACGCAGAAATACGGAGACAGGAAGTCCTTTGCGCCTCCGCAGACAGAGAGGGGCTGTCGGGAGTAAATAGAGGGGGTCTGCTTTTGCGGGGTGGGGAATCGGCGCAGGGCGTAGCCCGTAGCCGGTCTTCCACCCCCGCGGCGCTCTGGCGGACCCCTTAGGCGGCCTGCTTCATCTCCTGCCCGATCGGTTGGCCCTGGGCGTCATAGTCGGCGAGCCTGTCGGGAGCCCGTCAGTGTGAGCCAAACGTGTGACATAATAGATGCATAGATACAACAAATTGCTAGGATGCTGGGGTCGCGGCTATAATTGACTGCATATTGCGGGAGGTGCTTTTTGCGCCACGCTATTTCGAAGCATGAACCGGTTACGGTTTGGTCTTCCCCGGTTATTGCGATTACCGCATTCCCTGTCTGGATAAGTGCGGACCTTTGGTCCCTTTTTTGGGGCCGCGAAGAAAGGGTTGGTGGGAAAAAGCAAAGATGACAATGAAGAAGCTCATTGTTGCGCCCATCACTGCCACCGCTGCGACAGCACTAATTGTCGCTGTGGGGATAGCACTAATTGTTAACGGCTGCGGCGGTCCTGCTGACGGGGGTGGGGGGACCGCGGCGTCCGGCGGCGGGGGGACGCCGCCTGCCGTCCCGACAGTGTCCGGGGTTGCGGTCAACGGCGCGCTGATCGGGGTGACGATGACCCTGACTTGCTCGGACGGCACCACAAAGCTGACCACGATCGCGGGCACAGACGCCGCGCCCGGCGAGTACGCCTTCATCAATGTCCCCAGCACATGTAATACCCCTTACCTGATCGAGGCGACCGGCAAGGGGTTCATGAAGCCGTTGGATGGTTCGCGGAAGGTTGTGTACGACCCGCTGGTCAATGTCCCGCTAAAGACGATTACCTTTGAGATGACTGACGTCAATGTCACGCCGGTGACTAGCGTAGTGGCTCAGCAGGCGATCGATGCTGCAGGCAGCACCGCAACCGTTGGCGCTGCCCTGAGCAGGCTCCCGTCAGATGTGGCCCTGGATCCTTTCCGCACGAACATTGCGAATTCGTTGCCCGATCGTGTTACCGGCAGGCCTCCGGTTGGGGCTGCGGCGATCAAGGCGGTGGTCAATTCCAGTCCGGCCCAGAGGCCCGAGGTGGCCAAGCTGAGTTCGGTCATTTCGAAAATCGTCGAAACCGCGGTGGCGGGCGATCCGAGCAAACAGCCGTCGGACATCATGAGCTTGCTGATTACCGATATATCCGCGAACAGGGACATCAGCAACGCCAAGACTATCGTTTCAGTCAGTGGGGTGAATCTGACTGCCATACAAAATAGATCCGACGCAATTGGCAACTTGGTTGCCGCGACAGTGACCGACCTTGTCTCCAACGGGAGGCAGTTGTCGAGCCTCAAGCCTTCGGATGTGGACGCCCAACTGCGAACGCTGTTTGCCAGTGCTCAAAGGAACATCGCCGGTAACACGGATGGCATGTTCAATGAGGATCTCGTGGACAACCAGATAACGTCGCAAATCATCACCCAATCGGAAAGCGCTCTTGCGCCAGCGGTCGGCACGATCCGCGCCTCCACCGCCAGTACAGCTGACCAGGATGCCAAGATCAAGGCGGCCAAGTCGGCGGTCGATGTGATCCAGTCTCAGGAGCTTGACGCAGCCTGGCGAACGGAAGCTGCAGCAACGGCGAGCGCAACGAAAGCGATCGATGTCGATTGTATCGTGACCCAAACCACGGTGGCGGCAGGCATTGCGAGCGACAAGATTGTGAGCGTTACCGAAAATACCTTTATCTCTCCGGGGTCTGGTGGGCAGTCGAGTACGGTCAACGTTGCGGCCGTCGTCGGCTTGGCCGCAAAAACGGTGGTCGACGTTGCCGGGCAAACGTGCGCTGATCTGGCCGATGCCACGAAGCTGGCGAGCATCCAATCGACCGTCGGTGCGTCGGCGATGGCGGTGGCGACGCAATTCGCCAGTTTTGTTGCTCCTCCGAAGTTTGAACTGACCAATGCGACGAAGCTGGCGAGTACCCGATCGACCGCCGGTGCGTCGGGGATGGCGGTGGCGACTCAATTCGCCCGTCTTGTTGCTACTCCGAAAATTTTCGGTTGCACTGACCTGGACACCGCGGTGATGTCTGCGGCGGTGATCACCGTGGTGGAGATGGCGCCCGCGGGAACGCTTTCCGCCGCGCAACTGGCCAACATGAAGACGACGGCCGAGTCGCTGGCGAGCCAGCTTTATGTCGTGGCGGGGAACAACGTTAGCTTTCTCTGTACACTGTCGGTCTCTGACCAGATCGATTGGTTGCTGACCCAGATCACATCGAGCAATAGTTTGCCCAGGACCAGCAACTTTTCGTCACCGCTGACGGTGGGCACGATTCCGAACGGGCTGGTTTCGACTACGACGACGACCTTGCCTGTGATCGTGCCTACTACCACTACCGCTGCCGGGACCACGACCACGACCACGACCACGTTGGCAGGGACCACGACCACGTTGGCAGGAACCACGACCACGACCACGGCTGCAGGGGCCACGACCACGTTGGCAGGAACCACGACCACGGCTGCAGGGGCCACGACCACGACC
>Ga0156012_1019_pt4 | contig 11542 bp, 11 predicted proteins | sample RifCSPlowO2_02_FD_107666 | JGI IMG/M metagenome (GOLD analysis project Ga0156012, IMG submission 107666) | Gammaproteobacteria bacterium RIFCSPLOWO2_02_FULL_61_13
GCGGCGCAGGGTGATGTGGCCGCTGTGCTCCCAGTGCTTGAAGCGATCCACGACATAGGTCAGGCCTGAGGTGGTCTCCGTCAGGTACGGAGTGTCGATCTGGCCGATGTTGCCGAGACAAATCATCTTGCTGCCGGGACCGGCGCGTGTGATCAGCGTCTTCATCTGCTTCGAGGTCAGATTCTGCGCCTCGTCGATGATGATGTAGCGGTTCAAAAACGTGCGGCCGCGCATGAAATTCAATGAGCGCAGCTTGATGCGCTTGTTGACCAGGTCTGCGGTGGCGGCGCGGGCCCAATCTCCGCCCCCGCCGGCGTCGTTGCCGGTCAGTACCTCCAGGTTATCCATCAGCGCGCCCATCCATGGCGCCATCTTTTCCTCCTCGGTGCCGGGCAGGAAGCCGATGTCCTCACCCACAGGGATGGTGACGCGGGTGAGGATGATCTCGCGGTAGCGCTTGGTCTCCAGTGTCTGCTGCAGTCCCGCCGCCAGCGCCAGCAGTGTCTTGCCGCTGCCGGCAACACCCACCAGCGTCACCAGGTCCACGTCCGGATCCATCAACAGGTTCAACGCGAAATTCTGCTCGCGGTTGCGGGCGGTAATGCCCCACACATTACTGTTCTCGCGCCGGTGGTCCGTGGCCAATACCAGCGTGGTGCCTTCGGCGTCAATTTTGTGCACCAGCGCTTCGACGTTGTCGGAGTCGCCTTCAATGAACAGGCACTGGTGCGGATAACACTCCGGCAGCGGTTTGCCCTTGATGTGGTAGAAAGTGCGCGCATGCTCCTGCCAGGAACGCAGGTTCTCCCCGCTGCGGCTCCAGAAGTCCTCCGGCAGCGCACCCATGCCGCTGTACAGCAGGTTCGCATCATCGAGGACCTTGTCGTTGTAATAGTCCTCGGTATGAATGCCCAGTATCCGCGCCTTGATACGCAGGTTGATGTCCTTGGACACCAGCGTGACGGACTTTCCGCCGCGCTCCTTCTGCAACGACAGCGCAGTGCCGAGGATGGTGTTGTCGACGTTGCTGCCGGGCAGTGTGGCCGGAATGGCGCCGGTCAGGTGGCGTGTCTGCAGGAACAGGCGCCCCTGTGCCCGCGCCGCGCCGTTGTTGATGTCCAGCGTGTTCAGGTCGAGGCCTGTTTCGATTGATTCGGAATCGCGGTCATCGATGAGCTGATCGATGAAGCGGCTGGCCTGGCGTGCGTTGCGCGCCACTTCCGAGGAACCCTTCTTGGCGGCGTCCAGTTCCTCCAATACCACCATGGGGATGAACAGGTCATGTTCCTTGAAGCGGAACAGTGCCGCCGGGTCGTGCATCAGCACGTTCGTGTCCAGCACGAACAGGCGCCGTTCGTCAACGGCGCTGTCTTTGCGCTTGCCGGAGGCGGCCAAGACTCAGAGATCCTTGACTGCCTGCAGGACTTCCGCCGCGTGTCCTTCCACTTTCACCTTGCGCCATTCACGGCGCAGCAGGCCATCGGCATCGATGAGAAACGTGCTGCGCTCGATGCCGATGACCTTTTTGCCGTACATGTTTTTTTCCCGGATCACGTCGAACAGCCGGCATGCCTTCTCGTCAGCGTCGGCGAGCAGTTCAAAGGAAAACTTCTGCGCCTGCTTGAATTTTTCGTGGCAGGCGAGACTGTCGCGGGAGATGCCGAACACACGCGTGTTGGCGGTCTTGAAGCGCCGCATGTAGTCGCGAAAATCCTGTCCCTCCAGCGTGCAGCCGGGCGTGTTGTCCCTGGGGTAGAAATACAGCACGACGTTGTGACCGTTGTGATCGGCGAGCCGGAAGGATTCGCCGCCGGTGGCCGGCAGTGAGAAATCAGGGACCTTCTTGTTAACCGCAATTTTTGCCATCAGTGTCCGGCGCGTTCTGGATTACTTGATCGGTTCCATAATAGCATCCAGGTTCAGGCGATCGCAGAAGTCCATGAACTCGCCACGCAGTCCGGAGATGGACACGTTGGTCGGAATGTTGATGGTCATGTGTAGCGAGAACATCTGGGTCTGGGTGTGCATGGCGAGGTAGGAGTTGGTGTACATGTCCTGGATCTGGATGTCGTTGTCGGCCATGAACTTGGCGATGTCATGCACTACGCCGGCCCGATCGCAGCACACCACGTCGATGGCGTATGGCATCATGGCCTTGACGGGTTTGGCGGGCGTCGTGCGGCGCCAGTTCAGCGCCAGGTTCATGTCGCGCGCCAGCCGCGGCAGGTAATCCTCGGTCTTGGCAATCGCGTCCCAGGTGCCGGACACCATGGTGACCAGCGCAAACTCGTTGCCGAGCTGGGCCATGCGGCTGTCGGTGATATTACAGCCCAGATCGCGCAACGCGCGCGCGATCTGCTCCATCAGGCGCGGGACGATCTCACCTACTGCGGTGATAACCAGGAATTGCTGCATGTCGGGCAACAGGGGCTTCAGGCGGGTTTAGGGGGCGGATTTTCGGGGTTTGCCGCCATCCCTGCAAGGCCCGCGATCCGCGCCGTCCGCGCCTTGTCAGGCCGGGAGCGTCCCGATACCATAGCCGCCCTGTTTTCCCCCATCAGCATTTATTCAGGATCCAGCTTGATTCTCCGCTGCTTCTTCCCGGCCCGGCCCCGTTCCCCGGCGCATATTCGACGATGACTTCAGTCGCGGCTAATTTTCGCGGCAGCCTGGTGGCGATGGTGACACCCATGCATCCGGGCGTGGCCCCGGACACGGCGCTGGACTGGCAGGCGTTGGCCCGGCTGGTGGAATTCCACATCGAGAACGGCACCGATGGCATTGTCGCCGTGGGCACCACGGGGGAGTCCGCCACGCTCAGCGAAGGCGAACATCTGGACGTCGTGCAGCGCGTGGTGGCGCTGGTCCGCGGCCGCGTCCCGGTCATCGCCGGCACCGGCGCCAATTCCACGGTTGAGGCGCTGCGCCTGACCCGCGGCGCAAAGGAAGCCGGCGTCGATGCGTGCCTGCTGGTCACGCCCTATTACAATAAACCGACGCAGGAAGGGCTGGTCCGGCATTACACCTTTATCGCCGAGTCCGTGACCATTCCCCAGATTCTATATAATGTGCCCGGCCGCACCGCCTGCGATATGTTGCCGGAGACCGTGGTGCGGCTGGCGCAGGTACCGAATATCATCGGCGTGAAGGAGGCCACCGGGGATCTGACCCGTGTGGGCCGTATCCGCCGCGATTGCGGGGCAAAGTTTCTGCTGTTGACCGGGGACGATGCCACCGCCCGCGAGTTCATGCTGCAGGGGGGCGACGGGGTCATTTCCGTGACCGCCAACGTGGCGCCCCGGGCCATGCATGAACTGTGCGAGCGCGCCCTGGCCGGAGATGTCGCCGGCGCCGCTGCCATTGACGAAAAGATTGGAGCATTGCACAAAACCCTTTTTCTGGAGTCCAACCCGATACCATCCAAATGGGCGCTGCACAGAATGAAACTGATCGAGGCCGGCATACGGTTGCCGTTGACCTGGCTCTCGGATCGCTTTCAGCCTGAAGTTGAGGCGTCGCTGCGAATGGCCGGGGTACTGAACCAGGTGTAAACACATGAATCAGCTCAGCAAGATATTCATCGTACTGGCCCTGTTTGCCGTCGGCGGCTGCAGCGTGCTCCCCAGTCTGGACGACGTGATGCCGGACAAGCGCACCGAGTACAAGAAGAGTGACAGCCTGCCGGAACTCGAAGTCCCGCCGGACCTGACCTCGCAGACCATCAACGACTCGATGGCCATTCCCAATGAGGAGGCCTCACTCTCACAGATGCAGCGCCAGCGTGCGGCGGAAACCCCGGTCGCCGCCGCGCCCGATGAGCAGTGGGTATCCGTGCGCCAGCCGCGCGCCGACATGTGGCCGCGCCTGCGCGCCTTTTTCGAGCAGAAGGGTTATCCCGTGGAGGTTGACGATGCCGAACTCGGCGTGCTGGAGACCGGGTGGGGCTCCTCGATCGCAGCGGACGGCGGCGTGCAGCGGTTGAAATTCCGCATCTTCTCCGAACCAGGCGCGACGCCGGATGTCACGGTGCTGTTCATCTCCAGTCAACGCCAATCCCAGGCGCAGGGGGAGGGCGATGCGGCGCAATGGGTCGACCGGGAGGCCGACCTCAGCGCCGACAAACTCGTTGCCGGCGAACTGAATCAGTTGTTCAACGGCGCCATCGCCATGGCGGCGCCCGCACCCGCGGCTGCAACTGCCGCAGCGGCCGCGCCCACGCCTGCATCAAGGCGGCCCGCGGCGGAATTGCGCGATGCCGGCGAGGGCCGCATTCTGCTGGCGTTGCCGGATGAGTATTCCCAGGCCTGGCCGCGCATCGACAAGGCCTTGCAACGTGGCGGGTTCTTCGTCGAAGGCAAGGACGAAGCCAAGGGCCTCTATCAAATCTCCTATTTCAAGGCGACAGAACAGGAAGAGAAGGGCTGGTTGTCGAAAATGAAGTTCTGGGGGGATGACGAGTCCAAGGGACAATTGTTCCAGATCAGTCTGACCGGTGTGGGCCGAAAGACCGAGATGATCGTCATGAATGAAGACGGGGAATGGGACAGCGGTGAGGATGCGCGCCGTATCCTGACCATCATCCAGAGTCAGTACGGCCTCGATTAGATTCTGTATCAGCGCCTTTTTTTGCGCGGCCCGTGGCTGCGCTTGCGCTCCGGCTGTTTCTTCCTGCCGCCAGGCATCTTGCCCTTGTCGCGATACGGATTCTCGTTGCGCTTGAATTCGATCATTACCGGCGTGCCCACCAGCCTCAGCGCATGCCGATAAACACCTTCCAGGTAGCGGCGATAGGCGTCCGGCACTGACTCGGTCTGGTTGCCGTGCACGATGATGCGCAGCGGGTCATGGCCGCCCACATGGGCGTAACGCAACTTGATGCGCCGGCCGCGCACCAGCGGCGGTGAATGCTGGGTGACCGCCTGCTCCAGCAGTCGGGTGGCATCCGATGACTTGAGCCGCGCCACCAGCGACGTGCGGATCTGTTCCAGCGTGTCGAACAATTCACCCACGCCGGTGCCGTGCAACGCGGAGATATGCTGGACGGCGGCGTAATCCGCAAATCCCAACTTGCGCTCCACTTGACTTTCAACGTGCTTTTTTTGCTCGGCGTCCAGGCCATCCCACTTGTTCAACGCAATGATGAGGGATTTGCCGGTCTGCACGGCGAGGCCGAGCAACGCCAGGTCCTGGTCGGTGACGCCCTCGCTGGCGTCGATGACCGCGATGATTGTGCGCGCACTGTCGATGGTCTGCAGGCTCTTGCCGGCGCTTATCTTTTCCAACGGATTGTCGATGCGGGCGCGGCGGCGCACACCGGCAGTGTCGATGAGCACATAGTCCTTGCCGCGGCGCGCGAACGGCACGGCAATACTGTCGCGTGTCGTGCCGGGCTGATCGAAGGTGAGCATGCGATCTTCCCCCAGCATCCGGTTCAGCAGCGTGGACTTGCCCACATTCGGGCGGCCGATGATGCCGATGGTCAGCCCGTCCGGATCCGGGGCCGGGAGGTCGGCGGCGACAGGTATTCCCTCCAGTACATGTTCGATCATGGTGCTGACGCCGATGCCGTGCGCGGCGGCGATGGGAATTGGCGCGCCGACCCCGAGGCGATGAAAGTCCACCAGGGCCGCATCCGGGTCCAGGCCTTCCGTCTTGTTGACGACCAGGTACAGGGTCCGGCCCGAACGGCGCAGGCTCTGCGCCAGGTCCAGATCGGTGCCGGTGATCCCGGCGCGACCGTCCACCAGCCACAGCACCGCATCAGCCTCGGTCACCGCGCGCATGGACTGTTCTGTTACCAGGCGCGCCAGTGCGGGGTCATCCGCCGCGCCTTCGCCGAGTCCGCCGGTATCCACGAGGATGAAGCGCCGGCCGCCGGTCGCGGCAATGCCGTAACGCCGATCCCGTGTCACGCCGGGCTGGTCCGCGACCACGGCGTCGCGGCGCCTCAGGATACGGTTGAACAGCGTGGACTTGCCCACGTTGGGACGGCCGACGATGGCGATAATGGGCAGCATCTCTTTCACACGTCACGCCGCCGCCGCAACCGGTGCTGCGCCGCGGGTGAAACCGGATCAGCGGTAAGTGTAGGCAGCCAGTTCGCCGTCGCTGCTGTAGGCGTACAGGACTTTGCCGACCACGAAGGGTTGCACAATGATGCGTTTGTCCGACAACTGCACGCGCGCGACGAACTCGCCGGTGGCGCGATCCAGCCAGTGCAGAAAGCCCTCCAGATCACCCACCACCACGTAATCGCCGATACGAGCCGGGCCCGTGGCGCCGCGTGCATGGAGTTTTTCATTGCTCCAGATGGTGCTGCCGGAAAAACGGTCAAAGGCGCGAATGTGGCTTTCATCGTCGGTCAGATAGACATGGTTTTCATCCACTGTGAAGCCGGCGTGGGACGAGATCTCCCGGTTCCACAGGATTCGCCCGGAATCCATTTGCACCGCGGCCAGCTGGCCCTGGAAACTGGCCACGTAGATCACGCCGTCATAGATCAGGGGATCCGAATCAATGTCCACCATGCGCTCCAGTTCCGAGCGTCCGCGCGCCGTGGCCACCGCCGCCTCCCATACCAGCTTGCCGGTGCGCAACTCCAGCGCCGCCAGCCGGCCGGCATCGAAGCCCGCGATGACCAGCCCGGAATCAATGGCCGGCATGCTGGTGCCGCGCAGCGTCAGTGCCGGCACTGTGCGGTCATAGATCCAGGCGCGCTTGCCGTTATTGCCGTCAATGCCATATACCTTGCCGTCATTGGTACGGGCCACCACCATGCCGTCCCGGCGCAACGGCGGGGACAGGATCTCACTGGATAACTGGCACTGCCAGAGTTGTTTGCCGTTCGCCGCGTTGAGCGCAATGACCTTGCCTTCGCCGGTGCCAAGCAGCACCGTGTTTTCGCCGGTGCCGGGTCCGCCGGTGACATATTCATCATCCAGATCCTCGGACCAGAGCGGCTCACCGTTGCTGGCGTCAAAGGCCTCGATGTCGCCATCAGGCCCGGCGATGAACAGATGCTGGCCGCTGATGCTGGGCGCCAGTTTCAGGTACTGCTCGTCCACCCCGGATGTGCCGCGGGACCAGAGTTCAAGGACCTTGAGGCGGGTCGGAAATGCCACCAGCGGCGCGGGCGGTTCGGCGTTGTCCTCGCCGCCGGACATATAGCGCTTGACCGTGTCGCCCATTCCGCAGCCGCTACCGGCGAGTGCCACAGCCAGCACCACGGCCATCTGCAGTCTCATGATTTTTGCGCGCGCCCGAGATTGTCGAGTTTGAGTTCCAGGATGGTGACGTCAGTGCCGGCCTCCCGGGCCGCGGTCAACGCCCGCTCGTAGGCGGCCCGGGCCTGGTCCACATTGCCGCGCCGGCCTTCAATGTCACCGCGTAATTCATCGAATGCGGCCAGGTAATCCTTGCCGGAGGCGATACTCAGCGTGGCCAGGGCATCCTCGTGTTTGTCCTGGGCACTTTGCACCTGCGCCATGCGCAAGCGCAGTTCCAGGCCCACCACGTCATCCTTGTTTTCCTTGAGCGCGGTGCCCAGCAGTGTCGCTGCCTTTTCCAGGTCGCCCGCGTCCACCGCAGCCTTCGCCAGCAGCATGTTCCCGAAAACGGCATAGGTGCTGCCCGGATACTGCTGCACCAGGGCCTCGGCCTGCCTGCGGATTTCGTCACTGCCGGGCTGCTGGCTCGCCATCAACACCTGCTGATACAACGCCGAGGCGGCCTCTGCCTGCGCCACTTCATGTGCCTGCCAGGCGCGGTAGCCGAAGATCGCGCCCAGGCCCAGCACCACGCCGAAGATGGCGGACCGGCCGTTCTCGGCCCACCACGCCTTCAGTGCCTCAACCTGTTCCTCTTCTGAACTGTGAATAACCAAAGTACTCCCTCCTTAAGCTGTCCGGTCGCGGTTGTTATGCACCTTCGGGCCACGCGTAATTAATGCGGCGCGGATTATAGCCTCATAACTCAACGTGTCGCGCCAACTCCGCGGCTGCCTGATCCAGCGGCAGGTTTTGTTGCTCGCCCGCGGTGCGCAGCGGCTTGAATCCAACCGTGCCGTTCTGCAGCTCGGTCTCGCCCAATACCAGCGCGAAAGCAGCGCCGGAGCGGTCCGCCTTCTTGAACTGGCTTTTGAAGCTGCCCCCGCCGCAATTCAATACCAGCCGCAACCCGGGGACACGGTCGCGCAACTGTTCCGCCACTTGCATGATCCGGGTTTGCGCCTCTGGCGCCACGGCAATCAGGTATGCATGCGGGGAATCAGGCTCCGGACGGGGCGTGGACTGGCCGGCAAGTTCGATGAGCCGCTCCAGGCCCATGGCAAAGCCGACGGCCGGCGCGGGCCTGCCGCCGGACGCGGCGATCAGTTCATCGTAGCGCCCGCCTGCGCAGACCGCGGATTGGGCGCCAAGCCGATCCGTCAACCACTCGAACACCGTGCCATTGTAATAGTCGAGTCCCCGCACCAGGCGCGGGTTGACCCGGTATTCCAGGGAATTGGCATCCAGTATTTCCCGCAACCGGGCAAAGTCGCGCGCCGAATCCGCATCGAGAAATTGGTCCAGTGTGGGCGCGCCAAGGATCAGCGACTGCAGGTCCGGGTTCTTGCTGTCCAGAATGCGCAGCGGATTCTTTTGCTGCCGCTCGCGACTGTCTGCGTCAAGCTGGTCCAGGTGGCCGGAGAAGTATTCCAGCAATACCGCGCGATAACGCTGGCGTGCCTCCGCCTGCCCGAGGTTGTTAATCTCCAGGCTCAGACCGCCGAGGCCCAGTTCCCGCCACAGGCGCGCGCTCATCAAAATCAACTCAGCGTCCACATCCGGTCCGGGAAAGCCGAAGGCCTCGGCGCCAATCTGGTGGAACTGGCGAAAGCGGCCTTTTTGCGGCTTCTCATAGCGAAACATGGGGCCGAGGTACCACAACCGCTGTGCGCCTTCATTGAGCAATCCGTGTTCGAGGACCGCGCGCACGCAGCCGGCGGTGCCCTCCGGCCGCAGCGTCAGGCGCTCGTCGTTACGATCGGCGAATGTGTACATCTCCTTGGTAACGATGTCGCTGGTGTCGCCGATGGAGCGCTCGAACAGTTCGGCGTGCTCCAATACCGGCAGGCGAATCTCCCGGTAACCATAGGCATCCAAGACCCGGCGGCAGACAGACTCCAACCGCCGCCACGACGGTATCTGTTCCGGCAGCACATCGTGCATGCCGCGCACGCCTAGAATGGATTGAGTCAATTTACTGGCCGAGCGAGAAGCGTGCCACGCCGGCGCGCGTGAAGGGGGCCGGATCGAAGGGCCGGCCGTTGAACTCCAGCGAAGCGCCGATGGCATAACCGAGCAGGACGGAAAACGGCGCCTGGCCGTTCAGGGTGAGGGATTCGCCGCCATGGATAAAATCCATGTAAATCCTGTCGCCGGAACGATCGGTGACCTCAAGCCAGGAATCCGAGGTGACGCGGAAAATAATCTGGTCCGGCCCGCCGGTTGCGGCGTTCGGCGGCGTGTTCACGCCTGCCGCGGCGGACGTGGCAACAGTATCCGTGCCTGCCGTTTCTCCGACCGCGTCAACCTCGGGCGCGCGGTAGTACGCCGAGGTGGGGTGGGTGACCACGGTGTAGGAATAGGGCAGTTGTGATTGCGGCGCCACGGGCGGCAGTTCCGCAACGACGGGCGCGGTGGCCAGTGCCGGCCGGGGCGCGGGTGCCGTGGCCGGCGGATACGCCGTTTGCCACCACACCGCGAGCAACACCGCCAGACCCACGACCACGGCGGCCGTGGCTGCGCGCACGGGTGCATCATCGCTTCGGATCTGCGACGGGCGGCTGATATCCGGCAGGATGTCGGGGGGCACGGAGGGCGCCTCTTCGTTGTACAGTCCGACCAGGTGTTCCGGGTCGGTGCCGAGGATGCGTGCGTATCCGCGCAGGTAACCGCGCACATAAAGTGCAGTGGGCAGTGCCTGGTGATCGTTGGACTCGATGGCGGCGATTACGCGCGGGTCCAGATGCAGTCGCGACGCGATGTCCGCAAGCGTCAGGTTCTGCGACTCCCGCAGCGCCTTCAGCGTGTGGCCGAGCGACCCGTGCGTGTTCGCTGTTTGCGGATCGCTCATGGAGAGGCGCCTACCTGGTGCCGGCCGGACGCAGTTTCTGCGCCTGTTCCGAGTCGGGGAAATTATTGCGCAACATCATGGAATAGCTGGCGACCGCATCCCGGTCGCCGAGTTTTTCCTCGATCTGGATGCCGAGCCAGAGACTCTCCGCCGTCGGTTTGCCGACCTCCAGATAACGCTGCAGGTAGCCGCGTGCCCGCAATGCATCGTCTTGCTCGAATGACAGCCGGGCCATCTGCACCAGCGCCGTAGACATGCGCGGATTGATCTCCAGTGCGCTGCGGAAATACTTCTCCGCCTCCGGGATGCGTTTCGCGCCGAGCATGCAGATACCGGCGTTGGCAAGCGGGATCTCCCGCGTTTCGTAGAGCGGATTACTGGCGGCCTTGCGAAACACCGCGTCCGCTTCCTCCAGACGATTCTGCTGGCACAGGAAGCGGCCGTAGTTGTTCATGGTGGCGGAATCATCGCCGCCCAGTTGTAGCGCGCGCTTGAAATTCTGTTCCGCGCGCAAGTTGTCCCCCAGCGTCTGATAGAGGACGCCGTAGGTGTTGTAGGTGAGTGCGTAGCCGGGATCCATCTGGCGCGCGCGATCAAGTTTCTCCAGCGCCCGCTCGTATTCGTGGCGCTGCATGTATTCCACGGCCAGCCTGAGGTTGGTGGCGGCGGCCTCATTGGTGGTGGAGCTGGGGCGAATGTTGTCGCCACCACCACCGGTGGTGGTGTTGCACGCCGCCAGCATGCAGGCCGACAGCACCAGAAGCAGTGCGCCTTTCATATCCTTGCTTCTCCAGTGGCAGCGCGGAGCCGTGCCGCCTTGGGCACCACCCGGCCGACCAGCTGACCGCAGGCAGCGTCAATGTCCTCGCCCCGGGTGCGGCGGGTGATGGCGATCAATCCGGCCTGCATGAGGATGTCCCGGAAGTTGTTGATGACCGGCAGCGGGGAACGAGTATAGCCCGAACCCGGAAACGGGTTGAACGGAATGAGGTTTACCTTGGCGGGAAGGCCGCGCAACCGGCGCGCCAGCTCCCGCGCCTCCGCCGGACCGTCGTTGATGCCCTCGAGCATCACATATTCAAAGGTAATCGGATCACCGCCGGTGGTATCGGCATAACGCCGGCACGCGGCCAGCAGTTCGGAGATGGGATAACTGCGATTGAGGGGCACCAGCACATCCCGCAATTCGTCCGTGGGGGCATGCAGCGACACCGCCAGCGCCACTCGCAGTGTCTTTGCCAGCCGATCCATGGCCGGCACCACGCCGGCGGTGCTGACCGTGACACGCCGGTGCGCGAGGCCGAAGCCCAGATCATCCAGCATCAGTTCCAGGGCCGGCACCAGGTTGTCAAAATTGAGCAGCGGCTCGCCCATGCCCATCATGACCACGTTGGAAACAATACGCTCGCCGTGAGTGAAGTATCCG
>Ga0156012_1132_pt2 | contig 11450 bp, 10 predicted proteins | sample RifCSPlowO2_02_FD_107666 | JGI IMG/M metagenome (GOLD analysis project Ga0156012, IMG submission 107666) | Gammaproteobacteria bacterium RIFCSPLOWO2_02_FULL_61_13
ATCACGCCAAGGTTCGAGCTCGCCAGCAACCCGGTCATCTCCCCGTTGCCATTGGACACATTGCTGCCGCAAGGCAGGTATTCTTCAACGACGCTGCGTTGGGGCCAGATGGCAGTCACACCCGTGCGTACCGGGCCTTGTCCCACACGCAGCGGGCCATCACCGTGGATCAGCGTCACGTGGCCAACCTCCACACCCGGCACATCGGTGATGCCATTCAATGCACCCGGGGTCAGGCGGCCGATGCGGACGCCGAGTTCCCGTGCACGCCTGCGTGCCGATGATGGCATCGCAGGCGCAGCTTGCGCGCCATTCGCCAGCAGGGGCAGGGCCGGCAGGGAAAGGAATTCGCGGCGCTTAAGCGACATGCATCAGCAACAACGGGAAATGCGGCTCCATTTCAATTCCTGGCGGCGGCGTTCAAATTCGGATCGGGAGAGAGGGGATACCGAGGGATGGGTTTGAACGAGGTGATCAAGGTACCGTTCATAGGCGTCATCCCCGGACAGGCGGCGCAGTAGTGACCAGCACACGGCCAGTGCCTGCTGCATGCCTGACAGATGCCTGTTGGAGTTTCCGCCCATGGGATCAGTGTTGCACGGCGGTGGCAGCATCAAGCCGCGCCGGCACGTAGCCGGACTCCGACAACGGCGGGACGGTTCGGCCCGACACACTGCGCCAGGAAATGCGCAGCATGTCGATGATGACCACCCAAAGTAACAGGGCAAAGGCCACGGCCAGCACGGCGTCAATCTGCTGGCCGATGATTAATTGTGGCGCCACCACCGCCTTTTCCGGTGACAGCGCCCCGGCCGCCAGTTTCGCGGCCATGTCGGCCGCGCCGGACAGGAATCCGATCTGGGGATTCGCGCTGAAGGTTTTCTCCGACGCCCCCCAGGTGCAGACTACTGCGAGCCATGTCAGTGGCATTCCGGTAATCCACGCGTAGCGCATACGCCCCATCTTGATCAGGATCCCGGTTGCCACGCACAACGCAATACCCGCCAGCAACTGGTTTGAGATTCCAAACAGCGGCCAGAGAATATTCACGCCGCCGAGGGGATCGCGGACGCCCTGCACCAGGAAATACCCCCAGGCGGCGACGAAGATCAGGCTCGAAATAACGGTCATCGGATAAGACGACACATTGCCCATGGGCGCCCATATATGTTTGAGTACGTCCTGCAACATGAAGCGCCCGACGCGCGTGCCGGCATCCAGTGTGGTCAGGATAAACAGCACCTCGAACATGATGGCGAAGTGGTACCACATGGCCAGCAACGTGCCGCCAAAAGTGTTGCTGAATATCGTGGCCATACCCACGGCCAGGGAAGGGGCGCCGCCGGTACGGGCGAACAGCGTCGACTCGCCCATCTGTTCGGCGAGTTTGCCCATCTGATCCGCGGAAACCGGGAAGCCCCAACTGGAAATGGTCGCAACAGCTTCGGCTGCCGTCGCGCCCACCACACCAGCCGGGCTGTTGATGGCGAAGTACACGCCGGGGTCCAGAACGCAGGCGGCAATCACGGCCATCACCGCCACGAAGGACTCCAGCGCCATGCTGCCGTATCCCACCATGCGAATGTCCCGCTCGGAACTGATGAGCTTGGGCGTGGTCCCGGACGCCACCAATGAATGGAAACCGGAAATGGCGCCGCACGCGATGGTAATGAACACGAACGGAAACAGGTTGCCCTTGAATATCGGCCCGGTGCCGTCAATGAATTGGGTCAACGCCGGCATCTTCATGTCGGGAGACAGCACGATGATGGACACCGCCAGCAGGAACATGACGCCGAGTTTCAGGAACGTGGAGAGATAATCCCTCGGGGCCAGCAGCAGCCACACCGGCAGCACCGCCGCCGCAAAGCCGTAGATCATCACGAACCACGCGCAGGTCATGCCGTCCCATTGAAACCAGCGGGCGATGTCGGCATTGCCGGCCACCCAGCCGCCGCCGGCCACACACATTAATAGTAGGGTGACACCGATGGCTGTGCCTTCCAGCACCCGTCCCGGCCGGATGCCACGCATGTACAGCCCCACCAGCATGGCCGCCGGTATGGTGCCCAGCACCGTGGCGGTGGCCCAGGCGCTATGCTTCATCGCATTCACAATCACCAGGCCGAGTACCGCAATCAGGATCGTCATGATGAGCATGATGGCGGTCATCGCCGCCCAGCCACCCACCGGACCCAGTTCATCCCGTGCCATCTGGCCCAGGCTGCGACCGTCGCGCCGGGTGGAGTAGAACAGGATCACCATGTCCTGGACGCAACCGCCGAGCACGGCACCGGTCAGGATCCACAGCGTCCCGGGGAGGTAGCCGAATTGCATGGCCAGCGTCGGTCCGATCAGCGGGCCGGGTCCGGCGATGGCGGCGAAATGGTGGCCAAACACCACCCAGCGATGGGTGGGTATGAAATCCCGGCCATTATTGAACCGCTCCGCCGGGGTGGCACGGCTCGGGTCGAGGGTCAGGACGCGGGCGCAGATCCAGGCACTGTAGAAACGATAGCCCACCAGGTAGACGCACACGGCGGCGGCGATAAACCAGATGGCGTTGATGGACTCCCCGCGATGGGTGGCGATGGAGCCCACTGCCCAGGCCCCGGTTGTGGCGATGACGCCCCAAAGCAATGTCTGGCGTGACGGCAGTCTCATGATTTTCCCCAGCCCCTGTGATTGGGTTCACGAATTCTATCAGCAGATGCCGGTAATCAGCCCCGGAGGCGTCTCAACATTTGCTTTACCCGGAGAACGCGGCGCATAATTTCCATTGTCACGGGCTCCGTGATTTGGGATAAACCAAAGAATCGCGTTCCGGGCCGGTTACAGGCCCGGCCATTTAGGAGAATAAAAATATGACCCCCGCTCGACATTTCGTACTGGGAGTTATTTGCCTGGCCATGGCCGGATGCGCCACCATGGGCGAGTCGCCCAATCAATGGATGTGCGCCGCCGCTGGCGCGTTGGTGAGCGGTGGTATCGCTGTCGCTGCCGATGCTGATGAGGGCGGTGCCCTTGCCGGCGCTGCCGTGGGTGCTGCGCTAGGATATCTCGCCTGCAATCAGGGCGCACCCAAGGCTGAACCTGCGCCGGCACCCGCGCCGGCACCTGCACCTGCACCTGAAAAAGATTCGGACGGCGATGGCGTGCTGGATAGCAAGGATCAGTGCCCGGGTACCCCGCGCGGCACCAAGGTGGACAGAAACGGTTGCCCCGAGATCCCGGACCTGACCGGTGTCAACTTTGACCACGACAAGTCCACCCTGCAGGAATCCGGCGCGCGAATACTGGATGCGGCCGCAGCCGTGTTGAATGCCAATCCCAATGTAGGCGTGACCATTGTCGGCCACACCGACAGCGTGGGTTCGGATGAATACAATCAGGGCCTGTCGGACCGTCGCGCAGAGACCGTGCGCGCGTATCTGGAGTCCACGGGCATCAGCAACAGCCGTTTGTCCGCCTCCGGTCGCGGCGAAAGCAGTCCCGTGGACAGCAATGAGACGAAGGAGGGCCGGGCGGCCAACCGGCGCGTGGAGTTGACTGCCAGGCAGATGTAAGACACCGGACTGCAACGGTATGGAAACAATTAGGGGCGGTGGCCGATGGCCATCGCCCCTTCGTTTTAATGGGGGCTATAATCCCAAGCCATCTGCCACAGACCGGGAGACTTCGCCATGGGCATCGCAATGATTGTTTTTCTGGTGGTTATCGTTGGGCTGGGTATGTATGGGATTGGCATCTATAACGGCCTGATAGCGGGGCGTAACCAGTTCAAGAATGCCTTTGCGCAGATCGACGTGCAATTGCAACGCCGCTACGACCTGATTCCAAACCTGGTGGAGACGTCGAAGGCCTATCTTGCCCACGAGCGCCAGACCCTGGAAGCGGTCATCCAGGCACGCAACCAGGCGCAAACCGCGGCCCGGGCTGCCGCCGCAAAACCGGACGATGGAACTGCCATCGCGGCATTGAGTGCGGCGGAGGGCACGCTGACGGGAACACTTGGTCGCTTCTTCGCCCTGGCCGAGGCTTATCCGGATTTAAAGGCCAACCAGACCATGCAGCAACTCATGGAGGAGCTTTCCAGTACCGAGAACAAGGTGGCCTTCTCGCGCCAGTTTTTCAACGATGCAGTGATGAGCTACAACAACCAGCGTGAGCAATTCCCCAACGTGCTGATAGCCGGCCCCTTCGGCTTCCAGCATGCGGAACAACTGGAGTTGCAGAGCAAGGAGGCGCGCGAGGCGGTCAAGGTCAAATTCTGATGTGTCTGTCCGTGGAGTGGTGCGTCCACAATCATGAGTGACGCCACTGGCTGCATGGACAGTCGCGCCACATGCGCCGCGGCTGCACCGGTGGCGCGACGCATGTGGCGGCCGGGATGTCCCTGCCGCTCTACGAACTCACTGGAGGTGCGAAACCTGTACCAGTCATGGTGGCGGCATCGCCTGCGGCATCCCTCACCATGACAGCCTCAGCTCAAGTTTGGTGGCGGCAGCCATCCGCCATTGCCCTGACCCTGGCCAACCTGGTTCCCATTGGCGGTGTGCTGATCGCCCAGTGGGAAGTCTTTCCGATCATGCTGCTGTTCTGGCTGGAAAATCTGATCGTGGGCGTGATCACGGCGATGAAAATGATTGCCTGTGGCCGCGGAAGTATCGGGGAAAAGATTTTTACGCTGCCGTTTTTTGCCTTTCATTACGGCATGTTCTGTTCAGTGCATGGCGCATTTGTGTTCGGCATGTTTGCTCCCAGGGAAGAATCCGTGCGGGGCGTGGTCGGACTTTTGCCGGTTCCGGCGGAGATACTCCACGTGGTTCTGCAACAGGGACTCTGGGTTGCCGTTGTGGCCCTGGTGGCAAGTCACGGATTCTCGTTTGTGGTGAATTTCCTGGGGCGGGGTGAGTTCCGCACGGCAGAGGTGGGCATGATGATGATGGCCCCCTATGGCCGGATCGTCGTACTGCATGTGGTGATCCTCTTTGGCGGCTTCGTGATCATGACCCTGGATGCCCCGCTGCTTGCGTTGTTGCTGCTGGTTATACTGAAGATCGTCATGGATGTTTCAGCCCACATTCGCGAACATCGCCGGAAGGCCGGCGCCACGCCTGCAGCAGGGATGTCCGCCATGGAGGCAAATCCATGAATTTTTTCGAACAGCAGGCCAAGACGCGCAAACGGACCGGATTGCTGGTCATCCCGTTTGTGCTGGCGGTCGTGCTCATCATCGTTACCCTGAACGGTGTGGCCTTTTTGATATTTACGCAGGTGGATTCCGTCGAGCCAGGGTTGCCACTGGGTGGCTGGTTCGCACAACCGTACTGGATCTGGATCTCGCTGGGAACGCTGGCCGTGATCGGCGCCGGGTCGTTGAAAACCACATTGCAGCTTAGCGGCGGCGGCAAGGCCCTGGCGGAAATGGTGGGTGCGCGGCGCGTCCAAACGGATACCTCGGATGCCGATGAGCGGCGCCTGATCAATATCGTCGAAGAGATGTCCATCGCTTCCGGCACGCCGGTACCGCTGCTGTACGTGCTCGATGACGAACCCTCCATTAATGCCTTCGTCGCCGGGTTGCGGCCCACGGAAACCGTGCTCGTAGTGACCCGGGGCGCCATGCAGGGTTTCACACGCGATGAAATGCAGGGCGTCGTCGGTCATGAATACAGCCACATCTTCAACGGCGACATGCGCCTCAACATGCGCCTGATGGGCATCCTGGCCGGCATACTGCTCATCGGGCAAATCGGCCGGTTCGTCCTGCGCTCCAGCAGCCGCAGCCGCGGCAAGGGCAGCGGTCAGGCGGCGATGTTTGGACTGGCGCTGTTTTTAATCGGCTACGTCGGCCTGTTCTTCGGCGCGCTCATCAAGGCGGCGATCTCCCGTCAGCGCGAATTCCTGGCGGACGCCTCCTCGGTGCAATTCACGCGCAACCCCCATGGCATTGCCGGAGCGCTGTATCGGATCCAGCAGCACAGCGAAGGGTCAAAACTGCAAAACAGCCATGCCGACGACGTCAGCCACTTCTGTTTCGGCGCCTCAGTGGCCTCGGGTTTTACCTCCCTGATGGCTACGCACCCGCCGCTGGAGCAGCGCATCAAGGCCATTGATCCCCAGTTCATTTCGCGCCAGCGGGCGGAGCGGGTCGCAGCTCATGCCGGCAAACCGGCGCCGGGACAGCCCGCGCCATCCCCCTTTTCGGTGACGGGAGCGGCGGCAGGGTTTGCAGGGAGTGCGGCCGGTTCGGTTGCGATCAGCGCCGCCCAGGTCGCGCAAAGCGTCGGCAATGTGACAACGGCGCACATCGCTTTGGCCGAAAATATCCTTGCCGGCCTGCCGGCGGATTTACTCACGGCGTTGCGCGCGCCGGAATCGGCCCCGGCCGTTTGCCATGCGCTGGTGCTTTGCGGCATGGATGCGGCGGCGCGTCCGGCCGGGTTGCAACTGCTGCGGACCGGGCAGGGTGACGCCGTTGCCGCGGCCGTGGAAAAATTACTGCCGGCGATTGCTGCACGGGGCGCGGATGGCCGCCTGGCGCTGGTGAACCTGGCGATCCCGGCGTTGAAAAGCCTGCCCGGACCGGCGCGGGAACGGACCCTGAGCGCGCTCCAGTCACTGATGGTTTCCGACCAGCGGTTCACCCTGTTTGAATTTGCCCTGCTCACCATCCTGCGTGAGCACTTGGAGGAGGGTGCGGAACGGGACGTGCCGGTGCGCTACTTCAAGTACGACGCGGTGCGGGAGGAAATCCGGCTCTTGCTGAGTGTGTTGTCGCGGGCGGGCAGCCGGGACGACGCCGAGGTCAAGGCAACTTTCGGAGTGGGCATGGCCCAGTTTGTGCGCGAACCCGGCGCGCCGGTGCCTGCGGCAAAGTGCACTTTCCCGGCGCTCGAAGCGGCGCTGCGCAAACTGGAGCAATTGGCGCCAATGCTGAAAAAGTCGGTGGTTGAGGCCTGCGCTGACTGCGTCATCCGCGACGGCAGGGTGGTGCCCGCGGAGGCGGAATTGTTGCAGGCTGTTGCCGTAACGCTGGACTGCCCGATGCCGCTGCTGCTGGCTGGTTGAACCACCCTGGAAAAATCAACAGAGGAGAAACCTGTGACCCGATATGTGACGAAAGCTGAACAGAAATGGGACGAGGCCCGAGTGCGTGGGGTAAACATGCCCAGTTGCACACTCTGGGATGGCGGCCACGACGTGGTGACGCGCCTGTTCCGCCTGCCCAAGGGCTGCCAACTGCCGCGGCACAAGCATGCCGTCTGGGTGCAGATATTTATCGTGAGCGGGAAGATGCACGTGGATCTGGGCGACCGCACGCTGGAAGCAGGCGATTTTTACTTCGTGGAGCCGGAGGACACGCACATCGAGACTGCGCTGGAGGACACGGAACTGTTCATTGTGCGCTATGCCAATGACCCGCAGGGAGCGCGCATCACGCCGTCGGACGCGCCCGGCTGAAAATCCGCCACAGGAACAGCGGGGCGGGATAACCGCACTCAGGTGGTGAAGAACGGGGGAGGTCAACCGGACCGTCCTCCACCACCCGCGGTGCAGGGATTACTTGTTGCGCGGCGGCTGAAAACCGGTCATCTCGAAAAAGGCGCGGTCCATGTCCTTGTCGGTCATGCTGGCTTTTTCCATGCCCTTTTTGAGCTCGTCCATGTCGATCATCTGGTCGCCATTGAAATCCCAGGCGGCGAAATGATCCACCATGAACGGACGGAAACCGGCCTCATGGGACATGGCGTCGTAGTACATGATTTCGGTCGGCGTAATCATGCCGTCGGCGTTCTTGTCGGCACGGTGGATGGTCTCGATCCAGCCGGTGACGCCGGCGGAGTCGGCCGCCAGCGCGCCGCTCGATACTGCCAACAGCGTTGCTGCTATGATCATCTTTGCATTCATGACTGCATCTCCTCGGGTCGGGTTATCGGGGTTGCTCGGGGACATTTGACCACCGACGCCCGACAATTATACGTCACTCCCGGTTATGTAACGGCAAGTAACAATGCCAGTGGTGCCGGGGATCGGCATTAAACGGCTTTTGGGATAAGGGAAAAGGGCCAGAAATGTCTCAAACGGGACGATCTGCGGTGGCGCCGCCGGAGGCGATCCGCACGCAGGTGGAACGTATCACCGCCAGCGACGTGTTCCGCCGCGCCGACCGGCAATGCCGTTTCCTGCGCTACGTTGTGGACCATAGCCTGGCCGGCACCACGGATCGATTGAAGGGGTTCACCATCGGGCTGGATGTGTTTGACCGTGATTCCAGCTTTGATCCGAATCTTGATTCCATCGTCCGCGTCGAAGCCGGGCGCCTGCGCACCAAGCTGCGCGACTACTACCAGGATCCGGGCCGGCAGGATCCAATCCTGATTGATCTGCCACGCGGGTCCTACGCGCCGTCCATATCCCGGCGCGAGGAACAAGCCGCGCCGCTGGAAGGACGCATTGCGCGCCGGGCGGTTCGGGGTTCCATCGCGGTGTTGCCGTTCCGCAATCTTTCCGATGCTGCCGAGCAGGAATACTTCTGCGACGGGCTCACTGACACGGTCATCACGGCGCTGGCCCGCAACCGGCATTTGAAGGTCATTTCCCTGACCTCGGTCATGCGCTACAAAAAAGGCCAGCTATCCATCCCGGACATCGGCGCCGAACTCAACGTGGCGCACATACTCGAAGGAACGGTGCTGCACGACGGCAACCAGGTGCGCGTGTCCGCGCAGCTTATCGAGGCGGAAACCGATCATCACATCTGGGCGGAGGCGTTTGAGCGCGATATCGCCGGCGTGATGCGGGTACAGCGCGATATCGCCGACCTCATTTCGGCGCAATTGATCCGGGAACTGCTGCCGGAAGGGACGCCGGAGAGCCAGCCACCGGTCAAGCCGGATGCCTACGAGGTCTACCTGCTGGGGCGCGGGTACCGGCGGCGCCTGACTCGGGACGGCATTGAAAAGGCTGCGCGTTGTTTCAAGCAGGCCATCTCCCTGGACATGAATTTCGCGGCGGCCTACGGCGCCGCCGCCAGCTGCTATTGCGTGCTGGGCAGTTTTGGTTTCGAACTGGAGCCGCCGGAAAACTTGATCCCGGTAGGGCTGGAGTATTCACGCCGCGCCATGGAATTGGACCCGGGACAGGTCGAGCCGATGGTATATACGGCCATCATGACCCTAAAGTACGAATGGAACTGGAAGGAGGCCGAACGCCTGTTCAAGGCTGCTCTGGCACTCAGCCCCAACGATTCCGTTACGCACCTGCAATACAGCCTGTACTTCGAGTCTCTGGGACGATTCGCGGATGCTATCGACCAGGCAGAGCAGGGCCGCCAGATCGCCCCGCTGTCCACGGAAGCTAACATGTATCTCGCCTGGCAGTTGCATCAAGACGGACGTGACGATGAAGCCCGATCCAGATTGTTGTGGACCCTGGATCTCAATCCCGATTTCTGGGCCGCCCATTGGGGTCTTGGTCACGTCTACCTGGCGGAGAGTCGTGTCCAGGAGGCGGTTGCCTCGTTCCGCAAGGCCGTGGCAAGCGGTGGCGGGTACGTGATGCCGTTGCAGGGGCTGGGTTATGCCCATGCCGCCGCGGGCGATCGCGACGCCGCGCTTGGGGTCATCGCGCAACTTGAGGAACTGGGCCGCACCCAGTACGTGTCGCCCTGCATCCCGGCCACGATCCATGCCGGACTGGGGGATGCGGACCGGTGTTTTGCCTGCCTGGAACTGGCGTTCCAGCTCCGTTCCCGGTCCATGGCGTGGTTGAACGTCACCAGGGAATATGCAGACCTGCGGTCGGATCCCCGCTTTGTGGAGCTGATCCGCAGGATAGGCATCCCCGGCGGCGCGAGTCCGTGAACTCATGACTGATTCAAACTCCCGGTTTGATCCCGGCTGCCCCGCGGCGCACGGCTATCGCATGCCCGCGGAGTGGGAGCCGCACCAGGCCACCTGGCTGTCGTGGCCCCATAATCGCAATTCCTGGCCAAACCGGTTTGAGCCGGTTGAGCCTGCCTACACAGAGATCGTGCGCGCATTGGCCGGCGGCGAAACCGTTCATATCAATGTGCTCGACGCGGATCACGAAAAGCACGTCACCCGGCTGCTGGAAGCTTCCGGCGTCAGCGGCGATGTCCGCCTGCATCGCTTTCCCACCAATGACGCCTGGTGCCGGGATCACGGCGCTATTTTCGTCGTGCGCGCGCAGCCTGATGCGCCGTTGCTGGCGCTCGACTGCGACTACAACGCCTGGGGCGGGAAATATCCTCCGTTTGATCTGGACAATCTGGTCCCCGGACGCATGGCCGCATACCTGAATGTCCCCAGTTACCGGGCCGGCATGGTCCTGGAAGGGGGTTCCATCGACGTCAACGGGGCCGGTACCGTGCTCACCACGGAACAGTGCCTGCTCAACCCCAATCGAAATCCAAAAATGAATCGCGTGCAGATTGAGCAGCGCCTGCAGGAGCTGCTGGGTGTGAACCAGATTCTCTGGCTTGGCGACGGCATCGTCGGTGATGACACCGACGGTCACGTGGATGACCTGACCCGGTTTGTGAGCCGTGCCACCGTGGTGACCGTCATTGAGGACAACACCGGGGACGAGAACTTCGTGCCGTTGCGGGACAACCGGCGGCGGCTGGAGCAAATGCAGTTGCCAGACGGGACGCCGCTGCGCATCATCGACCTGCCGGTGCCGGCGCCGTATTTCATCAACGGCCAGCGGCTTCCCGTCAGCTACGCCAATTTCTACATTGCCAATCACGCCGTCTTGCTGCCGGTATTCAATGACCCCATGGACGCCGAGGCCGGGCGCATCCTGGCCCCGTTGTTCCCCGGGAGAAGGATTATTCCGCTGGACTGCAGTGACATAGTCTATGGGCTGGGCACGGTCCACTGCCTGTCGCAACAGGTGCCGAAAGTACCGGCTCCTTAGACTAGACGGGGCATTTGCAGTAACCTACGCCGCGCCCGCAATACGCGCGCAGTAACTGAAACAACAGTCATTTTCGAGGGGCAGGTAAATGAGTTCAGCACCGGTCAGTCGATTCATCAAGCACCACTACCGGCACTTCAACAGCGCGGCACTGATTGACGCCGCCAACGCCTACCAGAAACTCCTGGACGAAGGCGGCGTTATGTTCATGACGCTGGCCGGCGCCATGAGCACGGCGGAACTCGGACTGTCGCTGGCGGAAATGATCCGGCGCGACAAGGTGCATGCGTTGTGCGTCACCGGCGCCAACCTGGAGGAGGATATCTTCAACCTGGTGGCGCATGACCACTATGTCCGCATCCCGCATTACCGGCAGCTTTCGCCCCAGGACGAGGAGGCATTGCTGGAGCAGGGCCTGAACCGCGTCACCGACACCTGCATCCCCGAGGAAGAGGCGTTCCGCCACCTGGAGCGCAAATTGCTGGACGCCTGGCAGGGCGCGG
>Ga0156012_1174_pt3 | contig 11364 bp, 12 predicted proteins | sample RifCSPlowO2_02_FD_107666 | JGI IMG/M metagenome (GOLD analysis project Ga0156012, IMG submission 107666) | Gammaproteobacteria bacterium RIFCSPLOWO2_02_FULL_61_13
CGGCACCGCAACCAGCGCCTCGGTCTGACCGCCCGGCGCCTGCCGCAACCAATCACCCGCTGCCGTCAGCATGAATGCATATCTTTGCGTGCGCTCAAAATCGAACCACCACGCCGCTATGGTCCGGGTGAATACGCCCAGTAGCAACGTTATAGCGAAGACTTTGAGGTGCAGTGGCAGTCCCGTCCAGGCCACTGCACCCATCGCGCCCAGGTATATGGAAGTGATGAAAATGGCCAGGTAGCGCGAACGCGCGGGCTTGATGAACAACACTTGCGTCAAAGGCTCGTCCATGCCCGCAACCTTCCTGTCCGTGTCTTGCAATAACTGGTTGGAAAAAACATACTAGCAATCCGTCGCCGGTAACACCACGCAGCACGCCAAGCGGAACCAAGTCCATGAAGGAACAACAAAAAATGGAAAAGCAGGAGCGATTACCGGCGGTTTCCAGCATCATTCCCACACCCGCAGTTCGACCAAATGGCGCGACTGCGTTACCCGCTCCGGAGGTGGGCGGACCCAGGGGTCCGGAGCCCACCCGATATGGCGACTGGGAACGTCGCGGGCGTTGCATCGACTTTTGATGAAAATCGGGGATACGCGACACACCGGCGCGTCGCCCCGGCGAAGGCCGGGGCCCAGTATTAATTTACTGGATACCGGCTTGCGCCGGCATGACGATAGATTGAGTTAATTGGGGACACGCAATGGGTCGCGCAAAATCTCCATTGTCACCACATTTGCAGATTTACAAGCCACAACTGACGTCCGTGCTGTCCATCACCCATCGCGGCACGGGAGTGTTATTGGCGCTGGCGTTGTTACTGCTGCCCTATTGGCTGCTCAGTATCGCCGCCGGCCCGGAGGCTTATGCCGCGCTGCTGAACCATTTTTCCGCCTGGTACGGCAAATTGCTGCTGCTGGGTCTGATGTTTTCGGTCTATTACCACCTGTGCAACGGTATTCGCCACCTGGGTTGGGACCTGGGTCGCGGCCTGGATCTGGCCACCACCTATCTGACCGGGTACATCGTGGTCTTCCTCAGCGTGCTGCTGACCTTTGCAACCTGCCTGTGGATGCGGCTCTCATGAACCTGACGACGCCACTGGCGCGCGTACGCGGTTTGGGCTCCGCGAAGCACGGCACCGAACATTTCTGGCAGCAGCGCGTCACGGCGATCCTGCTCGCGCCGCTTTGCCTCTGGCTTGTCATCTCGCTGCTGGGACTGGACCTGCAGGATTATGGCGAGGTTGTGGTCTGGTTGCGCACGCCCGTGAACACGCTGCTGCTTCTGACTCTCGTCGTGGCGGCGTGCCATCACGGTCAGTTGGGCGTGCAGGTTGTGATAGAGGACTACATCCACGATGACTGGCAGAAAGTCACCAGCCTGATCATGGTCAAGTTCCTGGCAATCCTTGCCGGCCTCGCCTCGATACTGGCGATCCTGCGCGTATTTCTCGGCTGACGTCCCATGCCGCAGGCCTATCCCGTCACCGATCATTATTACGACGTCATTGTCGTGGGCGCCGGCGGGGCCGGACTGCGGGCCACCTTTGGCATGGCCGCCAAGGGGCTGAAAACCGCCTGCCTGACCAAGGTGTTTCCGACCCGCAGCCATACGGTGGCCGCCCAGGGCGGCATGAGTGCGGCCCTCGGCAACATGGGCCCGGACGACTGGCGCTGGCACATGTATGACACCGTGAAAGGGTCGGATTGGCTTGGCGATCAGGACGCCATTGAGTACATGTGCCGCGAGGCGGCGCCGGCGGTAATCGAGCTGGAACATTACGGCGTGCCGTTTTCCCGCACCGAGGATGGCCGCATCTATCAGCGGCCGTTCGGCGGCATGACCACGAATTTCGGCCTGGGCACCGCGCAGCGTACCTGCGCCGCGGCGGATCGGACCGGCCACGCCATTTTGCACACGCTCTACCAGCAGTCACTGAAACATGACGCCGAGTTTTTCATTGAATACTTCGCGCTCGATCTGATCATGGACGGTGATGGCGTCTGCCGCGGTGTCATGGCATGGAATCTGGAAGCGGGCACGCTGCACCGGTTTCGTGCGCACGCGGTCGTGCTGGCCACGGGTGGCTATGGGCGCACCTACTTCTCCTGCACGTCCGCGCACACCTGTACCGGGGATGGCAACGCCATGGTGCTGCGGGCCGGCTTGCCGCTGCAGGATATGGAGTTCATCCAGTTCCACCCGACCGGAATTTATGGAGCCGGGTGCCTGATTACCGAGGGCGTGCGCGGTGAAGGCGGCTATCTCACCAATTCCAAGGGCGAACGCTTCATGGAACGCTACGCGCCTTCGGCGAAGGACCTGGCCTCGCGGGACGTGGTAAGCCGCTCCATGACGATTGAGATCCGTGAAGGACGCGGCGTCGGCAAGGAGCAGGATCACATTCACCTGCACCTGGAACATCTGGGGCCGGATGTAATCCACGAACGTCTCCCCGGCATAGCCGAGTCCGCCCGTATCTTTGCCGGCGTGGACGTGTCCAAGGAGCCGATCCCGGTCATTCCCACCGCCCATTACAACATGGGCGGCATTCCGACCAACTATCACGGCGAGGTGGTGGTGCTGAAGGATGCGAATCCGGACTGCATCGTTCCCGGCCTGATGGCCATCGGCGAGGCCGCCTGTGTCTCCGTGCACGGGGCGAACCGCCTGGGCTCGAACAGCCTGCTGGATATCATCGTCTTCGGTCGCGCCGCGGCCATCCGTGCCGCGGAACTGATCCGCCCCGGGACCGCGCACAAACCCCTGCCGGCCAGCGCCGGCGAGTCCGCCATTGCGCGCCTGGATCGAATGCGCCATGCCCAGGGTTCGATGCGGACTGCGGCCATCCGCAACAACATGCAAAAGGTGATGCAGAGCAACGCAGCGGTCTTTCGTAGCGGAGCGACACTGCAGGAGGGAATCGGGAAAATGCAGCAGATTTACCAGTCATTGCAGGATGTGAACACGACTGATCGCTCGCTGATATGGAACACCGACCTGGCAGAAACCCTGGAACTGGAAAATCTTTTGCAATGCGCCATGGTCAGCATCCACTCCGCGGCCAACAGGAAGGAAAGCCGCGGCGCCCATGCGCGCGAGGATTTCCCTGACCGCGACGACGTCAACTGGATGAAACACACGCTGGCGTGGATCGACCCGGCGCGCGGCGATGTAAGGTTCGACTATCGGCCGGTGCACTTGTACACGTTGACGAACGAGGTGGAAGTCGTGCCGCCGAAGAAGCGGGTCTATTGAATCAGCTACAAGCCACAAGCAACAAGTTCTGGAAGCGGGTGCATATTTTGACTTTCCTATTGAGCCTTGCACAATGGGTGAACTATTTAGCCGTCATCCCGGAAACGCCGCAGGCGTTATCCGGGATCCAGAGTCTCTGGAAATGCAGGCAAAGCCGCTGGATTCCGGCTCGCGCCTGCTGCGCAGGCTTGGCCGGAATGACGGCGTTGGCATGTTCACTATTTACGCAACGCTCAATAGTAGCTTGTAGTTTGTGGCTTGTGGCTTGTAGCTGGTCTCTAACATCTCAGACATTCGGAGTGATATAAATGGCTCAGTTCACATTGCCCCGCAAATCGAAAGTCAAACCCGGCAAGAAACACAGCATCGCCGACGGTGCGGCGCGCAAAAAGACATTCAACGTATATCGCTGGGACCCGGATAGCGGGGAAAATCCGCGCCTGGACAGCTACGAGATCGACCTGGACAAGTGCGGGCCGATGGTTCTCGATGCGCTCATCTACATCAAGAACGAGGTGGACCCGACGTTGACGTTCCGGCGCTCGTGCCGCGAGGGGATCTGCGGCTCCTGCGCGATGAATATCGGCGGCACCAACACCCTCGCCTGCACCCGCGCCAGCACGGATATCCCGGGCCAGGTGGCTGTTTACCCGTTGCCGCACATGGAAGTGAAAAAGGATCTGATTCCGGACATGAAACACTTTTACGCTCAGTACGCGTCCATCAAACCCTGGTTGCAAAGCCAGACCCCGGCGCCGCCGGATCGGGAGCGGCTGCAATCCAAGGCGGACCGCGAGAAGCTGGATGGCCTGTATGAGTGCATCCTGTGCGCCTGTTGTTCCACGTCCTGTCCCAGCTATTGGTGGAACAGTGATCGCTATCTCGGTCCTGCCATCCTGTTGCAGGCCTACCGCTGGATCGTGGACAGCCGGGACGAGCACACCGGCGAGCGCCTGGATGAACTGGAAGATCCGTTCCGGCTGTATCGTTGCCACACCATCATGAACTGCACTAACACCTGTCCCAAGGGCCTCAATCCCGCCAAGGCCATCGCCGAAATCAAAAAGCTGATGGTTGTTCGAACCATTTGAGTGGTTCTGATACAGCACGCCTCCGCTGGCGCTGCCGGCGCGGCATCAAGGAACTCGACGTGCTGATGGAACGGTTCACGCAGGATGACCTGCCGCGGTTATCGCCCGAACAGATTACGGCGTTGGACCGGCTGCTGGATGAACCTGATAACGACCTGCTGGACTGGGTAATTGGTCGCAGTCTGCCACCTTCGCCAGCATACTTGCCGTTGATTAAGATGCTGCGGGGCCTACGAAGATAAAAGTGCAAAGTTAAAAGTGGAAAGTGAACACCACGAAGCTGCGCGATTTATTTTTGCTTTTCACTTTTAACTTTTCACTTTAATTCTACTGATCCAGTGCAACCATGGAATCCAATAGTTCCCCCGTTACGTTATCGAACCTTGCCTGCGTAGGTGTCACCGGCTCGGATTCGACGACATTTCTCCATGGCCAGTTCTGTGCTGATCTCCTGTCCCTCGCTGCCGGCGGGGGTTACCTGACGGCCTGGTGTACCGCCAAAGGCCGGGTCATCACCACGCTGTTCGCCTTCCGCGTGACCGCCGGCTGGACCTTGCTCTTGCCGGCCGATCTGGCAACGCGGGTAATCCAAAGGCTGCGGATGTTCATATTGCGTGCCGATGTAAAGCTGCAACTGTCGCCGGCAGACGCTGTGCCGATCGGGTTGGACGCAGAGGCTGCCGGCGCCCTCAGCCCTGAGGAACAGCGCCGGTTGCTGCGTCATCCAGTGGAAACCGGGCAGATGCGTCGATACTTTTTACCAGGCGTCGTGGCGCCACATTCCACCCCGTTCAGTGCGCAGGAGTGGGCGCGACTCGATGTGGAATCCGGAATGCCCTGGGTCGATGCCGGGACCTCGGAGAAATTCCTGCCGCAGGAACTCAACCTCGAACGCTGGCAGGGACTGAGTTACACGAAGGGGTGCTATCCGGGCCAGGAGATTGTCGCCCGCCTGCGCTACCGCGGGACGGTGAAGCGCGGGTTGTTTCGATTGCAGGCCACAAGGTCGCTGCAATCCGCGTTGCTATCCGGCCGCCCCCTGCTGAACGCGTCCGGAGCGTCCGTAGCCACAGTGCTGTACGCGGCGGAAAGCGGGCCCGACGAACTGGTGGCGCTGGCGGTGGCGGATTTCAGTGTGGGCGCTGCTAAGGTGCTTTATTGCGAGTCGGGGGGCGCGCAGATCAGCGTGATCGGGCCAGTTGATAGTGAAAAGTAAAATACGACACCTCGGTACACTTGCTTTCCACTTTTAACTTTGCGCTTTCCACTTTTCACCCCTGCCTGGTGGTTACCCACCCCCCACGCCCAGACGCTTTGGGCAGCCCTGTTGCACCCGGCCGGTCGGTCGGACTTATCCCAGGAGCAACTGGAACTGCCGGATGGGGATTTTGTCGACCTGTGCTGGTCATCCGGCAACTCGGGCCCTCTCGTCATGGTGCTGCACGGCCTCGAGGGCAGCATTGGCTCGCCCTATGCATATGGCCTGCTGGCCGCGATTCATGCCAATGGCTGGCGCGGCGTGCTGATGCATTTTCGCGGATGCAGCGGACGTCAGAACCGGTTGGACCGCAGCTATCATTCCGGTGACACCGGCGACATCGGATTTCTGGTGAAGACACTGCGGGCGCGTTTCCCCGGTCTGCCAATGGCTGCAGTCGGGTTCTCCCTCGGCGGAAATGCATTGTTGAAATACCTGGGAGAAAGCGGAACCGGCGCAGGCCTCCAGGCCGCCGCCGCGGTTTCCGTCCCCTATGACCTTGCCACCGGGGCCGAGCGGCTGAATTCCGGATTCTCGCGTGTTTACCAGTGGCACCTGCTGCGCCGATTACGATCCAAAGTCGCAGAGAAATTCCGGGGGCGCGAACGGCAAACCCTGGGCATGACTGCCAGCCAGCTGCAACAGCTGACTGATTTCTGGAAATTTGATCATGCCGTCACCGCGCGCCTGCACGGCTTCAGCGATGTGCATGACTATTACGCGCGCAGCAGCTCGCGCCAGTACCTGCATGCCATTCGGGTGCCGACCCTGCTCATCCATGCCAGGGACGACCCGTTCATGACGCCTGCGGCCATTCCCGCCGCGGCGGAACTTGCCGACTGCGTGACACTCGAATTGTCTGATCAAGGGGGCCATGTGGGTTTTGTGTCGGGCAGCCTCCCCTGGCGGCCGCGTTACTGGCTCGAGGAACGCATCCCGGCTTTTCTCCGGACTCATATAGAATTGGCGCCAGGTAGCGAACCAAGGCCATGAATTTCCCACTATCCTTCAAATCAGCCCGCGCCCTTTACGCGGCCCTGGCGGCGGTCTGCATCGGCCTGCTGGGGTTTGGGTATTACTTGCAGTACTTTGCCGGGCAGGAACCCTGCCCGCTCTGCATATTCCAGCGCATCGCCTATTTCGTCGTCGCCTGCGTGGGCCTGGTGGGCGCCATTCATGCACCAAAGGGCCCCGGTCGCCTGGGTTACTCCGGCACCATACTGCTCAGCGCCCTGGTTGGACTGGCCATCGCCGGCCGGCAGGTGTGGTTGCAGCATCTGCCCGCGGATAAGGTCCCTGAATGCGGCCCCGGGCTGGATTACATGCTCGAGGTATTCCCGCTCGGGGACGCCCTGCGCATGGTGTTCGCCGGCTCCGGGGAATGCGCGGAGGTCACCTGGACGTTTCTGTCCCTGAGTATTGCCGAGTGGAGCCTCATTTGTTTTCTGATGATTGCCGCGGTGGCCATGCTCCACGGCTGGAACAGCCTGCCGCGACGCGTTAAAGGAGGCCCTGTATGAGACATTCGGTGCCGGGACTTTTGCTGGCAGCAATGTGCTGCGTGGGTTCACTGATTTCAATTCCATCCACCGCCGCTGCCGTGAACCACACCGAGGGCGTGCTGGGCGTCACGGATGCCCTTACGCTCGTTATCGACGGCTTGGATGAGGAAATGGCAGCCCATGGCTTGAGCCGCATAAAGGTGGAGCAGGAAATTTCCAGCCGCCTGCTGGCCGCCGGCGTGCAAGTCGTGCCTGAGGGCGATCTCGCGGCAACGAAGAATGCCGGCGTACTGACACTGCGAATACGCCTGATGCGCGCGCCCTATTTTTTCTTTCTGTACAACATCAACCTGACCCTGCGCAGCAAACTGCCCGTGAATCCGGATGCCAATGCCTTTACGACGGTCGAGACCTGGTCGGATGGCTGGGTCGGAGCCATGCAGCCCACGGACGTTGGACAACTTCAGGGTTTTGCAGAGGAACTGCTCGCGCGTTTTCTGGAGCAACGAGCCGCGGAGCGCGGAAACTGACAATGTAGGGCCGGCTTCAGACGGCCAGGTCATCCCGGCGGGCTGAAGCCCACCCTACGTAAATCTGATCCGACTCGCGCGTTAATCCGCTACGGACGGAATCCTTTGGGCATTCTACTGGACAACCCGCGCATCATATTCGCCATCCCGCCTTTCTTGTTCAGCCGTTTCATCATCTTCTGCGCCTGATCAAACTGCTTTAACAGCCGGTTGACGTCCTGGATCGCCGTGCCGGAGCCGCCGGCTATCCGGCGCTTGCGGGATCCATTGATCAGGTCCGGGCGGCGACGTTCGGCCCGGGTCATGGAACTGATAATGGCATCCAGCCGCATGAGTTGCCGCTCATCCACCTGTTGCACCATTTCCCGCGGGATCTGCATGCCGCCCGGCAACTTGTCCATGAGGCCGCTGAGACCGCCCAGGTTACGCATCTGCTGCAGCTGGCCGCGGAAATCATCCAGATCGAAACCCTTGCCCCGGCGCAATTTCTGCACCAGTTCATCCGCCTGTTTTCGATCCGTCTTGCGCTCCACCTCCTCGATTAAACTCAGCATGTCACCCATGCCGAGGATGCGCGAGACGATACGCTCGGCCTGAAATGGTTGCAGGTCGGCAGTCTTTTCGCCGCTGCCCAGGAACAGGATGGGAACGCCGGTGGCATGACGCACGGACAGGGCCGCGCCGCCCCGGGCATCGCCATCCATCTTGGTGAGAATCACGCCGCTCAGGGGGAGTGCCGCGGTAAAGGCGCCGGCGGCGCGCACCGCATCCTGGCCCATCATGCTGTCGACCACAAACAAGGTGTCACTGGGGTTCAGCATCGCGTGCAACTCGCGCGCCTCATCCATCATGGCCGCATCCATGTGCAACCGCCCGGCGGTGTCGATGATCAGGACATCCATGAATCTTGCGCGCGCCTTTTGCAGCGCGGCTGCGGCTATGGCCACCGGCGCCTCGGTGGTCGCCGCCGGGAAGTACTCCAGTTGATTCTCCTGGCACAGCCGCTGCAACTGCTCCATCGCGGCCGGCCGGTAAACGTCGGTACTGACCAGCAGCACGGACTTGCGCTGCTCGCGCAGCCAACGTCCAAGTTTCGCCGCGGTCGTGGTCTTGCCGGCCCCCTGCAACCCGGCCATCAGGATGACAGCCGGCGGCGTACCCGCGAGGCGCAGTGCGCCGTCCATGCCGAGTATGAACTGCAATTCATCACGCACAATGCGCACCACCGCCTGCCCCGGCGTCAGGCTGGCAAGCACCTCCGTCCCCAGGGCCTTTTCGCGCACACGCGCAATGAAGTCCCGCACCACCGGCAGGGCCACGTCGGCCTCGAGCAGCGCCATGCGCACTTCGCGCAACGACGCATCCAGTAATTCCCCGGTGATGCGCGCACTGCCGCGCAACTCACGCACGGCGCGGTCAAGCCGGGCTGTCAGATTTTCAAACATGGGCGGGTATCGAGCGGGTTATGAAATAATGAACTGTATGGAAAACCGCGGGCACTATAGACGGAAACCGCCGCGCTGTGAAACTACGCAGCCGTCACCCCGGGACTCATTCAGGCCTTCCTTAACATACAATAGCCCCATGGATCCGAGGCACATGACAAACCGAGCCGCCGCATGTTGAATCTCGCCGCGGCGATTCTCTATTTGACCGCCATACTCGTGTGGGGAACCGGCAAGGTGCGCGGAACGGCGGAGGCGCCGGTCCTGCGCACCAGGCTGCTGGTCCCGGGCGGCCTGGCGCTGATCCTGCACGCATGGGTCCTGTACGCGTCGCTGTTCACTGCCAACGGGCTCAATCTCGGTTTCTACAACGCGCTCTCCCTGATGACCTGGTTTGCCGCGCTGTTGATCCTGGCGGCAATGCTGTTCCGGTCGGTGGAAAATTTGACCCTGATTTTTTTCCCGGCGGCGGCGCTGAGCCTGATCCTGGAACTCGCGTTCAGCAGTGAACGCATAGTGGCCGCGGGCGCACCGCTCGGCGTGCGGGCGCATATCGCGCTCTCCATCACGGCCTATGCCCTGTTGACCATCGCCGCGGGGCAAGCTCTGATACTTGCAGTGCAGGAACGCATGTTGCGACGCGGTCAGCCGGTGCAGGCCATACGCCTGCTGCCGCCGCTGCAAATCATGGAAGACCTGTTGATCCAGATCCTGGCGGGGGGATTTTTCTTTCTCAGCCTGAGCCTGGCCACGGGGTTCATGTTTGTGCAAGACCTGATGTCCCAACACCTTGCGCACAAGACGGTGTTTGCGGTGCTGGCGTGGATCATCTTTGCCGTGGTGCTTGCCGGCCGCTGGGCGCGCGGCTGGCGCGGGCACCGGCTTGTAAGCCTGACGCTGGGAGGATTCACGTTGTTGCTACTGGCGTATTTTGGCTCCAAGTTCGTGCTGGAACTGGTGCTGCATCGCGTATGAACCACCTCACCTGCGCTGAGTGCGTGGGTTGACCAACGTACAGTCCTGATCCCCGTGCATATTGATGACATACCGCTTTCGCTGCTATTGGGCTCGCTCGGGGGTTTGATCCTGCTGTCGGCCTTTTTCTCCGGTTCCGAGACCGGTCTGATGGCCCTGAATCGCTATCGCCTGCGGCACCTGGCGCGTGAGGGTCGCAAGAGCGCAATACTTGCCGAGGCCTTGCTGAGCCAGCCGGATCGACTGATCGGTCTGATCCTGCTGGGAAACAACCTGGTGAACAACCTGGCGGTGTCGCTGGCCACGGTGGTGGCGCTCCGGCTCGTAGGCGAAGTGGGCCTGTTTGTGGCCCCGCTGGTGTTCACGCCGCTGTTGCTGATATTCGGCGAGGTTGCGCCCAAGACCATGGCCGCCGTACGCCCCGAGCGCCTTGCCTTCCCGGCCGCCTATGTCTTCAGTTTCCTGAACAGCCCCTGGAATCCCATGGTCTGGACTGTCTGGGTGGTAAACCGCCTTGCCAACGGCGTACTCATGCTGTTCGGCATCAACATCAGCGAGCACGGCGAGGAAGCCATGACGCGCGAGGAGTTGCGCACCGTGGTCATGGAGGCCGGCGCCATGATCCCGCGCAAGCATCAGCGCATGTTGCTCAGCATCCTCGACCTGGAAAGCATCCGTGTCGTCGACATCATGGTCCCGCGCAGCGAGATCGCCGGCATTGACCTCAACGAATCCGAAGAGAAAATATTAAGCCTCATCGACAACTGTCAGCACACGCGCATACCGGTATACCGGGACAACATCGACAACATTGTCGGCATTCTGCATGTGCGCAACCTGCCGCGCGTGGTCGGCACGCGGGAGGAGTTTCGCAAGGAAAAACTGGAGACCATCCTGCGCGAGCCCTACTTCATCCCCATGGGTACGCAATTGCACAAGCAGTTAATCCATTTCCAGCAACGCCGTACCCGCATCGGCCTGGTGGTGGATGAGTACGGCGTAATCCAGGGCCTGGCGACCCTGGAGGATTTGCTGGAGGAGATTGTCGGCGAGTTCACGACGGACCTGCAGGCTTTTGTTGCTGACATACACAAAGAGGCTGATGGCTCCTGCCTGGTCAGCGGCAGCGCCAGTATTCGCGACATCAACAAGCAGATGAACTGGAAGCTGCCCACTGACGGACCACGCACGTTGAACGGATTGATCCTGGAGCATCTCGAGACCATGCCGGAAACCGGCACGTCGTTGCGGATCACGGACTACACCATGGAGATAACGCAAACCACCGGAAATGCGGT
>Ga0156012_1054_pt2 | contig 11149 bp, 5 predicted proteins | sample RifCSPlowO2_02_FD_107666 | JGI IMG/M metagenome (GOLD analysis project Ga0156012, IMG submission 107666) | Gammaproteobacteria bacterium RIFCSPLOWO2_02_FULL_61_13
GGGACGGGACTGTGGGGCGCCCGGAGATTCAGAAGTTTGTCGGCGCACTTCAGGGTAAACGCGCCAAAAAGGGAGTGTTCATTACGACCGGTTTGTTCTCTTCGGACGCTATCGCTTATGTCGAGAATATCGATCCGAAGGTTGTGTTAATCGATGGCAAGCGCCTCGCAGAACTGATGATAGACTTTGACGTCGGCGTGACAACTACTGCCACCTATCAGACAAAACGGGTAGATTCGGATTATTTTGATGAGGCATGAGTTGACAAATTGTCCCGAATCACAGGGCGGGGGTTGTTGAAATCTGAAAATGCAAATTGACTACTCGCACCATCCGTTTTCAGCGTCACTGACCCCCTTGATTTACCTTGATCTATCTTCCTGCAATCCGATTTTTTAACCGGCCTGAACAGAAATTCCTGATTAAGCATGATAAATATAATCAAGTGGCCGTGAGGAGAACTTCAAGGTGAGTATGCGCCATCCAATTCGGGGACTCCTGATCGGTCCAACGGTGGCGCCCATTGCCTATTGGATTGGAGTGATGGTGTATGGATGGGTCAGCGACTTCCGTTTCGACTGGTTCCAGGCCCTGCGCGAGTTGGCGATTATCGCCGCCTTTGGGTTGCCGATCGCGTACGCCGCAACGTTTGTCTGGGGGGCGCCGATACTTTATGCACTCCACCGCATCGGATGGCTGCGGGCCGCGACACTTATTGTGACGGGCGCACTCGGTGGAACGATCGTAGCCGTATTTTTCGCCTTCGACCAACAGGGCGCCCTAATCCGCGTGCATATGCCCCTGCCCGGGGGCGCCGTGCTCGGAGCGCTTGTAGGAGGCACATGTTGGTGGGCTGGGCAAGGAATTACGGGGTCAGAGTCATTGAAATCTGAAAATGCCAATTAACTGCTCGCGCCGTTCATTTTCAGCATCGCTGACTCCTTAGATCTGCAAGGCACAATACAGATCGGGGCGTAGAATCTAATCATTGATCGGAGGTGGGATATGGCCGCTTCACTGAAGGACATTGAACAACAAGCTCGGGCTCTTCCGGCTGAGGAACGAGCCAAGCTCGCTGAGACTCTGCTCGAGTCGCTGCAGTCTCCCCTTTCCCACATCGAAGCGGCTTGGGCCCAAGAGATCGAGGATCGAGTTGCTGCGTTTGATCGTGGCGAAATGCAGGCTTATGCCGCAGAGGATGTCTTTGCGGAAGCGCGGCGCTTGTCCCGGTGAATCGCGCCAGGTTCGTCGCGGCGACGCCGCGCAGCCTCAACCATGACGTTGGCCCCGTGAAACCGGGAATTCTTGCATGACAATGTCCCCCGCAGAAATCGAGGAACTGCGGACAGCGAAGCTGCTGCTGGAGCACCCGGGACTCGCTGCCAGGATCAGCAACCTGGTCGGCAGCCCGATTGAACGGGGGTTCGCCATGCTCCCCAAGCGCTGGAACCAGGTGGTGAACGACGCCACCCGGAAATCCATCGAGAAGGCACTGGATGTCGCGCTCTGGACCCTGGACGACAGTCAACCGCAGTCTCCATCGAACTGGTGGCACAAACTGGCGGTGGGAACAACGGGTGCAGCCGGAGGCGCCTTTGGCCTGCCTGCACTCACACTTGAACTTCCCGTCTCCACCACCATCATGCTGAGGTCAATCGCGGACATCGCCCGCAGCCACGGCGAGAACCTGAAGTTGCCTGATGCCAGGCTGCAATGTGTTCAGGTGCTGGGACTGGGCGGAACTTCGAAGAGCGATGATGGGGCGGAAACGGGCTACTTCGCTGCCAGGGCGGCGATGGCAAAAGCCGTGTCTGATGCAGCGGCATATATGGCCAGAAAGGGCCTGTTGGAGAAAGGGGCACCGGCCATCGTTCAGTTGATCACCCAGGTTGCATCCCGGTTCTCCATCGTCGTGTCGCAGAAGGCAGCTGCACAGGCCGTGCCGGTGGTGGGAGCCGTCGGCGGCGCCATTATCAATACGATATTCATTGACCATTTCCAGGACATGGGAAAAGGCCATTTCACCGTACGCAGGCTGGAACGGATTCATGGCCCCGCGAAAATAGAGCGCATTTACCGGGAGTTGTAGGCAGCCGGGCGCCCCAACGCCGCCAAGATTTCGCCATAATTGTTGCGTAGTATCTGATCCATATGCATGCAGACCGCCTGTTCGCCCCATTCCTGTTCCTGACCCGCTGGGTCGGCGAACTATTCGTGATCCTCTTCGGCACAATCCACTGGCAGGCGCCTCGATGGTGGCGTTGGAGCGCGGACCGTTTGCGCTGGGCCGTGGGCTATGGCGTGGAACATCGCGCCGTCGGCCTGGGCGCACTGGCGGTTGCACTGGGCCTGGGCGCAGCCGCGTGGTTTGGCTGGCTCTGGTACCAGAATCTGCCCGAGCCGCACACCGTGGATTACACGGTGGAGGCACCGGCGTCGACGGACTATGAAAAAACCCCCGTGGTCGTGTCGCCGTCGCGCGTGCGCTTCGCCGAGTCCGTCGCACCGCTCGCGCACATCGGCAAGCCGGTCACCACGGGCGTCAACCTCAAGCCGGCGCTTGCCGGTACATGGCGCTGGGTGGATGACCGGACGCTGGAGTTCATGCCCGCGGGCGACTGGCCGGTGGACGGGGCATTCGCGCTGAACTTCGCGCGCAAGGAAATATTCAACAGTGATGTGCTGCTGGCTGAATACGACGCCACTTTCAAGACCGCGGCATTCAGCGCGCAAATCGGCGCCGTCGAGTTTTACCAGGACCCCGGGGACGGCACGTTAAAGAAACTGGTGGCGACGGTGGATTTCTCCCATCCGGTGGATGAAGCCAGACTGCGCAGCGCCATTGAAATCAGGCCCGGCCCCGGGTTGCAGTACCGCGATGCCGGCGCCGCCGCGTGGACGCTGACGCTGGACAAGACCCGGCTGCATGCCTATGTCCATTCCGCCCCGTTTTCGGTGCCGCTGGAATCGGTACCGCTGACATTATTCATTGCCAGGAATCTTCGTGCCGCGGATGGCGGCGCCGGTACGGATGCCGATCTGGAACAGGAGGTCGTGGTCCCGGGCCGCTACCAGCTCACCTTCACCGACGCCGCCATGAGCTACGTGGACAACGAGCGTGACGAACCTGAGCAGGTGTTGATGTTCGACAGTGCATTCCCCGTGACCGACGACAATATTCACACTCACGTGCAGGCGTGGGTGTTGCCGGAGATGACACCAGACAAGAGCAGGTATTGGTCCACCGACGCAGTTTCGGAGGACGCGCTGCGGCAGGCGGCATCCCTGACGTTGCAGCACATCCCGGGCGCCGAGCGGTTGAATTCCCACCACAGCTTCAGGTTCCGCGCGCCGGTCCGGCGTTTTATCTACGTCAGGATCACGCCTGATGTGGAGGCCATCGGCGGTTACCTGTCAAAAAAGGCCCAGGTGTCGGTGTTCCAGGTCGATGAATATCCCCAGACCTTGAAATTGATCGGCAGCGGCGCACTGTTGAGCCTGAACGGCGACAAAAAGCTGGGATTCATGGCCCAGGGCCTGCCGGGCGTCAGGGTGGAGATCGCGCGCCTGCTGCCGAACCAGTTGCATCATCTGGTGGACTTGAACTCCGGCAGTTTTGGAGAACCGGATTTATTCGGCGCCAACATCGATCGATTGGTGGAACGCAGGAATTACACCCGCGACTACACCGGCGCCGATCCCGCCAAGCCCATCTACGACTATGTGGACTTGACGCCGTACCTGGAAGATGACGGCGCCCGGCGCGGCATCTTCGTGTTGCGGCTGACACCCTACGACGCTGAAAACCCGAAGCGGGAATACAGCGAGTACCCCGGGTCGGGCACGGCGACGGACCGGCGTTTCATCCTGGTCACGGACCTGGGGATCATCAACAAGCGCACCCTGGACGGAAGTCTGGAAGTATTTGTGCAGTCCATCGCCACCGGCCAGCCCGTCGCCGGCGCCAAAGTGGAAGTCCTCGGCCGCAATGGCCTGCCGGTGCTGGACGGGATCACGGATGCCGATGGCCACGCGAGTTTCCCCAAGGTGGGAGAATTACGCCGCGAGAAATCCCCCATCATGGTCGTGGTAAGCCAGGGCGCCGATTTGTCATTCCTGCCCCTCACCCACGGCGAGCATCGGCTGGATTTTTCGCGCTTTGATATCGGCGGGCGATCCGATGTCACCTCCCCCGATCAACTTTCCGCCTATGTGTTCACCGATCGCGGGTTATACCGGCCCGGTGAAACCGCCCATATCGCCTTCATCGTCCGCACGGCTGCTTTCACTTCCGCCCTGGCGGGCGTGCCGGTGGATGTCGAAATCACCGACCCCCGGGGCGCGGTGGTTTTCAATGAACGCCGCAGCCTGCCCGCCAGTGGCCTCGACACCGTGGATTTCAGCAGCAGCGACGTGGCCCCCGCCGGCGATTACAGCGCGAATCTCTACCTGGTGAAGGACACCCATCGAAACGCCCAACTCGGCGCGGTGGGATTCAAAGTACGGGACTTCGAGCCGGATCGATTGAAAGTGAACCTGACCCTGGCCGGCGACGACGTCACCGGCTGGGCCCACCCGGACACCGTGCAGGCCAGGGTGTTGGCGCGGCATTTGTTCGGCGCACCGGCACCGGAGCGACGCGTGACCGCGGAGATGCGCCTGTCACCCACCTTCCCGGCCTTTACCCGCTACCCGGATTATCGCTTCCATGTGAATGACGTACTCAAGGATGCCGTCAAGGAAGATCTTCCCGAGACGCGGACCGACGCCGCCGGTGCCGCGGAACTTGACCTGGGGCTGAAGCGATTCGCGCGCAACACCTATCAAATGCATGTGACCGCGCGTGTGTTCGAGGCCCAGGGCGGGCGCAACGTGGCGGCGGAAAAAGTCCTGCTGGTGTCCAGCGCGCCGTTCCTGGTGGGGTTACGCACACCGGATCCTCTGGATTATGTAACCAAGAACGCGGTGCGCAATGTGCACTTTCTCGCGCTGGGACCGGATCTCAATCCCATGGCCACGCCGGAACTCAGCCTGGCGCGCATCGAGTTCCAGCATGTCTCCGTGCTGATGAAGCAGAATAACGGTGTGTATAAATACGAATCGCAGCGTCGGGAAATCGTGCGCGAGACCGAATCCATCACGCTGCCGGCCGCGGGCAGCGAGATCGCGCTGCCCACCGGGGAGCCGGGCGACTTCGGCTACATCCTGCGCGATGACGCCGGCAATGAGTTGAACCGGGTAACGTGGTCTGTCGCCGGGGCCGGCAACGTGACCCGCTCCCTGGAGCGCAACGCCGAATTGCAGATGCGTCTGGACCGGGCCAGTTACGTCCCCGGAGAATCCATCAGCATCAATATCCGCGCCCCATTTACCGGCAGCGGACTGATCACCATTGAACGCGAGCGCATCTTCGCGCAGCGCTGGTTCAAGACCGACACCACCAGCAGTGTGCAGACCATCGAAGTTCCTGCGGGTCTCGAAGGCAATGCCTATGTAAATGTGCAATTTGTGCGCGACCCGGCATCAAAGGAAGTGTACATGAGCCCGCTGTCCTATGCGGTCGCGCCCTTCGCGGTAAACCTGGACGCGCGCACGCTGCAACTCACGGTGAGCACGCCGGAGGTAATCGAACCGGGGCAGAAACTGACCATGCACGTGACTGCCGGCGCGCCGGCCCGGGGCGTGGTCTTCGCCATTGACGAAGGGATCCTCCAGGTGGCGCGCTACAAGACACCGGATCCGCTCGGACATTTCTTCCAGAAGCGCGCGCTGCAGGTGGATACCACGCAGATCCTGAACCTGATCCTGCCGGAGTTCAGCCGCCTGATGGAGGCCTCTGCCCCCGGCGGCGACAGCGACGGGGCGTTGGGGCGGAATCTGAATCCGTTCAAACGCAAGCGCCAGGCGCCGGTGGCGTATTGGTCCGGCATCGTGGAGTTACCGGCCGGCGGCAGCACGCTGGAATATACCGTCCCCGACAGTTTCAACGGCAAACTGCGCGTACTGGCAGTGGCATTGACCGAGGATCGCATCGGCGTATTCGGGGGCACCACGGAAGTACGCGGACCGTGGGTGCTGACCCCCAATGTCCCCGCCTTTGTGGCGCCCGGTGACGAATTCGATGTCAGTGTGGGAATCTTCAGCAATCTGGATCAGAACGCCGATGTCACGCTCGAACTCGGCGCCAGCGCAGGTCTCAAGGTCATCGGCAAACCCAGCGTCAGTCTCAGCATTGATCCGCAACGCGAAGGCGTCGCGGAGTTTCGCCTGCTGGCAACAGATGCGCTCGGCTCCGCGGATCTGAAGTTCACCAGCGCCAGTCCCGCTACCCGGGCCACCATCAGCGAAACCCTGTCCGTGCGTCCGGCAACACCTTACCGGGTGGAATTGCGCGCGGGCCAGTTTGACGCGGCATCGCATCGCTTTGATGCGCATCGCACCTTACATGACCAACTGCGCAAGGTTGAACTGGGACTGGATCATTCGCCGCTGGTCTGGGCCCAGGGTCTCACCCATTATCTTGAGAACTATCCGTACAGTTGCACCGAGCAACTGGTGTCCAAGGCATTGCCGGCTCTGGTTTGGGCCACGCCGGAGGAATTAGCCGCGGGCGATCTGAAAGCGGTGCGGGCGGCGTTCTCGGTCCTGAGACAACGGCAGAATGCGGAAGGCGGATTCGGACTCTGGGCCGCGAACCCGGTGGTCGAACCGGAAGTGTCGGTCCATGCCGCCGATTTCCTGATGGAGGCGCGCGAGCGCGGCGTGGCCGTGCCGCCGGACCTGCTGGCGCATACACGCGACTACCTGGAACGCCTTGCCGGTGCGCCGGCCGAGGACCTGGTCCAGTTGCGCACTCGCGCACAGGCGGCCTACCTGCTTACACGCATGGGCGTGATCACCACCGGCTCCCTCGCGGGTACTTCCGAACAGCTTGAGGCCTATCACAGCAAGGTCTGGCGCAAGGATATCGTCGCGGCCTATATCGCCGCCGGCTACAAATTGCTGAAGCAGGATCGGGACGCCAACAAACTGTTCGCGAAAGTTCCCTGGCATGAGGCGGCCGAACCGGGCGACGCCAATGACGCGTCCTACGGCACTTACTACGATGCATTGGGTCATGACGCTCAACTGCTGACATTGATGGCCCGGCATTTCCCGGAACGTCTCAATGAGGTGCCCGCCACGCTGCTGGATGGCATGGGCAAACGTTTGACCGAGAACCGTTACAACTCGCTTACCGCGGCGCAATTGGTGCGCGCGCTGGATCTTTACGGGAAGGGTGTCGCCAGCCAGGGCGGGACCCTGACCGCCCTGGCGGAACTGCAGGATAAAACCCGACAGCCTCTGGCCTTCATCGGCAAACCGCCGCGGGCGCCGGTGCCGCAGGGGTTTGTTTCAGTGCAGATGCAGAGGAGCAACGGTGACACGCCGGCGTTCTATGTGATCTCCGAGGCGGGCTTTGACCGCACTACGCCAGCCGCCGAATTGCGACAGGGACTGGAAATCACGCGCGACTATCTCAACCTGGATGGCGAACCGCTGACGCAAGTGCGCGTGGGCGATGAATTCCTCGTGCGCCTGCGCATGCGTACCACGGAGCGTGACACCGGCAATCAGATCGCCATCGTGGATCTGCTGCCCGGCGGCGTGGAACCGGTATTCAACCCGCCGGCTGAGGCTGCCCCTGACGCAACTCCCGGCGACACGGAAGGCATGGAGGAAGAGGAAGGAATGGAATCCGAAGACACCGAAGGGCCCGCCGCCTGGCGACCGCCCATCGGGGAACCGGATCGTAGCGACTGGCACCCGGACTACGCCGATGTGCGTGATGATCGGGTGGTGCTGTACGGCAATCTTTCCCATGATGCCGGCACCATGGTCTATCGCGTGCGCGCCACCAATGCCGGCGCCTTCACTGCGCCGCCGCCTTATGTGGAAGGCATGTATGACCGCACGATGCAGGGGCGTGGGACGGGGGCGACGTTGACCATCACCAAACCATGACAGCGGCAAGGTTAATGCAAAACTTCTGCACTGTGTTCTGCAAATTATCCCGGCGCGCTGAAGCGCGCCCTACACCCGGCAGTTTGCATCCCGGCGCCGTTTGTAGGGCCGGCCGCTTCGGACATCCTGTCCTCTCGCGGCATTTCCCACATCCTGTGGGTCGCTTCAGCCGGCCGCAGACACATCCGGCGGGATGAATCCAGCCCTACAACCACCCCTGCATTGTGAATAATTTCACAACAGAATCATTTCGACGCGGAACCAGACGCTGGCTCGGCTGCATGGGCCTCGTGGCGTCAAGTGCATTGACCCTGGTACTGCTGCGCATCCTCCCCGCTGATCCCCTGGCGCAAGGCATCCCCTATTCCCGCGTTGCGCTGGCCGCTGACGGCGCGCTCATGCGCATGACCCTGGCCGCGGATGGACAGTACCGGCTGCACACACCGTTGCGCCTGATCGCGCCGAGTACCGTCGAAGCGATTTTGCTGAAGGAGGATCGCCATTTCCACCGGCACCCCGGTGTGAATCCGGCGGCGCTGGCACGCGCAGCGTGGTCCACGTATTGGGCCGGTTCGCGCCAGGGCGGATCGACACTGACCATGCAATTGGCCCGGCGGCTTTACCGTCTCAACACGCGGCACATCCCCGGCAAGCTGCAACAGATGGCAATGGCGCTGTGGATTGAGGCGCGCCATGGCAAGCAGGAGATCCTGGAGACCTATCTCAGCCTGGCGCCCATGGGCGGTAACATCGAGGGCGTCGCCGCCGCCGCGCGCATCTATTTCGGGAAAAACGCCGCCCAACTGTCCGTGGCGGAAAGCCTGGCGCTGGCGGTGCTGCCGCAAAACCCCTCCGGGCGATCGGATTTCGGCGCGGACCTGCAGTTCGCGCGCCGGCAACTGGCCGGCCGCTGGCGCGACTCACACCCGCGATCCGAGTCAACCGAATTATCCGCCGCATTGCCGGTGGCGGCGCGCAGCCGTTCGCAGTTGCCTTTCCTGGCGCCCCATTTGACCGAGCAGCTGTTCACGGAATTCACCGGCGCCACCTCCATAGACACCACCATCGACTTGCGCCTGCAGGGCCTGATGGAGCGGTTGCTACGCCAATATGTGGATGAACGGCGCGGTGTCGGCATTGTGAATGCAACCGCCCTGCTGGTGGATCGTCGCGACCTCAGTGTCAAGGCGCTGGTGGGTTCGGCGGATTATTTTGATGCCGCGATTGCGGGCCAGGTTAATGGCGTGCTGGCCAAACGCTCGCCGGGTTCAACCTTGAAACCGTTTTTGTATGGCCTGGCCATGGATCAGGGCCTGATTCATCCGCTGTCCATCCTCAAGGACGCGCCGACCGCCTTCGGACCATTTACACCGGAGAACTTCGACGGCCGGTTTGCCGGACCGGTGCATGCGCGCGATGCGCTGGTGCGCAGCCGCAACGTGCCTGCGGTCTGGCTCGCGACGCAGGTGCGGCAACCCTCGCTGCATGGTTTCTTGAAAAGCGCGGGTATCTCGCGCCTGCGATCCGAATCCCATTACGGACTGGCGCTCGCCCTGGGCGGCGGTGACCTGAGCATGGAAGAACTGGCCGGCCTGTACGCCATGCTGGGCAATGGTGGCGTGTTCAAGCCTTTGCGGTACCGACGATCCGCACCCGACCCGGACGGGGTGCAACTGTTATCCGATGAGGCGGCATTCCTGGTGCTGGACATGCTCCGGTCGGCGCCCCGTCCTGACGGCCTGCCCGATGGCAGCCGCGGACGGAACTGGCGCGTGGCGTGGAAGACGGGAACCTCGTGGGGGTTTCGCGATGCCTGGACCGCCGGACTGGTCGGTGATTACGTGGTGGTGATCTGGGTGGGAAATTTTGACGGCCGCGGCAACCCGGCCTTCGTCGGCGTGGAGGCTGCGGCGCCGCTCTTTTTCCGGGTCGCCGATGCCCTGCCGCTGGCGCTTGCCAATGAACGGTCGGCGCCGGACCTGCCGCCGCGTTCCCTGACGCGGGTAAACATCTGCGCTGCTTCCGGCGATTTGCCCAATGCCTGGTGCCCGCAAACATTAAGTTCGTGGTTCATTCCCGGCCGTTCGCCTATTCGCGTCTCGAACCTGCACCGGCCGGTGCTGGTGGACACACGCACCGGCAATGCGGCCTGCCCGCCCATTGACCCCACGTTCACGCGCCAGGAGGTGTTCGAATACTGGTCCTCGGACATGCTGCGACTGTTCCGATTGGCCGGGATGCCACGGCGCACGCCTCCGGACACGGTGCAAGGCTGCACCGCAAACTCGAAAATCTCCGCCGCCGGAGACGAGGTGCCGCGTGTCCGCTCGCCGATGGAAAATGTCACCTACACATTGCGCCTGTCACGGCCCGATGAATCCATCCCGCTGCGCGCCTCATTGGCCGCCGACGCCCGCACGCTCTACTGGTTTGCCGATACGCGTTATCTCGGTCAAAGCCCGGGTGACAGCGGATTGCCGTGGCGGCCCGATGCCGGCAGGCATTACGAACTCACCGCGGTGGATGACCATGGACGCAGTGTCCGGCGCAACCTGCGCGTGGAGTTTGTGCCGTGAGTCACGTCAGCAAAGATCCCGTCTGTGGTATGGCCGTGGAGCCGGCTACGGCTGCCGGTTCCACGACGTGGAAGGGACAGACCTACTACTTCTGCGGCACCCATTGCCTGCATAAATTCCGGGCCGGGCCCGGCAAGTTTGTGGACGTCGCCCAGGCGCCACCACCTGCCGGTCCTGCCGACGCCATTTACACCTGCCCGATGCATCCCGAAGTGATCAGCGACCATCCCGGCAATTGTCCGAAATGCGGCATGGCGCTGGAACCGCAGCTGCCCATAACGGAGGAAGGCCCGAATCCCGAATATGTCGACATGCGCCGCAGGTTCCGGATCGGCGCCGCGTTAAGCCTGCCCGTTGTGATCATTGCCATGAGCGCGATGCTGCCGGGGAATCCGCTGCACGCCTTCGATATGGGGCTGCTTAACTGGGCGCAGCTTGTGCTGACTACGCCGGTCGTGCTCTGGTGCGGGTGGCCGTTCTTCGAACGCGGCTGGGCCTCCATCGTGCATCGCAGCCCGAACATGTTCACGTTGATCGCACTGGGCGTCGGTTCGGCCTATGTATTCAGC
>Ga0156012_1095_pt3 | contig 11109 bp, 10 predicted proteins | sample RifCSPlowO2_02_FD_107666 | JGI IMG/M metagenome (GOLD analysis project Ga0156012, IMG submission 107666) | Gammaproteobacteria bacterium RIFCSPLOWO2_02_FULL_61_13
CCGGCGTGATAAACAAGGTTGGTATTCGCGGTTCCGCCGCTGAGCTTCTGCACGCTCGGGTCGTCCGTGCCGCGGTTGCGGTAGAGCCCGAACAGCGCGCGGCGCGCGGCATGCTGCGCCTTGTAGCGCTGCGTCCGCACGAACTTGCAGCGGAAGTCCACGTGCCCGTCAGCGAACCGGAACAGGCTCACGTGCCCATCGCCGTTGAACGGGACATCGTTGGCGAAGCGGGGCGGGTAGAGAAAGTCCGGCTGCACGCGGTAGAAACTGCCGTTGATCCCGGCCGGCAGAGTGCCTTCCACCTCGAGGTCGAAGATGTCCGCCTCCGAGCGGAACGGCATGTTGAACCCGGTGAAGCCGGGGTGCTTGGGAAATGTCACAGCCATGTTCAATCTCCAGGGTTATCGGGGAAAATACGGGGACAGTTTACTTATTTCCAGCTTTTGAGAAAAAGCAATACTCCCCCGATTTCGAGCTGCGGAAATAAGTAAACTGTCCCCGTATTTTCCGCCGGGTCGCTTGCTTCATATACGTAACTTCCCCTGTGTTCAGGCTGCGATGCGCGGAGGCATATTGTATAGTCTGGCCGCACCGTGCAAGGCGTTGGTTGTGCGCGTTGCGGACATTCCCGATGCCACAGATTCTGGATAATGGAGTGACGAAATGCAGGATGTAAAGGGCAAGGTCGCATTCATCACCGGAGGCGCCAATGGCATCGGCTTCGGCATGGCGCAGGCCTTCACCGCGGCCGGGATGAAGGTGGTGATCGCCGACATCCGCCGCGATCACCTGGACCGGGCGCTGGAGCAACTGCGCAAGGAAGGGCGCACGGTGCATGGCATCCAGCTCGATGTGACGGATCGCAAGGCGATGGCCGCCGCAGCTGACGAGTGCGAGCGCGTGTTCGGCAAGGTGCACGTGGTCTGCAACAACGCGGGCATCAACTGGTTTGGGCCGATGGAAGAGGCGACTTACGAGGACTGGGACTGGATCATGGGCGTCAATCTCAACGGCGTCATCAACGGGCTGGTCACGTTCATTCCGCGCCTCAAGGCCCACGGTGAGGGCGGGCACATCGTCAACACCGCCTCGATGGCCTCGTTCGTGTCCGGGCCCGGCGCCGGGATCTACACCGGCGCGAAATTCGCGGTGCGCGGCATCAGCGAGTGCCTCTGGTATCATCTCGCGCCGCAGGGAATCGGCGTGTCAATCCTGTGCCCGGGCCTGGTCAAGAGCTACATCTACCAGAGCGAGCAGATCCGGCCCGCGCAATTCGCGCACACCGGCCAGGCGCCCAGCGAGGAATTCACCCGGCGCCTTGAGGAGGTGCACCAGGTGGGGATGGAACCGCTCGAGGTCGGCGAGAAGGTGCTGCGCGGCATCAGGCGCGCAGATATGTATATCCTGAGTCATCCCGATCACAAGGAAGAAGTCCGGCAGGTCTTCGCTGAAATCATGACCGCCTTCCCGGACGAGACACCGGAACCGAGACGCATGGCGTTCGAGGACTTCCGCCGCCAGCAGAAGGCGGAAGCGCGCAACAAGGGAGACGCGGCCCTGGGCCGCGCCTGAAAATCAGTTTCATTGTCGGCAAGACACGGGAGGAAGGAATGATCGAATTATTCACGTCGGAGACGCCCAACGGCTGGAAAATATCTGTTGCCCTGGAAGAACTGGAGCTGCCGTACACGGTGCGGCACATCAAGCTCTCGGAAGGGCAGCAGAAAGAGGACTGGTACATGAAGCTCAATCCCAATGGGCGCATCCCGACGATTATTGATCATGATTTCGACGATTTTGTCGTGTTTGAATCCGGAGCGATTCTGATCTATCTCGCTGAGAAAACCGGGAAGTTGATGCCGAGGGACGTCAAGGGCCGCTCGCGGGTCATCCAGTGGCTGATGTTTCAGATGGGCAATATCGGGCCGATGATGGGCCAGGCCAACGTGTTCTATCGTTATGCGCCGGAGAAGATCCCGTATGCCATCGAGCGCTACCAGCGCGAGAGCCACCGGCTGCTGACGGTGCTGGACACGCGCCTGAAGGACCACGAATACCTGGCCGGCGACTATTCCATTGCCGACATCGCCAACTGGTGCTGGGCGCGCGGCTACGAGTGGGGCGGGATCGACGTCAGCGGGCTGGACAATCTCAAGCGCTGGATCGACCAGATTGCGGCCCGGCCCGCGGTGCAGCGCGGCCGCGCCGTACCTCCCCCCACCGACCTGGGCGACACGAAGAACCGCGACAAGACCATCGAAGCGGCGCGGAAAATTCTCGCCTGAGGAGTGGCCGTTCCCGGCCCATTCCAATTTCTCCTTCCCCCACCAGAATCCAGTCGACCGATGTTCACGCGGCGTGAGTTTCTGCAGACGACGCTCATCGCGATGGCGATGCCTGTCGCCGCGGCGCCGAACCCGCTGGCCGGTCTGAATCCCCGGGCGCGCCTCATCGCCATTGGCGGGTGTCCTGAAGGCGACGCCTTTTGTGCCGCGAACCGGTACGGTGTCACGCGCCTCGGTCCGGATGTGGGCGAAATCCTGCAACGCCTTCTCAGCGGCGCAAATGAATCGGAGGTGTGCGCCTATATTGGCCTGACGCGGGATTCGGACTACATGCTCATTCGCCAGGCGTTGCTGGAGCGAGGTGCACGGGAACTCTACGTCGGAGATCACATGCATTCGACGGCGGGGTGGCAACACGAACTGCGCGCCGGAGCAGAGACCCTGGATCGGATTGCACCTGCGTTCATGCCGAATAACGCAACCTGGGCCAATGAACTTGCCGCGTGCTGCCGGATGTATGTGAATGCGGAAGGCATGTCCGCGCGTCGCTTGCTCGCGACGGCAGCGTACCCGCGCCCGTCAGGTTCCGCGATGCAACTCAAATCCTGGGCGTTCCACGCATGACCACGGCGCCTGTACTCCCGCCGGAAGTATCGCGGGCGGATTTCGAACAGGCGCTCGGTGAACTCCGGGGAGTCGTCGGACCTGCATGGGTGTTCCATGAGGAAACACGCCTGCTCGGGTACCAGGATCACTTCGCGATCCTGGAGCAATCGCTGCGCGCCCCGTCCGCCGCGGTCGCGCCGGCCGGCGTGGAAGAGATCCAGCGTGTGCTTGCCATCGCCCGCAACCGGCGCATCCCGCTCTGGGTCGTATCCACCGGCCGCAACCTGGCCTACGGCGCCGCGGCGCCACGCAAGTCCGGTTGCATCGTTCTCGATCTCAAGCGCATGAACCGCATCCTCGAAGTCAACGAGAAGCATGCGTATGCCGTCGTCGAACCCGGCGTGTCCTACTTCGACCTGTACAACCATCTGCAAAAGATCGGCAGCAAGCTGTGGATAGACTGCGCGGCGCCCGGATGGGGCGGCGTCATGGGCAACCTGATGGATCGCGGCGTCGGCTACACACCCTATGGCGAACATTTCATGTGGCAGTGCGGCATGCAGGTCGTGCTTGCCGACGGCACGGTGGTGGAGACCGGCATGGGCGGACAGCCCGGCAGCGCCGCGGCGCATACTTACCGCTACGGACGCGGCCCGTGGGTTGACGGCATGTTCACGCAGGCGAATTTCGGGATCGCGACGCGCCTCGGCGTCCAGTTGATGCCGGAGCCGCCGGGTTACCGTCCGTACCTGGTGACGTTTCCGGAGGAGGATGATGTCGGCCAGGTCACCGACATCCTCCGCCCGCTGAAGCTGAACCTGTTGATCCCGAACGCCGCGGTTACCGTGGAACTGAATCTCGAGGCATCCGTTGCCGTCAGCCGCGCTCAGTACTTCTCCGGAGAAGGTCCGCTGCCGGACAGCGTGCGCCGCAAAATCATGGCGGACCTGAACGTGGGCATGTGGAACTTTTACGGCGCGCTGTACGGGCCGGAACGCGTCATGGACAACAACTGGAAGGTCATCGAGGAGAGTTTCGCGCAAGTCAAAGGCGCGCGCTTCTTCTTCGAGAAGGACCGTGCCGGAGAACCGGCGTTCGGCTACCGCGCCAAGCTGATGCGCGGCATCCCGAACATGACGGAGTTCGGCATCCTGAACTGGATGCCGAACGGCGCCCACGTCGGCTTTTCGCCGATGGCGGCGGTGGACGGCAGGACCGCGCTGGCGCAGTACCACCTCGCGCGTGACCTCGCGCACAAGTACGGCTTTGACTACACCGGTGAATACATCGTCGGCTGGCGCGACATGCATCATGTCTTCGTGATCTTCTACAGCCGCGACAACGCGGACCAGAAGAAGCGCGTCTACGAACTGATGAACGCGATGATCGACGACGCGGCGGCACGCGGTTACGGCGAGTACCGCACCCATCTCGATTTCATGGATCGGATCGCCGGGACCTACAACTGGAACGACGGCGCGCTGATGCGCGTCAACCAGCGCATCAAGGATGCGCTGGATCCGCTCGGCATCCTGGCGCCAGGGAAGAGCGGGATCTGGCCCGCCGCACTGCGTGGAACGCGGCAACCGTGAGTCCGCGCAGCGCTGCAATTATTGTTGCTGCATGCCTGCTGCATGGCTGCAGCGAGGATTCGACGCCGGCGGGAAAATCCGCCGCCGTGCCGGCCGCGGTCGCCACCGCCGCTGCGCCGGGTTTGGATGATGGCAATCGGGTATTCGAGCATTGGTGCCTGCCATGCCACGCAGCGGGGCCGGGCCATCCCGGGACCAATCGCCTTGCGGAACGGTTGGGCACTGAGAATTCCGTGCTGCTGGACCGGGAGAATCTGAATGAAGCGTATGTGCAGACCGTGGTGCGCAACGGGTTCCAGATGATGCCGCCGTTCCGGCCGACCGAGATCTCGGATCGGGAACTGGAGGCGCTTGCCACATTTGTTGTTTCCGGCGGTGGGCGCAGGACCGCGCAGGGAGCGAAGCTGTGACGTCCGCGCTCATTGCCGAACTCCAGGCCATCGCCGGCAGCCAACATGCCTTTGACGCGGCGCACCCGGACTTCGCCCGTTACCTGCGGCTGTTCGGTTTGCCGGCAGGGGAGACGCCGGAGTTCCAGGCCGTCGTGCGGCCCGCGGACGTGGAGTCACTGCAGCAGTGCGTCCGTGTCGCCGGCAAGCATGGCCTCGCGATCTGGAGCGCCTTCAATGCCGCCGGTAACGGGGCGCAACTGGGCGCACCCGGCGCGCCGGGTATCGCCATCGACCTCCAGCGCATGAACCGGATCCTCGCGGTGGACACAAAATCCGCATGTGCGCTGGTGGAGCCGGGGGTGAGTTACCGGCAATTGCAGCAGCATCTGGCGGAAAAGGGCATCGGCTTCTGGGTGGACAGCGATCGCAATGCCGGCAATTCCATTGCCGGCAGTATCTGCTCCCGGCATGTCGGGTATACGCCCTACGGAGATCACATGCTGATGCAATGCGGGATGGAACTGGTGTTGCGCGACGGGGAACTGCTGCGCACCGGCATGGGTGCGCTGCCGGGCAGCGACGCTTGGCAATTGTTCAAGTACAACTTTGGTCCCTACCTGGACGGGCTGTTTACGCAGTCGTCGTTTGCGTTACCCACGAAGGTCGGGTTGTGGCTGATGCCTGCGCCGCCGAAGCATCTTCCGTTCCGGGTCACGTTGCCCGGCGACGCCGAGATGCACCAGGCCATCGAGATCCTGCGGCCGCTGATAATCGCGGGCGCCGTCGGCAATGCCGTCACCATCCATTGCGCCGCGCTCGATGCCGCACCGTACAGCCGCAGGGAAGAGTTTGCCGGCAGCGGCGCGAACATCGATCTCGCGAAGTTGATGCAGACACGGGACTCGGGCGCGTGGAATCTGTATGCCGCGCTTTATGGCACTCCCGAAAACCTGGAACTGTTGCGGGACATGGTTTTCAATGCCCTCGGCGCGATCTCCGGGGTAGCCATCAAAACCGACGAGGATGGACCGGACGATCCGGCGTGGCGCGATCTGCGCACACTGATGGGCGGGGCGACCGTGGAAAAAGAAATTGACCTCAAAGGCTGGGGTGGCCCCGGTTTGATGTCGCTGACCGCGGCGGCGCCGGTGGAAGGCGTGCACGCGCAGCAACTCGGCGACATTGCAGCACGGATTACTTCGGAGAATAAAATGGACAACCTGTGTGCTTACCGGCTGGCCGGCAGGACACTGCTGATGCATGTCTCGCTTCCATATGATGCGGGTGATCGGGCGAGCTTCGATCGCGCGGCCGGCGCCGGAGGCCGGTTGATGCAGGAGTTCGCGCGTGCCGGATACGGTCTCGTGGACGAAAGCATCGAATTGCGGCGCGCCGCGGATGCATTGCACGCCGGCAGTCCGCTTGCGGGACTGGTTGCAACCCTGTGCGGTGCCGTCTCCGCGCCGGCCAACGCCGCACAGGCATTGGCCGTGTCCCCTTCACAACAATCGCAACCCTGAGTTCAGTTATTCCGATACTGCGATGGTCAAGGAAGGCGAATTGATGTGGAAGCCGGATGCACGCTGGATCGAGCGCGCCAATTTGACTGCGTTCACACGCCGTATCGAAGCCGAACACGGGCTGAAATTACGCGATTACAGCGAGTTGTGGCACTGGTCGGTGGATCACCTCGAGGATTTCTGGGAGGCGATCTGGAAATACGCGGAGGTCGAGTCCACCGCCCCTTATGAATGCGTGCTGCGTTCGCGCGAGATGCCCGGCGCGGACTGGTTTCCGGGCGCGCGGCTCAATTACGCCCGGCATGTGCTGCGGCGTGAGCGCGAACAGGCGACGGCGATGATCTCCGTCGGCGAGTTGCGTCCGCTGCGCCGGGTGCCGTGGACGGAACTGGCGCGCGACGTGCGCATTGCGGCGACGCGGCTGCGGCAGCTGGGTGTCGGTCCCGGCGATCGGGTGGTTGGTTACCTGCCCAATATCCCCGAAGCGATGGTCGTGATGCTGGCGGCCACCAGCATCGGCGCCATCTGGTCCGCCAGTTCCCCGGATTTTGGCACGCGCAGCGTGCTGGACCGGTTCTCGCAGATAGAGCCCAAGGTTATTTTCTGCGTTGACGGGTACCGCTACAAGGGCAAGGATTTCGATCGGCGCGCCGATCTCGGGCAGATCCTCGATCAACTGAAGTCGTTGCAGCAGGTCATCCACCTGCCGTATCTGTTCCCCGACGATGAAACCCTGCCGACCCCAGGCGCGATGCTGTGGCGTGATTTCATGGATCATCCGCCGGTGCCCCGCGAGGAATTCGAGTTTGCCGAGGTCCCGTTCGGCCATCCGCTGTGGATCCTGTATTCCTCCGGCACCACCGGCCTGCCGAAGGCCATCGTGCACGGGCACGGCGGGATCATCCTGGAGCAGATGAAACTCGGCCGCCTGCACCTGGACCTGAATGCCGGCGATGTGATGTTCTTCTACACGACCACCGGCTGGATGATGTGGAACTTCCTCGTCAGTTCATTGCTGATGGGCATCATCCCGGTGCTCTACGACGGTCATCCCGCACATCCGGAACCGGATGCACTTTGGAGAATTGTCGCAGACACGGGCACATGCCTGTTCGGCGCCAGCCCCACCTATGTGCAGATGCTGGAGCAGGCGCGCGTCGTGCCGAAGGACAAGTTCGATCTCCCCGCGCTGCGCCACGTGATGCTCGCCGGGTCCCCGGTGACCGCGGAGTGCATGAAGTGGTTCTACAATAACGTCAAGGCGGACTTCCTGGTCGGCCCTGGCAGCGGCGGCACCGACATCTGCAGCGGGTTCATGGGTGCCGCGCCCACGCTGCCGGTCTACGCCGGCGAGATCCAGGCGCGGCACCTCGGCGTGGATGCGCAGGCATTCAACGACGCCGCACAGCCGGTCGTGGATGAAGTGGGTGAACTCGTGATCCGGAAGCCGATGCCGTCCATGCCCGTGTGCTTCTGGAATGATCCGGGCAACGTGCGCTATCGCGAGACCTACTTCGCCGAATTCCCCGGCGTCTGGCGTCAAGGGGATTTTTTCCGCCTCAACAGCCGTGGCGGTTGTTTTGTGCTGGGCCGCTCGGACGCCACGCTGAACCGCTTCGGCATCCGCATCGGCACGGCCGAGATTTACCGCTGCGTGCAGAACCTGCCGGAGGTTGAAGACGCGCTGATCGTCAACCTGGATCTGCCCGGCGGGCGCTTCTTCATGCCCATGTTCGTGAAACCGGCGCCGGGCGCGGTGCTGGACGACGCACTGAAGGAGAAGATCTGCGCGCGCCTGAAGTCCGATTATTCGCCGCGCCATGTGCCGGACAGGATCTACGAGGTGACTGCGATCCCGTACACGCTGACCGGCAAGAAGATGGAGGTACCCGTGCGCCGCATCCTGATGGGCATGGCGCCGGAAAAAGCGGCGAACCGGGGCGCCATGGCGGATCCCGCGGCGCTGGATTATTTCATTCACTTCGCGGAAAAGAAGCGGGATTATTCGTAGCATCATTCCAGGGGGGATAAATGGATCTGCAATTAAAGGGAAAGAACGCGCTGGTCACCGGTTCGACGCGCGGCATCGGGCTGCGCATCGCGCGCCGGTTTGCCGACGAGGGCGCCAACCTGGGCATTTGCGCGCGCACCAGGGCCGACGTGGATCGGACCCTTGCGGAACTCAGCAACAAGGGCATCAATGCCGTCGGCGACGTGGCAGACATCACCAACCGGGATTCCTACACGGGCTGGATCCGCGCCTGCGCGGAACAGCTCGGAGGCATCGATGTGCTGGTCTCGAATGTGTCGGCGGGGCCGCGCGAGGGGGGCGAGGCCGGCTGGCGCAACATGTTTGAGGCGGACATGCTCGGTGCGGTGCGCGGTTGCGAGGCCGCATTGCCGTGGTTGCGCAAGTCGAAGGCCGGCGCCATCGTGCTGATTTCAAGTATCTCAGGCGTCATGTCCAAACCGTTGCCCGCGCCCGGCATCTACGCCTACGGCGCGCTCAAGGCCGCGCTGATCTCCTACGGTGCGCAACTCAGCAAGGACCTGGCGAAGGAAGGCATCCGCGTGAACATCGTTTCCCCCGGACCCATCTACTTCGAAGGCGGGCCCTGGGACTTCATCAAGCAGGGCATGCCGGAGGCCTACCAGGACGCGCTGAAGCACTGCGTGATCGGCCGCCTCGGGACACCGGAGGAAGTCGCCGCAGCGGTGGTATTCCTGGCCAGCCCGGTGTCGGGTTTCACCGTGGGACAAAATTTGCACGTGGATGGTGGGTACATGCAGCACGTGGCCTTCTAGAACCCATCTCAAAATTGCTGCGCTTGGCGATACGGCGTTGAAAATGGACTCGAAATGCTCATTGACTTGTGTGTCAACCCGGATTTGGCTCCCAGCGTCGCTCTCGGTCTCCGCTCCCGGCTTGACTCTACCGGGTACATCCCTGTACCCGTACCGCCTGCGCTCGCTAATTTTGAGATGGGTTCTAACTAAGCTGTGTGTGGTGCAGCATTCCGTTTCACGAGCGGCGGGTTCGCCTTAATGACGGAGTTGGTGTAGGGATGTAGGGGGTAAGTCCGTTTCCCCACTTATATGCGAAATAATTGCTTTTATGTATGTTCTCGCATATGTTTGGGGAATGGCTTCACTTGAGCAATATCTCGACGAACAACTGTCTCGCGGCCGGGCCTGCTTCTCCCGGGAAGAGGCGTTGGCAGCGCTTGACCTGAGGCCGGAAGCCTTCATTGCCGCCGCCGCCAGATTGGCCAAGAAGCAACGGCTGGCGAGCCCCCGCCGCGGCTTCCATCTGATTCTGCGACCGGAAGACCGGATGACCGGGGCGCCCGACCCGGTGCGCTGGATCGATCCGCTGATGAATTACCTGCGTCTCGACTATCGAATTTCCCTGTTGCGGGCGGCCGCCTTTCATGGCTCTTCGCATCAGGCAGCGATGGTCTTTCAGGTGATCGTTCCGAAACAACTCCGGGCATTCGAGATCGGGCGTCACAGAGTTCAGTTCATCTACCAGATCCCGGCGGCCTTCGCCAAAACCAACGTGCCCGGCTGGCTTTCGCAAATGAAAAGCGAAGCAGGCTACGCCAAAGTGGCCGGCGTAGAGTTGACGCTGCTGGATTCCGCCCGCTACTTCCACAAATCTGCCGGCATCAATGGCGTGGCCCAGATTGCGAAAGACCTCGGTGCAAGCGCCGATCCGCGCAAGTTGGCGCAAGCCGCCGGGGCCTACGAAAACTCCACCGTTCGCCGGCTAGGGTATCTGCTGGACCGCACCGGCAATGCGCGCCAGGCCAAGGCCCTGGAGCCGTTCGCCAGGAAGGCAAAATCCATGAAGCCCCTGAACCCTTCGGTTAAACCACTGACCGAATCTCCGGCTGAAATCCCGGAGAAAGATTCCAAGTGGATGCTGATGATCAATGAGCCGGTGGAGCTCGAATCTTGATTCCCGCTTCCTACATTCAGGAATGGAGCGCCAGGGCGCCATGGCCGGATTTGCGGCAGGTCGAACAGGATCTCGTCATCTGCCGCGCATTGTGTGATCTATTCAACTCGCCTGCGCTCGCAGGAAAGATCGCCTTCCGGGGCGGTACTGCGATTCACAAACTACTTTTCCGGCAGCCGCTGCGCTACTCAGAGGATATCGATTTGATTCAAACGCAACCGGAGGCCATCGGACCCACGGTTGACGCGGTTCGTGCTGCGCTCTCATGGTTGGGCAAGTGCAGTCGAGCCCGCGCCAGGCACTCCATGCACCTGGAGTTCAGGTTCGCGCCCGAAGTTGATCCTGATGCCACCCTCAAGCTGATGATCGAAATCAATACCCGTGTGCATGAAAGCCTCTATGGGATCAAGAAGTACCCCTTCGAGATTGACAGTCGCTGGTATCGGGCAAAAACAGAGATCGTTTCCTTCGAGCCTGAGGAACTCTTCGGAACAAAATTTCGAGCATTGCTGCAGAGGAACAAGGGCCGCGATCTGTTCGATTTGCACCACGGACTCGGCCACCTTTCGATGAATCCTGACAAGGTCACTGCCTGTTTGGAACACTACCTTGCTCTTGAGGGAAATTCGATCACTCGCGCCGTCGCGGAACAGCGGATGTTGAAGAAACTTGAACGGAGCCTGATTGAAGACATTGCCCCGTTGCTGCCGGCCGGTATTACGTTTACTGAGGAAGATGCTATCCAGGCTTTCG
>Ga0156012_1050_pt14 | contig 11090 bp, 14 predicted proteins | sample RifCSPlowO2_02_FD_107666 | JGI IMG/M metagenome (GOLD analysis project Ga0156012, IMG submission 107666) | Gammaproteobacteria bacterium RIFCSPLOWO2_02_FULL_61_13
GATTACGAGGCCGGCGGGTGCAGCTTGATCCAGGCGGACTTGATCTGGGTGTAGCTGACCAGGCTATCCAGACATTTGTCCCGGGCATTACCCGACTGCTTGTAGCCCCCGAACGGCTGCGTCATGTCGCCGTCGTCAAAACAGTTGACCCAGATGATCCCGGCCTGCACTTCCCTGATTAACCGGTGGGCACGGTCCAGGTCGCGCGTCCAGATGCCCGCCGCCAGTCCGTAATCGGTATCGTTGGCGATGGCAATCGCCTCATCGAGCGTGGAAAAGCGGATCACCGATGCAACCGGCCCGAAGATCTCCTCTCGGGCAATGGTCATGGTGTTATTTACGCCGGTGAACAACGTCGGATTCACATAGGCGCCGTGCTTGAATCGATCCGGGACATCGCCGCCGAAAACCAGCGTCGCGCCTTCCTTCCTGCCTGTATCAATGAGCCGCAACACGCGCTTCTGTGCTTCGAACGTGACCAGCGGCCCCAAATTGGTTTCCGGATCCAGAGGGTCACCCGCCCGAAATGCATCCTTGCCCTCGGATGCAAAACGTTCGACGAACTCGTCATGAATGTTGTCCTGTACCAGCAGACGCGAGCCGGCGTTGCAGACTTCACCCATATTGGAATAAATGCCGTTGTAGGCGGCGGCCACCGCCTTTTCCATGTCCGGCAAATCTCCCATGAAGATCTGCGGTGATTTACCGCCGCATTCCAGCGCCACATGCTTCATGTTGGACTGACCGGCATATTGCAGCATGAGCTTCCCGACTTCTGTCGATCCGGTGAAGCTGATCTTGGCGACGTCCGGGTGCAGGGCCAGCGCGCGGCCCGCCACTTCGCCGATGCCATTCACGACATTGAAAACACCGGGCGGGCCGCCCGCCGCAACAAAGAGTTCTGCCAGGCGCAGACAGGTCGAAGGCGCCTGCTCCGCGGGTTTCAACACCACGCAATTGCCGGCGGCAAGGGCCGGCGCCACCTTCCACGCCGCCATCAGCATCGGGTAATTCCACGGAGAAATCGCCCCGACCACGCCGAAGGGTTCGCGCATGAAGTAATGCATGACATTGCGTGGAGTATTCGTGACTGCACCCGAGATCTTGTCCACGGCCTCGCTCATGAAGCGGATGGTCATGGTGACTGATGGCAGGTCAATGGCGATGACATCGGACACCGGTTTGCCCATGTCCATGGACTCGAGCACGGCGAGTTCAACCGTCCTTTCTTCGATCAAGGCGGCCCATTTATAAAGGATTTCCATGCGTTCCCGCGGCGCCAATCCCAACCAGGCCCGGGACTTGTGTGCATGCTTCGCGGCCGCCACTGCACGGTCCACATCTTTTTCGCCGGCCGCGGAGAAATTTCCCAGTACTTTGCCGGTGGCGGGATTGATCGTTTCAAACCGCCCACCGTCGATGGCGTCAGTGAACTCGCCATCAATGAACAGGCGGGTCTCCAGGCGCCGGCGCGCGCTTTCGGCTGCCTTGCGCCACTCGGCAAGCGTGTATGAACCCGGGTTTGCTGCATTCATGTTCAAGCTCCGTCACTTTTTCGTCTTTCAGTCCATATCGCCTCTGGCAGCTTCTTCAGATTGTCGAGACCAGCCGGCCTCCGTCCCGGGCTGCGCCGTGCCCGCCGGCGCGCGCCACAGAAAGTACACCGGCACGCCGGAAAGTATGATGATCAAACCGGGCCACGTTACCGCGGTCTGGTAGACAAGCAGCGCCGCAAGTATGAGGCCGGCGCAAATTATGTAGAGCACCGGCACCACCGGATACCCGAAGGCGCGGTACGGGCGTTCAGCGTCCGGCTGCTTGCGGCGCAGCACGAAGATCCCGTTCATGGTGAGAATATAGAAGATGAGCGCCGCCGAAATGACATACGTGAGCAGGTCGCCGTAAAGATTCCCATAGGCAACCGATCCCCCGTCACCATCCTTGATGGTGCGCGGCAACACCAGGAACGACGCCCACAGTCCCTGGACGATCAGCCCCCAGGCCGGCACATGGCGCGCATTCAGGGTGCCTACTGCGCGGAAGAACAGCCGATCACGCGCCATTGCATAGGAGGCACGCGCACCGGACAGGATCAGGCCATTGTTGCAGCCAAAGGTGGAAATCAGGAATACCACGGCCATGATTACGCCACCCGCGCCCGGCAGGATCACATCGGCCGTGGCAGCCGCGACACGGTCGCCGGGCACCTGTTGAATGGCCGCGAACGGCAGCGTGACCAGATAGGCCACATTGGCCAGGACATACAGACCGATCACCAGCCCGGTCCCCAGTGCCAGGGACAAGGGCAGATTGCGCCGCGGATTCTTCACCTCGCCGGCGGTGAAGGTGATGTTGTTCCACGCATCCGCGGAGAACAATGAATTGGTCTGCGCGACGCAGAGTGCAATCATCAGGCCCAGAGCCGGCGCCATTGCCGTGATGCCCGGGCCGACTTCCTGCAGGGTTCCACGCGGAGTCCACAGGTCGGAAAAGTTCGCCGCCACCGCATCCGCGTTCCAGCCGATGAACAGACCGAGCACGATCAGGCCCAGCAGCGCGGCAATCTTGGCCACCGTGAACACGTTCTGCACCAGTTTGCCGAGCTGCAGGCCGCGCGTGTTCATCCAGGTGAGGAACAGAATCATTCCGACGCCGACGGCCTGCGCCGTGGAAAGTGAAAGTGCGTACCCGGTGCCCACGTGCACCGGCGCGATCAGGTAGTTCGTTTCAGAGATCGCCGGCCACAGCGCGCCGACGTATCGGGCAAAACCGACGCCCACGGCGGCAATGGTGCCGGTCTGAATGACGAGGAACAAGGTCCAGCCGTACAGGAACCCCAACAGCGGGGAGTATGCCTCACGCAGATACACGTACTGGCCACCGGCCTTCGGCATCATCGCGGCTAGCTCGCCGTAACTCAGCGCCGCCATCAGGGTGAGCAGACCGGTAATGATCCAGACCACCAGCAGCCATCCCGGCGCGCCAACCTGGCGCGCAATATCCGCCGAGACGATGAAGATGCCCGAGCCGATCATGGACCCGGCTACCAGCATCGTGGAATCCATGAGTCCCAGACCGCGGACCAGCTGCTGTTCCTGTGTCACGAACCTGTCCTTTGCAGGAAGGATAGGAAAATGTCATCCCGAACGAGCGCAGCGAGGACGACCACATGGATGTGGGAGGTACGGGTACATGGAAGTACCCGGTAGGGTCGAGCCGGGAGCGGAGACCGAGAGCAACGCCTGGAGCAGTTGCCGAGGGATCTTGTTGTTACGATAACCAAGGATTCCTCCCTTCGGTTGGAATGACAATTTAAAACTGAGTCACAACTGTGCGTTGCGATTCATTGTTTGTTCAACAAATGCCTGACGCGCGTGGCCGAGCGTTCATCCACCTTCCTGGCGACCTTTTCAAGAATGTAGTCCCGCTTGAATCCTTTTTGCTGTACTTCCTTCAGCACGCCCAGGAGTTCCTGGTCCGGTTTATTCCGGCGCAGGGTTTCATAGAGAATTTCCAGAATCGTCTCCGACCAGAGGGTCTTGGCCGTGGTTTTGGTGGTGTCAGTTTCGTCATCATTCATGATTGAACCCCGTCCCCGGTACAGAATCGAACCGTCGCTGATTTTCCCTTGAGCACTATATCCGGGTTGCGATCCGGGCGGCAACGCAGCAGCGCCAGCGCACCGGCCGTGATATCATGGCGCATGCCAACCGGGGGTGTTTATGCTGCACAGCGAACGTTCCTACAAGGTGGTGCACCAGAACTGCGACCAGATCGTCATTGAGGCAGAGTTTGACAACTTCACCGACGCCGCGGCCTGCCTCGCCAGCTCAATCTACATGGAGCCGTTTATCGTCGTGGACAAGGGTAACCTGGACCTGGGATCCGTGACCCCGGAGGAAGCGCGCCGGTTTGCGGTGGAGCGCATTGAATTCCGCGCGCCCCAGCAGGACAAATAATCGATGGGGACAGGATTAATCCTGTCCCCGCATGTTTAAGGCGCGAGCCTGCGCATGCTCCAGGCAGAACCGCCAGTCCGCTCGTAACACAACCGATCATGCAGGCGGTTCTCCCGTCCCTGCCAGAATTCAATCCTCTCCGGGCGCACGCGGTAACCAATCCACGTATCCGGCCGCGGCACGGGTCCACCGGCGAACTGCCGATCAAGTTCCGCGGCGCGCTGATCCAGAAATTCACGACTGGTCACAGTGCTGCTCTGCGGTGCGACCCAGGCGCTGATCTGGCTGGCATAGGGGCGGGATGCAAAGTACGCGTCCGCCTCGGCAACGCTCACCTCGCTGACATTTCCTTCCACCCGCACCTGCCGGTGCATGGGCGCCCAATAGAACACCAGCGCCGCGCGCGGGTTGGCATGCAGCTGCCCGCCCTTTTCACTCACCGCATGTGAGAAGAAAACAAAACCGGTCTCATCCAGGCCTTTCAACAGGACGTAACGGGCGCTGGGACGGCCGGCGGCGTCCGCGGTTGCCAGCACCATGGCATTTGGTATCTCGATCCCGTGATCCGCTGCCGCCTGGAACCAGGCCTGGAACAACTGGAAGGGATCAGCGCTGGCTTCCTGCTCATGCAGGGAGACATGGCGGTACTCCAGTCGCATCTCGAAGAAATTGTCGGTCATGACGCGAATTTCCAATCCCAGGGAAACACTATAGTTCGTGTGTGTGCCACCCACACGATCCAGCCGAATACCAGCAGCGCAGCGGCAAAGGCCGTGGCCCGCACCGGGCGTGAGCGTCCGGGCCGGAGCGCCACCACGCCGCATACAATATATATGAGTACCGCGGCCAGCTTGGCCATCAGCCACGCCTCCTGATGGAACGCCCCATACCCGCGGATGGCCAGGGTCACGCCAGACACCAACAGTATCGTGTCAACGATATGGGGCAGGGTCCGGGTCATCCGGTGTCCCAACAAAGGGGAATCCTGCAGCATCCACACCCCGCGCAGACAAAATGATACCAGCGTCAGCAGGGCGCAGGTTACATGCAGCAACTTGATTACCATGGGGACAAGGTCTATTTTGAGCGCGCGTGCCTGGCGGGGATCCTGACGTATCCGTGGCCCGGTGACCACAGCTGGTTTCCGGCGTTTGGCGCGGGTACTTGTTTGATCCAGGTCAAAACGTCGTGCGGCGGGGCGAGGCTACCCTGTCATACATATGCCCGTTCGTCGGCCGCGGCCGGGGCCAACAGGAGGAGATCATGTCCGACAAACCAGAAAACGCGCCGGAACGCATACCGGTGATGCAAAAGATACTGGACAACCCGTTTCTGCTGCTGTTCCTGGGCGTCACCATCCCCACCGTGTTCTATGTCATCTGGGGAGTGATGGAGATCGTCCAGATCCCCATCGCCAAGTAAGGGGGCGTCATGGCCATCTCGCCTCCGCTTCAGAAAATCTGGTGGAATGAGCCGGTCGAGAAGACCGAGCTGATCTGGATCGTCGTGGCCTTTGTCTGGGGCCTGATCATGTTCTTCATGATGATTTACTGGCACGGCGCGGGCCAGCAGAACCTCTCCAACGAGGCCTACCGCACCACGCCCGAGGCCTACGGCGCCAAGGCCCAGGCCATGATCGATCAGTACACGGTGCGCGATGAGGCCGGGTACCCGGTGGTGCATCCGCCGGTGGGCTCCGATGTCTACCTGGTGGCGCGACTGTGGCAGTGGTGGCCAATCCTGGAGCTGGAAAAGGATCAGGAATACCGGCTGCACATCTCCTCTATGGACTGGCTGCATGGATTTTCGCTGCAACCGGTGAACATCAACCTGCAGGTGCACCCGGGTTACGAAATGGTGCTTACTGTCAAGCCCAACCAGGCCGGCCAGTTTGGGGTCGTCTGCAACGAATATTGCGGCATCGGTCACCATATGATGGTGGGCCGGATCCACGTGGTTCAAAAACCTTAAGGCAGCCACCATGACCACAATGACGCAGTTTCGCATCTGCCCGACCACCGGACGCAAAATCGATCTCGCCGCCGAAAAACTTATCAAGGCCAACGCCGTGGCGGCGGTGATATTCCTGGCGGTGGGCGGCCTGTTCGGCCTGCTGGTCGCGCTGACCCGCTGGCCCGCGGTACATCTGTTACCCGCGGACTGGTTTTACCTGGCACTGACCGCCCACGGCCTGGACGTGCTGCTGGTCTGGATCATCTTTTTCGAGATGGCGGTCCTGTACTTTGCCTCCGCGATCCTGCTGAACTCGCGCCTGGCGGCGCCGAAGGCGGGCTGGACCGCGTTCTGGATGATGCTCGTGGGCGCGATAATTACCAACGTCGCCGTATTGCAGGGCAAGTCCAGCGTGATGTTCACGTCCTACGTGCCGATGCAGGCGGCGCCGCATTTTTATCTCGGCATCATCCTGTTCGCGGTCGGGGCGTTGATTGGCTGCGGCGTATTTTTCGGCACGCTGGTCATTGCCAAGGAGGAGAAGACCTACGAAGGTTCGATCCCGCTGGTCACTTTCGGGGCATTGACCGCAGCGATTATTGCCGTGTTTACCATCGCCTCCGGCGCCATCATCCTGATCCCGACATTTCTGTGGTCATTGAAGATCGTCAGCAATATCGATCCGCTGATGTACAAGGCGGTGTGGTGGGCCATGGGGCATTCATCGCAACAGATCAACATGGCGGCGCAAGTGGCAATCTGGTACGCCATCCCAGCCATCGTACTGGGCGCCAGACCGCTGTCGGAAAAGGTCAGCCGCGCGGCGTTCCTGCTGTACATCCTGTTCCTGCAACTGGCCAGTGCACACCACCTGCTGGTGGAACCGGGGATCAGTTCGGAATGGAAGATATTCAACACCAGTTATGCCATGTACCTGGCGGTGCTGGGCAGCCTGGTGCACGGCCTGACCGTGCCGGGCTCCATCGAGGCGGCGCAACGGCGCCGGGGCTTCAACAACGGCATGTTTGAGTGGCTGCGCAAGGCGCCCTGGGGCAACCCGGCATTTGCCGGCATGTTCCTGTCCCTGGTGTTATTCGGGTTCCTGGGCGGCATTTCCGGCGTGGTGCTCGGCACCGAGCAGATCAACCTCATCATGCACAACACGCTGTATGTGCCCGGCCATTTTCACGGCACCGTGGTGGCCGGCACGACGCTGGCATTCATGGCCCTCACCTACCTGCTGATCCCGCTGATCTTCCAGCGCGAGATTCTCTGGCCGCGGCTGGCGAAAATACAGCCGTACCTGTTTGCGCTGGGTGTGACTGGAATCTCCCTGTTCATGATGGGCGCCGGCACGCTGGGCGTGGCGCGCCGCCATTGGGACATCACGTTTGCGGACGCACCGCTTGGGTTCGAGTATCCGGCCACCGCCTTTCTGATGATGGGGTTGAACGGGATTTCCGCGGTGCTGGCGGCACTGGGCGGCCTGGCATTTATTGCCGTGGTTGTGGGCTCGATCCTGTTCGGAAAAAAGATCGGAGCCACGGCGCCGGCGGCCCGGCCGCAGCCGAGTGGGTCCGCCGTGGGAGAATATGGCAGTGCGGGAACGCTGGCGATCCCGGGCACGGCCGTGTTGGTGGGCGTATTCTTCACCGCGTTCGTGCTTTACTATTTCGTCAACTGGAAGTACCTGGCCGAAATATGGCCATTGCGTTGAATGGCACGTTGGTTGTCGATGCTGGAAGGCGGACCTGAACCGAGTGTTGCGACACCTTTGTATTTACGCGGGTCTGCTGACCCTGCCCGCCGGACTCGCCGCCCGCCAGGATAGTGACTTTGCCGGATACGATTCCGAGCAGGCGCTGGCGTACAGTCAGGCCGCGCTGAACCGGCCGCTGGCCGATCTGCAACTCCAGGATACGGCCGGCAACCCGGTATCCCTGTCCCGCTACCTCGGCAAACCACTGGTCATCAGCCTTATTTACACCAGTTGCTATCACACCTGCCCGGTCCTGACGCAAAGCCTGGCGCAGGTGACGGGGGTGGCGCGCGAGGCTCTGGGCGCGGACAGCTTCTCTGTTATCACGGTGGGATTCGATGCCCCGGTGGACACGCCGGAACGCATGGCGGATTACGCCGCCAAACAGAGGATCACGCTGCCGCATTGGGATTTCCTCGCCGGGAATGCCGCGCAGATCCAGACTCTGACCGAAAACCTCGGCTTTATCTTTTTCCCCTCCCCCAAGGGTTTTGATCATCTTGCCCAACTCACGCTGGTGGACGCCGACGGGCGCATCTTCCGGCAGATCTACGGCGCTACGTTCCAACCACCGCAACTGGTGGAACCCCTGAAGGCGCTCATCTACGGCGGCGGCGATCGCCTGCCGCTGAAGGTCTCGGACTGGATCAATAACTTCAAACTGTTCTGCACCGTCTATGACCCGCGCAGCGGCCGCTATCTGTTCGATTATTCCGTGTTGGCGTCGTTACTGGCCGGTCTCGCCAGTCTGGGCCTGGTGGCGGTCTTCATTGTGCATTTGTGGCGCAGGAATCGGACGCGTCCGGGGTCTGTTTAGGCCAGCCCCATGCGCGCTGCGCTGCGGTCATGCTGGCAGTGGCTGGAACAGACGCTGGATCGCGCCTTTTCTCCGGAGGCGAATCCGCTGCGGCAACTGGGGGCGCTGGGCTGGCTGTGTTACTGGGTGGTGCTGGGCTCGGGCATCTACCTGTATATATTCTTCGACACCGGCATAGAGCAGGCCTACGCGTCGGTCGAACGACTGACCGAGGACCAATGGTATGCCGGCGGCGTCATGCGCAGCCTGCACCGCTATGCGTCGGATGCGCTGGTGGTCATGGTCGTGTTGCACCTGATCCAGGAACTTGTGCACGACCGCCTGCACGGCGCGCGCACCTTCACCTGGATCACCGGCGTGCTGCTGATCGGCTTTCTGTACGCCAGCGGCATCACCGGCTACTGGATCGTCTGGGATCGGCTGGCCCAGTATGTGGCCATTGCCAGCACCGAGTGGCTGGACACGCTGCCGTTCTTTGCCGAACCAATCGCGCGCAATTTCCTCCACTCCGCCTCGTTGAGCGGGCGCTTTTTCACACTGTTCTGCTTCATTCATATCGCGGTGCCGTTGTTCATGCTGTTCTTCATGTGGATCCACATCCAGAGGCTGGCGCAGCCGCGCGTGAATCCGCCAATGGAGTTGACGCTGGGAAGCATGGCCATGTTGCTGGGCGCGGCGTGGTTGAGTCCCGCCATGAGCCAGGCACCGGCTGACTTGTCTACCGTGCCCGCGATCATCAATCTGGACTGGTTTTATCTGTTGTTTTATCCATTACTGGATCGCGTGCCGGGGTTGACCGCGTGGGGCTTGCTTGCTGCCGGCGCATTGCTGCTGATAGCCCTGCCATGGCTTGCGCCGCGTCTCAGAACCCAGCCGGCTGCGGCCCGGGTGGACCTGCCGAACTGCAACGGCTGCGGCCGCTGCGTACAGGACTGCCCGTTCAGCGCACTGACACTGGGGCAGAGAACCGATGGTCTGCCCTACGCCGATCAGGCGGTGGTCGATCCCGACCTGTGCGTGGGATGCGGTATCTGCGTGGGCTCATGCCCGACTGCCACGCCATTTCGGCGCCACAGCAGTCTGGTTGCCGGGATTGAACTGCCGGATTTCCCGCTGATCCGGCTGCGGGAGGAAGTGGAGCACGCCTTTGCCGGGCACCCTCCGGGCGGGCGAATCCTGGTGTTTCGTTGCGCCCACGCACCGGAGGTCGGCGACCAGAGCCCCGGAAACGCCGCCATCACACTACCTTGTATCGGCCATTTGCCACCGCCGTTCATTGATTACACGCTGAGCCGGGGGCATGCGGACGGCGTAGTTCTGGCGGGCTGCGCCCAGAGCGCATGTCACGAGCGCCTGGGACAACAATGGACGCAACAGCGAATGGGCCGGACGCGTGACCCGAAATTGCGCGAACGCGTGCCCGCTGATCGTGTCATTGCCTGCTGGGCAGGCAGAAATACCGGCAGCGTGACCGCGGCCATGGCCGCCATCCGCAACCGGTTGCCCAGCCCGGTGGCGACTGCGGAGAAACAACCATGTACGGCCGGCTGATCCTGCAAGCGCTGCTCTATGCGCTGGTGGCAGCGGGATTGATCTCGTTCTCCGCCGGGCCCGCCTATACATACATGGACCCGGGTCTGGCGCTGGTGAAACTCAGCTTCAGCCATGCGGGCCAGCGCAAGGAAGATTGCCGGAAACTCACGCCGGAGGAGATTGCGGCGCTGCCCCCAAACATGCGCCGTCCGGAATCCTGCGGCCGCGAACGGGTGCCGCTGCGGGTGGAGCTGGACCTGGACGGCAATCCGTTGTTGCGCGCGGATTTACCGCCGTCCGGTCTGGCCGGCGACGGCGTTGGTACCGTGTATCGCCGTTTCCCGGTCGCGCCCGGCCGGCATGAATTTGTCGCCAGGTTGCGCGATTCCCGGCGCAACGAGGGGTTTGATTATGAACGCAGTGCCGTGGTGGAACTCGCGCCACAGCAGAACCTGGCCATCGATTTTCAGCCGGACGCCGGCGGCTTCCTGTTCGTGAACGGGGACGCAGTCACGGAGGCGCCATGAGCCAGTCACAGTTGCAATGGCAGGAACGTTATGCGATCGGGATCCCGGCGGTGGATCACGAACACCAGGAACTCATCCGGATGATAAATGACCTGGTGATGCGGATACTGGAGGGCACCGACGTGGCATTTGTCAGCGATTCACTGGGCGATATCCTGTCGGCCATCGGCGCGCACTTCGCGCTGGAAGAGAAGATCATGCGCGACCGCCATTATGACCAGTACTTCGACCACAAGTCTGACCATGACCGCCTGCTGGACCAGTTGCGCGATATCATGGACGACTACGCAGTGCACCGGCAAATCAGCCCCGCGGAACTCGTGCAGACGCTGGACGCGTGGTTTTCGGAACACTTCCGTACCCGGGATGCGCGCCTGCACAGCCTGAAGAACCAGTCGGGACGGCCAACCGGGTGATGCATACCGGCCTGATTCACCGTTATCATCATGTCAACAACAACCAAGGAGCACTAGCATGAAGAAACACGTTGTCGTCGCATTGTCACTGGCCCTCGGTGTATCCAGCGCCGCAGCGCCCGCCGC